>FWWL01000281.1_pt1 | contig 149228 bp, 140 predicted proteins | sample 2228331 | NCBI WGS metagenome assembly FWWL01 (sample SAMEA103939775, study PRJEB20133) | metagenome | reverse complement strand
CATCGCCGCCCTCGCTCTGCTCGCGGGCGGCGGCTTCTATGGCTGGACGCTGCTGAACGACAAGCCGAAGCCGGGCGGCGCCCCGCCACCGGCGCTGACCGAGAACCGCAGCGAGGCCGCCGCGCCGGCCCAGCCTCCCGCGCCAGCTGCCGCGCCCCCGGCAAACCAGCCGAAAGTGCCCGAGCTGGTCGAGCCGCCGGCCGTTCCGTCTCCGGCCGTAGCCACGCCGCCGGCGCCCTCACCTGCCCCGGCCACGCCCGCGAATCCGCCACCGGCCCTGAGCGAACCAGGAAGCGGCGCCGCGGCCCAGCGGCCCCCTCAGGCGCCCGCGCAGACGCCAACGCCGCAGCCCAATCCCCAGGTGGCGATCGCGACGCCGACACCGCCTCCGGTGAGCCCGCCCGATCCGAGGCTGCCGCAGCCGACACCGGAGCCTGTGCGGCCTCCGGCCGTGACGGCCGTGCCGCGCGCGCCGCTGGAGCGCATCCAGAACTATATCGCGACCTATCAAGGCGGGCCTTGCGTCTTCCTCTGGCCGACGGAGCTGACCGCCACCCGGGCCGTGCTGGAGGGCTTCGGCAACGAGACCGCGCCCTTCGTCGCCTTCGACAACGCCTTCAAGGCCGCGCAGGGCTTCGAGGCGCAGATCCATCTGCGGCCGATCACGGCGGCGCAATGCCCGATGGCGGATTTCCTGCGCGCGCTCGGCGACAACATCGACCGGACGCCGCGGCTCCAGATCAACGCCTTCAACATGAAGAGCGGCGATGTGCTCAGCGGCACCATCGACAATGACGGCGGCCGCAACGTCGCCGTGGTGCTGATCGGCGACGACGGCCTCGTCTACAATCTCGGCAGCTATCTGCGCCGCGACGGACGCCGCGCCACCTTCAACCTGAAGCTCGAATCGGCCGGGGGCGGCCCGCGGCCCCAGACGGTGCTGACCTTCGTCAGCGCCGCGCCGCTGCCGGCCCTCTCGGGCCCCAACCCGACGCCCTCGACGGATTTCTTCGCCAGCCTTAAGCAGGACGTGGCGCGCCAGGGCGAACCACTCGGTCTCGGCGTGCGCTATTTCCGGATCGACTGAGCGGGCGGCTCCGTCCGCTCAGTCCGCCTCGCGGTAGAGCACGCCCCACTCCTCCTGCCAGAGGCCCTGCGGATCCTCGACGACGATCGGCGCGCGGATCTCGTTGGCGAGCCGGACGGCGGCGCGGAAGGCCTCCACAGGCGGCATCGGGTCGCTGACGAAGTCGTTGACGAGATGGCCGCCCGCCAGATCCGCCGGGCAGGCGATCCGTCCGCGGATCTCGCCATCGCCCGCACTCAGGCTCAGCGTGATCGCGTCGGCTTGCGGCTCGTCGACCTGCTCGAAACGGTTCGTCGCCATGTCCTGTCTCCCCATCCGGTTCGGGCGGGACGGGCGTCCCGTCCGTCTACTTCTTCGCCCGCTCCGCCGCCGCAGGGGCGCCCGGCCGCACGGCCTTGTAGCGGTCGAGCCTGACCTTGATCATCTCGTTGAACTTGCGGTGCACCTCCGAGACCGACAGCGTCTTGGTCTCGCCGCCGGCATCGGCATAGAAGATCGGGCGGTTGGCCTGGGCCGGCCTCGGCAGCAGATCCGCCGCCTTGACGTCGGGCTTCTCCTCCATCGTCTCGATGAAGGTCTGGGCGGCGTCCGGCCCGAGAAAGTGAATCAGATAGATCTCGCCGCCGGTGAGATGGCGCCCCATCGCCTTCTCCAGCCGCAGCGTGTCACGCTTCAGCATCTCGCCCGCCAGCAGCGCCGAGAGATAGGGCTCGCGCCTGAGATCGAGGATGCGCTGGCGCTCGGCCGCATCCGCGACGAAAAATTGCCGGCCGTTGCGGCCGATCAGCTTCGCCTCCGCCGCCAGCCCATGCTTCGCGCCGAACTCGGCGACCACGCCGAGCCAGGTCTGCTCGATGAACTGGTAGAGGCCCGTCGCCGACGAGGTTTTGGCCTGGACCGAGGTCGAAAAGGAGGATTCCTTGTCCGCCACCGCCATCAGCAGCGTCGGATCCGCCCCCACCACCTTGCCCGCGCGCACGATCGTCTCGACCAGATGACGCCGGATCCGGATCGGCCCGAAGGTCAGCAACTGCTCGGGGTCGCCTCCGCTCGTGATCGGCGCCTGCGGAATGCGCGAGGGCGTCCCGCCGGGAGCCCTGCCGGGCAGCGTCGGCGGCACCAGCAGGATGTTGGCCGGCGGCAGCGCCAGCGGCACGACCGGGATCTCCGGCGCCGCCGCCTGCTCGCGGATCTGCGCCAGGCTGGGATCGGCCCTCAGCGCGAATTCGGTCGCCTCGCGCGCCGCCTCCAGATCGCTCTCGACCGAGGAGATGACGAGGGACGGCCGCGCCGCCGTCTGCAGCGGCGGAGCGCTCAGGATCGCCACCATCTCCGGATCGGGCGGCGCCTCCGCCTGGCGCAGCTTCGCCAGCGCGATGGCGAGGACGGCCGCCGCGAGGCAGGCGATGCCGGCCGCGAGCGCGATCAGCGGCATCGGGCTACTGCGCGGACGCGGTGCGGGCGGCGCTGCAGCGGCGGGCGTGGGGATCGCACCGGCCACGCGGCGGCGCAGCGGCTCGAGCCAATCCGGCGCCTTCCCGGCCAGGGCGGAAAGATCGCCCACCAGCCGTTTCGCGGTCAGGGCCGGCACGCCGGCCTCGCGTTCGAGCACGCCGACGGCGCCCTTGGCTCCCTCCTCCGTCATCAGCCGCAGCGCGAAGAACCAGAGCTGCAGCGGGGTGCGGCGGTTGTCCAGCACCGTGCCGGCCCCAGGCTGGACCATGTAATGGCAATGCTCGCAGGCGAAGGCGCGCAGCTTCGGACGCGGCGCGAAGCGGCTGGGCCGCCCGCAGGCCGGACAGGTCATCGCGCCGGCGCCATGGCGAGCGCGCATCAGCGCCTCGAGGCAGGCCTCCTCCGGATAGGCCGCCTGGAACTGCCTGAAGCGCTCACCCATCGGCCCTCACCCGGCCGGCCTCCCGGATCGTTCGCCCTTGCCGCTGCGGCAGAGTAGAGCCGCCCCGCTTTGCCGACAATGGCACCGCGCCCGTCACGCCTGCAGCAGGCCCAGCCGGGCGACGTCCCTCAGATGAACGGAAATCTCCTCCGCCGTCGCCCGCCGCGGCAGGTCGCCGACCTCGGCGCCGGACCCATGCGCCTCGTCGAGGAAGGCGTTGAGGTCCGCCAGCAGACGCGCCTCGTCGCGCGTGCCGTCGAGCAGACAGACGAACTTGCGCACGATGACGCCGTCGAGTGCGACCATGCGATGGCGCAGATCGGTGACCTCGCGTGCCGTCGTCGCCTGCCAGCGCGCCACCGGGCTGGCCAGCGGCCGCTCGGAGATGGCGGTCGTCAGCGGCGGAGGCTCCAGCCGGACATCGAGAAGCCCGGCCCGGAAGATCGCGAGCAGTGCATCCTCGAGTTTTCCGATCTCCTGCGCCTGTTCCGGACCGGCCGCGCCGCCGACATCCGCGACGGCCAGCGCGACCAGCTCGTCGAAGGCGATGCTGGCCGGCCAGGCCTCGCCGAGCCGGCGCAGGGCCGCCTTGCCCAGCGGCAGATCGACCGAGAGTCGCACGCCCTCGTCGAACATGAACTGGTCGACGCCCGGCCGGGCGTCCTCGCCCGGTTCGGCGAGGCGTGTGTTGGCGGCGAGGTGGTAGGGCTGCAATGCACCGCGCCCGATGCCACGCTTCAGCGCGACCTCCTGCCGACACAGCAGCGTTTCGCGAAAGGCCCGGCCGATCAGCAGGTCGAGCGTCTGCTCGCGCCGCACCGCCTCCTCGACCGGGATGCTGGCGATCATCGCCTGGGCCGGTCCCTTCGCGGCGCCGAACTGGTTCGGGAAGGACGCCTCCGCCAGGAACTGCAGCCCTTGGCGCTGCGCCGCGTCGAGCACCTCATGCAGCGCGAAGGCGCGCGCGCCGGGATTGAGGTCGTCGTGATAGAGCACGTTGTCGGGCGTGTCGGCGAGCTGGCGTAGCCGCTGCCGCAACGACGCACCATGGAAGGTCTCGGCATCGCTCGCCTCGGCGAAGGCCGCGAGCGCGGCCCGCGCCACCCGCACCCGTTCCTCCGGCTCATGCACGTCGCGCGTGGCGTAGAGCATGACGTCGCGCGCGAGATCGCGCAGCCGGCAGCCCGGCAGGGCGTTGTAGCTCACATAGGCGATGCCGTGCGGCGTCAGCAGCCGGCCGAAGATGGCCAGGATCGCCTCGCGCACGATGTCCGGCACCCAGGAATAGACGCCATGGACGAGGATGTAGTCGAAGGTGCCGAGCTCGTCGCCGACAGCGAGGATATCGCGGTGATGGAAGGCGATGTTGCGCAGCCCCAGTTCCGCCTGGGCGCTGCTCGCCTTCGCGATCGCGCTGCCGCTGAGGTCCAGCCCGACGAAGTCGCTCTGCGGATACTGCGCCGCCATCGGCAGCAGATTGCCTCCGCGACCGCAGCCGAGTTCGAGCACGCGCATGCGCTGCGGCGACACCGCCTCCAGCCCATGGAAATGCGCGATCGTCGCCAACCGCGCCGGATGCGTCTGCGCGAAGGCATGACCGGGATAGGCGACGGCGTCATAGGGGTTGATCGCCGCGTCGTTCATGCTCGCCATCCGCCTCCGAAGACCGCCCTCGCCCCGCATCGGAGCAGCGACACGCCGACGGCGCTTCCTCCATTCGAAGGAGGCATCGCAGAGCGGCGCGAACGCGGTCTCAGCAGCCGATGACCTTGAACTCGACGCGCCGGTCGAGCGCGTCGCTGGCGTCGTCCCGGCCGGTCCCGACGAGATTGTCGCGATAGCCGCGCCCGGTCGCGATCATCCGGTCGCGCTTGTCGGGCATCCCCGTCAGCAGCAGGTCCATGATGAACTGCGCCCGGGCGACCGAGAGCCGCTCGTTGAGATGCGGCGTGCCTGTGCGGGAGGTGTGACCGACGATCTCGAGACAGGCGTTCTTCTGCCGCACCCGCGTGGCGATCTGGCTCAGCCACATCGGATAAGGCTCGATCGTCTTCGGATCGTCGATGAACTGGGTCGATCCGGGCCGGAACAGCAGCCGGACCGAGAGTTGCTCGGTGCCGAGCCCGTAATCGACCAGATCTCCGAAGGCCTCGACCGCGTCGTCGCGCCGGCCGAGCTTGCTGTTGGCGAGATAGGTGCCGACGCGAACGCGGTGCTGGTCGCCGCCGGGGAGCTTGCGCGCCGTCCGGTAAAAGGCCAGCGCCTCGCGGAAGCGCTGCGCCTCGTATTCGGTGATCCCGTCCTGGATGAGCGCGTTCGCGCCAAGCCGGTCGACATAGGCCGGGTCGAGACGCCCCCCGACCTGCGTCGCCTGGCAGGTCTTCACATAGGCGTCCGTCGCCTGGTCCTTCGCCCAGACCGGCGTGTCACGGAAATAGGGCGTCGGCGTCACGTCGACATTGTCGGGCATCGCCCGCGCCACGCCCTTGGAAACGACGGTACGCGACTTCAGATCGGCAAGGCTCAGACAGATCCGGAACACATCCGGCGGGGCCTCGTTGCCGGCCTGGCTGATGGCGGTGAACGTCCCGACCAGCACGACCGGATCGCGCGCCAGAACCTCCGTGGTGAAAGGCTGGACGACGAAGCGCGGATAGGACGCCTGGACGATCTCCGTCAGCCGCTGCTGCATGGCCCGCGTCGCGGCGGATTGCGCGCCGGAAGCGGCGTCGATCAGCGGATCGATCACCAGCTCGATCCGCTCTCCCTGGATCGCCGCCTTGGAGAAGAGATCCGTCGCCGCGCGCTGCAGCGCCTCGGGGAACGGTACGGGCGCCGGCGGCGGCGTCTGGGCCGCGGCGAGACCGGTACCGCCCGCGAGGCAGACCGCCGCCAGGAGCGAGCGCAGCCATCCGGCCGGCGCAGCGCGTCGATCACTCGTCATGATGTCACCCCTGCCGATGGCCGGGATCGCTGGGTCAGCGGCACAGCTGCAACTGCTCCTTGGCCTGCGGGGTCAGCTCGCCGAGCTGCGCCCGCAACAGGATCTCGCTGCAGGTCGCCGCGCTGGGGCGCGTCGCTTGCGTCCGTGCGGGTTGGGCCCGCGCGCCGGTTCCGGGTGCCGCAACCGCACGTTCGGCCGGAGCGGGTGCCGCCCCGAATGTCGAGACGACCGGCTCGGCCGGCGCCGACATCGTCAGCGTGCCCATGCGCGCCGCCATCGCCTGCTCCAGCACCCGCCGCTCGTCGGCGAGCCGCCGCTTCTCGGTTTCGAGCGAGGCGAGTTCGCGTTCGCGCCGCGTCACCTCCTCCGACAGACGCTGCCGCTCGGCGCGCTCCTGCGGCGCGGGGACCGGACTCGGCCGGATCGTGCCGGCGACCGGCGTCGCCGGGCGGGTTCCGGGCGCCGAGGCGAGATCCGGGCCGCTCTCCGTCTGGCGCCGGGCGAGATCCGTCGCCGCCTGCTGGCGGACGCGCTCGGCCCGCTCGACACGCTCCAGCAGGGCGCGCTCGCGCGCGGCGAATTCGCGCGCCAGCAATTCGCGCTCCTTCGCCTCTCCGGCGCGACGCTCGATCAGGTCGAGCCGCGTGCGCGCATCGATGGTGAAGAAGCTCGTCGGATAGCGCCGTATGAAATCGTGATAGACGGCCGGGTCTTCGCTCATGCGGATCCGGCCCCAGACGTCGCTGTCGGTCTCGGAGCGGTTGAGATAGAAATCGCCGAGCAGCGAGAGCGACAGTTCAGGCGTCTGACGGCCGTTGGTGGCGTCGTAGACGCTCTTCTGCACGCGGCGGAACAGCGTCGCCACCTCGAGCCCCGGCTGCTCGATCTCGCGCACCAGCGCCGCCGTGAAGGGGCTGTTGCGCCCGGTGCCGTCGGCCGCGACGTCGTTGGCCTGGGTGGCGTAGGCGATCACCATGCCCTGCGCCCGCGCGACCGGCGCCAGACCCGTGCCGACGGCGAAGCTGCGCGTGCCCTGGCGCCGGGCGAGCTGGGTCACGAAAGGATTGTTGCGGCAGGCGTCGAGGACCATGATCTTGACGCCCTTGGAGAAGTTCAGCGCCGTCAGCACGTCGTTGAGCCGCGTCGTCTCGTACTGGACGCCGATCTCGTCCTCCACCCGCGCCTCGACCGGCACGAGGAAGTTCTCGCCGTTGAACTGCAGGCCGTGGCCCGCATAGTAGAACATTGCGGCGTCGGCATCCTGCGCCAGCCGCGCGAAGCGCGTCACCGCCTGGTCCATGCCGCGCTTGTCGAGATCGATGCCGTCGACGACCTCGAAGCCGATGCGGCGCAGCGCCGCCGCCATGTCGCGCGCATCGTTGACGGTGTTTGAGAGAACCGGTGCGTTGGCATAGCTGGAATTGCCGATGACCAGCGCGACGCGGCGTTCCGTCGCCGCCGCAGCCGGTAGCGCCAGCATCAGCAGGGCGAAGCTCATCAACAGAGGCAGTCTGGCGATCAGGTTCATGCGGCCCTTCCCGGCGACAAGGTAACGGAGATGCCGCTGAAAATCCAGACGGCTCAGGCCCGCAGCCCTGTCCGCAACCGGGCCCAAACCGTTGATCAAACGGCTATTTGGCTTGCCGGAGCCCACCGGCGCTGGTAGCTTCCGCCTGCTTCGGGGGCGAAGGAGATCAGGGCTGGTGCAGAGGGTTCGGCTCGGCATCCTGTCGGCGCTGCTGATGCTGGCGGCGGCCTCCGCCGCATTCGTCCCGTCCGTCTGGGCGCAGGAGGCGGCCCGGCCGCGCAGCAAGGCTCCGGCCGATGCCCGGCTGGCTTTCGTCGGAATCGCCGATGGCGCGAAGCTGCCGGGCAAGTTTCTGGTCCGTTTCGCCCTGTCGGGCATGGAAGTCGTCCCCGCCGGCCAGAACCAGCCCAATGCCGGCCATCACCACATCCTGATCGACACCGATCTGCCGCCGCTCGACCAGCCGATTCCCAGCGATTTCAACCATCTCCATCTCGGCAGCGGCCAGACCGAGATCGAGATCACGCTGCCCCCGGGGCGGCACACGCTGCAGCTTCTCTTTGCCGATCACGATCACGTGCCTCACGATCCGCCGGTGATGTCGCCGCGCATCACGGTGGAGGTGACGGAGGAGGCTGACGAGAAGCCGCGCGTTGCTTCGCCACCTGGCGCGAGGGTGTTCTTCGTCGATCTCGTCGACGGCGCCACCATCCCGACGCGCTCGATCATCCGCTTCGGCGCCGAGGGCGTGGCGCTGTCACCGGCCGGAACGCGCCATCCCAATGGCGGCCACCATCATCTGCTGATCGATACGGAGCTGCCGCCGCTCGACCGCGAGATTCCGAGCGACTTCAACCATGTCCATTTCGGCCGCGGCCAGACCGAGGCCGAGGTCACGCTGCCGCCGGGCGAGCACACCCTGCAGCTTCTGATGGGCGACCACGACCACGTCCCGCATGACCCGCCGCTGATGTCGCCCCGCATCCGGGTGCGGGTCGTCGAGGGCGACCAGGTGGCCACCGCCACGCCGACGACCCGTCCGGACGGCAAGCCGGTTCTGACCCCCGCCCCGCCGGATGCCGCCGTCTACTTCATCTACCCGCGCGACGGGGACGTGATCTTCCCCAACACGACGGTCCGCTTCGGGCTGCGCAATATGGGCGTGGCCCCGGCCGGCGTCGCCAAGCCGAACACCGGCCATCACCACCTCATCGTCAACGCGCCGACGCCACCGCTCGACGAGGCGATCCCCGCCGATCTCAACCACATCCATCTCGGCGGCGGCCAGACCGAGCGGCGCATCACCCTGCCCCGCGGCGAGCACACGCTGCAGCTGATCTTCACCGACGAGAATCATGTGCCGCATGATCCGCCCATCCTGTCGGAGCGCATCCGGGTGACGGTCGCGCCCGGCGGCAGGCGCCCGGAGAGGCGGCGATGAGCGTGTTGCGATCCGCCCGGCGCCTCGCCGCCCTGTCTGCCGCGGCCGCCCTGCTGGCGGCGGCGCATCCGGCCCTCGCCCAATCGGGCTCCGGCCGGCAGCCCGCGCCGAAGGGAGCCGAGGTCTATTTCCACTATCCGCTGGACGGGCTGCGCGTGCCGGAACGTTTCACGGTTCGCATGGGCCTGAAGGAGATGGGCCTCGCCCCCGCTGGCACCGAATGGCCCAACACGGGCCATCACCATCTCTTGATCAACACGGAGCCCGGCCCGCCCGACCAGCCCATTCCCGCCGACTACAACAACATCCATCTCGGCAACGGCCAGAGCGAGGTGGTGGTGACGCTGCCGAAGGGCCGTCATACCCTGCAGCTCCTGCTCGGAGACCATAACCACGTGCCGCATGATCCGCCGGTGATGTCGCGCAAGATCACGATCTATGTCCGCTGAGGCGCCGGTGCGGTCGGACGAGCTTCGCAGGACCATGAGGACCGGCCTCTCCTGGTGGCGCGCCCTCGCCTTGGCGGTCGGCGCGATGCTGCTGTCGGCTGGCGTCGGGCTCGCCCAGACCGGCGATGCCGGGCAGCGGCGCGTCGGCCTCGTCATCGGCAACGGCGGCTATGCAACAGCCCCCGTGGCAGGCGCGACCGCCGATGCCCGCGCCGTGGCCGAGACGCTGCGCGAGGGTGGATTCGACGTCGTCACGGCCGAAGACGCCAATGCCGCCGCGCTGCAGGACGCCATCGCCGCCTTCGGCGCGAGGCTCGGCCGGGGCGCTCAGGCCGTGGTGTTCTATGCCGGCCATGCCGTGCAGCAGCGCGGCCGCAACTTCCTCGTCCCCGTCGATCCGCGCCTGCGCTCGGCCGCCGACATCGCCCGCGCGGCGGTCGATCTCGACCTCCTGCTCGATGCGCTGATCGTGGCCCGGCCCTCCAGCGCCCTCGTCGTCCTCGACGCCAGCCGCGACAATCCCTGGCAGGCGGAGATCGGCGGCACCGGCAAAGGCCTGCTCGCCATCGAGCGGATGGAGGCGATCAGCGTGATGTTCACCACGGCGCCCGGCCGCACCGTCGCCGACCGCGGCAACCCGGCCGTGGACGAGTGGGTCAAGGCGATCCGCACGCCAGGGCTCGACATGCAGGCCGCCCTCGCCCGCACCCGCGACGCCGTGGCGCGGCAGACCCGCCGTGCCCAGCAGATCTGGACCTCCTCCGAGCCACCGCCCGGCCTGATCGTCACGCCGCTGGCCCGCCCGGCGCAGGTCGCCCAGAACAACCGTGCCGTCATCCCGCTGCCGCCGCCGGAATCCCCCGCCGCGCGGCAGGACGCCTATGAGCTCGCCTTCTGGGAGTCGATCCGCTCCAGCGAGAATCCTGCCGAATACCGCGCCTATCTGAACGCCTATCCCGACGGGCGCTTCGCCGCCCTCGCCCGCACCCGCGAGCAGCAATTCTTGGCGCGGCAGAACGCCGCTGCCGCGCCGCCCGCCGCCCCCGTGCCCCAGCCGGCGCCGCCTGTCGCCTCCCTGCGCGAGCCGCCGCGCGCCCCGGCCCCGCCGCCTCCGGCCGCGACCTCGGCCCGCACCGTGCGCGACTGCGACGATTGTCCGGAACTGATCGCGATCCGCCCCGGCAGCTTCGAGATGGGCGCCAACGAGCTCTACGAGTTCGAGAAGCCGGTCCACACCGTGACGATCCGCGACGGCTTCCATATGGGCGTGCGCGAGGTCACCTTCGACGAATGGGACGCCTGCGTCGATCAGGGCGGCTGCAGCCACCGCCCGAACGACCGGGGGCTGGGCCGCGGCAAGCGCCCGGTGACCGACATCCACTGGAACGACGCCAACGCCTATCTCGCCTGGCTCTCGGCCCGCACCGGCAAGCGCTACCGCCTGCCGAGCGAAGCGGAGTGGGAATATGCCGCGCGCGGCGGCACGACCACGACCTATCCCTGGGGTGCGACGCTGGTGAAGGAGCGCGCCAACTGCGTCGGCTGCAACGAGCCGACACGCCGGCAGGCGGTCGAGACCGGGCAGTTCCCGCCCAATGGCTTCGGGCTCTACGACATGGCCGGCAATGCCGCCGAATGGGTCGCCGATTGCTGGAGCGACAGCTACCGCGCCACCCCGCGCGACGGCAGCGCCTTCACAGCGCCGGGCTGCCGCGAGCGCGTGCTGCGCGGCGGCTCCTTCAACAACGATCCGCGCTATCTGCGCTCGGCCGCCCGCTTCAAATACGAGGCTGATGTGCGCTTCTTCACCAACGGTTTCCGGGTCGTCAGGGAGCCCTAGAACCGGCGTCGCGGAACCACAGACGCAGCGGGATTTGCTGCTCGCCGCCGCAGGCGACGAAGCTGTGGCGCTCCGGCGAGAGCGTGCCGGAGAAACGGCAGGAGGCGCCCGCCAGCGTCATCTCGGCGCTGTAGCGCTCGCCGCGCAGGGTGAGGCGGATCTGGCCGCTCTTCTCCGGTGTTTCGCCCGGCCCGCAGACGGCATTGTGCTTCATCAGCAGGGGGCCGGACAGGGCAGCCGTGCCCGAACGCCCCGCCCGCTCTTCGGAGAGGGTCGCGCTCACGTCCCATTCGCCGAGATAGCCGAACTGGCCGACGAGCTCGCGCGCCGAGGCCTCGACCCCAAAACCGATCAGACACAGCACGGCCAGACAACCCCGGATCAAGCGCGTCATGCTCCTCTGCTCGGGATCGAAGCTAGCATGGCGACGCGATGCGGCAAGGCTTGCGCGAGGCAGCGGCGGAGCGGGACGGACGATGGGGGAAAGCTGGAGCGGGTGAAGGGAATCGAACCCTCGTATTCAGCTTGGAAGGCTGCTGCTCTACCATTGAGCTACACCCGCGCTGCCTCCGAAATTCCCCAGCGGCGGCCGGAAGTCAACCCGTTCCGAGCACGGGCCGCGCCGTTTCCGGCGTCGCAGTGCGCGTCGTCGAGGACTCCCCGCGGAAATAGCCGAGCAGCCGCAGCGCGTTGAGCGTGACCAGCACGGTCCCGCCGGTATCGGCGAGGATCGCGACCCACAGCCCCGTCGCGCCGATGATGGTGGTGACGAGGAACAGCGCCTTCAGGCCGAGCGCCAGCGCGATGTTCTGGCGGATATTGGCCATCGTCGCCCGCGCCAGCCCGATCAGCGCCGGCACGTCGCCGACGCGGTTATGCAGCAGCGCTGCATCGGCGGCCTCGATCGCGACGCGCGTGCCCGAGCCCATGGCAATGCCGACCTGCGCGCTGGCGAGCGCCGGCGCGTCGTTGATGCCGTCGCCGACCATGGCGACGCGGCCGCCGCGGGCGAGCTCGGCCACGGCCTTCGCCTTGTCGGCGGGCAGCATCCCGGCGGTGACCGCGACGCCAAGCGCCTCGCCGACCGCCCCTGCTGCGCGCGGGTTGTCGCCGGTCAGCATCAGCGGGTGGAGGCCCATGGCATTGAGCCGGCCGATTGCCGCCGCCGCATCCGGCCGCGGCTCGTCGCGTAGCGCCAGCAGCCCTACGGCGCGCGCCGCACTGACCACGACGACGACGGTCTTGCCCTCCCCTTCGAGCCGGTCGATCGCCGCCAGGGCCGCCTCCGGCAGGGGCGCCCAGGCGGCGGCATGGCGCGGCGCGCCGACGAAGACCGCCGCCTCCCCGATCGTGCCCGCCATGCCCTTGCCCGGCACGGCCGCGGCATCCTCCGCGGCGAGGATGGTCACCGCATCCGCCTCGGCCCGCGCGACGATGGCCGCTGCGAGGGGATGGCTCGAGCGCCGCTCGACCGCCGCCGCCAGCGCGAGAACCCGAGACTCGGCCGCTTCCAGCGCCACGACATCGGTGACGACAGGGCGGCCGATCGTCAGCGTACCCGTCTTGTCGAAGGCGACGGTGTCGACGCCCGCCAGTGCCTCGATCACCGCCCCGCCCTTGATCAGGAGCCCGCGCCGCGCCGCGGTCGCGAGGCTGGAGGCGATCGCGGCGGGGACCGAGATCACCAGCGCACAGGGGCAGCCGATCAGTAGCAAAGCGAGGCCGCGATAGATCCACTCGCCCCAGGCGCCGCCCGCGACCAGCGGCGGCAGCACCGCCACCAGCAGCGACAGCCCGACGATGAAGGGCATGTAGATCCGCGAAAAGCGGTCGATGAAGCGCTCCGTCGGCGCCTTGGCGTCCTGCGCCTCGGCGACCAGCGCGACGATGCGCGCGATCATCATGTCCTGCGCCGCCCGGCCGACACGGACCGTCAGCGCGGCCTCGTGATTGACGGTGCCGGCGAAGACCTCCGAACCGGGCTCCTTGGCCTTTGGCATCGATTCACCTGTGATCGGCGCCTCGTCGACGCTGGAGGTGCCCGTCAGCACCGTGCCATCGGCCGGGATGCGGTCGCCAGGGCGCACCAGCACGCTCTGGCCGATGCGCAGGGTTTCGGCCGCCACCTCTCGGACGGTACCGCCCTCCTCGAGCCAGGCGGTCTGCGGCACCAGTGCGGCGAGCGAGCGGATGCCCGAGCGCGCCTTCTCGGCGGCGACGCCCTCCAGCACCTCGCCGACACAGAACAGGAAGACGACGATCGCCGCCTCCTCCGCCGCGCCGATGACGAGCGCGCCGGCAACCGCGATCGTCATCAGCATCTCAATGGTGAAGGGCGCGCCGGCCAGGGCCGAGACGATCGCCCGGCGCGCCACGGGAGCCGCCGCGATCAGGCTGGCTGCGATGAAGAGCGGGTCGTGCCAGCCCGGCGCGAACACGCCGACCAGATAGGCCAGCGCGACCAGCGCGCCCGAGGCGATAGCGAGCCGGCCCTTGGCCTGGCGCCACCAGGCGGAAGGCGCCTCGCGCCTGAGCGACACAGCTTGCGTCGCCGCGAGCCGGCTCGGCTTGTAGCCCAGCGACGCGATGCGGCTCTCGATCGCGTCGGGCCGGGTCAGGCCCTCGTCGAGGCGCAGCGCCAGCGTCTCCTTGGTCACGGAGATGCGGATGTCGGAGACGCCCGGCAGCCGCTCCAGCGCGGCGCGGATCGTCTGGGCGCAGTTGCCGCAATCCATGCCCTGCACCTGCCAGAGCAGCGCGCCCGGCTCGTCCCCCGGCAAGGCGTCAGCCGATTGCTCCGCATGCGGATGACCATGCGCATGCGCGTGGTCGTGGTCGTGGTCATGATCGTGGCTGCAACCCGGGCCGTGGCGATGTGGGGCGATCGCGGCCGCGGCGGTGGGCGGGGCGTGATCATGACCGCCACAGCAGGCGGAGCCGCAGGAGGCGGGCGCCGGAGCGGCAGCCTCAGGGAGCTTCGGGGCGAGAGCGGAATCGGGTTGGGACATGGGGCACCGGGCCTCGTGAATCGCGAACCGGCCAGACCCTACTTCCTGTAGCCACTAGAGGTTCAAGCGCCTTTTGAACCGCGCTCAGGCGGCGGCCGCAGCTCGGCCATGCGCCGCGAGCGGCGGTCGGAAACCGCGCAGCCGCAGCGCATTGGCGACGACGCTGACGCTGGAGAGCGCCATGGCGAGACCCGCCACCATCGGCGACATCAGGATGCCGAAGGCCGGGTAGAGCACCCCGGCCGCGACCGGGATCAGCACCGCATTATAGCCGAAGGCCCAGAACAGGTTCTCAGCGATGTTGCGAAGCGTCGCCCGCGACAGCGCCACCGCGTTCGCCACATTGCGGAGATCGCCCGACATCAGCACGACATCGGCGCTCTCGATCGCGATGTCCGTGCCGGTGCCGATGGCGAGCCCGACATCGGCCTTGGCCAGCGCCGGCGCGTCGTTGATGCCGTCGCCGACGAAGGCGACGCGGGCGCCCTGCGCCTGCAGCCGCTCGATCACCGCGACCTTGCCGGCGGGCAGCACCTCGGCCACGACCTCGTCGACCGGCAGGCCGCGCGCGATCGCCTCGGCCGTGCGCCGGTTGTCGCCGGTGATCATCACGATCCGCAACCCCTGCGCCCGCAGCGCTTGAAGCGCCTCGCGGCTGGTCTCCTTGACCGGATCGGAGACGGCGAGGATCGCGGCAAGCCACCCGTCGATCGCCGCATAGAGCGGCGACTTGCCCTCGCCTCCGAGCCGCGCCGCCGTCGCGGCGAAGGGGGACAGGTCGATGCCGGCCCGCACCAGCAGCCGGTCGGCCCCGACCAGCAGCGCCCGCCCCTCGACGTTGGCCGTCACGCCAAAGCCGGGCTCGGCGGCGAAGGCGGCCGGCTCGGGCAGGATTTGGCCGCCCTCGCGGGCCGCCGCGACGATGGCCTGCGCGATCGGGTGCTCGGAGCGCGTCTCGACCGCGGCCACCAGCCGCAGGACATCGTCGCGCGCGAAGCCCTCGGTGACCTCGACATCGGTCAGCTCGGGCTTGCCCCGCGTGATCGTCCCGGTCTTGTCGAGCGCCACGACCGTGACGTCGCGCAGGGCCTGCAGCGCTTCGCCGCGCCGGAACAGCACGCCCATCTGCGCCGCCTTGCCGGTGCCGACCATGATCGAGGTCGGCGTTGCCAGCCCCATCGCGCAGGGGCAGGCGATGATCAGCACGGCGACCGCGTTGACGATCGCCAGCGACAGGGCCGGGCTCGGCCCGAGGATCAGCCAGACCCCGAAGGTCAGCAGCGCGGCGGCCATGACGGCCGGCACGAACCACATCGTCACCTTGTCGACCAGCGCCTGGATCGGCAGCTTCGAGGCCTGCGCCGCCTCCATCGTCCGAACAATCCCGGCCAGGAGCGTGTCCGCGCCGATGCGCGTCGCGCGGAAGCGGAAGGCGCCGGTGCCGTTGACCGTGCCGCCGATCACCGTGGAGCCGACGTCCTTCTCGACCGGAATCGGCTCGCCGGTCAGCATGGATTCATCGACGAAGGAGCTGCCCTCCACCACCTCGCCATCGACCGGCAGCCGCTCGCCGGGGCGCACCAGCACGATGTCGCCGGGCCGCACCTGCGCGACCGGCAATTCCTGCTCGCGGCCCTCGCGCAGCACCAGAGCCGTCTTGGCCTGCAGCTTCAGGAGCCGGCGGATCGCATCCCCGGTCTGGCCCTTGGCGCGGGCCTCGGCATAGCGCCCGAACAGGATCAGCGTAACGATGACCGCACCGGCCTCGAAATAGGTGTGGTCGAGCCCGGCCGGCAGCAGCGTGGGCGCGAAGGTCGAGACCACCGAATAGAGATAGGCCGTCGTCGTGCCGAGCATGACGAGCGAGTTCATGTCGGGCGCGCCGCGCAGCAGCGCCGGCCCACCCTTTCGGAAGAACTGCAGCCCCGGCCCGAACTGCACCAGGCTCGCCAGGATGAAGGACGCGATGCGGAGGTTGCTCGCACCGAAGCTTTCGGCCAGCGCGTGATGCAGCGTGTCGGAGAGATGCGAGCCCATCTCGATCACGACGATCGGCAGCGTCGCCAGCGCAGCCAGGGTCAGGTCGCGGCGCAGCCCCGACAGTTCGGCCGCGCGCCGCGCGCTATCGCGATCGGCCTGCGCCGCCGGCTCCCGCACGGGCTCGGCCGGGTAGCCGGCTTCAGCCAGCGCCGCCGCGATTGCCGCCACCGTACCCTCGCCGCCGACATGGCGCGCATGGGCGCGGCCCGTGGCGAGATTGACGCTGCCCTCCAGCACGCCGGGCACGGAAAGCATCGCCCGCTCGACCCGCCCCACGCAGGAGGCGCAGCTCATCCCCACGACGGAATAATCGGTCTCGTCCTCCTGCGGCGTGTAGCCGGCCGCCCGGATCGCGGCCAGGACGGGCGCCACGCCGGCATCAGCGTCGAGCCCGACGCTCGCCCGCTGCGTCGCCAGGTTGACGGACGCCTCACGGACGCCCGGGACGGCCAGGATCGCCTTCTCGACGCGGCCGACGCAAGCAGCGCAGCTCATCCCCTCGACGGGGATCGCGAGCGTCGTCGCGCCGTCCGGCTTGCGGAGATCGGTCAGGGTCATCGGCTCAGGCTCCGGCTGTCGCATCGGAGCCGGAGATGGGGCTTCCCATCATGGGAAGGTCAAGGGGCGGGCGACGGATAATCCGTCAGGTGATGCGGCGCACGCTGGCGGCGATCTCCTCCGGCTCGAACAGCCGCTTCCAGTCCGGCTTCAGGATCGTGTCCTTGCCGAAGACGATCGCCTTGTTGCAGGCGTCCGAGAACACGCCCTGCACCTGCTCGAAGGTCACGGCGGCGAGGATGTTCATATGGCCGAGCAGGAAGTCGCGCGCCGCCTCGCGCGGGACGCCGCGGGCGATCGCCTCCTCCATCGCCTCGCGCATGGCGTCGAGCAGCGTGGCGCAGACGGTCTCGGACAGCCCAGGCTCCAAGATCGCCATCTGTTCGACCGTGACGCGGTGCGAGCGCATCACGGGCGCCCAGATCGCGCGCGCGACCTCCTCGCCGAGCGCGTAATGCTCTTCAGGCCCCTGCATCAGCGCGTTGACGATGTGCTGCTTGGCCGCGATACCGCCGAAATGGTCGGCCTTGGCGGCGGGGTCGGTCTCGTCGTTGAAGATCGGCGGGTGGCAGGGATGAGTGACGAAATAGGTGATGTCGGCCCGCTCCGGCAGATGCCCGGCATGGGGGGCGGCAGCGTCGAGGATCACCACGATCGTGCCCGGCGCGAGCAGCGGCAGCAGCGAGCGCGCCACCGTGCCGACATGGGTGTCCGGCACCGCCAGCACCACGACGGCTGCGCCATCGACCGCGGCCTCCGCCGAGACGCAGTCGAGCCCAAAGGCGGCGCGCACCCGCTCCTGCCCGGCCGGGCTGACCTCGACCGGGCGCATGGTGAACCGCGAGGCGGCGAGATTGCGGCCGAGCCGCATGCCCATCTTGCCGCCCGCTCCGAACAGAGCCACCACCGTCATCGTCGACCTCCCCAACTGGTATGACGAGTTCGTCCCATACCGAAGGCTGGCGGTCAATCTGGTCTGATGACATGATGATGATGTCCCCTTCCCCCAGCGATGCAGGCCCCGTGACGACCGAGCCGATCCCCCGCCGCAAGCTGCATCAGGAGGTCCTCGACCGGCTGATCGCCCGCATCCGCTCGGGCGAGTTCCCGCCGGGCGCGCAATTGCCCTCCGAGCGCGAACTGATGGACGCCTATGGCGTCGGCCGCCCCTCGATCCGCGAGGCGCTGCAGCAGCTGGAGCGTTCCGGCATCATCGGCATCAGCCATGGCGAGCGCGCCCGCGTCCTGCTGCCCACCGCAGAGGGGGTCGTCGCGCAGCTGACCGAACCCGCCCGCTTCCTGTTGAGTGTCGATCCCGACGCGCTGGAGCATCTCAAGGAGGCGCGCATCCTGCTCGAAGCCGGCGTCGCGCGGCTGGCAGCCCAGCGCGCCGATGCCGCCGGCCTCGCTGCGCTGCGCCAGCGCCTGAACGAGCATCGCACAGCCGGGCTCGACGACTTCCTCAGCCGCGACATCGCCTTTCATCGCCAGATCGCGGTGATGAGCGGCAACCCGGTCTTTCCCGCCGCGGTCGAGGCGATGCTGACCTGGCTCGGCGCGTCCCATGTCACGCTGGTGCGGGCACCGGGCGCCGAGCGCCTGACTCTGGAGGAGCACGCGCGAATCTGCGAGGCGATCGCCGATCACGACCCCGACGCGGCCGGCCGGGCCATGTCCGACCACCTCGCCCGCGCCGATGCCCGCTACCACGGCATCATGGAGGGTTGAGACGGGCTTGCGCCGGCTGGATCGGATCGGCTTGATGAATTTGAGCGGGGCCGGGGGCAACCGGCGCGCCGCGCCGAGCAGTCTCGGCCGGGAGAAAGATGGTGGGGGAAGCAGGACTCGAACCTGCGAAGGCATAGCCAGCGGATTTACAGTCCGCCCCCTTTGCCGCTCGGGACATTCCCCCGCCTGCGCCGCCTGCGGCTGGGCCGCGGGCGTCTCTCTCGTGTCACTGGCGTGACGGCGACAGGCGCGGCCGGACTTATGGTGACCGGGCCGCCCCCTGTCAACGCCAAAAAGCCGTTGTCCCATCGTCATGCCATGGCACATCGGCAATTCCAGGCTGGTCAAGCCGGGACTGTCATGTCAGGGCATGCGCCGGCCCCGCAGGAGAACCCCCATGCCAGCACCGTTTCGCCCCAAGCCGGACCGCGATCGGCCGCGCCGCGAGGGTGCGCGCGGTGACGGCCCGCGCCAGACCAGTCCACGCCGCGCCGACGGCACGCTGCACCACCGCCCCGGCGATATCGACGAGGCGGTGCTTTACGGCGTCCACCCGGTGATCGAGGCCCTGCGCAATCCCATGCGCCGCCATCGTCGCCTGCTCGCGACGGAGAACGGGGTCAAGCGCCTGCAGGAGGAGATCGGCGATCTGCCGCTCGAACCCGAGATCGTGCGCCCCTCCGAGATCGACCGGCTGCTCACCCCCGATTCGGTGCATCAGGGCCTCTATCTCGTCTGCGATCCGCTGCCCTCGCCCGATCTCGACAGCCTGCCCGACGACGCGATTGTGCTGGCGCTCGACCAGATCACCGATCCCCACAATGTCGGCGCGATCCTGCGCTCGGCCGCCGCTTTCGGCGCCGCCGGCGTGATCGTCACCATCCGCCATTCGCCGGCGGCGACCGGCGTCCTCGCCAAATCGGCCTCGGGCGCGCTCGAGCATGTCCCGCTGATCGCCGTTCGCAATCTCGGTGACGCGCTCGACGAACTCGGCAAGCGCGGTTTCCAGCGCATCGGTTTCGATTCGGACGGCGAGGTCGCCTTTGAGGACGTGACGCTGACGCGCCCGCTGGTCATGGTGATGGGGGCCGAGGGCAAGGGCCTGCGCCAGCGCTCGCGCGAGCTCTGCGATCAGGTCGCGCGGCTGGAGGTCCCAGGCGCGATCACCAGCCTCAACGTCTCCAACGCGACCGCGATCGCGCTCTACGCCGCCAGCCGGCGGCGCTGAGCCCGCCCGGCCTCAGCGGCCGGGCACGACCAGCAGCAGCGCGCCGGTCTCGGCATGGGCGAAGCGCGTGCGCCGGCCCTGCCGCGGCTCGGGATCGCTGATCCGGATGACGCGGGTCGCCGGACGATCGCGCCGTCCCTCGAGCCGGTACAGCGTCGGCTCGGGTGTCGGCGAGCGCGCGATGCCCATCCGCACCGGCATGTGCTCGAAGGAATGACGGTCGACGGGGCGCTCGATCTCGATCGCATGCGTGGATGTCCCCCCGCCCGGCACAGTCCACGGCCCGTAACCGACGGCGGCCAGCGGCCCGCGGCCGCCATGCCGGCCATGATGGTGGCCGCGCCAAGCGGCAGCATCGGAACGGACCCAGCCGCGATCGCCCACCCGCTGGTGAATCGCCGCGCCGCGATGCGGGAGATGGCCGAGGCTCGGCCGAGCGGCACTCGCCGACGCCGCGGCAGTGGGAAGCGCGGGCTGCGCGAGCACCGGTGCCGCCGGCAGCGACAGGCCCGTCAGCAGCAGGCCGAGACAGATCATCCTGGCGCGCGACATGGCGCTCCTCCTCATCCGCATCCGCAGGCCTCCGCCGCCGACTATAGGCGCCTGCCACAGGCTGCAAAGCGAAATCGCGCGCCGGCCCCGTCTGAGACGATCGTCGTACAACCAATGATGCAAGACCAAGTGCTTGATTGCGCTTGATCTTTTTCGAGCGCATCGGTGTCGCCGACGGAAGCGCGGACCTGCGGGTTTCGCCTCCGCCTTCGCCGCAATCACGTCGAACAAGGACGGTGGGCAATCGGGCAGCGCGGATCGTCCCGCTGCCGGGGTCATCGCAGGGGAGTACTCGCCATGAGCATGGCAGCAAACGTATCGGGGGCGAAGAGCGCGCCGCGCCCCATGACGAGAGAAGAGAAGCGCGTCATTCTCGCATCCTCGCTCGGCACCGTCTTCGAGTGGTACGACTTCTACCTCTACGGTTCGCTCGCCGTGATGATCGGCGCGCATTTCTTCTCGGCCTTCGATCCGAACACCCGCGCCATCTTCGCCCTGCTGGCCTTCGCCGCGGGCTTCCTGGTCCGTCCCTTCGGCGCGCTGTTCTTTGGTCGCCTGGGTGACCTGATCGGCCGCAAATACACCTTCCTGGTCACCATCGTGATCATGGGCGCCTCGACCTTCCTGGTCGGACTGCTGCCCAGCTACAACACCATCGGCTGGATCGCGCCGGTCATTCTGATCGCGCTGCGCATGCTGCAGGGCCTCGCGCTCGGTGGTGAATATGGCGGCGCCGCGGTTTATGTCGCCGAGCACGCGCCGGTCGGCCGTCGCGGCTTCTACACCTCCTGGATCCAGACCACCGCGACGCTCGGCCTGCTTCTGTCGCTGCTGGTCATTCTGGTGATCCGCGTCAACATGGGCGAGGCCGAGTTCGCCGCCTGGGGCTGGCGCATCCCGTTCCTGCTTTCGATCTTCCTGCTCGCGATCTCCGTCTGGATTCGCCTGCAGATGCAGGAATCCCCGGCCTTCAAGAAGATGAAGGAAGAGGGCACCGGCTCCAAGGCGCCGCTGACCGAGGCCTTCGGCCAGTGGAAGAACGCCCGCATCGCGCTCATCGCCCTGTTCGGCCTCACCATGGGCCAGGCGGTCGTCTGGTACACCGGCCAGTTCTACGCCCTGTTCTTCATCCAGAGCATCCTGAAGGTCGATCTCTATTCGGCCAACGTGCTGATCGCCTGGGCCCTGATCGTCGGCACCGGCGGCTTCATCTTCTTCGGCTCGCTGTCGGACCGGATCGGCCGCAAGCCCGTGATCCTGGCCGGCTGCCTGATCGCGGCGCTGACCTATTTCCCGCTGTTCGGCGCCCTGACCAAGGCCGCCAATCCGGGCCTCGCCGCGGCGCATGAGAACGTCAAGGTGCAGGTCGTCGCCGATCCCGCCACCTGCGGATCGGTCTTCGATCCGGTCGGCATCCGCACCTTCACCTCGCCCTGCGACATCGCCCGCCGCACGCTGGCCACCCAGGCCATCGTCTACACCTCGGCTCCGGCGCCGGCCGGTACCCCGGCCAAGGTCACGGTCAACGGCAAGGAACTCGCCGTCGACGCGACCTTCGCCGCCACCGTCGCCAAGGAAGCGGTCGCCGCCGGCTACCCGGCCCCGGGCGATGCGCGCATCGTCAAGACCGGCTTCTTCAGCGCGCTGACGAGCGTTCAGTCGCTGACGATCATCGGCATCCTGACCATCCTCATCATCTATGTGACGATGGTCTATGGCCCGGTCGCCGCGGCGCTGGTCGAGCTCTTCCCGACCCGCATCCGCTACACCGGCATGTCGCTGCCCTATCACATCGGCAATGGCTGGTTCGGCGGCCTGCTCCCGGCGACCTCCTTCGCCATGGTGGCCGGCACCGGCGACATCTATTACGGCCTTTGGTACCCGATCGTCTTCGCCCTCGCGACCTTCGTGATCGGCATGCTGCTGGTGCCCGAGACCAAGGATCGCGACATCAACACCCACGAGAACTGAGCTTCGCTCGCTTCTCGACGACATCGGGCCCCGCCTCTCGAGGCGGGGCCATTTTGCTGGCCGCCTCAGCCTTTCGACCGGCTTGCCCTGAGGAGACCCGGCTGCTAACCGCTAGGCCGTCGCGTCCGGCCCTGCCGGATCGACCGCGCCGGCGTAGCACAGCGGTAGTGCAGCGGTTTTGTAAACCGAAGGTCGGGAGTTCGATCCTCTCCGCCGGCACCATTCACGGCTCCAGCCGTCCGACGACACGCCGCCGCCGGCGCGCCCGGAGCCACGATCCATGCGAGGACCGGCCCTGCCGGTCCGACGGGGTGAGAGAAGCGAACCGAACCGACATGCCTGCGCCCACCGATTCCAGCCCTCACAGGCCAGAACATCTGCTCGCCCTGGCAGATCGCTGCGAGGCCGCGAGCAAGCCGGATCGCGCGCTCGACGCGGACATCTACGAGGCGCTGGGCTTCAACGTCCGGCGCAAGCCGAGCCATCTGGTCGGTCGCCGCACGCCGCCCGGCGGCATCTATCAGGAAGGCTCGCTCTGGAAGACTCTCGGCTCCGCCAGCGCCAATATCGACGTCGCGATCGGCCTGCTCCGGCAGAAGGCGCCCGACTGGCGCTGGAGCCTGCAGTCGCTGGCCGGCGAGGACACGGCGACCTTCCAGGCGCTCGTCGCGGAATGCCAGGCCAGCGGCACGATCGGTGCCCTCGCCCTCTGCGCGGCGATGCTGCGCGCCTTTGCGCGGGCCCGCGCTGGGACGGAACGCGACAAGATCTGAGCGCCGCCCGCGCCTCACGAAAACTTGACCCCCTCCCTGCCCCTGCGACAGCGCTCCGGCGTTGAACCATCGCCGCTGCCCGCTAGGGTCCGTCACCGGCTCCGCCCGAGCCGAGGGAGACAAAAACGATGACCGATCTCAATCTGTCGCGCCGCACCGTCATCGCCGGCGCCGGCGCCCTCGCCGCCGCAGCCACACTCGATTGGCCCGGGCTCGGCCCGGCCCAGGCCCAAGGAGTTCCCGTGAACCAGGCACCCGGTTTCTACCGCTACAAGATCGGCGACATCACGCTGACCGCGATCAATGACGGCTTCGCCCGCCGCCCGCTCGAGGGCTTCGTCCGCAACGCCGAGCTGGCCGACGTCAAGAAGGCGATGGAGCAGGCCTTCCTGCCGGCCGATGCGCTGCCGATCTCCTTCACGACGCTGGTCATCCAGAACGGCGACAAGACCACGCTGATCGACACCGGCAATGGTGATTCCGGCGCCCCGACCTCCGGCCGCTGGATGGCGAACTTCACCGCCGCCGGCCTCGACCCGAAATCGGTCTCGACCGTCGTCTTCAGCCATTTCCACGGCGATCACATCAACGGCTTCCGCCTGAAGGACGGCACGGCCGTGTTCCCGAATGCCGAGGTCATGGTCCCGGCCGCCGAATGGGCCTTTTGGATGGACGATGCCAAGATGAACGCCGCCCCCGAGGCCATGAAGGGCGCCTTCGGCGGCGTGCGCCGCGTCTTCGGCCCCGTCGCCAAGGATGTGAAGCAGTTCGAGCCCGGCAAGGAGGTCGTCTCGGGCGTCACCGCCGTTGCCGCGCCGGGCCATACGCCGGGTCACACCGTCTTCGCGGTGGCCTCGGGCGGCAAGTCGCTGATGATCATGTCCGACACCACCAACCACCCCGCCCTCTTCGTGCGCAATCCGGACTGGTCCGCCGTGTTCGACATGGACGGGCCGCAGGCGGCCGCCACCCGCCGCAAGCTGCTCGACATGGTCTCCGCCGACAGGATGCAGGTCGCGTTCTACCACGCGCCCTTCCCGGCCACGGGCCACATCGCCAAGGCCGGCAACGGCTTCGAGTTGGTGCCGGTCCAGTGGAGCCCGGCGATCTGATCGCCTTGCGACAGCGCGATCGGCAAGGCCGGGGGCAGCCCCGGCCTTTTTCGTTCCGCGGACCGTCCCGGCCGGCTCGCGATCCGGCGGCCGCCTGTGCTAAGCCACGCGCGCGCCGCCCCGGCGCATGCCGTCAGGACCCGTGATGACCGACCGCTTCCAGGCCATCTCCTTCGTCGCCAGCGACACGCCGGAGGCGCAGGCCGCCCTGGCGAAGCTGACCGAGCGCTACGGCAATGCCGATCCGGCGACGGCGGATGTCATCGTGGCGCTCGGCGGCGATGGGCTGATGCTGCAGACGCTGCACCGCTTCATCGGCACGGGCACGCCGATCTACGGCATGAATCGCGGCTCCGTCGGCTTCCTGATGAACGAGTTCCGCGAGCGCGGCCTGCGCAAGCGCCTCGCCGAGGCGCAGCGCGCCGTCGTCCATCCGCTCTCGATGCATGCGGTCGATCAGGACGGCACCGAGGTTCGCGCCGAGGCGATCAACGAGGTCTCGCTGCTGCGCCGCTCCTACCAGGCCGCCAAGCTGCGGATCTCGATCGACGGCCAGGTCCGGCTCGACGAGCTCGTCGCGGACGGGGTGCTGCTGGCGACGCCCGCCGGCTCGACCGCCTACAACCTCTCCGCCAACGGCCCCATCCTGCCGCTCGACGCGCCGCTGCTGGCGCTGACGCCGATCTCGGCCTTCCGCCCGCGCCGCTGGCGCGGCGCGCTGCTGCCGGACCATGCCAAGGTCACGATCGAGGTGCTGGAAGCCGGAAAGCGGCCTGTCAGCGCGGTTGCCGACCATGTCCAGATCGACAATGTCCTGCGCGTCGGGATCGAGATCGACCGCAGCGTCGACCTCGTGATGCTGCACGATCCCGGCCACAGTCTGGACGAGCGGATTTTGCGGGAGCAGTTCGGGTATTGAGGTAAGGCTGAACGGCCCCTGGCGAGCAGCCTCACGCCGCCTGCCGGAGATCCCCGATCTCGAGCTCGACCAGCAGCGCCGGGTCGGCCTCGACGAGATAGGCGAAGGCCGCATCGTCCGCGAGCGAATCCGCCATGGCGCGGGCCTCCTCGCGCGCGGCCTCGGCGTCGAGACGCCGCAGCAGCCCCATCAGGGCATGGCCCTCCGCGCCGTCCAGCCGCTCGCAGGCGATCAGCACTTCGCGCAGGAGGCTGCGGTCGATCCCGCGCCCGGAGCCGCCCTTGTCGAAGCCGCGCGCATTGAGCGCGGCGATCGCGGCGGCGAAGGCCGGCTGCAGCGAGTCCGGCAACCCGGCCTTGCGGCACAGCGCCTTGAGCCCGGCCCCGCGACGGTCGCGCAGCAGCGCCGCCACCCGGCCTGCAGGCAGATCCGAAAGGAGCACGAAGGCCGCTTCCGCCAGAGCTGGCTCCCCTGAGAGCAGAGACCGCAGCATCAGGCCGGGCGTCAGCCGACCATGGGCGCGCAGCACCTCGACGATGGCCGGTGCATCGCTGTCCTCGCCGCCCGCCGCGAGCGCCACCGCGACCCGCTCGGTCGATTCCCGGGCGAGCCGAGCACTGCGCTCCGGCGTCAGCCAGCCGCATCCGGCCACGAAATCGGCCAGTGCATCGGAGACCCGCGCGGCGATGGTCTGGCGCAACCCGGCGGGCAGGTCGATCCGCGCCAGCAGCGCCTCGCGCAGCACGCCGCAATCGCCGGCCCGTTCGACCATGCGCTCCAGCGAGAAGTCGGGAATGTCGGCGGTGCGGTTGCCGGCGAGCGTCACCAGCGCCTCCTCGCAGCCGACTTCCGCCAGCGCCGCACAGACGCCGGCCGGCAGATGCGGCCGCAGCGCGATCGCCTTCTGCGCCAGCATGTCGCCGATCGCCGCCGCATCGACGAGATCGGCCTCGGTCAGCACCGGCGAATGGGCGAGCACAAGGGCTGCCACGTCGCTCTGCTCGGCCACGAGCCCGAGGATGAGATTGCGCGGCGCCCGCGGCGAGGACGCCACCTCTTCCGCAATCGCCCGGCGCACCCGCGGAGAGGGATCGTCGATCAGCGCGATCAGCGCGGTCTCGGCCTCGGCCCGATCCTCCTCGGCCATGCCGGAGCGCAGATAGGCGCCCGCCAGCGCGGCCGCGCCGCTGGCGCGCTCCTCGGCATTGGCGGTCCGCGCCCAGAGCAGGAAGCGACGAACGATCATCGGCCGTTCCGCTGGATCATGAAGGCGGACAGATCGAGCGGCGCCCGGCGATTGCGGGCGGCGATGCGCTCCTGCACCGCCCCCGCCGGCTGCGTCAGCTCGACAGGCCGCGAAGGCGGCAGCGGCGCCTGCACCGTCCGGGTCGAGGCGGCGGCGTTGGCAGCGGCGGCGTCCGACGCGGTCGGGGCGACCGCCGTGGCGTCCGACTTCGTCTGCCGCGGGAAGAAGCGGTCGGCCGGATCGAGCGAGGCCGTCCGGCCCGCATCGCCGCGCGGCGTCGACCAGAGATTGGCGACCGCCTGCGAGACCGGCTGGCGCGAGCCTTCGGTCGAGAACAGGCCGATCAGACCCTTGGCCCGGCCTGGCGCCAGCGCGGCAGCGATCTCGGCCGGCTTGTCGCCGCCCTGCCCCGTCGCAGCCTGCGTGACGGTCGCGGAAGCGGCGAGCTGGGTGTTGGCGTGGCTGGCGGCCAGCACGCCATAGACCTCCTGGGCGCTGCGCGCGCGGCCGGTCTTGTCGAAGAAGATGCTGCGATTGGCGGCAGCCGCCTCGGGGAAATCCTTGGCGGCAGCGCGCGTCGGGTCGCTCGCTGCGGTCTTGATCAGGTCGGACGCACCGCGCGCGCCGAGAACATGCGCCATGTAGAGCTCGCCCGCCTGCGGCTGGCGGCCGAGCGCCCCCGCCAGCTGGTCGCGGTTCTTCTGAGTCAGCGCGCCCGCCATCACGGCGGCCACCTGCGGGTCCTTGCGCAGCTCGAGGATCTTCTCGCGAGCCGCCGGATCGGCGACGGTCAGCCGCCCGCCGGACTCGGTGATGGCGTCGGCATAGCTGGAAAGCCCCTGCTTCGGCCCCTCCTGCTTCACCATCGACAGCCAGGTCTGCTCGATGAACTGGAACAGGCCGGTCGCGCTCGAGGTCTTCGCCTTGGCATCGGGCTCCAGCGAGGATTCGCGCTGGGCCGTCTTGAGCAGGTAATCGAACCCCGCCCCGGTCTTGGCCGCGCCGTCGCGGATGGCGCTCACCACCGGGTTTGCCGGCTGGGTCTCGCGCGACTGCGGGGTGGAGAACAGGAACATCGGGACTCTCTGGCGCACCCACCGGCGGCGGCCGCCGCAGGACTCTGCGGTGCGGTCTGGAGAGTGGCCCGATTATGGTAAGCGAAGCGTTAATCGCGACGCATCGTCAGCTTGCAGCAGCGGGAGACCGGGGGGCGCCTTTCGCCGACGCGATGCGCTAGAGTGGCGGAATCGCCTTGGGCATGGAGAGACAGGTATGCCAGAGCTGAAGCGCCACAAGCGCGGCGGGATCTATTTCGAGGATTTCGAAGTCGGCGCCGTGATCGAGCACGGGCTGACGCGCACCGTCACGCAGATGGACAACATGCTGTTCTCCAACATGACGCTGAACCCGCAACCCCTTCACATCGATGCGCATTTCTGCGCGACCGAGACGGAATGGGGCCAGCCGCTGATGAACTCGCTGTTCACGCTCGGCCTGATGATCGGCATCTCGGTGAACGACACCACGGTGGGCACCACCATCGGCAATCTCGGCATGACCGACGTCACCTTCCCGGCCCCGCTCTTCGAGGGCGACACGATCAACGTCACAACCGAAATCGTGGCCAAGCGCGAATCGCGCTCGCGGCCGGATGCCGGCATCGTCGAGTTCCATCACCGCGCCTACAAGCAGGACGGCACGCTGGTGGCGCAGTGCCGCCGCCAGGCCTTCATGCGCCGGCATCCCGCCCCCGTCGCCCTGGACGTCTGACCCGATGCGCTCGCTCCTCTTCGTTCCGGGCGACAGCCCGCGCAAGCAGCAGAAGGGTCTCGCCAGCGGCGCCGACGCCTTGATCCTCGACCTGGAGGATTCGGTCGCGCTCGACGCCAAGCCGCAGGCCCGCGAGATCACCCGCGCCTTCCTCGACGAGGTCCGCGCCCTGCCGCGTCGTCCGCGCCTGATCGTGCGGGTGAATGCGCTGACCACCGGCCTGACCGAAGCCGATCTCGACGCCGTGATGCCAGGCGCGCCGGATGCGATCATGCTGCCGAAATCCGAGAGCGGCAGCGACGCCGGCCATCTCGCCGCCAAGATCGCGGTGCGCGAGGCCGAGTCCGATCTACCCGATGGCGGCACCCGGATTATCCCCATCGCGACCGAGACGGGCAAAGGCATCTTCGGGCTGGGCAGCTATGCCGGCGCGACCCACCGGCTCGAAGCGCTGACCTGGGGCGCCGAGGACCTGTCGGCCGATCTCGGGGCCGAGACCAACCGCCTGCCGGACGGCCACTACACCGATCCCTATCGCCTCGCCCGCGCGTTGACGCTGTTCGCCGCTTCCGCCGCCCATGTCGATGCGATCGACACGGTCTTCACCGCCTTCCGCGACGCCGAGGGTTTCCGGGCCGAATGCCTGGCGGCGCGGCGCGACGGCTTCACCGGCAAGATGGCGATCCATCCCGACCAAGTGGCGCCAATCAACGAGATCTTCTCGCCCTCGCCGGAGGCTCTCGCCCGGGCGCAGGCGATCATCGCGCTGTTCGAGGCCCATCCCGGCGTCGGCGTGATCGGGCTGGATGGCGAAATGCTCGATCGTCCCCATCTGATCAGGGCGCAGCGCCTCGTCGCGCGCGCTCGCAAATGGGATGAATGAACCGCTGGAGGCGATTCGAATGACTCAGGTTTTCGAGGTTTCGGGGATGCATTGCGGCGGCTGCCTGTCGCGCGTGCAGGTGGCGGCCGAGAAGCTCGCCCCCGGCACCACCGTGACGCTGGAACCGCCGCGGCTGACCCTGCCACAGGGCTCCGCGCTGGACGCCGCCGCGATCAACGCGGCGCTGTCTCCGCTCGGCGACTACCGCGTGAAGCCGGCGGGCTGAACGCGACACACGCCGCCCTCAGCCGCCCGGCGGGCGCTCGATCGAGAACAGGTGGTCGACCTCGGCATAGTCGGCATAGCCGCAGCGCGCAACGGGATGCGCCGCGGCGGTGTCGAAGCGGCCGTCGCGGATGAAAGCGTCGTCCATGAAGATGCCGACGACCTGCCCCAGCACCATCCAGCGCTCGACGCTGCGGCCCTCGAGATCGACGAGTTGCTGAACCGAGAGCAGCTTGCACTCGAGCGCGGCCGGGCTGCCGGCCACGCGCGGCGGCTTGACGAAGCGCGACGGCGCCATCTCCAGCCCGGCATGGCCGTATTCGCTGGTGCCGCGCGGCAGCGGCGCCGAGGTCAGGTTCATCGCGCCGACCAGCGCCTTCGTCACCATCGAGCAGGTGAACTCGCCCGTCTCCTCGATGAAGGCGATCGCGTCCTTCTTGCCCTCGGAGGAGAACATCACGATGTGCGGCCGTGTCGAGACGGCGTTGAAATAGCTGTAGGGCGAGAGATTGACCTCGCCCTTGGCGCTCAGCGCCGTGATCCAGCCGATCGGGCGCGGCGTCACGATCGCCTTGAACGGGTCGTGCGGCAGGCCGTGATCCTGCGCGGCGGGCGAGTAGATCATCGGCTCAAGCTCCGTAATGGCTGACGATGTCGGCCAGGACCGGCCGCTCGCGATCGGGCGGCACGGAGGACGCCGTGCCGAGATGGATGAAGCCGGCGATGTGCTCCTCCGCCTCGAGCCCGAAAGCGGTCAGCACGCTGCGGTCGAAGGAGAACCAGTTGGTCAGCCAGCAGCCAGCGAACCCCATCGCCTGCGCCGCCACCAGCATCGTCATGCAGACGGCGCCCGCGGTCAGCTCCTGCTCCCATTGCGGGATCTTCACATGCGGCGCGGCCCGGGAGACCACCGCGACAATCACCGGCGCATGCAGCAGGCGCTTGCGCTCGAAGGCGACCTGATCCTCCGCGGCATCGGGATTGCGGTTGCGGAAGGCCTGCGCCACCACATCGGCCGCCTGCTCGCGGGCCGCTCCGGTGAAGACGATGAAGCGCCAGGGCACCAGCTTGCCATGGTCCGGAACACGCGAGGCGATGGTCAGGAGTTCGTCGAGCTGGGCGCCCTCGGGGCCAGGCGCGGCGAGCAGCTGCGGCGGCACGGACCGCCGCAGCTTGAGCAGAGAGAGCGTATCGGTCATGAAGCATCCGGATGCGAGGAACCCGCCCAGACCTAGTGACTCGCCATGATCAGGACAAGCGAGCCTGCTGAGACATGGGCGCAGGGGGGCCCGAGGCTGTGATCATGTTTGAATGCGAAGGCTTTGAGAGAAGACGGCGCCGGCTGGGCCTCCGCACCGCCGCGCTGCTGCTCGGGCTCGCCTCCGGGCCCGTCTCGGCACAGGCTCCCGCCCCAGCCCCGCCGAACCTGCCCCTCCCCGTTCCCGTGCCAGCCCCCGCCCAGCCGACCATCGGCACCGCGGTGGAGCCCACGCCGGTGCAGCCCGGTCCGCCGCCCGCCACGCAGCAGGCTGCCTTGCGCCTCTCGGCCCAGTTTGCCGGCGACCGCAAGCCGATCCGCTCCGGCCTGGTCTGGCGCATCCTGACCGAGACTGCCGACGGCTCGCCGCCCCGCATCGTCGCCCGCTCGGCCGATGCCGAACCCTTGTTCTCGCTCGATCCCGGCACCTATCTGCTGCACGCGGCTTATGGCTTTGCCAGCGGCACCAAGCGGATCACGCTCGGACCGCAGGGCCTGCGCGATCAGGTCGCGATCAGCGCCGGCGGCCTGTCGCTCGGCGGCTCGATCGGCGATGCTCCGATCGCACCCGCCCAGCTGGCTTTCCAGATTTTCGTACCGCTGCAGGGCAATTCGGAAGGCCGCCTCGTCACCAATGCCCGCGGCGGCGAGATGATCCGGCTGCCGGAGGGCACCTATCACGTCGTCTCGACCTATGGCGATTCCAACGCGATCCAGCGCGCCGATGTGAAGGTCGAGTCCGGCAAGATCACCGATGCGACGCTGCATCATCGTGCCGCCCGCGTGACGCTCAAGCTCGTCGCCGCGCCCGGCGGCGAAGCCTTCGCCGGTACCGCCTTCAGCGTGCTGACACCGGGCGGCGACGTCATCCGCGAGGCGATCGGTGCCTTTCCCCAGGTCATCCTGGCCGAGGGCGATTACGTCCTGATCGCGCGTCAGGAGGGGCAGGTCTTCTCGCGGGACTTCAAGGTTGAATCGGGTCTCGACCGCGACATCGAGGTCCTGGCGCGCTGAGGCTGCGACGGCCGCAGAACGCCGTCAGTTGGTCGCCTTGGGCACGGCGCCCGTCACGGCGGCCTCGACGCCATCGGCAATGCGGATGGCGAGGCAGCGATAGGCCGACTCGACCAGCTCCGTACCGTTCATCCCGATGAGCTCTTCGGGCGTGAAGCGGCGTGAACTCGCCCAGTCCCGCATCATCCGGTAGCGCGGGAAGACCGCCACGGCATGCTCGTCGGCGGTGCGCTTCAGCACAGCCCGGTAGTCGTCGTAATGGGGATAGCGCCCTTCCCGAGGCATCCAGGGCAAATCCATCATGACGAGGTCGATCCCCGCCGACTGGACCTTGCGGATGCCTTTCTTCAGAATCTTGGCGAGCTTTTCCTCGCCGATATGATTGACCACGTCGTTGGCGACGGTCTGCCAGATGACGAGGCTCGGTGCCTGCTCGATGACATCCGGCTCCATCCGCATCAGCATCTCGTAGGCGGACTGCCCGCCGACACCGCGATTGACCACGCGGATCTCCGCTTGTGGCAGGCGTCGCCGCAGCTCCTCCTCCAGCACGGTCGGATAGCTTTTATCGGAGCTGCTGGCGCCGGCGCCGGCGGTGGTCGAGGAGCCGATCGCGACGATGGTCAGCTTGCCGGTCTCGCGCAGCGTCTGGACCGCCTTGGGCAGAGCCGGCCGAAACGGCGTCCCCGTCGCCCCATCGCGACAGCGCTGGTCGCCGGCCGGCGGCGGCACGACCGGGCTCGCCAGCGCCGGTGCCAGCGCCGCGGCAGCGATCAGTGCGACTGCGGCGAAGCCTGTCGCGACGGCGCGGCGGAACGGCCGGCGGCGATCGTGAGCGACTGATACCACGTCAGGAACATCCCCAACCCCACCAGGATCGTAACCCCGATGAGGCAAACGAGCAATTGCGGCCCCACCGCAAAGCCGGCTTCGGCCATCACGATCTGCCCGGCGATGGACAGAACCGTCCCGGCGCAGAAGACGTCGAGCGAATGGCGCCCGACGATCGCCAGCACGCGGCCCGCCGCGAAGCGCAGCAGCCCGGCGCCTGCGGGCAGGAACCGCATCGCCAGCCAGGCCAGCGCCAGCACATGCAGCACGCGGCTCCAGGCGAGATTGGTCTTGTCGGAGCCGAGCTGCACCGAGTCGAACCAGTCGTTGAGTGCGGCGATCCCCGTCGGATTGCCCGTCGCCGTCTTGGCGAAGACAGCAAACAGCACATAGCCGAGTGCCAAAGCGTCGAGCCAGCGCAGTCGCGGCAGTTCGAGCCCACCCTGGATGGCGCGGCCAATGACGACACCCAGCGTGAACACGAGCTGCCAGGCGAAGGGATTGAAGAACCAGCCGGCGCCATGGACATTCGGAAAGCTCAGCCCGAGCCAGAGCGCGCTCTGCCAGATGCCGAGCGAGAGCAGCACGGCTCCGAGAGGGCTCAGCCGCACGGCCAGATACAGGAGCGGAAACAGGCCGAGCAGGACGATGTAGAGCGGTAGAATGTCCAGATAGGCGGGTTGGTAGCGCAGCGTCAGCACGTCGATCAGCGCCGCGAGCGTGTCGCTGAAGAAGGGCTGGATGTTGATCGCTTCGATGTAGAGCGGGTTCTGCGTCCGCGTCACCGCCGCGGCCACCACGCCACAGACGACGATGAAGAGCGCCAGATGGGCGATGTAGAGGGTCCAAAGCCGGGCGCCGATCTTCAGCGCACCGACCGTCAGCCCTTGTCGCTCGATCAGATTGCCATAGGCCAGCGTCGCCGAGACGCCGGCCAGCAGCACGAAGGCGTCCGCCCCGTCCGAGAACCCGAAATTATGCGGCATCCAGGCGGCAATGACATTGCCGGGCATGTGATTGATGAAGATGATCAGCAGCGCCAGCCCGCGGATCACGTCGATCCGGGCATCACGGCCCGCAGACGCGGCCGTCCCGCCCGGGCCACGGCCCAGCAGGAGAAAGCGCGACAGGGCGGACAGCTGCTGCACCACGAGGATCCGGCGAAGGGTACGGGGCGAACGCGAGGCCGGCGCTGCGGGTTCCCCCGACATGAACAAGCGCGCGGACTTCGTTCATGTGGCGTTCATAAAAGGTGCAGGGTTAAGGGTCACTAAACATCGCTTCACAAGCGCGTGTCGGGCCGTGACCGCGTTCGGCCAAACGAGGGCCCTCAAGTCGAGAATCCGTCCCTAATAGGGCGGCTCGGCATAGACCAGCTTGCCGTCGATCAGCAGGCGCTTGATCGCTGCGGTTCCGTCGCCGGCCACGGCGGCGACGACCTCGATCCGGGCCTTCGGCGTGGTCTCGATCCGCCGGCCTTCGCCCTGCGGCACGAAATAGCTTTCGAGCCCATAGGCGACACGCAGGCGCCCCGCGCCGGCAGCGCAGTCAGCCTGCCCGGCCTCGTTCAATGCGCAGGCGCCGGTGGACTGGACCCGCCCGGCGATGACCACCTCGCCTTCGCCCGCGGCCGGACGCGCCGCGGCGACCGCCTTGGCCTGGGCGAAGCCCTCGGCATCGCGGACCAGCGTCACATAGACGGCGTCGCCACGGCGCAGACCTTTCGCCTCGCCGGGAGCGGCCGCGACGGTGCTCATCGGATAGGCCAGCACGACATAGTCGCCGCGGAACAGGTCGCGCGGATCGACCGGCACCGTCCGCAACCTGACCTCCTGGCCACCGCGCAGGATCGCGGCGCGGCTCTCGACGAGGGCCAGCAGCCCGCCGCAGAGCAGCAGCATCGCCGCCAGCATCCGCCCGATCACCGGGACCCGCGCCAGCAGCGCATCGGCGCTCGGCAGCCTGACAGCCATCGGGTTCATGGTGCAGCCTCCGCCGGCCGCGCCAGCCTCGCGAAGAGCCGCCGCGCGCCGCTGGCGACGCCGAGCAGCACGCCGCCCGCCACCAGGAAGAACAGCGACTGGTCGAGCAGCGTGCCGATCGTCTGCCAGAGCAGGATCAGGATCGCGAGGCCGAACATGCCCGAGCCGGCCAGCGTCAGCCGCCGGATCCCGCCGGTCACGCCGGCGACGACGAGCGCGATCGCCGAGCCCAGCACGAGGCTCGCCACCACCACCTTGCCCGGTAGGCCGGTGGCGAGTCCGCTCCAGAACACCAGAGGCACGACGAGGCCGAGGACAAGCGCCAACGCCAGCGGCCAGGCGAAGCGCCGGTCGCGGGCGAGCCCGGCACAGGCGGCGATGGCTGCGAGGGCCGCCGCATAGGCCGCGTAATTGGCCCAGAAGGCGCGGCCGGCGCGCGAGCCGTGCAGGTCGAGGATGCGGATCAGTTCGAAATCGAGCATCAGCACGAAGCCGAAGAGTCCCCAGGGCAGGCAGCAGCCGAGCAGGGCCAGCCCGCCTCGGTCGAGCGCGATGGCGCCGAGCGCGACAAAGGCGGCCGAGATCGCCAGCCCATAGGCGAGCAGGCCGTAGTCGAAGCCGCGGCCGATCCAGTCGCCCGGCACCATCACCAGCCAGAACGCCAGAGCGAGCACGGCGAGGTGATGGACGAGGCGGTTCGGCCGCCCCCAAGCCAGCCACAGCGCCGGCAGATAGACGAGAAAGAAAGCGCCTTGCAGGGCGCCCTGGCTCTCCTGCCAGCGCCCGCCGCTCCAGGCGCAGAGCGCGACGAAAGCCACCACCAGTGCGCCGTTCGAGCCCATCAGCGCCGCGACGGCGAGCCCTCCCAGCGCCACCATGAGCGCGCCTGCCGGCCAGTCCGCCGGCAGATGATACATCTGGCCGATCAGCGCGATTCCTGCCGCGAAGATCAGCACGGCGCAGGTGGCGGCGGCATCCGCGCCCCCGGCCGAGCCCCGGCGCTCCAGCCGCGCCGCGATGGCGAGCGCCCCGACGACACCCGCCAGGATCATGGCGAGCTTCACCAGCCGCGGCATCGCCTCCCAGTTCGCCGCGACGAAGGCGGCGATGCTGGCGGCGATCAGAAGCCCGCCGAACAGGCCGAGCAGCGCCGGCAGCCGGAAGCCGCCCTCGGCGGCGACGGAGCGGCGGATGGCACCGGCGGACTCCGCCGTCAGCAGCCCCTCACCGACCCAGCGTGTCAGATCGGCCTCGAGCCGCTTGCGATAGGACCCCGTCAGCATGGGCGTCAATCTGGCATGGGAGGGTCACGTCTGGCGATAGGGCGCCGTAGGCGCGTCATGCTCGGGCTCGACCCGAGCATCTCGTGCAGGACCATCTCGTGCAGGACCATCTCGTACCAGACCCTCTCCTGCGAGAGCTTCTCGGGTCGGCGCCGCGCGCCGCCCGAGAATGACGCCCGATCAGCCCGCCGCCTTCGCCGCGCGGGCCGCTTTCACCCGCTTCAAATCCGGCGGCGTGGCTTCGTCCAGCATCGCCTCCAGCATCGCGTCGAGGCTCATCACCGTCTGCGCCTGGCTGCCGAGGCGGCGCACGGTGACGGTGCGCTCCTCCGCCTCGCGCTTGCCGACGGCCAGGATCACCGGGACCTTGGCCAGCGAGTGCTCGCGCACCTTGTAGCTGATCTTCTCGTTGCGCAGGTCGGCACGCGCCCGCAGGCCCGCCGAGAGGCAGGCCATGGTCACGTCCTCGGCGTAAGAATCCGCCTCGGAGGTGATCGGGCAGACCAGGATCTGCTCGGGCGCCAGCCAGAGCGGGAAATGCCCGGCGAAGTTCTCGATCAGGATGCCGGTGAAGCGCTCCAGCGAGCCGCAGATCGCGCGATGGACCATGACCGGCTGCTTCTTCTCGCCATCCGAGCCGATATAGAAGGCCCCGAACCGCTCCGGCAGGTTGAAGTCGACCTGCGTCGTGCCGCACTGCCAGTCGCGGCCGATGGCGTCTCGAAGCACGTATTCGAACTTCGGCCCGTAGAAGGCGCCCTCGCCCGGATTGATCTCGGTCTTGATCCGCCCGCCGGACTGGCTCGCGATCTCGATCAGGACGCGGTTCATCACATCCTCGGCGTGGTCCCAGAGCGCGTCCGAGCCGACGCGCTTCTCGGGCCGCGTCGAGAGCTTGATGACGAGGTCGTCGGTGAAGCCGAAATCCTCATAGACCGATAGGATCAGGTCGTTGATCTTCAGGCACTCGGCCGCGAGCTGTTCTTCCGTGCAGAAGATGTGCGCGTCGTCCTGCGTGAAGCCGCGCACGCGCATCAGCCCGTGCAGCGCGCCCGAAGGCTCGTAGCGGTGGACATTGCCGAATTCCGCCAGCCGGATCGGCAGATCGCGGTAGCTCTTCAGCCCGTGCTTGAAGATCTGCACATGGCCGGGGCAGTTCATCGGCTTCAGCGCGAAGACCTTCTGGTCCTTGGTCGCGTCGTTCGGGTTCTCGAAGGCCGAGGCCGACTTCACCGCGAACATGTTGTCCTGGTACCAGCCCCAGTGGCCCGAGGTCTCCCAGAGCGACTTGTCGAGGACCTGCGGCGCGTTGACCTCCTCGTAATCGGCGGCCAGCCGGCGGCGCATATAGGTCAGGATCTCCTGGAACAGCCGCCAGCCCTTGGAGTGCCAGAACACGACGCCCGGCCCCTCCTCCTGGAAGTGGAACAGGTCCATCTCCCTGCCGAGCTTGCGGTGATCGCGCTTCTCCGCCTCCTCGATCTGCTTGAGATGGGCGTCGAGCTCTTCCTGCTTCGCGAAGGCCGTGCCGTAGATGCGCGTCAGCATCGCGTTGTTGCTGTCGCCGCGCCAATAGGCGCCGGCCACCTTCATTAGCTTGAAGGCGGTGCCGACCTTGCCGACCGAGGTCATGTGCGGGCCGCGGCAGAGGTCGATCCACTCGCCCTGCTTGTACATCTTCAGGGTCTGGTCGGCCGGAATCGCATCGACGAGCTCGACCTTGTAGGCCTCGCCCTTCTCGGCAAAGAAGGCCTTCGCCTGGTCGCGGCTCCACTCTTCCTTGGTGAAAGGCGCGTCCCTGGCGATGATCTCGCGCATCTTCTTTTCGATCACCGGCAGATCGTCGGGCGTGAAGGGCTCGTTGCGGGCGAAATCGTAGAAGAACCCGCCCTCGATCACGGGGCCGATCGTCACCTGCGTGCCGGGCCAGAGCGCCTGCACGGCTTCCGCGAGCACATGCGCGCAGTCGTGCCGGATCAGTTCGAGCGCGCGCGAATCCTCCCGCGTCAGGAACTCGATCTTCGAATCCTTCGCGATCGGATCGCCGAGATCGACGACGACGCCGTCCAGCGCCATGGCGACGGTGCGCTTCAGCAGCGAGGGAGAAATGCCGCCGGCGATCTCCTTGCCGGTGATGCCGGCCGGAAATTCGCGCTTCGCGCCATCGGGAAAGGTCAGGGAGATCGTCATCGATCGTCGCTCCTGCTCACTCGGGGATACGAACCCCGTAAGACAAGGCCGGATACTGGGGATGGCTGGACCAAGGCTGGACCGGCGCGGCGCTGTCCGTATCCGGGAAAGGACAGGACCGGGAGCGCTCCGCCTATACGAGCGCGGCGCGGCAGGCAATCGGCATGGGCTTCGAAAGAGCGGACCCCGGCCGCGCCGGAACCTGTCCGTTTCGTCACGATGCGCTCACGGCCCGGCAAAGCGCCGTCCGCAGAATGGCCGTCGTCGCGTCACCCCTTCGCCACAGGAGACATTCCGCCATGCCGACCCTCCGCAGCGCCGCTCTCGCCGGACTCCTGCTCGCCGCCGCCACCGCGCCGTCTCAGGCCCAGGACCGCAACGCCATGCGTGAGGCCTGTGGCCCGGAGGTCGCGCGCCTTTGCCCTGGCGTGAAGCCGGGCGGCGGCCGCATCATCGCCTGTTTCAAGGAGAAGGCGGCCGAGCTGTCGCCGGGCTGCCGGAGCGCCCTGCAGCAGGCGCAGGCGCAGCGCTGACCGTGGCCTCGGCATCCTCGGCCGGCGGCGCGTTCACGCCGCGCCAGCGACCATAGGACCAGGGCCGGTACCAGGCGGCATCGGGCGGCAGTTCCTCGCAGACGAGATCGATGCTGCTGGTGCCGAGCGGGGTGCAGCGGCAGATCCGCGCCACGCCGATCCAGCCGCCACGCCAGAGCCCGAAGCGCTGGATCGCCTCGTCGGTGTAGGTCGAGCAGCTCGGCCAGTGTCGGCAATGCCGCCCGACGAGCATCGAGAGGCTGAGCTGGTAGCCGCGGATCGCCCAATGCGCGGCACGACGCGGCGCCCGCTTTACAGCGGCGGCCTGCGCGAAAAGACGTGACAATCCCTGCTGCGATGCCATTTCATCCCGCTCGTCGTTCTAGCCGAGATTCGCCATGTATCGCCCCGCCCTGCGCCTTGCCTCGTCCGGCCTGAGAACCCTCGCGCTCGGCCTCGCCATGGCCTCCTGCCTTGCGGCGGCGCCGGCGGGCGCCCAGCAGCGCAGCAACCTGCTCTGGCTCGAGCCCGGCAAGATCGACCTCGCCGCGATCGTCGGCCTGCCGCCGGCGATGAATTCGCCCGAACAGAAGCGGGAGTTCGACGAGGTTCTCCAGATCACCCTGAACCGTACGCCCGAGCGCGAGAAGGCGGCGATCGCCGACCAGTACCAGACGCTGGCCCGCTTCCTCGAAGGCGCCGACATCCCTTTCGCCGGCAACGAGCACCGCGAAGTGCGATTGCTCTATCGCGAGGCGCAGATCGAGCTCGGCATCGTGCTGCTCGGCGTGCGCCGCCTGACGAACCGCCAGCGTCCCTTCACCGTCTGGAACAAGGTGCGCGTCAAGCCCTGCCCGGGCGGACGCCCGGAAGGGACCTCCTTCCCGGCCGGCCATGCGGCGACGGCTGCGCTCTATGCGGAGCTGCTCAACACCGCCGCCCCGGAACTCGCCGAACGGCTCGAGCAGCGGGTCAAGGACTATGGCGAGAGCCGCCTCGTCTGCGGCTTCCATTACCGCAGCGATCTCGCCGCGGGCGACAAGGCCGGCCGTGCCGTGGCCAAGGCCCTGCTGGCCGACCGCGCATTCCGGGCCCGCTTCGACGAGACGCGCGCCGAGACACGACTGGCGCTCGGCCTGAAATAGACGGATTTCCGCGCGTTCACGCGACGGCGGCGGCCTGTCGCCGCTGCTCGATCTGGCCGATCGCATCAACGACCGCGTCGAAGGTTAGCAGCGTCGAGGCGTGGCGCGCCTTGTAGTCGCGCACCGGCACCAGCACGGCGAGATCGGCCCATTTGCCCTCGGGCGGATCGGCCTCCTCCTTGAGGATGGCGCGGGCCTGCTCGCGAACGCGCCGAAGCTCCTCGGCCGTCGACCCGACGACGTGCCGGGCCATGATCGAGGAGGAGGCCTGGCCCAGCGCACAGGCTTTCACGTCATGGCCGAAGCCGGTGACGACATCGCCCTCCATGGTCAGATCGACCGTCACGGTCGAGCCGCAGAGACGCGAATGGGCCCTCGCGGTCGCGTCGGGCGCGGGCAGCCGTTCGATCAGCGGGATGTTGGCCGCCAGTTCGAGGATGCGCTTGTTGTAGACGTCGCTCAGCATGTCGTGATCTCCGCCGGGGTGGAGAGACCGGCGCCTGATCTCCAATATAGGGTGCGGTCGCAGCCGGGGGGAGAGCACAGATGAGCGCAGCGGCCCCCCGAAAAAATCTCGCTGCGTCGCCCCTGCCCCATGGTCCAGACGGACTCCGGCGGCGTATCAGGATCACCGCAACGGGAGGCGCCACATGAACCCTGTGGTTAAGTCCTTGTCAGTCGAACGGGCCCTGGGCCCCTCAGCCGACAAGTTTCTGATCAAGCAGCCGACGCAGGAACAGGCCGAAGAGGCTGTCCGGACCCTGCTCCTCTGGGCCGGGGACGATCCCTCGCGCGAGGGCCTGCAGGACACGCCGCGGCGTGTCGCGAAGGCCTACAAGGAGTTCTACAAGGGCTATGACGAGGATGCGGCCGAGATCCTCGACCGCGTCTTCGAGGAGGTCGAGGGCTATCGCGACATGGTCCTCGTCCGCGACATCCCGTTCTACTCCCATTGCGAGCATCACATGGTGCCCTTCGTAGGCAAGGCCCATATCGGCTACTATCCCGCGAAGGGCGTGGTCGGCCTCTCCAAGCTCGCCCGCGTCGTCGATGTCTATGCACGTCGCCTGCAGACGCAGGAGACCATGACGGCGCAGATCGCCGACGTGATCGACCGCGTGCTGAAGCCCCGGGGCGTAGCGGTCCTGATCGAGGCGGAGCATATGTGCATGTCGATGCGCGGCGTGCAGAAGCAGGGTTCCTCGACCATGACGACGCGCTACACCGGCCTCTTCAACGAACCCTCGGAGCAGGTCCGCTTCTTCACCATGGTCAAGTCGCCGGGCCTTTGAGCCACTGCCTTTCCGATTGGCCCGCGCGGCGGCCGGCTCTACAAGGGCGCATCCCCGAGGATGCGCCCTCTTTCGTTCTGGAGCCCGGCATGACGCCCTTCCCCGCCGCCCCCGACAAGCAGGCCCTCGAGGAGGGCACGACGCTTTCGCCGCGCTTCGACGCCAACGGCCTCGTCACTTGCGTCACCACCGATGCCACGACCGGCGAATTGCTGATGGTGGCGCATATGAACGCCGACGCGCTCGCCCGCACCATCGAGACCGGCGAGGCCTGGTACTGGTCGCGTTCGCGCGGCGAGCTCTGGCACAAGGGCGCGACCTCCGGCCAGATCCAGACCATCGTCGAGATGCGGGTCGATTGCGACCAGGACGCGCTCTGGCTGAAGGTGAAGGTCGCCGGCGACGGCGGCTGCTGCCACACCGGGCGTCGCTCCTGCTTCTACCGGGTGCAGCCACTGCGCGAGGACGCCGCCGAACCGCTGCGTTTCGTCTGACCCGCCGGTCCGCCCCCGCGGGTGACGGTTTCCTCATGCTTCCCCATCACCCTGCCGAAGCCGTCACGCGGCGGACACGAAGCGCTGGCAGGCCCCTTGCCTCAGTGCTCGGGAAGAACGATCGCGGGGATCGAAACGATGAACGACGCCAGCATGGCCAGTCCAGCCGTCAACGGGCGGCCGAAGATCGGGCTCGCCCTTGGCGGCGGCGCGGCGCGCGGCTGGGCTCATATCGGCGTGCTCGAAGTGCTGACGGAGGCCGGCCTGAAGCCGGACGTCATTGCCGGCACCTCCATCGGCGCGGTCGTCGGCGGCTGCTTCGCCGCCGGCAAGCTCGGTGAACTGACCGAATTCGCCACCGGCCTGACCAAGCGCCGCGTCGTCGGTCTGATGGATTTCCATATCGGCGGCGCCGGTCTGATCGGCGGCGGGCGGCTCAAGCGGCTGCTGGAGCGCGATCTCGCCGGCCAGCGCATTGAGGGCCTGCCCACGCGCTTCGTTGCGATCGCGACCGAGTTGGGCACCGGGCATGAGATCTGGCTGACGCAGGGCCCGCTCGTCGATGCGCTGGGCGCCTCCTACGCGCTGCCCGGCGTGTTCGACCCGGTCAAGCTCGGCGGCCGCTGGTTGATGGACGGCGCACTGGTCAATCCCGTGCCGGTGACGGCGGCGCGCGCCCTCGGCGCCGACATCGTGATCTGCGTCAATCTGAACAGCGATCTCGCCGGCCGCGGCACCATCATCCAGCAGCACGCGGCCGACCCCGATCCCGAACTCGTACCGGAGCTCGACGTCCGCCCGACCTCGCGCTGGCTCGGCGGCATCACCGGCGCGGCGCGGCGCGTGCGCGGCCTGGTCGGGCGCCAGGGCGAGGCGAGGCCCGGCCTCGCCGGCGTCATGATCGACGCCTTCAACATCACGCAGGACCGGATTTCGCGCTCACGCCTCGCGGGCGATCCGCCCGACGTGATGATCGGGCCCAAGCTCGGCCGCACCGGTCTGTTCGATTTTCACCGCGCCCAGGAGACGATCGAACTCGGCCGCCAGGCGACGCGCCGCTGCCTCGAGGAGATCGAGACGGCGATCGCCGGCAGCCGCCTCTCGGCCTGAGGCGCGCGTCGAAGCCTCAGGCCATGGCGATGTAGTCGCGCATCGCCCGGCTCTCGGCCTCGATCGCGGCGACACGGTGCTTGACCACGTCGCCGATCGAGACGATCCCGACCACGCGGCCGTTCTCGACCACGGGTACGTGCCGGAAGCGGCCCGAGGTCATGATCTCCATCAGCTCGTCGACGCTGGTCTGGCTGCGGCAGGTCACGACCTTCGCCGTCATCGCGCGCGAGACCGGGCTGTCGAGGGCCGCCGCGCCGCTCTCGCCCAGCGCGCGGATGATGTCGCGCTCCGAGAGGATGCCGACCAGCGCCCCGTCGGCGCCCATCACCACGACAGCGCCGATGCGCCGCTCGCTAAGTGTCCGCACCGCCTCGCCCAGCGTGCGGTGCGGCTGGACGGAGATGACCTCGCGTCCCTTGTCTCCCAGAAGCTGCTCGACATTCATGGCGTCGTCCTCCTTGCGGTGGCGCCGTTGCCCGGCGCGCGGGTTCGTCCTGTCCCCGTCGGCCGGGCCGGACTCGACCGTCCGGCGAGACCGCGGGAACGCTGCGAAGAGGGCGAGTGTGGGGGAAGACCGGGGCGCAGGCAAGGCGAGCGCAGGGGCTGTCCTAGCGCCGGACGACCCCCCGGTCGAACAGCGGAAATAGCAGCAGCCCGGCCAGAAAACCGCCGATATGCGCCTCCCAGGCGATGCTGGTCTCCTCGCCCAGAATCGGCACCAGCCCGGCCCCGAACAGGATGTTCGTCGCGAACCAGACCAGGATGAACAGCATGGCGCGCGAATTCTGCCAGAGCTGCCCGATCGGCTCGGCGGGGATCGCCCGCACCACCGCATCGTCGGCGAGCGAGCCGAAGCGCAGGCCCGGCGCGAAGACGAAGCGGATCGCTGCGGCGGTCGCGCCGGAAACGGCGGCCGAGGCGCCCACCAGCGGCAGCACGTCGAGTTCGCGGGCGAACCAGTGCAGCAACGCGCCGCCGATCGTCGACAGCCCCATCAGGCTCAGGAAGCGCCCGGCCCCCAGCCGCCTCGCGACCGGGCTGCCGAAGGCCGCCAGCCAGACGAGATTGGTGACGAGGTGAAGCCAGGATCCATGCAGGAGCCCATAGGTCAGTAGCGTCCAGAGCCGCGGCCCGCCATCGGCCAGCAGAATCCGCACGAGTTGCAGCCGGCTGGCGACGTCCTGGCCGGTCGCAGAACCCGCCACCGCCGAAACCATCTCCTCGAGCCGCTCCGGCGACAGCCACAACGTCACCCGCGCCGGCACGAAGGCCAGCCAGGACAGCAGCATGTAGTCCTCATAGGCCGGCAGCAACGAGCGCAGGCCCTGGATCGCCGCCAGGATCACGGCGAGCCAGACGATGACGGCGGGAAGGTTGAGGATCGGCTCGCGCTGGGTCGGAGCGGGATGGCCGGGAGCGGGATGGGACATGCGCGCCAACCCTTGCCGAAGGCGCCGGCTCTGGCAAGCGATCAGACCGGGCGGACGACGGAAAAAGGGGAGCGGCGGGCGCCGCTCCCCTTTCACCCGGCGGTGCGGGCGCGAGGTCGTTAACCCCGCGACGCGTCACGTCCCCACCAGCCCCTCCGGACACCGCCCAAGCCGGCGACGAAATCTAAAATTTGATAATCATTTTAGTCGGTTATCCACAATCGAAAGGTCCTGTTAACCCTAATGCACCGTTCACCCGAACAGCGAGCGGCGGGCGTGGCAAGACGGCATGACGCCTGCGTCCTTCGCCGACCGAAGGGCCGATTCGTCCCGCCACCTGACGGTTCTGCGCCATCGCGGGACGATGGGCAGGGGTCCGGGCAAGAGGCCGCAGCACTGGGTACCGGAATGAAGAACACAAGCACTCGCCTCGTCTTCGAGTACTGGGACGCTCTCCGTGGAGAGCGCTCGGCGCCCGAGCGGGGCGAAATCGAGCCCGGCGCCCTGCGCCATGCGCTCGCCGACACCTTCGTTCTGGAGAATGAACCCATCGGACCTGTCTTCAGGCTTGCGGGCACGCGGCTCTGCGCCCTCTTCGGCCAGGAGTTGAAGGGCCGCGCCTTCAGCGCTCTGTGGCCCGATGTGGGTTCCCAGACCGAGATGCGCCGCCTGACCCAGACGGTCATGGACGAAAGCGCCGGCGCCGTCGCCGGCATGGCGGCCGAGACGGCGACCGGGGCACCGGTCTATCTCGAACTGCTGCTGCTGCCGCTACGCTATCGCGGCCGGACCCATGCCCGGATGCTGGGCGCCCTCTCCGCCTCCGCGGCCCCGGAATGGCTTGGCCTCGACACCATCGAGTCGATGCGGATGATCTCGCTGCGCATGCTCTGGCCCGGAATCTCGCTGCGGCAGCCGGCTGCCACGCCCACGCGTGGCCAGCCGCCGAAATTCATGGTTCTGCCGGGTGGACGCGCCTGAGCTACAACCATGCGTTAACCAGCCCGCCCGTAGGATCGGCGCCGAAAGCAGGCTGACCCTCGATGCTGAGCGCCCTACAACCGCCCCGGACGGCTGCACGCACTGCCGAGCGCAGGCGCCATCATCGCATGAAGGTCGTGCTGCTGGGCCGCTATATGCTGCCCAACCGCATGGAATACCCCTGCCAGTCGATCGACATCTCGCCCGGCGGCGTCCATCTCGCCGCCCCGGCCCGGGCCAATCCCGGCGACCGCGTCATCGTCTATCTCGAACATCTCGGCCGCATCGAGGGCACCTGCGTGCGCACGACGATGGAAGGCTTCGCGATGACGATCACCGCGACCAGCCGCAAGCGCGAGAAGTTCACCGCCCAGCTGACCTGGCTCGCCAACCGCGAGGAGCTCGGCCTGCCGGAGGACCGCCGCCACGAGCGCATCGTGCCGCGCAACCCGCGCGCCGTCGTCACCATGGAGGACGGTACGGAACATGTCGTCCGCCTGATCGACATTTCTTTGTCCGGCACCGCCTTCACCACCGATCTCGACCTGCCTCTGAACACGCCGCTGCGCGTCGGCTCGACGCCGGCCAAGATCGTCCGCCGCTTCGACGGCGGCTATGCGGCCGAGTTCCGCTTTCCACTCTCGGCCGACCTTCTCGACGAGAATCTCGAGCTCTGAGCGCCGCCAGAGGCATCCCGCACCGCGTCGATGCTTGCGCCGGCTCAGCGCAGCCGCCATAGCCTGCAGGGTCTGAAACGCTGCAGAACGCGGGCATGGCGTACAAGCTGGTCATCTTCGATTTCGACGGCACGCTCGCCGACACCTTTCCGTGGTTCACGGCCGTGCTGAACGATGTGGCGGCACGCTACCGCTTCCGCCGCGTCGAGGCGCATGAGGTCGACGGGCTGCGCGGCTACAGCGCCCGCCAGTTGCTGGACCATCTCGGCATCAAGCCCTGGAAGCTGCCCTTCATCGCGCGGCACATGCGCCGCCTCGCCACGGATGACGGCGAGCCCGCCCCGCTCTTTCCCGGCTGCGACGCCATGCTGCGCGAGCTGAGCGCCGCCGGTTTCGTGCTCGCCATCGTCAGCTCCAATACGGAACGCAACATCCGCCGCGCGCTGGGGCCGGAGCTGTCCGCATTGTTCAGCCATTTCGCCTGCGGGGCCGGGCTGTTCGGCAAGGCGGCGAAGTTCCGCCAGATCGCGCGGCGCGCCGGCGTCGAACATGACCTCTGCCTTTGCATCGGCGACGAGATCCGTGACGGCGAGGCCGCCCGCGAGGCCGGCATGGCCTTCGGTGCGGTCGGCTGGGGCTTCACCAGCCCCGCGGCTCTCGAGGCGCTGGCGCCGGAGTTCCTGTTCGCGGACAGGGGCGAGATCGTCCCTCGCCTGTTTGCCGGAACGCTCCCGGCCTCAGCGGCCGCGGAACGGTTAATGCATGGTATCCAGGCCAGCCGCGATAATTAACGCGCCCTGAATCCGGCCACGGAATTTGCACGAGGCCGTTTTTCCACTGATTTATACTGACTCGTGCCGGCAGATATCTTCGGCCGATTCGCTACAATTGTTCGCTTTCATTTCAAGCCAAATCCATGAGCCGGCGGCATCGTCCACCCCAGGGACAGAAAGGGGACGACATGCCTATGACTCACCGCCACCTCATCGGGACGGCTTTCGCGATCATCCTGGCGGCCGGCGCCGCTCTTCCGGCTCAGGCCCAGGCGACGGGGGCCATTCCGGTCGCCACGGCGCCCGCCGATGCCTCGGGCGACGCCCGGGCGCCCTATGCCTGGAGCGATCTCTGCCGGCGCAGCCCCGCGGAATGCCGCGTCGATCTCCGCGAGGCCGATCGCGTCGAGATGACGCCGAAGCTCTGGAAGATGATTCTGTCGGTGAACAGCCGGGTCAACCGCGAGATCGAGGCGGTCACCGACGAGGAGCATTGGGGCGTGGTCGATCGCTGGGACCTGCCCGAAGACGGCAAGGGTGACTGCGAGGATTTCGCGCTGCTGAAGCGCAAGCGCCTGGCGGAGGCCGGCGTGCCGCGCCGCGCCATGCCGATGACCGTCGTGATCGACGAGGAGAATGCCGGCCATGCCGTGCTGATGATCCGCACCGACCGCGGCGACTTCATCCTCGACAACAAGCGCAACGCGGTCCTGCCCTGGAGCCAGACCGGCTACGTCTATGTGAAGCGCGAGTCGCAGCTTCGCACCGGCTGGACCTCGCTCGGCGGCGCCCAGACCTCCACCGTCGCCTCGGTGCGCTGAATTTCGTCGCGCCGGGACGGGCGCGACGGCTGAACACGGATCGGTTCCCGGTCCGTCCGGACGGCGAGACTTGGTCACGTCCCCACCCACCCGTCCCCAAGGCCGGGTTTCGCCAAGGGCCGGCTCCCTTCCCCGGGGAGCCGGCCCGCTCCTTTTCAAGCAAAGGCGTCAGTCGAGCCGGGCCAGCCCGGCGGCGAACTGCTTCCAGCGGGCGACATAGCCTTGCGCCGAAGCGGTGATGCCGGCAGAGGCCGCTTCGTCCAGTGTGCGGATCGCGCGCGCCGGCGAACCGACGATCAGCGAATTGTCCGGAAATTCCTTGCCCTCGGTCACCAGCGCATTGGCCCCGACCAGGCTGTTGCGGCCGATCCGGGCGCCGTTCAGCACCGTCGCCCCCATGCCGACGAGGCTGTTCTCGCCGATGCTGCAGCCATGCAGGATGGCGCGATGGCCGATCGTGCAGTTGGCGCCAACCACCAGCGGCGAGCCCATATCGGTGTGCAGCACGCAGCCTTCCTGGATGTTGCTGCCCTGCCCAATCTCGATCCACTCATTGTCGCCGCGCAGCACGGCGCCGAACCAGATCCCGACATCGACGGCGAGCCTGACGCGGCCGATCACATGGGCATCGGGCGCGAGCCACCATTGCCCCGCGGCAGGGGTCTCGGGCGCTTGTCCGTCGAGAGCATAAAGGGGCATGGCCGGTCGTCCTTCCGCGCGCTGGGGCGGCCTCAGGAGTGACTGGGCGCCGCCGCCTTCGTCAAGTCGCCAGCACGTGCAGCAGGTCGAGCACCACCCGGCCGGAGAGGATGCTCCAGACCGAGGCGATCAGCCCGGCGATGATCACGAACACCAGCGGCCTGCCCTCGATGCGCCGGCCGCGCACCGTATTGCGCAGGATCAGGAAGGGCGCGCTGAACACGACCACCGGTACGCTCGCCACGGCGACCAGCCCGCCGGCCTGCAGCAGGCGGAAATCGGCCCGCCGCGCGGTGAACAGTTCGAAGGCGGAGGCGAGCAGGCCCGCGAAGGCGAAGCCGATCAGCAGCGACGTGAGGAGTTCGAAAGCAGCGGGGTCGATCGTCAAGGGGCCTGCTCCGGCGGTCGCGACGGCCGGACCCTGCAACATGGTTGACGAAGTGTGAAGAAAAGTCCGAACGAGTGGTTAACGGGCGCGCCGACCTTCGGCAGCGTCATGGTTTACGCGCCGTTAACGCCGCGATGCTTCACTCTCGGCACATCCGCAAGGCGCCGACGTGACCGCATATCACCCCCAGGACCCGGTTCATCATGAAGCCCCGGCCGCGACCTCCACCGCCGGGCTGACCGAGGTCTTGCGCGCCCGCCTGAAGCGCCCGCCCCCGCCGCCGCCGCGCGCCGACGCCGCTCTCGTCAAGGCGGGCATCGGCATCATGCTGGCCGCGGCCCTGGCGACCGGCCTCGCCTTCCATCTGAGCCATCAGCGCGAGCCGAGCGAGCCCGCACTCCAGCCCGCCCGCATCGGCAGCGTCTCGCTGCTGGTGCCGCAGAACCTGACCGGCGCCGAGCCCGACGACACCAGCCGTCTGGTCGGCATGGTGCGTTTGCGTCTCGACTGGCCGAGCCTCGGTCCCGCCCAGATCGGGCCGGGCCCCGGCCAGAGCCGCCCGCGCCTGCTCGTCACGCTGAGCCCGCCCGACAAGGTCAACGAGCCGCAGACGCAGCTCTCCGTCTATGCCCGCTTCCTGACGCCGACCGTCTGGTCCAATCCGGGTGGGCTCGTCGTGCGCGGCTTCCGCAAGGGCTCGCCCTATGAAGGCGACGAACTCTATGTCTCGGTGCCGGACGGTCGCGGCTTCGCCGCCCGCTGCCCGCTCGATGCAGCCCGCTCCGGCGCGCCGGGGCCGGATCTCGACGAGCCCTGCCGCGTCACCTTCAGACATCGCGGCATGGATGTGAACATCCGCTTCCCCCGCGCCATCATCGCCGATTGGGAACTGATGCTCGGCGGCGTCCGCCGCACCATCGATGGCCTGATCCGCTGAACCCTGATAGGCGGCTGCCCGCCGCTGCCGGAATGCGCTCCGGCGAGTCGGCTGGCGTGGCGTTCGAGAACCGGAGCGGATCGGACTGGTGTCCGTGAGCACCACAAGCGCAGAAGGCCGCGTCAGACGGCCTCCGGAGTAGCATTTCCGGCGCGGCGGGGTCAGTCGTCGAGATCGACGTCGAGGATCGCCATGGTGAAATTGAACGAGCGGTCGCCGTCCTCGTCGTCGACATGGATGATGCCGATGAACTCGTCGGCGAGATAGACCTCGGCCGAATCATTCTTCTTCATCCGCGCCCGCACGCTGATGCCGTGATTGTTGAAGGTGCGCCGCAGATAGCCCTCGAGCTTGGCGAGTTCGGTCTTGTCCATGGGACGGGTCCTTTTCGAATTGGCCGGACGGATGCCATGGCCCGCCGGTGAGGGCAAGCCGCCAGACGACACCTCGCCCGATGATGGAACGGCACCGGCGAGACAAAACGTTCTTCGTCTCTGGATAAGGCGCCCAGGTCGCGTCTCTCGCGCTGAACCAGATGATCAAGAACGATGAGCTAAGGACATGGCGGCGCAGCGCTTCTGGAGGTGGTCCACACCCGTTCGACACATCCCTGCACTTTGATGTGTGTCAACTTAAGCGATCGCATCATATGTCACGCTTCCCTCACAGTCGCTGGAGGGGCAGATGCGGATCGTCCTGGTTCATCCGAACTACCATTCCGGCGGCGCCGAGATCGCCGGAAACTGGCCTCCCGCCTGGGTCGCCTATCTGTCCGGCCATCTGAGAGACGCCGGCTTCGACGACATCACCTTCATCGATGCGATGACCAACCATCTCAGCGATGAGGCGCTGCGGGCCCGGCTGGCCGAACTCCAGCCCGACGTCGTCGGCACGACCGCGATCACGCCCTCGATCTACAAGGCTGAGGAGGTGCTGAAGATCGCCTCGGAGGTGGTGCCCCATGCCGTCCGGGTGCTCGGCGGCATCCACGCCACCTTCATGTACAAGCAGGTCCTGTCCGAAGCCCCCTGGGTCGACGTCATCGTCCGCGGCGAGGGCGAGGAGATCTTCCGCGAGCTGATCCGGACGGTCGCGGCGGGCCAATGGCCGGCGGGACGGGCTCAAATCAAGGGCCTCGCCTTCCGGGATGGCGAGCGGATCGTCGCCACCGCGGCCGCCGCCACGGTCAAGGAGCTCGATGCGATCAATCCGGACTGGTCGCTGCTCGAATGGTCGAAATACATCTATGTGCCGCTCGGGGTCCGCGTCGCGATCCCCAACATGGCGCGCGGTTGTCCCTTCACCTGCTCCTTTTGCTCGCAATGGAAATTCTGGCGCGACTATCGCGTGCGCAATCCGGTCAAGGTCGTCGACGAGATCGAGAAGCTCGTCAACGAGCAGCAGGTCGGCTTCTTCATCCTCGCCGACGAGGAACCGACGATCAACCGCAAGAAATTCATCCAGTTCTGCGAAGAACTGATCCGGCGCGGCCTGCCCGACAGGGTTAAATGGGGCATCAACACCCGCGTCACCGACATCTACCGCGACCGCGATCTCCTCTCCTTCTACCGCAAGGCCGGCCTCGTCCATGTCAGCCTCGGCACGGAAGCCGCGGCCCAGCTGAAGCTCGACCAGTTCAACAAGGAGACCAAGGTCGAGGAGAACAAGGAAGCGATCCGCCTCCTGCGCGAGGCCGACATCTTCACCGAGGCGCAGTTCATCGTCGGCCTCGACAACGAGACGCCGGAGACGCTGGAAGAGACCTTCCAGATGGCCTGGGACTGGCAACCCGACCTCGCCAACTGGGCGATGTACACGCCCTGGCCCTTCACGCCCCTGTTCCAGGAGCTGAAGGAGAAGGTCGAGATTTTCGACTTCTCGAAATACAACTTCGTCACGCCGATCATGGCGCCCGAGGCGATGACGCGCGGCGAACTGCTCAACGGCGTGATGAAGAACTACCGCCGCTTCTATTCCCGCAAGGCCCTGTTCCATTATCCGTGGCGCGGCACCGGCTTCCGACGGCGTTATCTGCTCGGCTGTCTCAAGGCCTTCCTCAAGGCCGGCTTTGCGCGGACCTTCTACGACCTCGGCAAGGCCGGCTACTGGGGCCCGCAATCGAAGGAGAAGGTGAACTTCAACTTCGATCGCACGCGCAAGATCGCCCCGGCCCAGATGGACGATTGGGAGGCCGCCGCCGACCGCGCCTCGCAGGCCCGTGCCCGGCGCGAATCCCGTCAGCCTCTGGTCGCCTGCGGCGGCAGCACCGCCCAGCTCGACGAGCAGCCGCCCCTGCCCGATCCCACACCCAGGCCCGCCGGCGCGACGGCGTCGCCATGCTGAGCGCCGGCCTGACTTTCGCCTCGGCGGTCGATGCACGGGCGGAAGCCGGGCTGGTCGGCCCCAATGCCGTGATCCAGTTCGCCGAGGCGCTGCGGGCGGCGCCCGACGCCCCCGGCCTGGCCGAGCAGGTCTTCGGCCGGGCCGGATACGCCCGCCTGCTGCGGTCGCCCCCTACCGACATGATCGATGAGGCGATCGCCGCCCGCCTCTTCGCGACGCTCTGGCGCGAAATGCCGCCCGCGAGCGCCGCCGCCATCGCCCATGAGGCCGGCCGCCGGACCGGCGCCTATGTCCTGGCCCACCGCATCCCGCCGCTCGCGCGGCTGCTCCTGCGGACCCTCCCGCCGCGCCTCGCCGCGCCGCTGCTGCTGCGGGCCATCAGCAAGCACGCCTGGACCTTCGCGGGCTCTGGCCGCTGCCGAACCGCCTCGGGCCCGCCCTGCCTCATCACCATCGCGCGCAACCCGCTCGCCATGCCGGGCGGCGCCTGGCATGTCGGCGTCTTCGAATGCCTGTTCCGGTCGCTGGTCAGCCGCGGCGCCAGCGTCCGCCATGTCGAGGCTTCGGGCGACGGCGGGCCCGTCTGCCGCTTCGAGATCGACATCGCGCCCCCCGCCGGCCCGGCCGGCGTCCCGCCGCAGCCGACGCGCGACCCGGCCTAGCCTCAGCCGAGCTTTCATCCCAGCCGAAATCCCCGCCCGCGCTCGCACGCAGGCGTCAACAACGAGGCGCGTGGGTAGAAATCTGCATCCGTTGAGCCAGGATGCGGCGCGGATGGATTGAGCCACCACCCGCACGCCCCGTGGCGCTCCGCTCGTCGGCGTTTTTCGTCTCCGGGCCGCGCCTATCAGGTCGAACGCCAGCCCTCGCCGCGAGCCCTCGGGCACCGGTTCCCCTCATCGGATTGTCGCGCCGTCCGGCGTGGGACGAAGGCGTGATGCCAACAACCGTTCCAGCGAGTTCCTCGCACGGGGGCCGTAGTACCCCATGCAGACAAGCTTGCGCAGTCTGCATTACAACGCGTCAACCTAGAGGGTCGGTGATCGACGGCCTACCTCAGCGATACCTCGAAGAGATGACCTCCTAGGCCCATCGGGCTTCCCTCATGGCCGAGAGCGGGCCGAAACCGAACCGATACAGATGACGCACTGGTCCGTTGACACGTTGGTCGAGAAGCCAACGCCGACGGACCTTGTTTTGCGTCAAGCCTTCACACTCCCTTAGGCGACCCTACGGCACAGTCTCAGTGGCTAAGAGTGCACTCCCGACCAGAGGTCCGGATGTCGATCCTTGCCTGTGTCACGAACGGGACAGAAACGGGCGACGGCACCAAAGGCTTTTTGATCGACCGGGTTCTCCAGTCGGTGCGCCAGCATTTGGGCATGGAGGTCGCTTATGTGTCGGAGTTCGTGCGCAACGACTCGGTTTTCAGGGTGGTCGATGCTCCCGGGCTCGAGGCCCTGATCAAGCCGGGCGACTCGCGCTCGCTGGATGATGTCTATTGCCGCCATATCCTGGCGGGCCGCTTGCCGGAGTTGATCCCCGATACCTCAGCCGTTGCGTTCGCCAAGGCCATGCCAATCACCCAGGCTGTCCCGATCGGCGCCCATGTCAGCGTGCCGCTGACCATGTCTGACGGTTCGGTCTTCGGCATGTTCTGCTGTCTGAGCCCTCATGCCAATCACTCGCTGAACGATCGCGACCTGCAGGTCATGCGTGCATTCGCCGCGATCACGGCTCAGCACATCGATGAGGATCGGCGCAGCAGCAGGGATCGCGATGGCCGGCAGGCTCGGATCGCCCGGATCATCGACGATCGCGCCTTCGACATTCATGTTCAGCCGATCTGGGATTTCACGAGCGATCGTGCCGTCGGCTTCGAGTGCCTCGCGCGCTTCCCTCAGGAGCCCCGACGCTCGCCGGACAAATGGTTTGCCGAAGCCGCCGAGCTTGGTCTTGGCGTCCCTCTGGAACTGGCAGCAATCGAGGCGGCCCTGAATCAGGCCGGACATTTGCCAGACCATATCTACCTGACCATCAATGCCTCGGCGGAAGGGGTGATGGCGCCCGAATTCGCCGACATCATCGGGAAGGTTGACCCGCATCGGCTCGTGATCGAGGTGACGGAGCATGGCGTGGTGCAGGACTATGAAGGACTGCTGGCCAAGCTGGATGGGTTTCGCAGGCAGGGCGTCCGCCTCGCCGTCGATGATGCCGGAGCCGGCTATTCGGGATTGCAGCATATCGTCCGCCTGAAGCCCGACATCATCAAGCTCGATATGTCACTGACCCGGAACGTGGACGCCGATCCGGCCCGACGAGCCCTTGCAAGCGCGCTCATCTTCTATGCACGCGAGACGGGTTGCCAGATTCTAGCTGAAGGGATCGAGCGCGACGCCGAATTGAAGACCCTGAAGCTGTTGGGTGTCAGCAAAGGTCAAGGTTACTGGCTCGGGCGGCCCGTGCCGATCGATGTCGCGGCATCGGAACTGTCGTCGGCTGCCGCCTAGAGAGTGCAGCCGAGCCTCAGCGAGGTACCCCTCACCTCATGAAATGTAGCTCCCGGAACCGCCCCCGGAACGCCGTAACATCCCGCGCGATGGCCTCGGCCGGGCGTGAGCCGTTCAGCCCTTCGGCGATGTAGGCCGCGAGTTCGGGCATGTCGGCGGGGGTCATGCCGAAGCGCACGATCTCGGGGGTGCCGAGCCGCAGGCCGTTGACGTCTCCCGCCACCTCCGGCAGCGGCAGGCCAATGCCGCAGCTCAGGATGTTGATGGCGCGCAGCTTCTGCGCCGCCGCCTGGCCGCCGCCATAGGCGTGGGCCTCGATCGCGAACTGGTGCGAGGTGGTGATGCCGCGCTCGCGGGCATAGACCGGGATCTGCCGCTCGCAGAGCGCCTCGCCCAGCGCCTTGGCGGTGGCGGCCATCATCTGCGCGTAATCCCGGCCGAAAGCCTTCCAGTCGAGCAGCGTGATCGCGAGCGAAGCCGATTTCGCCGCGTCGAAATTGGCCGTCAGCCCGGGATAGGCGATGGCGTCGAGCCGCTTGGCGATGGCGGCGTCATTGGTGACGATCAGCCCCGAGGGCGGGCCGCCGAGGCTCTTATAGGTGCTCATCGTCATCAGATGGGCGCCCTCCTCCAGCGGCTGCTGCCAGGCGTGCCCCGCGATCATCCCCGACATATGCGCCGCGTCGAACAGCACGAGCGCGCCGACCTCGTCGGCGATCGCGCGGATTTCGCGGATCGGATGCGGGAACAGGTTCAGGCTGGCGCCGATGGTGATCATCTTCGGCCTCAGCCGCAGCGCATCCGCCCTCAGCTGCGCGACATCGACGGTGTAATTGACCGGATCGACCGGCGCCGCATGGGTGACGATGCCGTAGAGCCCGGCCGCGCCGGCGCCGTGATGCGTGACATGCCCGCCGATCGAGGGCGGCGGCGCGATGATGCAGTCGCCGGGCTTGGCCGCGACCATGAAGGCGTAGAGATTGGCGATGGCGCCCGAGGGCACGCGGATCTCGGCGTATTTGGCGCCGAAGACTTCGGCCGCGAGCTCGGCGGCGATGACCTCGATCTGCTCGATCGCCTCCAGCCCCATCTCGTACTTCTCGCCGGGATAGCCGAGCGAGGGCCGCGCGCCGAGCCCGGACGCCAGCGCCGCTTCGGCGCGCGGGTTCATCACATTGGTCGCGGGGTTGAGGTTGAAGCAGTCGCGCTCGTGGATGTTGCGGTTCTCGGTGGTCAGCGCCGAAAGCCGCGCCTCGATCGCGTCCAGCGGCTGGCCGCTGACGCCGGCGGCGATCCCGAGCACGTAATCCTCGCTCGCGGCGGGAACCCAGTCGCGCCTGCCCAGTGCCGTCATCGCCGTTCTCCCGCCCCGCCGGGGCCTGCCTGAAATCGAGGCCATAGGAGCGGTTTGCGTGGGCCGGCGCAAACGAGTATTCGTCGCGCGGAGGCGGAGAAAATCTCAGCCTCGCGCCGGACCCTTCCATGGCCGTCAAGCCGCCCCGCCCCCGCCTGCCCTCGCTCAAGGCGCTGCGCGCTTTCGAGGCGGCGGCGCGTCTGGAGAGCTTCACCGAGGCCGCGGCCGAGCTCGGCGTCACGCCCGGCGCCGTCACCCAGCAGATCCGGCAGCTCGAGGCCGCTCTGGGCCTGCCGCTGTTCCGTCGGCTGCCGCAGGGCGTGGTGCCCACAGTCGCCGCGCGCGAAGTGCTGCCCCGGCTGACGCGCGGCTTCGATATTCTGGCCCAGGCCGCCCAGAGCCTGCGCGAAAGCGAGAGCCAGCGCGCGCTCACCATCGCCGCCCTGCCCTGCATCGCCCAGCTCTGGCTCTCGCCGCGCCTGCCCGCTTTGCAGCGCGCCTGGCCGGATCTGCAGGTCTCGATTTCGGCGATGGAGGCGCCGCCCGATCCGCGCCGCGAGCCGCATGATCTCTCGATCTTCTACCGCGAGCCGGGCTCAGGCCCGCCGGCGCTGACGCTGCCCGGCGAGGATGCGATTCTGCCGGTCTGCGCGCCCGAGCTGGCGGAACGCCTCGGCTCGACGGCCGATCTCGCCGGCCAGACGTTGCTGCACGACGCCGTCTGGCACAACGACTGGGCCCGCTGGCTCGCCCATGCGGGAGCGCCACGCGGCCTCGATGCGACGCGGGGCCCGCGCTTCTCGCTCTACAGCCTGGCGCTGGATGCGGCGCTGACGGGCTCGGGCATCTTGATGGGGCGGCTCTCGCTGGTCGCGCCTCTGCTCGCGCAAGGGCGGCTGGTCGCGCCGCTCCGGCCGCCGCTGCCGCTCAGCGAGCGGCTGACGGTGGCGCCTGCGACCACGGAGCACCCGCATCCGCGCCATGCCGAGATCGCCGCCTGGCTGGTCGCGCAAGGGTGAGGCCGGAGGCTGCGCGGCTCAGATGTCGGCGCCGCAATCGCCGCAGAGGATCTGGTCCATCGAGCGCGACGGCTCGGCGCAGCCGGCCTCGCCGACGACCTTGGCCGGCACGCCCGCGACCGTCTTGTTGCGCGGCACGCTCGCCAGCACGACCGAGCCCGCCGCGACGCGCGAGCACTGGCCGACCTCGATATTGCCGAGGATCTTGGCGCCGGCGCCGAGCAGCACGCCCTTGCGGATCTTGGGGTGGCGGTCACCGCCCTGCTTGCCGGTGCCGCCCAGCGTGACGCTGTGCAGCATCGAGACGTCGTCCTCGATCTCCGCCGTCTCGCCGACGACGAGCCCGGTGGCATGGTCGAGGAAGATGCCCTTGCCGATCTTCGCGGCCGGGTTGATGTCGGTCTGGAAGACCTCGGAGGCGCGGCTCTGCAGATAGAGCGCGAAATCGCGCCGGTCCTGCCGCCAGAGCCAATGCGCCAGCCGGTGGCATTGCAGCGCATGGAAGCCCTTGAAGAACAGCACCGGCTCGAGCACGCGGTAGCAGGCCGGGTCGCGGTCGAGCACGGCGACGACGTCGGCGCGCATGCCGGGCCCCACCGTCGCGTCGGCGGCGAGCGCCTCGGCGAAGGCCTGTTCGATCAGGTCGGACGGGACGGCGGGATGGCCGAGCCGCGCCGCGACGCGGTGGCTGACGGCGGCCTCGAAGCTCGGCTGGTTCAGCACGGAGGCGAGGATCAGGCTGCCCAGCGCCGGCTCGGCGGCGAGCGCGGCCTCCGCCTCGCGGCGCAGCCGCAACCAGACCGGGTCGAGCCGTTCGATCCCGCTCGCGGGATCGCGAACTTCGGCGACGGAGCGTCCTGACGACATGATTGTTCTCCGCGAAAGTCGTTCGTGGGTGCTGATCCTAGCACCCGAGGCGGCATCGACGCCAAAGCTGTTTCCGCGCCGCACACTGTTAGGCATTTGGTGCGCCGGATTCGGTTTGTCAAAAGCGGCCGCCAAGCCTCTGCCGACAGTCGGCTTTCGAACCGTTCGGCGCCGGCCTCACAAACACGACAGGAAGTCGAGCACCGCCTGCTTGTGGCTCTTGTCGCCGACGGCGAGATTGTGGTCGCGGCCGACGATGTCGAAGGCCTCCGCGCCGGGGATCAGCCGCGCCAGCGCCGGACCCGAGCCCGCGACGTCGTCGGTGGTGCCGACACTGACCAGCGTGGGCACGGCAATCCTCCCGACCTCGGCCTCGCTCAACGTCTGGCGCGAGCCGCGGATGCAGGCGGCCAGCGCCTTGAGATCGCTCTTCGTCGCCTCGGCGAAGGCGCGGAACATGCGCTGCATCGGGTCGGTCAGGCCATCGAGCGAGGGCGCCTCCATCGCATCCGCGATGCCGAGCGGCAGGCCGACGCCCTCGACCAGATGGATGCCGAGCCCGCCCAGCAGGAGGGCGGTCAGCCGCTGCGGATGCGCCAGCGCCAGATGGGCGGAAATGCGCGCGCCCATCGAATAGCCCATCACCGCCGCGCGCGGGATGTCGAGATGGTCCATCAGCCGCCGCACATCCTCGGCCATGATCTGGGAGGAATAGGCAGCCGGCTCGTAGAGCTTCTGGCTCTGGCCATGGCCGCGATTGTCGAGCGCGACGACGCGGTAGCCGGCATGGGTCAGCGTCTTCGTCCACTGCGTGTTGACCCAGTTGACCATGTGGCTCGAGCCGAAGCCATGGACCAGCACCACCGTGGCATGGCGCTCGACCTCCCCCGTGGGCGCGAGATCGACATAGGCGAGGCTGACGCCGTCGGAAGAGAAGGTCTGCATGGCGGTCCGTGGCGGGTCTTCGAAGCGGAACTGTCGCCCTCCCATGCCATCAACGCCACGACTTGGGTAGCGGTTGCGCCGCCGCCTGCCTATGAAGGCTGCCATGAGCGCCGTTCCCTCCGAAGCTGCCGCCCCCATTACCGCCCCCTCGCCGCGCCTGCGGCTGGAGATCGTCGATGGCGCCCGCGGCGTCGCGCTTCTGGCGATGTTCGTCTTTCACTTCGCCTATGATCTGTCCTTTTTCGGGCTGATCGAGACCGATGTCCCCTCCGAGCCCGGCTGGCGCGGCTTTGCCCGGCTGATCGCGGGCTCCTTCCTGACGCTGGTCGGAATCAGCCTCGTCCTGGCGACGCGGAGCGGCCTGAACCGCCCCGCCTTCCTGAAGCGCCTCGCGATGGTCGCGGGCGCCGCCGCGCTAGTGACACTGGCGACCTATTTCGCGATGCCGCGCAGCTTCATCTTCTTCGGCATCCTGCATCATGTTGCGCTCGGCAGCGTGCTGGCCCTGCCCTTCCTGCGCCTGCCGGCTCCCGCTGTTGCAGTCGCTGCGGTCGCCGCCTTCGCCCTGCCCGTTCTCGTCGCCCACCCGCTGCTCGATGCGCCCGCCCTCGCCTGGCTCGGCTTCTCCCGCGCCCCGATCGTGACGGCGGATTTCGTGCCGGTCTTTCCGTGGTTCGGCTGCGTGCTCGGCGGGATCGTGTTGGCCAGGCTGGCCTTGCCGCGGCTGGCCGGCAGCCGCCTCGCGAGCTGGCGCCCGACTTCGCTGCCGGCGCGGATTCTCGCCTGGGGCGGGCGGCACAGCCTGCTGGTCTATCTCGTCCACCAGCCGGTCTTCATCGGCGCGCTGATGCTGGCGCTTCAGCTGAATCCGGCACAGCCGGTGTCGGAAGAGCGTGGCTTCATGCTCTCCTGCCAGCGCAGCTGCGGGACGGGACCGCTCGGCGCCGAGGCCTGCGAGCGGCTCTGCGCCTGCACGGTCGATTCGCTGAAGCGCGAAAACCTCTGGCAGGAGACGCTCACCGACACCCTCGATCAGAGCCAGCGCGAGCGGGTGTCCGCTCTCGCCCAGGCCTGCCTGCGCCCGGCGACGCCACGCTGAGGCAATCGCGCACTGGCGCGCAGCGCTGCGGCGCGGTAGTTTGCAGCCACATCACGAAGCAAGAGCGACGACCATGGCCGATCACGGCATTCCGCATTTCCACAACGACAAGGGCGTCGCCGTCATCCATGTCGGCGCGCGCGAGTTCATGTGCATCGGTGCCAAGCCGCCCTTCGACCACCCGCATGTCTATCTCGACATGGGCGGCGACGACGAGATCGTCTGCCCCTATTGCTCGACGCTCTACAAATTCGACACGAGCCTGAAGGCCGGCACCTGCTCGCCGCCCGATTGCGTCCATCACGAGACGGCCCAGGCCGCGGCCTGAGGCCAGGGCGGCCCGGACCAGCCGGCCGCTCCCCTTCCGGGCGGGCCGCAAGGCCCGGCCGCAGCGCCCGTTCGTGAAAGCCTGCCGCCCGTGTCCGCTCCCCATTTTCTGATCGCCGGCGCCGGCATCGGCGGCCTGACCATGGCCCTGTCCCTGGCGCGGCGCGGCATCGCGGCGACCGTCGTCGAAAAGCGCACCGGCTTCGGCGAGTTGGGCGCCGGCCTGCAGATCAGTCCCAATTCCGGCCATGTCCTCGACGGACTCGACCTCACCCTGCCGCTGAAGCGCGTCGCGGTGAGGTCCCAGGGCCTCGTGGTCCGGCGCTGGCGCGATGGCCGGGCGCTGCTGGAGGCGCCGACGCCGGAGGCCGCGCAGCCGCCCTACCGGCTGCTCAAGCGCAGCGACCTCCACACCGTGCTGCTCGATGCCGCCCGGGCCATGCCCAATATCCGCCTCGTCGTCGGACGCGGCATCGAGGACGTCGTCGAGACGGATGGCGGTGTCGCGGCGACGCTCACCGGCCAGAGCGGCCAGACGGAAACCCTGCACGGCCTCGGCCTCATCGGCGCGGACGGCCTCTGGTCGCGCGTGCGGGACTTGACGGGCGACGCGTCGCCGCCCGTCTTCACCGGATTCGAAGCCTGGCGCGCCCTCGCCCCGGCCGGGACAGTTGGCCAAGCCCAGGTCGAGCTGCATCTGGGCTCGGGCCGTCATGCGGTGCATTACCCGGTCGCCGGCGGGCGGGAGACCAATCTCGTCGTCGTGCGGCGCGCCACCCAGGCCCGCGAGGGCTGGTCACGCGAGGGCGATGCACGACAGGTCGCGACACAGGTCGCGGAAGCCTCGCGGCCGCTGCGCGATCTCGTCGCCGCGGCCTCGGGCTGGCAGGTCTGGTCGCTGTTCGACCGCAAGCCGGCAGCCATGGCGAAGGGGCGCGTCGCACTTCTGGGCGATGCCGCCCACCCCGTTCTGCCCTTCCTCGCCCAGGGAGCCTCGCTCGCGATCGAGGATGCCGCGGTTCTGGCGCGGCTGCTGGCGCGGGCGCTCGAGACAACGGGCGAAGCCGGCGTTCCCGCCGCGATGGCGGCCTATGGGAGCGCGCGCGCCCAGCGGGTCGCGCGCGTGCAGCAAGCCAGCCGCAGCAATGGCCGCAACTTTCATCTGGGCTGGCCGCTGGGGATCGCCCGCGACATCGCGCTCGCACGCCTCGGCGCCGAGGGCATGCGCCGCCGCTATGCCTGGCTCTATGACTGGCGCGACGGCTGACCAGCGCTCAGATGATCTCGCCTTCGCCGCAATTCGTCCCTAGCTTCGTGAAGCAGGAACGGATGACCCCACGATGATCCGCGTCAATCTCCATGAGCAGATCGGCGGCCGCGCCGCCACGATGCCGCGCTGGGCGGCCTGGCTCGCCATGGCTGCGAGCCTCGTCATCGGCGTCGTGCTATTCCTGCTGGCGGCCAGCCTCGCGCTGATCCTGCTGCCGGTCGCGGCACTGGCCGGCGCGATCGCGATCTGGCGCCTGCGCAGCCGGCTGAAGGCGGCGGGCTTCGGCCAGCCAGGCCCGATGCCGGGCGAGCCGCGCGGTGCCGCACGCGGCGAGATCATCGACGTCGAATACCGCGTCATCGAGCCGAACGAGCCGCCGCGCCGCTGATCGTTACGCCGGCAGGCGGGTGAGGATCACGCCCGCGACGCCACAGACGGCGAGCGTCGGGATCATCCCGACCTTGAAGCGCAGCATCGCGACCATGGCGCCCGCGCTGAGCAGGGCGGCGCGCCAGTCCAGCGAGGTCAGCACCGGCCAGTCCGGCGACAACCCCAGGAACGACACCGTCCGCACCTGCGCGAAGAGGACGTGCAGGCCGAACCAGAGCGCGAGGTTCATGATCACGCCGACCACGGCGGCGGTGATCGCGCCCAGCGCCGCCGACAGCGCCCTGTTGCCGCGCAGCACCTCGACATAGGGCCCGCCGAGGAAGATCCAGAGAAAACAGGGCGCGAAGGTGACCCACAGCGTCAGCAGGGCGCCGAGGCTCCCCGCCAGTAGCGGCGGCAAATCGCCGGCCCCGCGCATGCCGGCGAGAAACCCGACGAATTGCAGCACCAGGATCAGCGGCCCCGGCGTCGTCTCGGCGAGGCCGAGCCCGTCGATCATCTCGCCCGGCTGCAGCCAGCCATAGGTCTCGACCGCCGCCTGCGCGACATAGGCCAGCACCGCATAGGCACCGCCGAAGGTGACCACCGCCATGGTGCTGAAGAAGCGCCCGAGCTGCGTCCAGACGCTGCCCTCCCCCGTCCAGAGCCAGAGAACGAGCACCGGAGCGAGCCAGAGCGGCAGCCAGATCGCCAGCGTCCGCAAGGCCCGGCCGGTCGAGGGCCGGACATGGTCGAGTTCGCCGCGCGCGAACAGCGCGTCGACGACGCCCGTGACATCGGGCCCGGCCTGGCCATGGCCGGCCTGCGCGCCGAACAGCGCCGGGCTCAGCCGGTGGCCGGCCCAGCCGATCAGGCCCGCGGCGAGGATGATCGCCGGAAATGGCACCTTGAACAGGAAGATCGCCAGGAAGGCGGCGATGGCGAGCGCCACCATCGCCCGGTTCTTCAGCGCGCGACGGCTGATCCGCAGGCCCGCCTCGATCACCACGGCGAGCACCGCCGCCTTGATGCCGAAGAACAGCCCGTCGACGAGCGGCACCTCGCGATAGAGCACGTAGAGGATGCTCAGGCCCAGCATCACCGCCGCGCCCGGCAGGATGAAGAGCAGCCCGGCGATCAGCCCGCCGAGGGTGCGGTGCATCAGCCAGCCGATATAGACGGCGAGTTGTTGCGCCTCCGGGCCGGGCAAGAGCATGCAGTAGTTCAGCGCGTGCAGGAACCGCGCCTCGCCGATCCAGCGCCGCTCCTCGACGAGCTCCTTGTGCATCAGCGCGATCTGCCCGGCCGGCCCGCCGAAGGAGAGCAGGCCGATGCGCGCCCAGACGCGGGTCGCCTCCGCCATTGTCGGCAGTTCGCCGCCCGCGGCGCCAGCGCCTTCGGGCGTCGCCGGCGCCATCAATCGATCCGGCTGACCAGGATCTTGTCGATCCGGCGCCCGTCGAGATCGACCACCTCGAAGCGCCAATGCCCCTTCTCGAAGACCTCGCCCACCACCGGCAGATGGTTGAGCTGCGCCAGCACGAAGCCGGCCACGGTCTGGAAATCGGCGTCGCGCGGAATCGAGATGCCGAGCTCGTGCGAGAACTCGTCGACCTGCATCCAGCCCGCCACCAGCCAGGAGCCGTCGGCGCGCGCGACCAGCGGCGGCTCGTCCTCCTCCTCCTCCTGGAAGGCGCCGATGATGGCCTCCAGCACGTCGCCCGGTGTGATGATGCCCTCGAAATGCCCATACTCGTCGAAGACCAGCGCCATATGGACGCGCGAGGCGCGGATCTCGCGCAACACCAGCAGCGCGCCGGCCGTGTCCATCACCACCGGCGCCTCGCTGACCAGCCCACGCAGATCATGCGTGCCGCCATCGGAGAGGAAGTCGATCAGCTCCTTGACGACCACCACGCCGATGATCGCATCCGCCTCGCCGTCCTGCACCGGCAGGCGCGAGCGGCGGGTGGCGCGCAGCTGCGCGCGGATTTCGTCGGCGCTGTCGGAGAGGTCGATCACCTCGACCTCGCGGCGCGGCGTCATCAGGGCGCGGGCAGAACGGTCGGCGAGGCGCATCACGCCTGAGATCATCTCGCGCTCGTCGCGCTCCAGAACGCCGGCCGTCTCGGCCTCGGCGATGATGGTGCGGACCTCCTCTTCGGTGACCTTCTCCTCTGGCTCGCCCTTCTGGCCGAGCAGCGCCAGCACGGCCCGCCCCGAAATGTCGAGCAGGAAAACCAGCGGCGCGCCGATCTTCGACAGCAACAGCATCGCCGGCGCGACCCGCGCCGCGACCCGCTCGGGATCGCGCAGCGCGATCTGCTTGGGCACGAGCTCGCCGATGATCAGCGAGAGATAGGTGATCGCGACGACGACGAGGCCGACGCCGAACCCGTCCGAGACGACCTGCGAGAAGCCCTGCCCGACCAGCCATTCCGACAGCCTTGCGCCCAAGGTCGCGCCCGAAAAGGCGCCCGAGAGCACGCCGACGAGCGTGATTCCGATCTGGACGGTGGAGAGGAAGCGGCCGGGATTATCGGCAAGGCGCATCGCGGTCTTGGCGCCTTTGCTGCCCTGATCGCTGAGGACTTTGAGGCGTGCGGGACGGGAGGAGACAACCGCGAGCTCGGACATGGCAAGCAGACCGTTGATGACGGTCAGGGCCACGACGATCAGAATTTCGGTTAACAAAACCAGTCCGTATCATGCAGAGCCGCAGCGATGGCGGCCTGCTTCTGCGCCCCTTATAGCGGATGTTGTGCCGCTGGCGATGGTTCACGGCCAAAATTTTTGCGGCGAGGACGCGTGATGACCGAGCAAAAGCCCGCCCCCTGGGACCCCGCCGCAGCCCCCGCCGACGCCGACCGGCGTCTTCATGCTCCCGCCGCCGCGCGCAACCGCGACGCGATCCTCGCCGTGCTGCGATCCGTGCTACCGCCGACGGGAACGGTGCTCGAGATCGCCAGCGGCTCGGGCGAGCACGCCGTCCATTTCGCCGAAGCCCTGCCGGGGCTGACCTTCCGGCCGAGCGACCCGGCGCCAGAGGCGCTCGCCAGCATCGCCGCCTGGACGACGCAGGCGGGCGCGCCCAACGTCCTGCCGCCGCTGCGGATCGACGTCACCGACCCCGCCTGGCCGGCGACCCTGCCGCCCGACGAGACGCCGGCCGCGATCCTCTGCATCAACATGATCCACATCGCGCCCTGGGCGGCGACGGAAGGACTCTTCCGCGGTGCGGGCGCCCTGCTCCCGGCCGGTGCGCAGCTGATCCTCTACGGCCCCTTCCGCCGCCCCGGCCGCCCGCTCGAACCCGGCAACGCCGCTTTCGACGAAAGCCTGCGCGAGCGCGACCTGGCCTGGGGCCTGCGCAACCTCGGCGAAGTCACGGCGCTGGCGATGGCGGCGGGTTTCGGCACACCGGAGGTGATCGAAATGCCCGCGAACAATCTGACGGTGGTGTTCGGGAAAGCAGGCAGGCGCTGATCACGCGACGGAACCCTTGGTGCGGACGGCGGGGATCGAACCCGCATAGCCTTGCGGCTGAGAGATTTTAAGTCTCTTGCGTCTACCAGTTTCGCCACGTCCGCTCAGGTAGAGAGCGGTAGCCGCCACGGGCGCGGCACGCAAGCGCCGCGGGTGGCGCGGCGGAACCTCAGTGGCGCCGCGCCGGCTTGTACCATTCGACGCCGTCCGGATCGACATAGAGGCCGGGCGCCACATCGGAGCCGATCGCCTTCTGCTGCATCGGGACGCGCACCGTGTCGTCGCGGTCGCCCCGCTTCATGTAGGGAGCCCCGCTCGGAGGCGCGCCGTGGTCGGACCCGTGGCCGCGCGAGGCGGCGAGGCCGATCGTGTTCTGCCGACCGGCGACCTTGTCCTGCAGCTCGCTGACGCTGCGTCCCGCGAAGGGGGGACGGCCGGCGCCCTCGATCACGGGCCACGCGCGGCGCGCGGCGCCCTCCCCGGCCACCCGCACGCCGATGAAGCGCGGCACATAGGTCGCCCCGCCCTTGCCGAAGCTCTCCCAGCCGCCGGATGCGACCATCTGGGCACCGCAGCGCTTGTGGCTGCGCTCGCACAGCGCCCGCGAGGCGTAGCGCGGCGCCTTCTGCTCGAATTCGGCGCGGGCATTGCGATAGGCGAACTCGCATTGCTCCGCGGTCAGGATACCGCCCGCGATGCACTCGTCGCGGCGCTCATAGACGGCGCCGCGCTCCTGCGCCGCGAGATCGGCGGGCGCCAGGAAAAGCAGCGGGGCGAGCGTGGCGGCGCGCAGGGCCCCGAGCAGCGGAGCGGCGGAACTGAGCAGAATCATGGGCCGCAGCAACAGCATGATTGTGGCTTTACAGAAGCGAGCGCCGCGAGCGGGCGAGTTCGAGCGTGGCGCCATAGTCGATCTTGCCGTTGCCGAGCACGGGGATGGAGTTCGTCACCAGAATGGCACGCGGCACCCAGAGCTCGGGGAAACCCTGCGCCTTGGCTGTTTCCTGGAGCACGCTGCGCTCGGCATTCGGCTTTTCCGTGACGAGGACGAGCTGCTCGCCCTTGCGGGCATCGGGCAGTCCGACGACGACATGGTTGAAGTCCGGCCAGAGCCCGGACACCATCGATTCGACCGCCGCGAGCGAAACCATCTCGCCGCCGAGCTTGGCGAAGCGCTTGGCACGCCCCTTGATGGTGACAAAGCCGTCGTCGAGCGTGACGATGTCGCCGGTATCGTGCCAGCCGCCTTCGGGCGGCAGCAGGGTGCCGGGCGCGTCCGCGCTGAGATAGCCGGCCATGATGTTGGGGCCGCGCACGCAGAGCTTGCCGCCCTCATGGATGCCCTCGACCGGCTCCAGCCGCGCCTCGATGCCCGGCAGCAGCCGCCCGACGCTGCCCTCGCGCATGGCGACGGGCGTGTTGCAGGCGAGCACCGGCGAGCATTCGGTGCAGCCATAGCCTTCGAGGATCGTGGTGCCATAGGGCTCCCACATCCGACGCGTCTCGGGCTTCACCCGCTCGGCCCCGGCCACGACATAGCGCACGCTCTTGAGGTCGTCCGGGTCCGCAGCGCGGGCGTAACCCTGCAAGAACGTGTCCGTCGCGAACAGGAAGGTGCAGCCGGTCTCGCCGATCAGCTTCGGCACCTGTTTGTAGTGGAGCGGGCTCGGATAGAGCACGACCTTCATGCCCGAGAGCAGCGGCATCAGCAGACCCGCCGTCAGCCCGAAGGAGTGGAAGGCCGGCAGCGGGTTCATGACGATGTCGCGCTCGGACAGGAAGCCGGCCGCCAGCGCGAAGATCTGGCGGGCATTCGAGACGAGATTGGCATGGCTCAGCACCACGCCCTTCGGCTTGCCCTCGGTGCCCGAGGTGAAGAGGATCACCGCCGCGTCGTCCGGAGCCGCCGCATGGCTGCGATGAATGAGGCCCGGCGCGAGGCTCGACAGCGCGCCGAGCGCCTTGTCGAGGCTGGTAATCTGCTTGCGGATGTCTTCGAGATAGATGACCCGCCTGTTCTCACCGAGCGCCTCCAGCTCGTCCTCGAGCTTGGCCTGGTCGACGAAGCGGCGCGAGGTCACGATCGTCTTCAGCTCGGCGAGCTCGCCCGCCGCCCGCAGATTCTTCACGCCGGCCGTGAAGTTCAGAAGCGCCGGCACGCGGCCGAAGGCCGAGAGCCCGAACAGCGTCACCGCGAGCGCCTGCACATTCGGCAGCAGCACGCCGACATGTTCCCTGGGCTGCGTGTAGCCCGCGAGCTTGCGCCCGAGCACGAGCGCGCCCAGCACCAAGTTGCCGTAGCTCAGCGGCTTGCGCTCGGCATCCTCGACCGCGACGCGGCCCTTGCCATGGCGGGAGACCGCCTGCAGCAGCGCCTGGAACAGGGTGATCCGTGCGCCCGCCGCATCGAAGACGGGCAGCTGTCGTTCGGTGTCGGCCATGCTTGGCTCGGCTCCCGGCTGGCGTTTCCTCTCAGCCTAGGTAAGCCGATATCCTGAGGATGCAACGACGATCGAAGCCCGCACTCGCCGTCATTGCGAGCGAAAGCGAAGCAATCCAGGCCCCGAGGCGCTCGACGTCCCCCTGGATTGCTTCGTCGCGACGCTCCTCGCAATGACGGATTCCGCCAGATCTGAATCCCTATCCGAACGCCCCTATCTCGTGCTGGATCGCGCCGGTGATCTCGCGCAGCAGTTCGAACAGCGCCTGCATCGGCGCGATCACGTTGCGGTGCAGCGCCTCATAGGTGCCGGTTTCGCGCGGGCCCGGCGGCTCGCCGAAATCGAGTCCGATGGTCGGGTCGGGCCGCAGCGGGAAGATGTCGGCCAGCAAGGCGAGGCAGGCCGGCACGTCGAGCCGCAGCAGCCGCTCGACCAGCACCTCGCGGGTGATGCCGGCATGGGGCCGGAAATCCGGGATATGGCTGGCGCGCAGCCAGATGCCGTGCATCGCCGCCAGCCGCAGCGCATGCAGCGCCACCAGCCGCGCCGGCATCTCCGGAACGTCCGGCGCAGCCGCCTTGAGCTTGAGCGCATCCGAGGAGAGCCGCCAGAACAGGCTGCGCAGCGAAGGCGCGAGATCGAGCCGCGACAGCGCCTCGCCGACCGCGAGCAGCTCGTCTCGCCGGCCCTCGCGCAGCGTGCGCCGCGCCCGGTCGAACCAGCTGCCGGGGTCGAGCGAGTCGAGATAGGCGCGCAGCACGTCGAGATCGCTCGCCGCGAGCGCGTGCTCGGCCAGCCGGTAGGCCCGGTCGAACCGGTCGGAGCGCTCGCGCATCGCGTTGAACAGATCGGGCGCGCGCGCCGCCGCTTGGCCGATGCCGTGGACGCTGTTGGCGAGCCAGCCGAGCTGCTGCAGGATCGCGTTGTTGGGAATGGCGCGCAGCTCGCGCGGATGGCGGATGCGCGTCGGCCCGCCGGCATCGCTCTGGCGCGCGGCCGGGCGCGAGCCGGTCTTGTCGAGCATCGAGGGGCCGAAGGTGCCGATCAGCGCGGCATAGCCGGGGTCGTCGACCAGCGCCGTCATCTCCTCGCGCACGGTCTGGAAGAACTCGGTGGCGAAGTCGGGCTCGTCGTAGATCGGATCGGCGACCTCCTCGGCCACCGGCACGAGCACCGCCTCCGCGATGCGCCCGACGGTCGCCGCCGCCAGCAGCGGCGTGCCGAACATCAGATAGCCGTCGCTGCCCTGGAAGCTGGTTTCGCGCACCGAGCGCAGGCCGGCCCTGGCGAAGGCCGCGCGCGCCCAGGCGGGTTCGAGATAGGCCAGCCGGTCGGCCAGGCTGCCCGGATGGGCGCCGCGCCCGGCGGATTCGCCATGGGTGTCGAAGATGACGAGCTCGACCTCGGCGAGGTCGTAGCGGCGTAAGAGCTCGCAGATGCGGATCCGCAGCCGCTCGATCCAGAAGGTCGCCGCGACCTGCCCGATATAGCGGCCGGAATCGGAATAGCCGAACTGCACGCAGAAGCGGCCATGGCGCTTGAGATAGGCGCGGAAATGCGGGCTGCGCAGCGCCTCGTCGATGATGCGCGGCCCCTGCTCCAGCGCGTCTTCGGTCTCGAAGAGCGGCGAGATCTCGACCCGGTCGGCGATGCCGAAGCGGCTGGCGAGCCAGAGCGCGCAGAGCAGCGTGTAGCCCGTCTCCGTCTCGGCCACGAGAAACCTCACCGCCTTGGTGCCGTCGACATGCTTCACGATCTGCGCGATCGTCATCAGCATCCGCGTCGCCGAGGCGCGCTCGGCCGCCAGCGCGCCGAAATCGACCGCGATCGGCGCGACCTTGGCCAGCAGACCGTTCACCGCCGAGAGAAAGGCGCGCCGCTGCGCCGGCTGCGTCGGTTCCTCGTCGAGCGGGATCACGCCGCGCATGGCGTTGTGGAGCTGCGAGGCGTTGAGCCGGAAATGCGGCAGCGCGATCGAGACGCCATGGGCAACGCAGCCGGCCCTGACCAGGCAGAGCGCCATCGTCGTCTCGTCATCGGCAGACAGCGCAATGGCCTTGTCCAGCGCCGCGATCAGGCGCGACGCCTCCGGCAGGGCCGCCTCGCGCTCGTTGACCAGCGCCAGCGCGAAGGCCTGCAGCGCCGGCAGATCGGGCTGTTTCGCGATCGGCGGCGCCAGCGCCAGTTGCCGCTCGACCGCCGCCAGAGCGGTGGAGACCAGCTCGCGCACGGCCACTGTGGCCGGCACCGCCGGCAGCTTCTCCAGGATGCGCGCGAACTGGCCCTGCTTTGATTCCAGCCGGTAGCGCAGCGTGTCCCACCAGCCGATATCGGTGCGCCCGTCGGTGTCGCAGCCGACCCAGGAGGCGAGGATGACCGGGCGCGGCGCCAAATCCTGCCAGCGCTCGGGCGCGAGTTCCTGCGCCGCCCGCAGCAGCGCGGCGTTCAGCCGGTCGATCGCGTCGCGGGCATGGCGCACGGCATAGCGCGCCTGCTCGAACTCGTCCTGCAGCGTGATCCGCCCGTCGGGCCGGAAGGACAGCGCCGCATCATCGATCACCGCCTCGCCGCCGCCCTCTCCGCTGGCTTGGGCCGCGAGCGCATGGGCGAGCTTCCGGCTCATGCCGAAGGTCGGATGGGCGGTGAAGACGGCCGCAAAGCGCAGCCGCTCGACGGCCTCGCGATAGGCGGCCAGCGGATCGGCCGCGCCCGCGGCTGACTCGGCCAGCCTGCCGGCCAGCGTGGCGAAGGCCGCCTCGCCATCGCCGTCGAGCCCGACATAGGCCGCCAGCCGCCCGGCCCGCTGGCGCAGGGCCTCGCGTCCCAGACGCCGCACCAGCCCGCAGGCCGCCTCGACATCGAGCTCGCCACGGTCCATCCGCCGCGTCAGCCACAGCGTCACGCGCAGGACCGGGTTGCCGAACGGGTCCTCGCGCGCATCGCCTCGCGCCTGGGCGATCTCGTCCAGCAGCCGCGCGGCCAGCGCCGCCTCGTCGCCGATCACGCTCTCGACCCCGTCATTCATGGCGCAGCCCTCCCGGAATCGGCCGAGGCAAGTTTCAGACCGGAAAACCCAGGCAGCGCAAGCAGGCCCCGGCATGGCTCTTGCTGGCGGAGACGGCCCGCCTTGCCGGCCGCGCCCGGCATGCAATGCTCGCCCTCATACGCCTCGATGCCCAGCCGGAGATGCCGATGCCTGCCTCGTCCGCCGCCGCAGCCGGCCTGCCCGAACAGGATGCCGCCGCCTCGATCGTCCTTCCGGCCCGGCCGGAACCGCTGCGGCTCGATCCGGAACGCACGGCGCTGATCGTTGTCGACATGCAGAACGCCTATGCCTCCGCAGGCGGCTATATCGACCTCGCCGGCTTCGACATCACCGGCACGCCGGCCGTGATCCGGCAGGTCGCGCTGGCGGCCGAGGCCGCCCGCAAGGCCGGCATCCCGGTGATCTTCCTGCAGAACGGCTGGGATGCCGCGTATCGCGAGGCGGGCGGGCCGGGCTCGCCGAACTGGCACAAGTCGAACGCGCTGAAGACGATGCGCCGCCGGCCCGAACTCGACGGCAAGCTGCTGGCCAAGGGCGGCTGGGACTATGCCATCGTCGATGCGCTGACGCCGCAGCCGGGCGATCTCGTCGTCCCCAAGCCGCGCTACAGCGTCTTCTTCAACACCAACATCGACAGCCTGTTGCGGGCGCGCGGCATCCGCAATCTCGTCTTCACCGGCATCGCCACCAATGTCTGCGTCGAATCCTCGCTGCGCGACGCCTTCCATCTCGAATATTTCAGCGTCGTGCTGGAAGACGCCACCCATGCCGCCGGGCCGGACTTCGCCCAGAAGGCCGCGCTCTACAACATCGAGACCTTCTTCGGCTGGGTCTCGACCGTGGCCGATTTCGCCGGTGCGGTCGGCCAGCAGCCGCCGGCCTGATCCCGAGACGCCCCTCGCCTCCCCGCCTGCCCGAAAGCGAGCCCGCCATGCCTGCCGTCGACACCGAAGCCTTCCTGCGTGATCTCTACGAGCTGCGCGCCATCGGCACCTTCAAGACCGGCGTCCACCGCCCGACCTATTCGCCGCAGGACATGGAAGCCCGCCGCTGGCTGATGGCCAAGCTGACCGAATGCGGGCTGGAAGCCTCGATCGACGGCATCGGCAATGTCTATGGCCGCCATCCCGGCCCGGGCCCGCATCTGCTCGTCGGCAGCCATATCGAATCGCAGAACGAGGCCGGCTGGCTCGACGGCGCGCTCGGCGTCGTCGCCGGCATAGCGCTGGCGCGGGCCGGGCTTCCGGTCGATGTCTGCGCCTTTGCCGATGAGGAGGGCCATTTCAGCCTCAGCCTGCCCGGCAGCCGCTCGATGATCGGCGATCTCACCGAGGAGGCGATCGACGGCGCCCGCAACCGCACCGACGGCACGCCGCTGCGCGAGGCCCTGCGCGCCGCCGGGCTCGAGGGCCTGCCGCGCCGGCAGCTCGAGATCGGCCGCTACAAGGGCTATTACGAGATGCATATCGAGCAGGGCACGCAGCTCGAGGCGGCGGGCCTGCGGCTCGGCGTCGTCACCGGCATCGTCGCGATCTGGCAGTGGCGCATCGTCGTCGAGGGCCAGCAGGACCATGCCGGCGGCACCACCATGGCCGAGCGGAAGGATGCGGGCCTGAGCGCGGTCCGGCTGCTGGCGGCCATCGACGCCGAGTTCCCGCGCCTCGTCGGCGAGCGCACGACCTGGACCACCGGCCGCTTCCGGCTCGAGCCCGACGCGCCCAACATCATTCCCGGCCGAGCCGAGATCCTGTTCCAGTTCCGCGACGTCTCGGTGGCGGTTCTGGAGCGGCTGGAGGCGGGACTGAAATCGCTGGTTCAGGAGGCCAACCGCCGCGAGCGCTGCAAGATCACGCTCTCCTCGGTCTCGAAGGCCGTGCCGGCGCTGTGCGACCCGGCCATGATGCAGGCCCTCTCCGACGCCGCCGAGGCCATCGCGCCCGGCGCCTGGCAAACCATGCCCTCCGGCGCCGGCCATGACGCGCAGGTCATCGCCCGCACCATGCCGGCCTCAATGCTGTTCGTGCCCTCGATCGGCGGCATCTCGCATCACTGGAGCGAGGACACGAAGGACGAGGATCTTGCCTTGGGCATTCAGGTGCTGCACGGCGCAGCCGAGCGTTTTCTGGCGGGGTAGACTGCACCGAGCGCGGGGTTGCTTCGGCGCCGAAGCCCCTTGCTCGGCGAAGCCGGGGCCCGCATAGGAGCGGGCATCCGGAGCCGTTCTCCGGCCCCGGCCTCGCGAAAGCCCCCCGTGTCAGACCTCGCCTCCCCCAACGCGGCCGCCTCCGCGCGCCGCCGCCTCTGGCTCGGCATCGGCTGCGGCCTGCTGACCAGCCTGATCTGGGGCGTGCAGTCCGTGGTCTCGCGCCAGTCGGTGGCGGACGGGCTGAGCGCGGCCGACGTCACCATCCTGCGCTTCGTCGTGGCCTCGCTCCTTCTGCTGCCGCTCGCGCGGCGGCGGATGCGGCCCTTTCCGGTCGGCGCGCTCGGCTGGCGGCGGGCGCTGATCCTGACCGCACTCGCCGGCGCACCCTATGCCCTCGTCCTCGTCGGCGGCGCGACCTTCGCACCCGCGCTGCACGCCTCGGTGATCGTGCCCGGCCTGATCCCGGTGATGACGGTGGCGCTGGCCTTCTTCGTGATGCGCGAACGGCCGGGGCCGCTGCGGCTGCTCGGGCTCGCGCTGGTGCTGGCCGGCATCGGTGCTTTCGGCTGGCAGGCCTTCGGGGAATCGGGCGCGGGCGCCGGCGCCTGGATCGGCGATCTCTTCTTCGTCGCCAATGCGGTGATGTGGTCGGTCTTCGGGCTCCTCGCCCTGCGCTGGCGGACGGACGCGATCGACGTCACCATCGCGACGTGCCTGCTCTCGCTGTTGATCCTGCCGGTCTTCGCGGCGACCATGCCGATCCGGCTAGGCGAGGTCGCCTGGTCGGCGATCGCACTGCAGGCGGTGTATCAGGGCGCGCTGGTCGGCGTCGGCGCGTTGTTTCTCTACACCAAATCGGTTGAGTGGCTCGGCGCCTCGCGGGCGACGCTGTTCCTGCCGCTTAACCCGGTCGTCACCGCGCTGGCCGCGATCCTGCTGCTCGGCGAATATCCCTCTTCCATCGAGGTCGCCGGCATGGTGCTGGTGATCGCCGGCATGAGCGTAGCGCTGCGGGCGCGCTGAACCTCGCTCTCAGTGCCGGCCGATCCAGCGGCGCACCCGGCCGCGATAGGCCAGCCAATTCGGACCGAACACAGCTTCGAGATGGCGCTCCTCGCGCTCGATCGCGAGCTTCAGCACCAGGGCCGCGGCGACGAGCCCCGTCACGATCAGCCAGAGATTGCCGAGACCGAGGCCGGCGCCTGCCATCATCAGCGTGTTGCCGAAATAGATCGGGTTGCGGCTGATCGCGAATGGGCCGCTCTCGACCAGCGCGGTCGCGGCGCGATGCGGCAGGATGTTGGCGCGGGCGCGGGCCATCGTCGCCATCGCGGAGAGATCGAAGCCGGCGCCGAGCATCAGCAGCGCCCAGCCGACGGGGTCGAGCCAGCCTGCCAGTGCGCCGTCGGGCGCCGGATCGGGCAGCGGCAGCAGCCGCTGCAGTGCCATCGCGAGCAGGATCGCTCCGCCATAGAGCAGGGGCGGCCAGGGAATGCGGTTGGGCCGGTCCGTCGCTGCGTCGATCATCGCGATCTCCTCAAGACGGTGGCGGCCGGCCCACCCTCAGTCCTTGCGGTCCTCAGCCCTTGTGATCCTTGGCGATGGGCTCGACATAGGACAGCCCCATATCCCAAGGGAAATAGATCCAGGTGTCCTGGCTGACCTCGGTGACGAAGGTGTCGACGGTGGGCACGCCGGCGGGCTTGGCGTAGACGGTCGCGAAATGGGCGTTGGGCAGCATCTGGCGCACGACCCGTGCCGTCTTGCCGGTATCGGTCAGGTCGTCGACGACGAGCACGCCCTTGCCCTTGCCGTCGCCGATCGCCTTGATCGAGGGCGCGACGTCCTTGAGGACCTTGAGCTCGGACTGGTTCTTGTAGTCGTGGTAGCTCGCGACGCAGACCGTCTCGATCAGGCGCAGCCCGAGTTCGCGGCAGATGATCGCCGCCGGCACCAGCCCGCCGCGGGTGATGCAGACGATCGCCTCGAAGGGCCCCTTCTCCGCCAGCCGCCAGGCGAGCGCCCGCGCGTCGCGGTGGAACTGGTCCCAGGAGACGGGGAAGGCCTTGTTGGAGGTCGGTTCGGCCATGGCGGGGCTCCGGATGAGGGCGGGCGCGGACGGCCCTTCGCCCCGTGCCAAAACCCTATCGGCGCGCCGCTGGCAAGAGGCGGCGCGCCGCTCCTCCCTGCAAAATCCGGCTTTGGCCGGCGTTAGAACTCGGACCAGCCCCGGTCCCCGGCAGCGGCGGCTCGCTTCCGGGGCGGGGACAGCGCCGCTGCGGGCAGTCGCGGCAGGCCCACCGAGCCCGCGATCTGCTTCGGCTGGCGAAGGTCCTCTGTCGGGCGCGCTGGCGCCGGCTTGCCTTCCCGGTCGACCGTGAAGGAAGACACCATCCCGCTGAGGGCGGCGATATCCCGCCTCAGGTCCTGCGCCACCTTGGCGCTCTGGTCGGCGAGCGTGGCGTTCTGCTGCGTCAGCTCATCCATATGCGCCACTGAACGGGCCATCTCGTCGATGCCTTTGGACTGCTCCCCCGCCGCAGCCGAAATCTCGTTGACCGTCGCGGCCACCTTGGATGCGGCGGAGACGATCTCGCCGAGAGTCTGGCCAGCATCCTTCACCAGCCCAACACCGGCTTGAATCTGCTGGGCAGAGTTTGCGATCAACGTCTTGACGCCATTAGCGGATTCGCTGCAGCGCGCGGCCAACGCTCGGACCTCGGAGGCGACGACCGCGAAGCCACGGCCGGCCTCGCCCGCCCTCGCCGCCTCGACGGCGGCGTTCAGCGCCAGCAGATTGGTCTGGAAGGCGATCTCGTCGATCATCGAGATGATCTCCGAAATGCCCGAAGACGCCTTCTCGATGCGCTCCATCGCGCCCACCGCCTCGGTGACAATGGCGCCGCCGCGCCTTGCAACCTCGCTGGCTTCTTCGCCCAGCGCGACCGCTGCACGCGAATTGCTCGCACTCGTCTTGACGGAGGCCGCCAGTTCCTCGGTCGTCGCGGTGGTCTCCTGCAGGTTGGCGGCATTCGCCTCGGTCCGCTGCGCCAGCTGCAGGCTGTCGGCGGAAATCTGCGTCGATGCCGCGTCGATCCGATCGGCGATAGCCCGCACCGCGCCGACGACATCCGTCAGCGTGTCGAGGAGATCGTTGACGCCTCCGCAGAGGACCGCCACCTCTCCGCTCTTGCCGGCCAGGTCGATCCGGCCCGTCAGGTCGCGGTTCTTGGCCCGGGCGATGACCTCTCCGGTTTCGTGGACCGCCTGTTCGAGTTGCTGGCCCTTGTGGCTGGCTGTGATGTCGGTCGCGAATTTGACGATCTTATAGGGGCGGCCGCGCGCATCCATGATCGGATTGTAGCTCGCCTGAATCCACACCTCGCGCCCATCCTTTGCGATGCGGCGGTACTGGGCGGCGGCATATTCGCCGCGGGCGAGCTGCTCCCAGAAGGCCTTGTACGCAGGCAACCCGCGCTCGGCGGGGTCGACGAACATGCGATGATGCTGGCCGACGATCTCCGACAGCGTGTAGCCCATCACCGACAGAAAGTTCTCGTTGGCGTCGATGATCTTGCCGGTAAGGTCAAACTCAATGACGGCCTGCGCCTTGCTGATCGCCGCGTTCTGGCTTTCGAGATCGGCCATGCGGTTCTTCTGCTCGGTGATATCGAAGGCGTATTTGATGACGCTGACCGGCCGCCCGCCGGCATCGAGGATCGGGTTGTAGCTCGCCCGGAGCCAGATCTCGCGCCCGCCCTTGCCGATGCGCAGGAATTCGCCGCTTCGGAACTCGCCGCGCCCGAGATCGGCCCAAAGCTGTCTGTAATCAGCGGTGTCTGCCTCGCCCGGTGGCATGAACAAGCGATGCTGGCGGCCCTTCACCTCGTCCAGCGAATAGCCCGTGGCATTGAGGAAATTGGCATTGGCGGACAGGATTTTGCCGTCGAGATCAAACTCCACGATGGCTTGGCAACGGTCGAGTGCGGCCAGCTGTCCATGCAAACGGCTGGCGGGGAGCCAATTCGTGATGAAGCCCATTGAACGAATCCAAGCCGACGGTGCTCTGGCGCACCGTTCAATGCCCCTCGGGCCTCGCAGGCGCGAGGCGCAACATGCCGCAACGTCACCCTGCGCGACAGGTCACTCGCGAATCGTTAATCGAGCTTGGTTGATGATTTATTGATGAGTTGATCGAGCATAATCACCGGGCCACGAAAGACCTCGCCGCTCGAACTCAATCAATGAACCCAGCGTCACTGCCGGCCTGATATATCTATTCTTCGGCCGGGCCAGTCTGCCAGATGGGCATCGCCGCTTGTCAGGCGCCGAGCTTTGCCTGCTCCGCCGCGATCATCGCCTTGACCGCCGCCATCGCCGCCGCCAGCGCCTCCGGATCGCGCGAACGCACCACGACGTTCGTGTCCGGCCCCGTCTCCGAGAAGAAGGGATAGGAGCCGATCGAAACGTCCGGATGGGCCTTGGCGACCTCGGCCAGCGCCGTGCCGATATCGCCTTCGCGCAGGCCGGCACGGACCGTGTCGGAGAGGATCTTCACCCCCGTCTGCAGCGTCGGCGCGACCACGTCGAGCATCGCCTGCATGATCGAGGGCACGCCCGCCATCACATGGACATTGCCGATCTTGAAGCCCGGAGCCTTCGAGACCGAGTTGGCGATGAGATCCGCCCCGGCCGGGATCCGCGCCATCCGCAGCCGCGCCTCGTTGAGCTGGTCGGGCGGGAAGCGCTCGGCCAGCATCGCGATCGCGCGCGGGTCATGGTCGATCGAGACGCCGAAAGCCGCCGCCACCGAATCGGCCGTGATGTCGTCATGCGTCGGCCCGATGCCGCCGGTGGTGAAGACGTAGGTGTAGCGGTGGCGCAGCGCGTTCAGCGCGGCGACGATCTCGCCCTCGACATCCGGGACGATCCGAACCTCGCGCAGCTCGATGCCGATATTGGTCAGGTACTCGGCGATATAGCCGATGTTCTTGTCCTTGGTCCGGCCGGAGAGGATCTCGTCGCCGATGACCAGGATCGCGGCGGTCACGCTGACCGGTGATGAAGTCGTCTCGCTGGTGGTCATGCCCGGCTCCTGGCTGCGGCGCGAGGCGCACTCCGCCTCCTGGCGCCGCTACAGCTAGGGCTTTGCCGACGCCGGCTCAAGCGGCGCCGTCGCCGCGTGCTCAGGCCGCGGGCGCCGGCTCTGCGGCCGGCGTATGCGGGCGCTCGAAGACGAGGTTAAGCCGCGTCTGCGCGACCAGGCTGTAGCCGCTGCGCTCGAGCAGCGCGGCGAGGTCGCTCTGCCAGCGCTGGCGCGAATCCTCGATGATGATCAGCCCCGGCCAGAGGCTCTGCGGCGCATCGCGCAGGAACGGCTCGAGGATCAGGTCCTCCGCGCCCTCGACATCGAGCTTGATCGCGTCCAGCCGCTCATAGCCCTCGTTCTGGACGAGGGCGAGCAGCGTCATGGCTGGCACCCGCACCGTGCTGCCGGTGCTGGAGCGCAGGATGCGGACGCTCGATTCGCCCCGATTGGTCGGGTCGAGGAAAAGCGTCAGCTCACCAGGCTTGTCGGCCAGCGCGCAGGCCACCGCCTTCACCGTCCCAAACGGGTTCTGGGCGATGTTGAAGGCCAGCCGCGCGAAGATCTCGGGCTGCGGTTCGACCGCGACGATACGGGCGCTCGGACCCGCCTTGGCCGCGACGAACAGCGAATAGGCCCCGATATTGGCGCCGATATCGATGAAGCGGAAACCATCGCGCAAGCGCGAAGCCAGGATCTCGCGCTCGACAGGATCGAAATATTGCGGCGTGAACAGCACGCGCTTCTCGCAGACATTCCCGTCCGGATAGAGCCGCATCCGGGCGCCGAGCGACTCGATGTCGACTGGCTGCCCCGCCAGCGAGCGCAGGCCGAGCCGGCGCAGCGCATAGGCGAGCTTGCGCCCGAGGAAGCTGTCCGAGGCGCAGCGCGTCCAGCCGATGAGACGCGACAGCCCGCGCCGGGGGGCGAAGGCGCCATACGGCTTGTCCTCCGCCTGCGATTGTTCGATGATGGCCATGTTGCGCGCCTGATACACCCGGCAGCGCCCCGGCGCCAGCCGCACGATGCCCGGTTTGCGAACGCATCGGTCGGCGGCACCTCACCGCCTTGCGCCGCCCCGCCGAGCCGATCCATAAGACGATCGAGGAGCCGTATCGCCGCCATGACCTTCGCCAAGACGTCCGCCAAGCCATGACCTTCGACGAAACGCTGGGACGCGGTCGCATGCGCGAGCCGGCCATCAGGATTCATGGCCCGGACGCCTTCGCCGCCATGCACAAGGCCGGCCGGCTGACGGCAGCCGGGCTCGACATGCTGGGGGACTACGTCAAGCCGGGCGTCACCACCCAGCGCCTCGACGATCTCGCCTATCAGTTCGCCATGGACAACGGCGCCTTCCCGGCGACCCTGTTCTACCGCGGCTACACCAAGTCGATCTGCACCTCGATCAACCATGTCGTCTGCCATGGCATCCCGGACGACAAGCCGCTGCGCGAGGGCGACATCCTGAACATCGACTACACGCTGATCGTCGACGGCTGGCACGGCGATTCGAGCCGGATGTACGGGGTCGGCGACATCTCGCGGAAAGCCGAGCGCCTGATCGAGATCACCTATGAGAGCCTGCTGCGCGGCATCAGGGCCGTCCGCGCCGGCGGCACCACCGGCGATATCGGCTTCGCCATCCAGCGCTATGCCGAGGCCGAGCGCTGCTCGGTGGTGCGCGATTTCTGCGGCCACGGCGTCGGCCGCAATTTCCACGACGCCCCCAACATCCTGCATTACGGCTCGCCCGGCGAGGGGCCGGAGCTCAAGCCCGGGATGATCTTCACGATCGAGCCGATGATCAATCTCGGCAAGGCCGGGGTGAAGGTGCTGTCCGACGGCTGGACCGCCGTGACGCGGGACCGTTCGCTCTCGGCCCAGTTCGAGCACACCATCGGCGTCACCGAAACCGGCTGCGAGATCTTCACCCTCTCGCCTGCGGGACGGGACAACCCGCTCGCGGCCCGATGAGCGCGGGGGCTGATGAGCGCTCGCCGCGCGCCGCGCGAAGCGCCTCGCCGGCCCCGGCTTCTCCGGCCCCGCACTACCACGGCCATCGCGAGCGTCTGCGTGGGCGCTTCCAGGACGCCGGCGCCGAGGCGCTCGCAGATTACGAATTGCTCGAGCTGCTGCTCTTCCGCTCGATCCCGCAGCGCGACGTCAAGCCGCTCGCCAAGGAATTGATCGCGCGCTTCGGCTCCTTCGCCGAGGTGCTGGGCGCGCCGGCGGCGCGGCTCACCGAGGTCAAGGGCGTCGGCGAGGGCGTCGCGCTCGATCTGAAGATCGTCGAGGCCGCGCTGCAGCGCATGGCCAAGGGCGCCGTGACCCGGCGCACCGTGCTCTCTTCATGGTCGGCAGTGCTGGACTATTGCCGCACGACCATGGCCTTCGCCGAGCGCGAGCAGTTCCGCCTGCTTTTCCTCGACAAGAAGAATGCCGTCATCGCCGACGAGGTGCAGCAGACCGGCACCGTCGACCACACTCCGGTCTATCCGCGCGAGGTGGTGCGGCGCGCGCTTGAACTTTCGGCCTCGGCGATCATCCTCGTCCACAACCACCCCTCGGGCGACCCGACACCCTCGGGCGCGGACGTGAAGATGACCCGCGAACTCGTTGATATCGCGAAGCCTCTGGGCATCGCGATCCACGACCATGTCATCGTTGGTCGCGACGGACATGCGAGCTTCCGCGGCCTCGGCCTGATCTGAAGCGACCTCCCCCCTCAGCCGCCCAAGAATGAGGCAGCTCCGCCAAAGGGCGTGGCATCAGCCCCCTTTCCGAACGCGCGCGAATAGGCATAGGCTGCTGAAAATGGGGAAAGAAGGCTGCATGGTCGCGTTCGACGAGATGACGGGGTTGGGAGGCGATGTCAGGCAGGCCTATACGGCGCTCGACCGCTGGTTGAAGGAGGCGCCCGCCGACATGCTCGCGCTGCGGCGCAGCCAGGCTGAACTCTTCTTCCGGCGCATCGGCATCACCTTCGCCGTCTATGGCGACGAGGAATCGACCGAGCGGCTGATCCCCTTCGACATCATCCCGCGCGTCCTGACCAAGCCGGAATGGACCAAGCTCGAGGCCGGCCTGCGCCAGCGCGTCACCGCGCTCAACATGTTCCTGGCCGATGTCTACGGACCGAAGGAATGCATCAAGGCCGGCGTCATTCCGGCCGACCTCGTCTACCGCAACGCCTGCTACCAGCTCGAGATGGTGGATTTCCAGGTGCCGCACGGCATCTACTGCCACATCGCCGGCATCGACATCGTCCGCGTCGACGCCGACACCTTCTATGTGCTGGAGGACAATGCGCGCACGCCGTCCGGCGTCTCCTACATGATGGAGAACCGCGAGGTGATGCTGCGGCTCTTCCCGGAGCTCTTCGCCACCCACCGCGTCGCGCCGGTCGACAACTACCCCGACCAGCTGCTGGCGACGCTGCGCTCGGTCGCGCCGCGCTCCTCCTCGGCCGATCCCAACATCTGCCTGCTGACGCCGGGACAGTACAATTCGGCCTTCTACGAGCACTCTTTCCTGGCCGACAAGCTCGGCGTCGAACTCGTCGAGGGCTCGGACCTGCTGGTCAAGGACGACGTCGTCTATATGCGGACCACGCAGGGTCCCAAGCGCGTCGACGTGATCTACCGGCGCATCGACGACGACTTCATCGACCCGCTCGTCTTCCGCAGCGATTCCGTGCTGGGCGTGCCCGGCCTGATCGGCGCCTACAAGGCCGGCAATGTGACACTGGCCAATGCGGTCGGCACCGGCGTCGCCGACGACAAGGCCGTCTACAGCTACATGCCCGAGATCGTGAAGTTTTTCACCGGCGAGGAGCCGATCCTGAAGAACGTACCGACCTGGCGCTGCCGCGAGCCCGAGGCCAACGCCTATGTGCTCGACAATCTGGAGCAGCTCGTCGTCAAGGAGGTCAACGGCTCGGGCGGCTACGGCATGCTCGTCGGCCCTCATGCCAACAAGGCGCAGCTCGAGACCTTCCGCCGCAAGCTCAAGGCTCAGCCGGAGGGATTCATCGCCCAGCCGACGCTGGCGCTCTCCACCTGCCCGACCTTCGTGGCGTCGGGCGTGGCGCCCCGCCATGTCGATCTGCGGCCCTATGTGCTCTCGGGCGCCAACGGCATCTCCTGCGTGCCGGGCGGCCTGACCCGCGTCGCGCTGAAGGAGGGCTCCCTCGTCGTCAATTCCAGCCAGGGCGGCGGCACCAAGGATACCTGGGTTCTCGATGCCTGATCTCGCCAGCGGCTCCCTGTTCCAGCGTTCACCGGACACATCTCGCCTCATCGCCAGAAGGCCCGATCTGACTATGCTCTCGCGCACCGCCGACAGCCTCTACTGGGTCTCCCGCTATGTCGAGCGGGCCGAGTATCTCGCCCGCATCCTCGACGCGACGATGCGCCTGTCCAACCTGCCCTCCTCCTATGGCGGCGCCGGCAGCGAGTGGCAGAGCGCCGTCGCCACCGCCGGCTGCGACGAGGCCTTCGCCCAGGCCTATGGCGAGGCCAATGAGCGCAATGTCTGCGACTTCCTGACCTTCAGCCCCGACAACCCCTCCTCGATCCGCAACTGCCTGGCGCTGGCCCGCTCGAATGCGCGCGGGGTGCGTACCGCCCTGACATCGGAGATGTGGGATGCGCTGAACGGCGCCTGGCTCGAACTGCAGCGCTTCGAGAAGAAGCGCATGGACCGCGAGGAGTTCGCCCGCTTCCTCGAATGGGTGAAGAACGTCTCGCTGGTCTTCGACGGCTCGGCCTACCGGACCATGCTGCGCGACGACGGCTACTGGTTCTCGCGGCTCGGCGTCTATGTCGAGCGGGCCGACAACACCGCCCGCATCCTCGACGTGAAATACCATGTGCTTCTGCCTGCCAATGAGCAGGTCGGCGGCTCGCTCGACTATTTCCAGTGGACCACCGTGCTGCGCGAGGTCTCGGCGCTGACCGCCTATCACTGGGTCTATCGCGAGGCCGTGAAGCCGCTGCTGATCGCCGATCTGCTGATCCTGAACCGGCGCATGCCGCGCTCGCTCGCTGCCTGCTACGAGAACATCTCGCGCTTCCTCGATCTGCTCGGCGATTCCTACGGCCGCCAAGGTCCGGCCCAGCGCCAGGCGCGCAAGACGCTCGCCAATTTATCGAGCACCAGCATCGACGACATCTTCCAGCACGGGCTGCACGAGTTCATCTCGGACTTCATCACCGAGAACAACCGGCTCGGCGGCACCATCTTCGAGCAGTATCTGCAATGAGCCGGCGCGGCATCCGCCTCAGGCGGCTGCCGCGCCAAGAAGACCCTTTGAGAAGGCCCCGACGCGTCGGTTAGCGATTGTCCATGCGGATCAGGATTTCCCACTCGATCGGCTACGCCTATGCCGAGCCGGCACGGCACATCACGCAGATCCTGCGGCTGACGCCGCGCGACCATGACGGCCAGCACGTCATGTCGTGGCGCATCGAGCCGACCATCGATGGCCGGCTGCGCATGACGCAGGACGCTTTCGGCAATGTCGTGCACACCTTCTCGGCCGATGGCCCGATCGCCGAGATGGCGATCCGCGTCGAGGGGTTGATTGAGACCGTCGATCTCGCCGGCATCGTGCGCGGCGTCCCCGAGCGCGTGCCGGTCGACGTTTTCCGCCGCGACACGCTGCTTACGACACCCGACGCTGCGCTACGCGAGTTCGCGGAGGAGGTCACGCGCGGCGACGCCACCCCCCTGTCGCGGATGCACGCGCTGATGGAGGCGCTGCACGAGAAGATGCCCTGCATCGAGACCGGCCAGCGCACCGGGATCGGCGCCGCGGCCGCCTTCGCTGCGGGCGAAGGGATTCCGCAGGACGTCGCCCATGTCTTCATGACCTGCGCACGCCATCTCGATGTGCCCGCCCGCTACGTCTCCGGCTATGTCGCCCAGTCCGACGCCCTGCCCCACGCCAACGGCGCCCATGCCTGGGCCGAGGTCCATCTCGCGGATTATGGCTGGATCGGCTTCGACCCCGCCAATGGTCTCTGCCCGATCGACACCCATGTCCGCGTCGCCGCCGGCCTCGACTATGCCGACGCCGCGCCGGTCCGCGGGGCCCGCAAGGGCGGCGACGGCGAGGCGCTGGCCGTGCGCGTCAGCGCCCGTGACGCCGGGGCGCGCGCCGCCAACCAGTAGTTCCCGGCGCATCCGCGGGCCCGTCGGCTGGTCGCCGCGCTTGCGATATGCGAGGACAGCGCCCGACGCGTTTCAGCCAGGACCAGACCCTTGACCTATTGCGCCGGAATCCTCGTGCAGGACGGTCTCGTCATGATCGCCGACACCCGCACCAATGCCGGGCTCGACGACATCTCGACCTTTCGCAAGCTTCACGTCTTCTCCTGGCCGGGCGACCGGACCTTCGGATTGATGACGGCCGGCAATCTCTCGGTCACCCAATCCGTGATCAGCCTGCTTCATGAGGGGCTGCCCAATCCGGAGACCGGCGAGAGCGACACGCTGCTGGGCGCGACCTCGATGTTCCGCGCCGCGCAGCTCGTCGGCCGGGCCATCCGCCATGTCCGCGCCGAGGACGGCCCGGCCCTGAAGGAGGCCGGCGTCAAGTTCGAGGTCACGATGCTGTTTGGCGGACAGATCAAGGGGCAGCCGATGCGGCTGTTCATGATCTACGGCGCCGGCAATTTCATCGAATGCGGCACGGATGCTCCCTTCCTCCAGATCGGCGAGCACAAATACGGCAAGCCGATCCTCGACCGCGCCATCACCTACCGGACGCATCTCTACGACGCGCTCAAGGTCGGCCTGATCTCGATGGATTCGACCATGCGCTCCAATCTCGGCGTCGGCCTCCCGATCGACCTATTGGTGATGCGGCGCGACGCCGATGAGCCGGAGCTGACGCGGCGCATCGAGGCGGGAGAACCCTATTTCCATGATCTGCGCGAGCGCTGGTCGGCGGCGTTGCGCGCAGCCCACACGGCAATCCCCCGCCCACCCTACGAACCGCGCAAGGATTGACGCTCTGGGGTCGAGATAGCTCGACGCTGCGCAGCCGCGTCAACGGGATATCAAGACATCACTGACATGGTCCGGTTTGATGTGACCGGTCCAGGACCTCTGATGTCGTCGCCTTCCGTCGGGAAATTGACCAACGCGGATGCATCCGCACGGATGCTGAAGAGTTCGGTCGCGACGCTGGCTTTCGCGTTCGTCATGGTCATGGCTGCGGCGGTGCTGGTCGTCCTGGCCATCACCCGCGACGCCAACCGGCTCGAGGCCGAGCGGCAGCGTGACCGGATCGAGGCCGCCATCGAGAGCCAGGTCCGTCTGCGCGAGCTGCGCTTCCAGAGCCTTGCGGCCGCCGGCGACCTGCAGAGCGCCTTCACGGGCTCCGATCCGCTCGCGGCCCTGCAGGACTCGCTCGCCCGTTTCGGCTCGCGCTTCCTCGAATTCGACGGCGCCTATGTCGTCTCGGAAACAGGACTCGTCTTCGCCGGCATCGAGGGTGACGGCGCGTCGGGCCAGACCGGCTATGACGGGCTGAAGCATTTCAGCCCGTCTTTGCCCGGGGGACCCGGCGGATCGCCACTGCACCGGCTGCCGGACATGCGCGGCGGGCCGGGCAAGACGTCCTGGTCGTTGACTCATGACGGCTTCGACACGCTCAGCGTGATGATGATCGATGTGCCGGCGCGGCAGGGCTCCCTCGCGCAACTGCTCGGGCCGCTCAAGATCGTCGGCTATCGGCGTGTCACCAGCACGATGATGACGGAGTTGGCGCAGCGCTACCGCGTGTCCGACATCCGCATCGTCCGCGACATGCCAGCCGACCCGCTGGCCCGTCGCGCCATTCCGGCTCCCGACGGGGCCGCCCGCGCCTGGCTGAGCTGGACGCCGGACCGCCCGGGTGACGCCATGCTGCGCCAGTTCATCTGGGCGCTGGCCGGGGTCGGCCTGCTCTTTGGCGGCATCTTCGCTTTCGTCGTTCAGCGCCTGCGCGGCGCCGCCCACCAGATCGCCATCCGCGAGAGCCAGATCCAGCGCCTCGCCGGTCAGGACGAGCTCTCGCTCCTGCCCAACCGCCGCACCTTCGATCTGCGGCTCGATCAGGAACTCGCCCATCTCGGTCGCTCCGGCAAGGGCCTCGCGGTGATGCTGATCGATCTCGACCGCTTCAAGGCGGTGAACGACACCTATGGCCACACCGCGGGCGACGAACTCATCCGCCAGGTCGCGCAGCGCCTGACGCGCCTCGTGCGCAGCGGCGACACCGTCGCCCGCATCGGCGGCGACGAATTCGGCATCATCCAGACCCATGGCAACTTCCCGGCCGGCTGCGCGGCGCTGGGCGAGCGCATCCTCGAGGCGCTGACCGAACCCTTCGTCATCATGGGTGTCGCGACCACGATCGGCTGCTCGATCGGCATCGCCCTCGCACCGGAGGATGCCACAGACCGCGAGACGCTGCTGCGGCTCGCCGATACGGCGCTCTATCAGTCGAAGAACGGCGGCCGGAACCGCTATTCCTTCTTCGAGGCGCAGATGAACCGCACTCTCGCCCTCAAGCGAATGGTCGAGGAGGATCTGCGCCGCGCCATCGAGAACGACGAATTGCTGCTGCACTACCAGCCGCAGGTCTCGATCGACGGCGCCACCATCGTCGGCGTCGAAGCGCTGGTGCGCTGGAACCATCCCGAACATGGCATGGTCCCGCCGGCCGAGTTCATCGGCATCGCCGAGGAACGCGGATTGATCGTGCCGCTGAGCGAATGGGTGCTGCGGCAGGCCTGCCAGGAAGCGAAGCGCTGGGACGGCATCCGTCTCGCCGTCAACGTCTCGCCGATCCAGTTCCGCCACAAGGACTTCGTCGCCAACGTCATCCGCGTTCTCGACGAAACCGGCTTCGAACCGGCCCGGCTCGAGCTGGAACTGACCGAAGGCGTCGTCGTCGACGACGCCGACGCCGCCGAAGCAGCGATGATGGATCTGCGTGCCCATGGTGTCGGCCTGGCGCTGGATGATTTCGGCACCGGCTATTCGAGCCTGATCTATCTGCGGCGCTTCGCCTTCGACAAGATCAAGATCGACCGCTCCTTCCTGGAATACATGGAGACGACCGGCGAATCCGCCATCCTCGTTCACTCCATCGCCCATCTCGGCCGCGCGCTCGGCCTGCGCGTCTGCGCCGAAGGGGTCGAGACGGCCGAGCAGCACCGCTTCCTGCAGGCGATCGGCTGCCACGAACTGCAGGGCTTCTTGTTCTCCAAGGGCGTCACAGCGGACGAGATCGACGCGCTGCTGGCTCAGGAGAAGCCCTTCGCCACCACTCTGGCCGCAGCCTGAGGCCCGGCGGCGGGCAGCAAGCCGTCGCGGTCAGAAGAACAGTTCGTGGATGCCGCTGAAGATCGCATAGGCGAAGCCGGCGCTGAGCACGAGGCCAAGAGCCCCGCAGACGGCCCCGACGATGATCAGCAGCCCGTCGCGCTCGACCAGGCCAAGCCCGACCAGGCACACCGCGAAGCCGAGCGGGATCTGCCCGATGAAGGGCGCTGCGACCACGAGCCCGAGCGCCAGGACGAGGATCAGCAGGCCGAGCACCGGAATGGCATGGACGCTACCCAGCACCGTCAGCCGCGGCCGCGAGACCCGCTCCAGCCGCATCATCAGCGGCACCGCCCGGTCGACGGCGCGCGTCAGCACCGGCTTGCCGATGCTGCGCGCGAGCAGGGTCGGCGGCAGCCAGGGCATCACCCGGCCGGTCAGCATCTGCAGCGCGACGAAGGCGAGCACCAGCCCGCAGACCAGCGGGATCGGCGGCGGCATGGGCAGGCAGTTCGGCAGGCCGAGCAGCACGACCAGCAGCGCATAGGCCCGGTCCTTCAGCGCCGCGACGATCGAACCCACCGCGATACGGTCCCCCGGCAACGCCGCCAGTGCGAGCAGGATTCCGGAGGTGCGCAGCGGTGAGGACAAGAGGGCGGGCCGGGCCGTGACAGGACGAGCGGCCTAACACGCGCCTCGCCCCCGCGCCAAGCCGCGCGGGCGCGCCCGGTCAATGCAGCGTCAGCACGCCTTGCACATTGACGATCTCCGCCGGACGGATGAGGCGCGCATGCGCGACCGTCACCGAATGCAGCGGCCCATCCAGCTCACGACTCCAGAACTCGAGGAAGTCGTGCAACACCGGGAAGCGCGGTGCGAGATCGTAGTTCTGCCAGATATAGCTCTGCAGGAGGTGCCGATGATCCGGCATCCGGTAGAGGATCGTTGCGGTCGTGAGGCCGTATCCCGCCAGTTGGCGCATGAAATCGGTATCGGTCATCTGCCGTCTCTCCACTTTGACAGCGGTGAAAGCTTAGCCGGGCCCGGTGACGAGGCTGCGCCCGCTTGGTTAAGAAAAGCTTGCAACCTCCGGTCGGCCCTGCTGCAATCGCGCTCGGCGCGGGCTGGGGCAGCCCGCCTCGGGGGTGGCGTGCGTGGCGTATGGGTGGGGGCTCGCCTGGGCGGTGCCGCTGGTCGCCGTCCTGACGGCGGGTCCGGCCGGAGGCGTTTTCGCCCAGGAGGCCGAGACCGAGGCCGAAGCCGAGGAGCGCGCCGCCCTCTCCACCGTCCTGTTCGGCTCGCTCGAGGCGGGGCCGGCCAAGACCTTCGTCTCGCTCGGCATGAAGAAGGCGCTGACCGGCTCCCTCGCCGGCAGCGGCTTCCGCGCACTGCTCAAGGTCGGCGGCGCGCAGGAGCAGGCGCAGCGGCAGCGCCCGCGCGGCCTTGCCTACAAGAGCGAGTCGCAGGCGCTGATCGGCTATGAATGGCGCATCGGCGACACATTCCTGTCGCTCTATGCCGGCTCCGACCACGAGGGCGAGCAACGCGAACTGCGCAACGGATTGCTCTACCGCAACCGCTATGGCGCCCGGATCCAGGGCGACCTCTGGATGACGCCGCTGCCGGGCACGATGCTGCACGCCGGCGCCTATGCCTCGACGCTCGACCACAGGCGCTGGGGCCGTGTTGCGCCGGGCTGGCTGTTGCCGAGGGGCTGGCTGTCGCAGGATGTCTATGCCGGGCCGGAGGTCGAGGCCTACCGCGCCGGCGACTACACCAAGCTGAGGCTCGGCCTGCATCTGACCGGCTTGCGCCTCTTCGGCGTCGTCTGGCGCCTCTCGGGGGGCTGGCAGCGCACGAGCGACCGCCCATCCGAAGCCTATGCCACGCTAGGCGTCCACTGGTTGCGCTGACTCGCGCCGACTCTACCCTTTGGTTCGCAACGTCGAGCGCCCGCCATCGACGCCGACGATCTGGCCGGTGATCCAGGAGGCCTCGTCGCTCACGAGCAGAGCGGCGAGCGGCGCGATATCCTCCGGCTCGCCAAGCCGCTGCAGCGGGTGCAGATCGGCGATCGCCTTCGCCATCGCCTCATTGCCGGTGAGCGCGGCGGCGAGCGGCGTGCGCGTCAGCGAGGGTGCAATGCAGTTCACCCGAATGCGAGGCGCGAGTTCGGCCGCGAGCGCCAGCGTCAGCCCCTCGATGGCGCCCTTCGCCATGGCGACCGAGGCATGGGCGGCAAAGCCTTGGGCAACCGCCACCGTCGAGAACAGGACGATGCCGGCCGTGCCCTGCGCCTGCTTCAGATGTGGCAGGGCGGCTTGAATCGCTTTCACAGCCCCGAGCGCGTTGACGCTGAAATCCTTGAGAAAATCAGCCTCGCTCAGGCGCGCGACGGGCTTCAGGTTGATGGTGCCCACGGCATAGACCAGCCCCTTGAGCGCACCGCCACTGGCGGCCTCCTGAGTGGCCCGCGCAAAAGTCTCGTCCTCGCCGACATCGCCCGCCGTGAAGCTCCCGCCCAGTTCGCCGGCCAGAGCCTCGAGCCGCGCGGCGTCGCGACCGACCAGATGCACCCCGAGCCCCTTGGCCCGGACGGCGCGCGCCACGGCGGAGCCGATGCCGCCGCTGCCGCCATAGATCAGGATCGTGTCGCTCATGCCGCTGCTCCAGAAGACTCGTCGCAGCGTATACGTCCGTGCAGTCCCCTCTGGACCAGCGCAGCAGGAGCATCCCCGCATGCCCAAGCCGATCCGCAAGGGAGATCTGCCCCAGAAGCCCTGTCTGGCCTGCGGCCGCCCCTTCGCCTGGCGCAAGAAATGGGCTCGCGTCTGGGACGAGGTCAAATACTGCTCCGAGCGCTGCCGGCGGGAGCGCAAGCCGCAGGCAGGATCAGAGAGCGACAGCCGGCGCGACGTCGGCTAGAGCAGAGGCGCGTCCTCCAAACGCGGGCTCGCAAGGCAGCCGTCAAGGCTGTGGCTCCCTGGCAACCACCGCCTGTGCGTCCTCAAGATTCCGTGCGATCCACCGCCGCCAGCGCCTCGGGCGTGTCGATGTCGAGCGCGATGGCGGGGTCGTCGAGCGGCACCTCGACGATCTGCTCGCCTGCCGCGTCGAGCAGGCGCCGCGCGCCCTGGTCGCCGGTGAGCTGGGCCACCTCCGCGAACAGGGCACGCGCCAGCAGCACCGGGTTCCCGCGCTGGCCGAGCAGCGTCGGCACCACGGCCTTCGCCTCACCCTGTTCGGCGAAGACCTGAGCGAGGCGGTCGATCACCTGCGGGGTCACGTTCGGCATGTCGCCGAGCGAGACCACGACGCCCGCCGCCGCTTCCGGCAGCGCCGCGAGACCGACCCGGACGGAGCTGGCAAGCCCGCTGGCGAAATCGGGATTGTGCACGAGCGTGACGTCGAGCCCCGCGAGCGCGGCCGCGACCTCCTCCCGCTCATGCCCGGTTACGACGATGACCGGGCTGGCGACCGAGGCGAGCTGCGCCTCGACGGCATGGCGCAGCATCGGTTGGCCGCGCACCGGCTCCAGCAGCTTGTTGCGCGTACCCATCCGGGTCGAGCGGCCCGCCGCCAGCACCAGCCCTGCGACGGGGGCGCTTTCCAACCGGTCCGGCGCCCGCGGTTGCGGCCGCGAGACGATCTCCATCAGGAGCCCGCCGACGCCCATGCGCTGGATCTCGGCACGGCCGACGGGGAGGCCGGCGAGGCAGCGCTGCAGCACCCAGTCGAAGCCGTTTTCCTTGGGCGAGCGCGCACAGCCCGGCGCGCCGATCACGGGTTTGCCGCCGATCTCGCCGATCAGCAGCAGATTGCCGGGATCGACCGGCATGCCCAGATGCTCGATCCGCCCGCCCGCCGCTAGCAGGGCCTGCGGGATGACGTCGCGCCGGTCGGTGATCGCGGACGCCCCGAACACGACGACGAGGTCCGCCGTCTCCGCTTGCGCCGCGATCTCCTGCGCCAGCGGCGCCTCCTGATGCGGCACGCGCCGGTCGGTGGCCACCGTCGCCTGCGCCGGCGCGAGCCGCTCGGTCATGACCCGCAGCGTTTTGTCGATAACGGAGGGCTTCAGCCCCGGCAGCAGTGTCGAGATCACGGCCACGCGCAGCGGTTTGTAGGACGCGACCGCCAGCGGCTTGAGCCCCTCCAGCGCGGCCAGCGCCTGCTCGACCTGCACCGCCGGCAGGCCATAGGGAATGATCTTGACCGTGCCGACCATCTCGCCCGCAACGACCGCCTTCAGGGCGGGAAGCGTCGCCACCGTGATCGCCTCGTCGATGCAGTTGAGCCCGTCGATCGCGGCCGCATCGATGGTGAGCACGCCCGCCGCCGCTGCGAAGAGATTGACGCGGCCGGTGAAGGCGGCCTCGGTGACGATGCCGCGCCCGGCGAGCGCTGCCGCAAGCCGCGTCGCGGCCTCGTTCTCGCCGATGTCGCCGGCTTCGAGCCGCACCGCGACGAGTTCGGCGAGCCCCGCTTCGCCCAGCCGGTCGACGTCCTCCGCCGTCAGCGTCGTCCCCTTCTTCAGGACGACACCGCCGGCCCGCACCGTATGGGCGGCGATGCAGCCTTCCGCCTCGCTGACGGGAACGGGGCCGAACTTCATGCCGGCGCCCGGCGCGGGCCGCGCAGCGTCGAAACGATTTCGCCGAGAATGGCGAGCGCGATCTCGGCTGGCGAGACGGCCCCGATGTCGAGCCCGATCGGCGCGTGGATGCGCTGCGTCGCGGTCTCGTCGAAACCCACGGCCGCGAGGCGCTCGAGCCGCCGCCCATGTGTCTTCCGACTGCCGAGCGCGCCGATGTAGAAGCAGGCCGAGCGCAGCGCCGCCTCCAGCGCGGGGTCGTCGATCTTGGGATCATGCGTCAGCGCGACGAGGGCCGTGTAGCCGTCGAGCCCGAGGCCCGCGAGCGCCTCATCCGGCCAGTCGGTCAGCAGCCGCACGCCGGGAAAGCGCTCCGGCGTGGCGAAGGCCGTGCGCGGATCGACGATGACGAGGTCGAGATCGAGCAGCTTGGCCATCGGCGCCATCGCCTGCGAGATATGGACCGCCCCGGTGACGATGACGCGTGGCGGCGGCGCCTGCACGGTCAGGAAGAACGCCTTGCCGTCCGCCTCGACCAGCGCGCTCTTGCCCATGCGCAGTTGCTTCTCCAGCACCTCTGCGAGCGGATCGGCCGCCAGATCGGCGGCCTTGACCAGGCGCTGCGCCCCGCTCTCCACGTCGGTGACGAGGATGGTGGCGCGCCGCGCCGCGCGCTCGGTGTTCAGCACCGCCAGTGTCGCAAGATCCATCGCCTCAGCCCTTGTCCGTCGCGAGCTTCACGCCGAGACCGATCATCAGCGAGCCACCGATCCAGCGGCCAAAGGCGAAGCCGGCCTTCGTCTGCTTCATCCGCCTGACGACGGCGGAAGCGCCCAGAACAGTGACGAAATCGGCCGAGGAAAAGGCGAAGTTGACGATGGTGCCGAGGATCAGGAACTGCACCCAGACCGGGAAGGACGCGGCCGGGTCGACGAATTGCGGCAGCAGCGCGATGAAGAACAGCGCCACCTTGGGGTTCAGCACCTCGACGATCAGGGAATCGATCAGGGCGCGCTTCACGGTCTTCGGGGGCACCACGGGCGCGTCCCCGGCCACCAGCCGCGAGCGGATCATGCCGATGCCGAGCCAGACGAGATAGAAGGCGCCGGCCAGCTTTACCGCGAAATAAAGCTCCGGCACATGCTTGAACACGGCCGAGAGGCCGAAGGCGGCGGCGAAGACATGCAGATAGCAGCCGAGATGGATGCCGAGCATCGCCATGAAGCCGGCCTTGCGGCCATGGCTGATCGTCTGCGCCGCCGTGTAGAGCAGCGCCGGTCCGGGGAAATAGGCGACGAGGATCGTCAGCGTCGCGAAGGCCAGCAGCGTATCCCAGGAGGCCATCAGTTCACCTTTTCGACATAGACCCGGATGCGCCCGCCGCAGGAGAGCCCGACCTTCCAGGCCGTCTCGTCAGCGACGCCGAATTCCAGCGTGCGCGGCTGGCCCTGCGCGATGACGTCGACCGCCTCCTCGACCACGGCGCCCTCGACGCAGCCGCCGGAGACCGAGCCGAGGAAGTTGCCCTCCCCGTCGATGACGAGATGCGAGCCGACTGGGCGCGGCGCGGAGCCCCAGGTCTCGATCACGGTGGCGAGTGCAACCGAGCGGCCGTCGCGCGCCCAGGCCTCGGCCGTCGCGAGGATGTCGGTGTCAGTGCTGATCATGGTTGGATCGTCCTCATTCGCGCGCACCCGGACCGGACCCGTCGCGATCACAGTGTGATCGAGAGATCATGCCTCAGCCCGCCTTCTTCAACCACGCCCGCGGATCGCTGGCCCGTTGCGCGTCTGGAGAGAGTGCCGCGCAGAGATCGGCCATCGCCGCGAGATTGTGGATCGGCCGGAAGGAATCGACATGCGGCAGCATCGCGCGGATGCCGCTGGCGCGCGCCTCGAATCCGTCGAAGCGCAGCAGCGGGTTGAGCCAGACCAGTTGCCGGCAGGAGCGGTGCAACCGGTCCATCTCGAAGGGCAGTTCCCCATCAAGATGCCGCTCCAGCCCGTCGGTGAAGAGAAGCACGATCGCCCCGCCCCCGAGCACCCGGCGCGACCAGACCCGGTTGAAAGCGTGCAGCGCCGTCGAGATGCGCGTTCCGCCCTCCCAGTCCGGCGCCGCCCTGCCCGCCAGCGCCAGCGCCTCGTCGGGGTCGCGGGCCCGCAGCGAGCGGGTGATGTTGGTCAGCCGCGTGCCGAAGACGAAGGAATGCACGCGCCGGCGCTTCTCCGTCACCGCATGCAGGAAATGCAGGAAGATGCGCGAATACTCGGCCATCGAACCGGAGATGTCGACGAGCGCCACGATCGGCGGATGCACCTGCGCCGGCTCGCGGAAGGCGAGCTCGATCATCCCGCCTCCGCCCCGCAGCGAGCGCCGGAAGGTCCGGCGCGGATCGATGCGGCCACCCCGCGCCGCCGGCTGAAAGCGCCGCGTCGCGACGAGGTCGTCCGGCAGGCGCAACTCGGCGATCAACTTCTTGGCGCGGGCGATCTCCGCCGCGCTCATCTGGGCGAAGTCGCGCGATTTCAGCGTCTCGCGGTCGGAGACCGTCAGTCGCGCCGTCAACTCGGTCAGTTCGACCGGCGCTTCTTCCTCGCGCCTGGGCGGGGCGAAGGCCTCGGCCGCGCGCAGCGCGCCCGCCTCCTCCTTCTGCGGCGCGGAGTCGGCGCCTGGCGAGACCGGCGACATCTGCGCCATGATCTTCTCGATCAGGTTGCGCCGCCGCCAGAACAGCCGGAAGGCCTGGTCGTAGACGGCGCTGTCCTCATGCCGCTTCACGAAGATGGCGTGCAGCGCCCAATAGACGTCCTCGCGCCCGCCCAGCGCGCCCTCGCCCAGGGCCTCGACCGCCTCCACCACCGCGCCAGGGCCGACGCGCAATCCCGCGATCCGCAGCGCGCGGGCGAAATAGGCAACGTTTTCCGCTAGCTTGCCGGTCATGGCTGCCCGCGGCGCACACTTCCCTTCTCCCGGATGGGAGAAGGTGGCGCGGAGCGCCGGATGAGGGCCTGCCGGTACTCCAGCGAACTGTGGCGGTCCCTCATCCCTGCCCTTCTCCCAACCGGGAGAAGGGTTCCCCGCGCCTTTCGATCGAAGGGCAGCCCGATCAAGGCCCCATCTCGGTCATGAACACCTTCTGGACGATCTGCCATTTGCTATCGACCTTCAGGAAGGAGAGCAGATCGGTGAAATAGCGCGGCGGCATCTGGCACTTCACCTTCACCAGCGCCAGCGTCGGCCCGACGAGATCGATCGTCAGGATGTGATCGCCGCGCACCATGCCGGCCGCCTTGGGCGAGGGCCGCTCGCGCACCACCTTCAGCCATTCGTCGCGCGGCACGATCTTGATCGTGCCATCCTCCTGCGCCGTGGTCAGCGCCGAGGTCGGGTGAAAGGCGTGTTCCAGCTTGGCGGCGTCGCCCTCGTAGAGCCCGTTCAGATAGGTCCAGGTGACGGCTTCGATGGCCCTGAGATCATTGTACATGGTCGCTCCTCCGGCTGCCGTGTGGGACACTCGTTCTCTAGCCGCGTGGCCTTGCGCGATCCTTGATCTGCCGCAGGCGCGAAGCGCTCAGCCGCGGGCCTCGCTCTTCGCCTGGTCCAGCAACTCCTTCACCTTCGAGCCCTGCATCGCCTGGATGTCGTCCTGGTACTTGAGCAGGGCCCCCAGCGTATCGGAGACCAGCGCGGGATCGAGCGCCACCGCGTCGAGTTCCACCAGCGCCGTTGCCCAGTCCAGCGTTTCGGCGACGCCAGGCGCCTTGAACAGCTCCTCCTTGCGGATCGCCTGCACGAAGCTCACGACCTGCCTGGCGAGCTTCGCCGGGGCCTGGGGCGCCCGCGCCTTCAGGATGGCGAGTTCGCGGGCGGCGTCGGGATAACCGACCCAGTGGTACAGACAGCGCCGCTTCAGCGCATCATGGATCTCGCGCGTGCGGTTGGAGGTCAGGATCACGATCGGCGGCTCGGCCGCCTTCACGGTGCCGAGTTCGGGGATCGTCACCTGCGAATCCGCCAGCACCTCGAGCAGGAAGGCCTCGAAGGCCTCGTCGGTGCGGTCGAGCTCGTCGATCAGCAGGATCGGCGCCCCGCCCTGCTGCGGCTCGAGCGCCTGCAGCAGCGGCCGCTTGATCAGGTACTTCTCCGAGAAGATGTCGCCTTCGAGCCGCTCGCGGTCGCCGCTCGCGCCGCCGGCTTCGGCGAGGCGGATCGCCATCATCTGCCCGGCATAGTTCCATTCATAGACGGCCGAGGCGAGGTCGAGCCCCTCATAGCATTGCAGCCGGATCAGCTTGCGCCCGAGTGCGGCCGAGAGAACCTTGGCGATCTCGGTCTTGCCGGTGCCGGCCTCGCCTTCGAGGAGCAGCGGGCGCTTCATTCGCAGCGCCAGGAACAGCACGGTCGCCAGCGCCCGGTCGGCGACATAGCCGCCGCCCTGCAGCAGCGCGAGGGTCTCGTCAATGGAGGAAGGGAGCGAGTCAGTCCGGCGATCGTTCATGTCAAATCCTGGCGCGCGTCTCTGTCATCACCGCGCCGTGGCGGGCCGTCAGTCTGGCTCGACCTATACCCCAAAGCCGACAGGGAGACGATCGATGACGAACGAGGAAGCCGTCACCACCTTTGCCGACATGCTCAAGCGCGGCGAACATCAGGAGGCCGCCGAGCGCTTCAACGCCTCCGACATTGTCAGCATAGAGGCCATGGACGGCCCGATGGCGCGGGTCGAGGGACGCGCCGCCGTCAAGGCCAAGAGCGACTGGTGGTATTCCGCTCACGAGGTCCATTCGGCCGAGGCTTTCGGCCCCTATCGCAACGGCGACCAGTTCGTCATGCGCTTTGCCATCGATGTCACGGTCAAGGAGACCGGCCAGCGCGTCCAGATGGACGAGGCCGGTCTCTATACGATCCGCGACGGGCTGATCGTCGAGGAGCGGTTCTTCTACTGAACCGCCCTTACTTGCCCGTCGCCTGCGCCACTGCCTGCTTCGTCATCACCCCGATCAGATGGGCGCGGTACTCCGGGTCGGCGTGCATGTCGCCATTGATGCCATCGGCGGAGGCCTTAAGCCCGTCGAGCGATTTCGGCGCGAAGCGGGCCTTGAGCGCCGCTTCCGCCTCCGACCAGCGGAAGACGCCGCCCTCGCCCGCCCCGGTCACCGCGACGCGGATCTCGCTGCCGCGCTTTGCGACGAAGACGCCGACCAGCGCATAGCGCGAGGCTGGGTTGCGGAACTTGGCGTAGCCCGCCTTGGAGACGACCGGGAACACCACCCTGGTGATGATCTCGCCCTCTTCCAGCGCCGTCTCGTAGAGGCCGGTGAAGAAATCGTCGGCCTCGATCTTGCGCTTGTTGGTGACGATCGTCGCGCCGAGCGCCAGGCAGGCGGCCGGATAATCCGCGGCGGGGTCGTTGTTGGCGACGGAGCCGCCGATCGTGCCGCGATGGCGCACATGCGGATCGCCGATATGCGAGGCGAGATAAGCGAGCCCGGGGATCGCTTCCTGGACGATCGCCGAGGCCGCGACCTCGGCATGGGTCGACATCGCACCGATATGAACGGTGCGGCCCTTGCGGACGATGCCCTTGAGGTCGCCGCAACCGGCGAGATCGATCAGCGCGGCCGGTGAGGCCAGCCGCTGCTTCATCGTCGGCAGCAGGGTGTGCCCACCGGCGAGGATCTTGGCATCTTCCTTCTTGGCGAGCAGGCCGGCGGCCTGACGGGCCGAGCCGGGGCGATGATAGGTGAAGGCATACATGGGTGTGATCCCTTGCTGAAATCCGCGGGCGTCGTCCCGGCCGCATCGCTGCGGAGGACCGGGACGACGAAGATCGGTTACTCGGCTGCCATTCGCGTGATGCTCTTCTGCGCCGCGCGCCAGACGGCTTGCGGCGTCGCCGGCATGGCGATGTCCTCATGGCCGAGCGCATCGGTGATGGCGTTGATGACGGCGGGCGGCGCGGCGATGGCGCCGGCCTCGCCGCAGCCCTTGATGCCGAGCGGGTTCGACGGGCACGGCGTCACCGTCATGCCGACCTCGAAGGAGGGCAGATCGTCGGCGCGGGGCATGCAGTAGTCCATGAAGCTCGCAGTCACGAGCTGGCCGTCGCTGTTGTAGCGCGCGCCTTCCAGCAGCGCCTGGCCGACACCCTGAGCGATGCCGCCATGGACCTGGCCCTCGACGATCATCGGGTTGATGACGTTGCCGAAATCGTCGACTGCCGCCCAGCGCTCGATCTTGGTCACGCCCGTCTGCGGGTCGATCTCGACCTCGCAGATATGGACGCCGGCCGGGAAGGTGAAGTTGGTCGGGTCGTAGAACGCGCCCTCCTTCAGCCCGGGCTCGAGATCCTGCCCGTTGAACTTGTGGGCGATATAGGCCTGCAGCGCGCAGGAGCCGAAATCGAGCTTGCGGTCGGTGCCCTTCACCGAGAAATGCCCGTCCGCGAAGTCGATATCGGCCTCGTCGGCTTCCAGCACATAGGCCGCGACCTTCTTACCCTTGGCGATGACCTTGTCGACCGCCTTCACGATCGCCGACATGCCGACCGCGCCCGAGCGCGAGCCATAGGTGCCCATGCCCATCTGCACCTTGTCGGTGTCGCCATGGATGATCGAGACATTGTCGATCGGGATGCCGAGCCGGTCCGAGACGAGTTGGGCGAAGGTCGTCTCATGACCCTGGCCATGGCTGTGCGAACCGGTCAGCACCTCGACGGTGCCGATCGGGTTCACGCGCACCTCCGCCGATTCCCACAGGCCTACGCCCGCGCCGAGCGAGCCCACCGCCGCTGAGGGCGCGATGCCGCAGGCCTCGATATAGGAGGAGAAGCCGATGCCGCGCAGCTTGCCGTTGCGGGCGGAGTCGCGCTTGCGCTTGCCGAGGCCCTTGTAGTCGATGATCTCCAGCGCCTTGCGCATCGACGCGGCATAATTACCGGCGTCGTACATCATGATCACCGGCGTCTGATGCGGGAACTTCTTGATGTAGTTCTGCATCCGGAACTTCGCCGGGTCCTTGCCCAGCTCGCGCGCGGCGACCTCGACCAGACGCTCGACCACGAAGGTCGCTTCCGGCCGCCCGGCGCCGCGATAGGCGTCGACGGGGGCGGTGTTGGTGTAGACCGCGTCGACCTCTGCGTAGATCGCCGGGATGTCGTAGGAGCCCGACAGCAGCGGCGCATAGAGATAGGTCGGCACCGAGGAGGAGAAGGTCGAGAGATAGGCGCCGAGGTTGGCCGTCGTCTTGACCCGCAGCGCGGTGATCTTCCCGTCCGCGTCCGTGGCGAGTTCGGCATGGGTGACGTGGTCGCGGCCATGCGCGTCGGAGAGGAAGGCCTCGGTGCGGTCAGAATTCCACTTCACCGGCCGGCCGACCTTCTTCGCCGCCCAGACGCAGACCGTCTCCTCGGCATAGATGAAGATCTTCGAGCCGAAGCCGCCGCCGACATCCGGGGCGACGACGCGCAGCTTGTTCTCTGGCGCGATGCCGATGAAGGCCGAGAGCACGAGCCGCGCCACATGCGGGTTCTGGCTCGTCGTGTAGAGGGTGAAGATGCCCTCGCCCGCATCGTAGTCACCGACGGCCGCGCGCGGCTCCATCGGGTTCGGCACCAGCCGGTTGTTGACGATGTCGAGCTTGGTGACGTGCTTGGCGGCCTTGAAGGCGGCTTCCGTCTCGTCCTTGTTGCCCAGATGCCAGTTGAACACCGTATTGTCCGGCGCCTCGGCATGGATCACGGTCTTGGCGCCCGCCGCGTTCGCGGTCTCGACCACCGCCGGGAGCACCTCGTAATCGACGGCGATCGCCTCGGAGGCATCGCGCGCCTGCGCCAGCGTCTCCGCCACGACCACGGCGACATGATCGCCGACATAGCGAACCTTGCCCTGGGCGAGCGCGGGATGCGGGCCGGCGCGCATCGGCGAACCGTCCTTGTTGTGGATCATCCAGCCGCAGATCAGCCCGCCGACCTTGTCCGCCGCGAGATCGTCACCGGTGAAGATGCCGACCACGCCCGGCATCGCGGCCGCGGCCTTCGTGTCGATCGACCTGATCGTGGCATGAGCGTGCGGCGAGCGCAGGAAATAGGCGTAGGCCTGGCCGGGGCGGTTGATGTCGTCGGTATAGCGGCCCTGGCCGGTGATGAAGCGGTGGTCTTCCTTGCGCCGCACCGGGGCGCCGATTCCGGTAGCCGTCATGATGTCTCCTCCTCAGCGCGCCTCTGACGGGCGCGTCATCATCTCAAGGGCTATCGCCCGCACGGGATGGCGCGGGCGGCGGCGTCTCACTCGGCGGCCTGGCGCGGCGGCTCCTTCTTGTCCATCGCCTGCCCGGCCATGGCCTCGGCACCGGCCGCGACGGCCTTGACGATGTTGTGGTAGCCCGTACAGCGGCAGATGTTGCCGTCGAGATCCTCGCGGATCGTCTTCTCGTCGAGCTGGTGGCCGCGACGGTTCACGATGTCGACGGCGGCCATGATCATGCCCGGCGTGCAGAAGCCGCACTGCAGGCCGTGATGCTCGCGGAAGGCTTCCTGCATCGGGTGCAGACCGCCCTCGCCGGCCAGCCCCTCGATCGTGGTGATGCTGGCGCCCTCGAGCGAGACGGCGAGCACGGTGCAGGCCTTGGCCGCCTTGCCGTCGATATGGACGACGCAGGCGCCGCACTGGCTGGTGTCGCAGCCGACATGGGTGCCGGTCAGACGCAGGTTCTCGCGCAGGAACTGCACCAGCAGCGTACGCGGATCGATCGTCCCGGTGACCGGTTTGCCGTTCACCGTCATGGATACGCTCGCCATCCTCATCCTCCTTCGCCCGGGTCTGCCGCCCGGCTTGTGGTCGCGCCGGTCGCTGTAACGCATCGCGCCCCCGGCCGCGGGCGCACGCTTTCCTTGGAACAGCTACAAATCGAGTGTGGACCCGCCGATTTGCGCGGTCAAGCCGGCGCGCGCGGAGGGATGAGCGGGATTTCAGGGCGGAATCCTCGCCTTTTTATAACTGACGCTGCGGCATGGCAGCGCGGCACACCGCTGAGTGGCACGCTGCTGAAATTACGCGTTTTTTAATGATGCGCGCCTAGTCTGCTCGAAAACAAGAGGAAACGCCGTGGTGCCCCGCCATCCGCTCTCGACGGCCGAGCAGATCCAGAGCCGGTTGCGCGCCATCGGCTATGGCAAGCCGGAGCGACTCCGGCTGCTCGCCTATGCCGCCAAGGCCGAGCGGCTGGCGGACGCGATCGTCGAGGAGGATTTCGACCGCGCGCTCGTCATCCGGCCGGAACTCTCCGCCTCGCTCGGGCCGGTGGACAGAGAGCTGCGCGCGGCCGAGAAACACCATCTCCGTCTGCTCTTCGCCGGACGCTTCGACGCCGATTACGTCGCCTCCGCGGAGAATCTCTGCCGCCTCGAGATGCGCGCCGGCATCGGCCCCAAGCCCAGGGTGTCGGTCGGCATGGCTCTGCTGCAGCGGCTCGGGCGGATGCACTGGTACCGCCACATCCTGCGGCGCGCCCAGTTCGCCCGGGATCTCTTCGTGATCGAGCGGGTCCTCGTCTTCGACGTCACCACCGCGATCACCATCGGCGACGAGATTCGTGCGGCGGAGGCCGGCCGCCGCGCCGTCGCGCTCGATGATGCGGCCGAGACGCTGCGCCACCGCATGGGCGGGCTGGAGGCCAGCATCGGCGGTGCCGTCGAGCAGTTCGTCGCCACGGCCGACGAGACCGGGCGGGCGACGGGCTTCATCAAGGATGTCCTCGGCGATGTCGCCGGCGCCTCGATCCTGGTGCGCGAGAAGTCGCTGCAGACGGCGGCGGCGACCGAGGAGATGTCGGCCAACATCGCCGAGATCGGCAAGCGCGCCCATACCAGCCTCGTCGTTGCCCATCGCGCGGTCGACGATGCCGGCCAGATGAACGCGGCCGTGGCGCGGTTGCGGGAGGTCACGGCCAATATCGGCACCGTCGTCGGGCTGATCGCCGACATTGCGGCCCAGACCAATCTGCTGGCGCTCAACGCGACCATTGAGGCGGCCCGCGCCGGCGAGACCGGGCGCGGCTTCGCCGTCGTCGCCTCGGAGGTGAAGTCGCTCGCGACGCAGACGGCGAGCGCCACCAGCGACATCGCCGGCCAGATCGCCGAACTGACCGCCAGCGCCGAGGCCTGCAGCACCCATGCGCTGTCGATCGCCGACACGATCAGTAAGATCAGGCTCGATTCCGAGGCGATCTCGGAGGCCGTCTCGCAGCAGAGCGCCGTGACGGCGGCGATCGCGCAGGATGCCGCGGCGGTGGCCGAAAGTTCCGACACCGCCATCGAGCGCGCCAATGCGGTGCGCCGCAGCCTGGACGACACCGCCCAGGCTCTCGAACGCGCCAATGCCGCGGCGGCGGACATCGCGCTGCAGGTCGGCGCCGCAGAGGCCACCGTCGGCGCCGCGCTCGAATCGCTGCGCAAGGTCTCCTGACCGGCCAGCCGCCGGCTCAGCCTTCGCTGACGGCCTTGGCGAAATTGGCGAAAAATTCGTCGGCGAGCTTCTTCGAGACCGAATCGATCAGCCGCGAGCCGAGCTGCATCAGCTTGCCGCCGACCTGTGCCTCGACATCGTAGCGCAGCAGGGTCTGGCCGCCTTCCGCATCGCTGAGAGCGACCTTCGCCCCGCCCTTGGCGAAGCCGGCGATGCCGCCCTCACCCTCGCCCTGGATGCGGTAGCCGTTCGGCGGGTCGAGATCGACCAGTTCGACCTTGCCCTTGAAGCTCGCCTTCACCGGGCCGAGCTTGACCTTCACCACGGCGGAAAAATGCGTCTCGTCGTCCTTGTTGAGCTGTTCGCAGCCGGGAATGCAGGCCTTCAGCACCTCGGGATCGTTGAGCTTGGCCCAGACCACCTCCCGGCTCGCCGGCAGCGTCACCTCGCCGTTCATCGTCATGGCCATGGCGGTTGTCCTCCCATCCCTCGTCGCGCGCGGCCCCTGTTGCAGCCGGCCTCGCCTCGGGTCTATCCAAGACGAGCGCGCCTATCCATGAGCGGAAAGCGCCGGCCCGCACAAGGGCGAGCTGCACAGGGGGAGCACGCGTGAGGACCGGACCCGCCCGCCGCATGGCGCCTCCATCACCATGACCGGCAGCCACGCGGGCCTCTTCGGCGAACTCTTCGTCGATCGCGAGATGGCGGATGCGATAAGCGATCGGGCGCTGCTGCACGGCATGCTCGGCTTCGAGGCGATGCTCGCGCGTGCGCTGGAAGCTGAGTCTGTCGCGCCGCAGGGCACGGCCGATGCCATTGCCGGACAGTGCGACCCCGATTTCTACGACATCGCCGAACTCGGGCGGGCCGCGACGCTGGCCGGCAATCCGGCGATCCCTTTGGTGAAGGCGCTGACCGCGCGCGTCGCCGCAGTCGCTCCCGAGCAGGCCAAATGGGTTCATTTCGGCGCGACCAGCCAGGACGTGATCGATTCCGGCCATGTCCATGTCATCGGCTGCGGGCTGAAGCTCATCGACATGCGGCTTGTCCGCTTGGCTGGTGCCTTGCGTGCGCTGGCGGAGACGCACCGCACGACGCCCATGATCGGCCGCACCTTCCTGCAGCAGGCGGTCCCGATCACCTTTGGCGTCAAGACGGCCCTGTGGCTCGATCCGCTGCTGGAAAGCCGGCATGTGCTGCGCCAGATGCTGGCCGAGCCGATCGTCCAGTTGGCTGGAGCGGCTGGCACCTTGGCCGCGCTCGACGACGACGGCGATCGCGTTCAGGCGCGGTTCGTCGCGCTGACTCAGGCCGCAGAACCCTCGCTCATCCCCTGGCACGGGCAACGTCACCGCATCGCCCGCCTCGCGGCCGAACTGGGCATCCTCACCGGCAATCTCGGCAAGGTCGCCCGCGACATCGGGCTGATGGCCCAGACCGAGATCGGCGAGGTCGCCGAGCCCGAGGCGCCCGGAAAGGGCGGCTCCTCCGCCATGCCGCACAAGCGCAATCCGGTGCTCTGCACCCTGATCCTCGCCGCAGCCGAGCGCGCGCCCGGCCTGGTCGCCACCATGCTGTCGGCGCTGCCGCAGGAGCATGAGCGTGCGCTCGGCGGCTGGCATGCCGAGTGGCCGACACTGCCCGAGCTCTTCAAGATCACGGGGGCCGCGCTGGCCCAGACGATCACTCTCATCGAGGGGCTTCAGGTCTTCCCGGAGCGCATGCGCGCCAATATCGACCTGACCCAGGGCCTCGTGATGTCGGAGCGTGTCTCGCTCGCGCTGGCTGCGACGCTGGGCAAGGCGAAGGCGCATCATCTCCTGGAGGAGGCCAGCCGGGCCTGCGTCGCGCAGAACCAGCATCTGCGCGACGTGCTGGCCTCGATGCCCGCCGTCACCGGGCATCTGACCGCCGAGGCCTTGGCCGATCTGTTCGACCCCACAACCTATCGCGGCGCGTCAGATGCCATCATCGACCGGGTTCTGGCGCACGCCGCGCAGGCGCCCCCTCCCCGCGCGGCGGCGCCGGCGCGCGCACACGGGGTCACGGATGCTTGAGCTGACCCCGCAGCAGCGCGCCATCGCGGCCGGCACGGACGGCGCCGCCATGGCGCTGCGCATCGTCGCCGAGGCCGCCCGGCTGATGGGTGCGCCGCGGCTCATCCCCGTGGCCTCGGCCCATATCGACGGCGCCCTCTACCATGGCGATTCCGGCACGCTTTTCGCCGAGCGGCTGGTCGAAGGCGGCGCCCGCGTCGCGGTGCGCGCGACGCTGAATGTCGGCGCGCTGGCGCCGGCCGGCTGCGCCGCGATCCGGCTGCCGCCGCATGAGCGCGACATGGCGGGGCGCATGATGCGCGCCTATGAGGCGATGGGCTGCGAGCCCTCCTGGACCTGCGCGCCCTATCAGGCCGGCCACCGCCCCGCCAAGGGCACGGACGTCGCCTGGGGCGAATCCAACGCGGTCGTCTTCTGCAATTCGGTGCTCGGCGCCCGCACCAACCGCTATGGCGATTTCCTCGACATCGCCTGCGCCATCGCCGGCGTCGCCCCCGATTACGGGCTCCACCGCCCGGAGAACCGCATCGCGACGCTGCTGATCGACACCACCGGCCTGAGCCGGAGCTTACGCGCCTCGGACGTGTTCTACCCCGTGCTCGGCACCCTGCTCGGCCGCACCGCCGGCACGTCCATCGCCGTCATTGACGGCCTGCAGGGCTGCACGACGGAAGACCGCCTCAAGGCGCTGGGCGCGGCTTCCGCCTCGGCCGGAGGGGTCGGCCTGTTCCATGTCGCCGGCGTGACGCCAGAGGCGCCCGACGCCGCGACAGCGCTGGGCGGCCTGCCGCCGTGCGAAACCCTGATCCTGACGCCCGCGATCGTGCAGCAGGCGCTGGCGGGCCTCTCCACCGCCGGCCGGACCGAGCGCATCGACGCGGTCGCGGTCGGCTCGCCACATCTGTCGCTGGCGGAGATCGACGAGATCGAGCACAGGCTCGCCGGCCGCAGGCTCGCCGCGCCGCTCTACGCCAACACCGGCCGCCATGTGCTGAAGCCGCTGGAGGCGCAGGGACGCCGCGCCGCGCTGGAACAGGCCGGCGTGGTCTTCGTCGTCGACACCTGCGTCGTCGTCACGCCGATCCTGCCCGAGATCGCCGGCGCCGTGCTGATGACCAATTCTGGCAAATTCGCCCATTACGCGCCGGGCACCACCGGCTATGCCGTCACCTACGGTTCGCTTGGCGAATGCGTTGAGAGCGCGGTGGCCGGCCGCCTCGTCCGGGAGGAGCGGGCATGGGCCTGACCGGACAGATCCTCCTGCCGGGCCTGGCCGCCGCCGGCCCCTGCCTCGCTCTGACCGCCCCGATCAGCTTCTGGGGCGGCGTCGATCCGCGCTCGGGCAGGATCATCGACCAGCGCCATCCGCAGTGCGGGCTGAGCGTCGCCGGCACGGTCCTGGCGCTGCCGGGCACGATCGGCTCCTCCTCGGCCTCGGCCGTGCTGCTCGAACTGGTCCATGCCGGCAAGGCGCCGGCCGCGATCCTGATGGACGCGCCCGACGCCATCCTGCTGCTCGGGCTCGTGGTGGCGCGCGAAATGGGCTGGCCGACGCCGCCGGCCCTGCGCCTCCCCGCCGCCGACCAGGCGCCGCTGGCGGGCCTTATGCTGGCCATCGCCGCCGACGGCACCATCACGCTCAACGACTGAATGAGACGAGGGATACGCCGATGCCGATCGAAACCCTAGCGGGCGAATCCTTCAACATCCGCTTCGACGGGCCGGAAGATGCCCCCGTGCTGATGCTGTCGAATTCGCTCGGCACCAATCTCTCGATGTGGGATCCGCAGATTCCCGAATGGTCGAAGCTCTTCCGCGTGCTGCGCTATGATTCGCGCGGGCACGGCCTCTCCGTCGCCACCGACACCTCCTTCGGGATCGAGCGGCTGGGCAAGGACGCCCTCGCCATCCTCGACCATTTCGGCATCGAGCGCGCGCATTGGTGCGGCGTCTCCAAGGGCGGCATGGTCGGCCAATGGCTCGCGACGAATGCCCGCGAGCGCATGGGCCGCCTCGTGCTCGCCAACACCGCCGCCCATATGGGCCCGCCCTCGCTCTGGGACGACCGGATCGCGACGGCGCGCGGCCAGGGGATGGAGGCCCTCGTCCAGGGCGTGCTCGCACGCTGGTTCAGCCCGCGATTCCGCGAGGCCGAGCCTGAGACCGTGGCGCGGGTCGGCACGATGCTGACCACGACTCCGGCGATCGGCTACGCCACCTGCTGCGCCGCGATCCGCGACATGGACCAGCGCGAGACGATCCGCAGCGTGACCAACCCCGTCCTCGTCGTCATCGGCACGGTCGACCCGGCGACGCCGCCGGCCGCCGGCCAGCTGATCGCGGAGGCCATCCCCGGCGCCCGCACGGTCGAACTCGACGCCGCGCATCTCTCCAACCTCGAGCAGCCCGAAGCGTTCACAAAGGCCGTGCAGGACTTCCTGACGGGCTGACACCCTTTCGACAGCCCTACCTGAAGGAGCCCCCCATGGACGACAAGACCCGCTATGCCGAGGGCATGACCACACGCCGCGCCGTGCTCGGCGGCGCCTATGTCGACAAGGCCAGTTCCGGCCTGACCGACTTCAACGCCGAGTGGCAGGAGTTCATCACCCGCACCGCCTGGAACGACATCTGGAACCGGCCGGGCCTGCCCCGGCGCGAGCGCTCGATCATCGTGCTGGCGATCGCCGCCTCGCTCGGCGCCTGGGGCGAGTTCCGCATTCATGTCCGCGGCGCGATCAACAATGGCCTCACCCGCGACGACATCAAGGAGGTGCTGATGCAGACGGCGATCTATGCCGGCGTCCCGGCCGCCAACCACGCCTTCAAAGAAGCCGCGAGCGTGTTCGCCGAGATCGAGACGGAGGCGGCGAAGGGCTGAATCGCCGCCGCGCCTTATCGGTTGTCTCGAAACCAGCAGGTCGTCCCGGGCTTGACCCGGGACCCATTCCGGAACCTCGCCGACCAGCGCTCCGGCATGGATCCCGGATCTCCGCTGCGCTGCGTCCGGGATGACCGCGGGAACGGGCAGGATCCGATCGGCGCTAAACCGCCTGGAAGCTGCGCTGCCGATAGATCAGGCTGCTGCCGGGCGCCGCCGCTGCGCCGCCGAGACCCACCACCTCGCCGATCAGGATGCGGTGCGTCGCGACGTCGTGGACCGCGGTGAGCCGGCAGTCGAAGGCCGCGACCGCATCCGACAACACCGGCGCGCCGGTGGCGAGCGTCGTCCAGGGCCGTGTCGCAAAACGGGCCTCGCCCTCGATCCCGCGCCGGCTGGCGAAGATCTCGGCGAGATCGAGCGCGTCGCCCGGCAGGGTGTTGATGCAGAACAGCCCGCTCGCTTCGATCACCGCCAGAGTCCGGCTCGGCCGCGCGATGCAGACCAGCACGGTCGGCGGATTGTCCGAGACAGAGGCCACCGCCGTCGCGGTCAGACCGGCCCGCCCGGCCGGCCCCAGCGTGGTCACGACATGGACCGCGCTGGCGACGCGGGCCATGGCGTCACGGAAAGACGCGGCCTCGGGCGTCGCCCGCGGCGGCAAAGAGAGAGTGTCGGTCATGGCGATCCGGATGGCCGAAGCGGCGCTTGGACCGTCATGTAGGCGCTGAGGCGCGAAAACGCCAGTTTGCGCGGTCGCTGCAACGCCCTGGACCCTGCGTGCGCGGTTTCAGCAACATATATCATCGGTCGCCGGCAGGCGCCGGCTCAGTCCCGGTCGATCGTCGCCAGCAGCCCGCTGCGCAGATGCAGCATGAGCGCGTCGCTCGCCGCCATCGCCGCCGCGGGATCGGCCGTCGCCAGCGCCTGGGCGAAGGCGACATGGTGCCCGGCCGCCGGCACGAGATCGTCCTGCCGCTCGAAATGATACCAGGCCCGCCGGATCAGCGCCTGGAGCGGCTCCACCGCGCGGGTGGCATAGGGGCTGCGGGCCGCAGCCGCCACCGCCGCATCCAGTTCCTTGTCGAGCCGCATATAGGCCGTCGCGTCGCCCTCCGTGGCAGCCTGCCGCATGGCCCGCGCCTTCTCGACGATGGCGATGCGCTCGCGCGGGCTGGCGCGGCGCGCGGCATCGCCCGCGATCAGCCGCTCCAGCACCTCGCGCGCATCGAGCGCCGCCATGATGTCGATGGCGTTGATGCCGGCAACGGCCACGCCCTTGCGCGGCAGAACCTCGACCAACCCCTGCTGGGCGAGCCGGATCAGGGCTTCGCGCACCGGCGTGCGCCCGACGCCGACCATGTCGATCAGCTGGGCCTCGGTCAGCACCGCGCCCGGCCGCAGCGACAGGGTCACGATCGCCTCCTCGAGGCGGCGATAGGCGGTCTCGGTCAGGCTGGGCGAGGAAGGAGACGGCTGCAGCAGCGTCTCCTCGGACCCCGATGCGTCGAAGGCGGGCTTGAGGCTCATCGCGCCGCTCCCCGCAGGCTGTCCCGGATTGACGCGTCACGAGCCATTGATATATCAACCCTGCCTATCGCGTTCGGACGCCAGTGTCGCAATCTGCAAGCGAAACGGGTTCCGGCGCAAGACGCATTCACCGGTTCTCCCGCCCGACAGGCAAGGCCCTCGACCCGGTGCCCCGGCTGTTGCAGAACAGACGGGCCGGCCGCCGCCCCGGCCGGAGGCAGAAGGCGCAGCGGAGAGTGGAATGGCCTTTACCTGCACGATCCCAGCCCGCCCCACCGTCCAGCAGGACGACGACACCCTGCGCATCACCCGCTGGGATTTCGAGCCCGGCGCCGTCACCGGCTGGCACAGCCATGGCTGGCCCTATTTCGTCGTGATGCTCGTCGCCGGCACGCTGCGGATCCATGACGGCACCAAGACGACCGACGTGCCCCTTGCCGAGGGCCAGGCCTATATGCGCCCGGCCGGCATCCAGCACGACGTCATGAACGGCTCCGACCACCCGATCGCCTTCGTCGAGATCGAAGTGAAGCGGCCGGCGGCTCTCGCGGAGTTGTCGCTGCCATGAAGGTCCGGCCATGAAGATCGCCATCGTCGGGGCCGGCATCGTCGGCTGCGCCATCGCCCATGCGCTGCTCGACGAGGGTCACGAGGTCCTGATCCTCGACAAGGAAGGTCCCGGCTTCGGGCCCTCGCGCGGCAATGCCGGCTGGATGGCCCATACCGACATCCTGCCGATCGCCAGCCCAAAGATCCTTCGGCAGGTGCCGAAATTCCTGCTCGACCCGCTGGGCCCGCTGGCGATCCGCCCGGCCTATTTCCCGAAGCTTCTGCCCTGGCTGCTGCGCTTCGTGCTGGCGGCGCGGCCAGACGCCTATGAGCGTTCGATCCAGGGCATCGGCGCGCTGCAGCAGCGCGCCCTGCCCGCCTGGCTGGCAAGGGCGAAAAGCGCCGGCCTCGAAGGCCATATCCACCGCAAGGGCGGGCTCTATGCCTTCACCGACGCCGCCGCCTTCGAGGAGGCGCGCGGGATCGCCAGGCGCCAGGCCGAATTCGGCATCACCGTCGAGATGATCGGCCCCGAGGAACTGCGCCAGTTCGAGCCGGCGCTGAAAGACGCCTTCGTCGGCGCCGCCTTCCACCCCGACACCGCCCATATCAGCGATCCGCTGCAACTCACGCTGGCGCTGTTCGAGGCGGCCCTGGCGCGCGGCGCCACCTTCGAAAAAGCCGCCGTCGCCAACATCTCGACCGGCGAGCGCCCGGCCCTGATCGGCGCCGACGGCTTCCAGCGCGTCGTCGACCGCGCGGTCGTCGCCGCGGGGGCCTGGTCGAAGCCGCTCGCGGCGGCCCTCGGAGACAAGGTCCCGCTCGACACCGAGCGCGGTTACAATGTCAGCTTTCCCGGCGTGAGCGGGCTGACTTCGCGCCCGATCGGCTTCGAGGGCCACGGCTTCGTCATGACGCCGCTGGAGAGCGGCCTGCGCATCGGCGGCGCGGTCGAGTTCGGTGGGCTGGAAGCGGCTCCCAACCATGCCCGCACCCGAATTCTCTACGACAAGGCGAGCCAGTTCGTAGACGGGCTGCCGGCTTTCGACTCCGGCACGCTCTGGATGGGCTTCCGCCCCTCTTTGCCAGACTCGCTGCCGGTGATCGGCGCCGCGAGCCGCAACCCGCATGTCGTCTACGCCTTCGGCCATGGCCATTACGGCATGACGCAGTCGACCGTCACCGCCGATCTCGTGGCGGCTCTGGTCGCGGGCCGTCCGCCGGCGATCGACCTCGCGCCCTTCAGCCCCCAGCGCTTCTGAATCAAACCGCCAACCGACCGAGCCAAGCCGATGAGCACCCACACTTTTTTCTGCGTCGACGGCCACACCTGCGGCAATCCGGTGCGCATGGTCGCGGGCGGCGCTCCGCCGCTCAAGGGCGCCAACATGGTGGAGAAGCGGGCCCATTTCCTCAGCGAGTATGACTGGATCCGCACCGGCCTGATGTTCGAACCGCGCGGCCATGACGTGATGTCAGGCTCGATCCTCTATCCGCCGACGCGCGACGACGCCGACATCGCTTTCCTCTTCATCGAAACCTCGGGCTGCCTGCCGATGTGCGGACATGGCACCATCGGCACGGTGACGATGGCGCTGGAGCGCGGGCTCGTCACCCCGCGCGAAGAGGGCGTGCTGCGCATTGACACGCCCGCTGGCCTGGTAACGGCGCGCTACACCCGCAATGGCGATTATGTCGACAATGTCCGCATCACCAATATCGCCTCCTATCTCCATGCCACGGGCCTGACCGCGGAAATCGAGGAGCTCGGCGAGGTCACGGTCGACGTCGCCTATGGCGGCAATTTCTATGCGATCGTCGATCCCCAGGACGCCTTCCGGGACATTGCCGACATCAATCCCTCCGATATCCAGCGCTGGAGCCCGAAGCTGCGCGCCGCGCTGAACGCGAAATACGAGTTCATCCACCCCGAGAACCCGGCGATCAACGGACTCTCCCACATCCTCTGGACCGGCGAGCCGACCAAGCCGGAGGCCCATGCCCGCAACGCCGTGTTCTATGGCGACAAGGCGATCGACCGTTCGCCCTGCGGCACCGGCACCTCCTCGCGCATGGCGCAATGGGCCGCGCAGGGAAAGCTCCAGGTCGGTGACGACTTCGTCCATGAGAGCATCATCGGCACGATGTTCCGCGGCCGCGTCGAGGCCACCGCCCAGGTCGGCCCCTTCGAGGGCATCATCCCCTCAATCGAGGGCTGGGCCCGGATGACCGGCTACAACACCATCTTCATCGACGACCGCGACCCGCTCGCCCATGGTTTCCTTGTGACCGATCGGCCCTGAGCGCCGCAGAGCTCCGCTTCCGCAGCGGGGCGAGCGGCCGCCAGACCCCGCCGCCGCCTGCCCCAAACACAATCATCTTGCGTGAAATCGGCGCGACACCGCAGCTTCCGCTGCACATTTCGAGGGCATTTCGCCGCAGATTGCTTTTGACAGTTTTATGGCCGGGCGCGATTGTCCAAACTGCAAGGCGTTGATAGCTCTGCATGGTGATCGCATCCCGCATGCGCCGGCGTCATGCCGGCCCACGAGAACGGGAGCGGGTTCAAGGGGTCTGCGTCGTCCATGGAAGTGTTCCTGCAGCAGCTCATCAACGGGCTGACCCTGGGGTCAATCTACGGCCTCATCGCCATCGGCTACACGATGGTCTTCGGCATCATCGGCATGGTGAACTTCGCCCATGGCGACATCTTCATGCTCTCGGCCTTTATCGCCCTGATCTTCTTCATGCTGATCGCCTCCTGGTTCGGGGCGGGCCTGATCGTGGTCGCGCTGATCCTGGTGCTGGTGCTGGCGATGTTCTTCACCTCGCTGTGGAACTGGACGATCGAGCGCGTGGCCTACCGGCCGCTGCGCGGCTCCTTCCGCCTCGCTCCGTTGATCTCGGCGATCGGCATGTCGATCTTCCTGATGAACTTCGTCCAGGTCGTGCAGGGCCCGCGCAACAAGTCGACGCCGCCCATGCTCAACAAGTCGATCACCCTGATCGAGAGCGCGACCTACCCCGTCCAGATCTCCTACAAGCAGATCGTCATCATCGTGACGACTGCGATCCTGCTCGCCGCCTTCTGGTATGTCGTGCAGAAGACCCCGCTCGGCCGCGCCCAGCGCGCCTGCGAGCAGGACCGCAAGATGGCCGGTCTGCTCGGCATCGACGTCGACCGCACCATCTCGATCACCTTCGTGATGGGCGCAGCCCTCGCCGCCGTCGCGGGCGTCATGTATCTCGTGCTCTATGGCGTGGTCAGCTTCCATGACGGCTTCGTGCCGGGCGTGAAGGCCTTTACCGCCGCCGTACTGGGAGGCATCGGCTCGCTGCCCGGGGCGGTCATCGGCGGGCTGCTGATCGGCCTGATCGAGGTGATGTGGTCGGCCTATTTCACCATCGACTACAAGGACGTCGCCGCCTTCTGCATCCTGGCCATCGTCCTGGTCTTCATGCCGTCGGGCATCCTCGGCCGCCCCGAAGTCGAGAAGGTCTGAGCCCATGGCCGCACCCGTTCCCGCCGCGACGACCGAGGCCGCCCCCCGGCACGACTATGCCGCCGCCTTGAAGGAGGCCGGCTTCGCCGCGCTGATCACCTTCGGCCTTTGCATCCCCATCATCGCCTGGGGAACGCGCCAGAACATGGACAATGTCTTGGTTCTGGACCCGCGCTGGGATGCGGTCGCCTGGGCGGTCGCCATCGTGTTCGTCGGCCGCTTCGTCGTGGCGCTGCGCCAGCAGACCAAGGCGAGCCGGCAGTCGCTGGTGCGCTTCCTGCCGCATGGCACCTTCGCCTTCTTCCAGCGCCATTCGCGGAAGTTCTCGCTCTTCGGGCTCGGCTTCCTCGTCACCTTCCCGATCATCGCGATCAATCTCGCGGGCTGGGGCGGCGCGCTGAAATGGATCGACAATTTCGGCATCCAGATCCTGATCTACGTCATGCTCGGCTGGGGGCTGAACATCGTCGTCGGCCTCGCCGGCCTGCTCGATCTCGGCTACGTCGCCTTCTATGCCGTCGGCGCCTATTCCTACGCGCTGCTGGCGAAGAATTTCGGCCTGTCCTTCTGGATCCTGCTGCCGCTCTCGGGCATCCTCGCCGCCTTCTGGGGCATGCTGCTCGGCTTCCCCGTCCTGCGCCTGCGCGGCGACTATCTGGCGATCGTGACGCTCGCCTTCGGCGAGATCATCCGCCTCGTCCTGATCAACTGGGTCGATTTCTCTGGCGGCTATGCCGGCATTTCCGGCATCCCGCGCCCGACCTTCTTCGGCATCCCCTTCAACGCCAGCGACACCGGCTTCGCGGCGGTGTTCGGGCTCGAATTCTCGCCGCTCTACCGCACGATCTTCCTCTACTACCTGATCCTGGCGCTGGCTTTGCTCACCGCCGTGGTGACGCTGCGCCTGCGCCGCCTGCCGGTCGGGCGCGCCTGGGAGGCGCTGCGCGAGGACGAGATCGCCTGTCGCTCGCTCGGCATCAACACGACTTCGACCAAGCTCACCGCCTTCTCGATCGGCGCCATGTTCGGCGGCTTCGCCGGCGCCTTCTTCTCGGCGCGCCAGGGCTTCATCTCGCCCGAATCCTTCGTCTTCATGGAATCGGCCGTGATCCTGGCGATCGTCGTGCTCGGCGGCATGGGCTCGCTCTGGGGCTGCGCCATCGCCGCGATCGTGATGATCGGCGGCACGGAACTGCTGCGCGAGCTCGACTGGCTGAAGGCGGTGTTCGGCAATGATTTCGACCCGACCAAATACCGCATGCTGATCTTCGGCCTCGCCATGGTCGTGATCATGATCTGGAAGCCGCGCGGCCTGATCTCGACGCGCGAGCCGACGGCCTTCCTCAAGGAGAAGAAGTCCATCTCCTCCGACATGGTCCAGGAGGGGCACGGCTGATGGCGATCGCTTCCGCCCCAAGCGCGGCCAAGGGCCGCCCCCTGCTCCAGGTCGAGCACGTTACCATGCGCTTCGGCGGCCTCACCGCCGTCAACGACCTCTCCTTCGAGGCGCGCAAGGGCGACATCACGGCGCTGATCGGCCCCAACGGCGCCGGCAAGACCACGGTCTTCAACTGCATCACCGGCTTCTACAAGCCGACCGAGGGCATGATCACCCTGAACCAGGACTCCGGCGCGAGCTTCCTTCTGGAGCGCATGCCGGACTTCCAGATCTCGTGGAAGGCCAAGGTCGCCCGCACCTTCCAGAACATCCGGCTCTTCGGCGGCATGACCGTGCTGGAGAACCTGCTGGTCGCGCAGCACAACCCGCTGATGGTCGCCTCGGGCTACACCTTTCTCGGCGTGCTCGGCATCGGCGGCTACAAGGCGCGCGAGAACGAGGCGATCGAAAAGGCCAAGTTCTGGCTCGAGAAGATCAATCTGATCGACCGCGCCGACGACCCCGCTGCCGACCTGCCCTATGGCGACCAGCGCCGCCTCGAGATCGCGCGCGCCATGTGCACCGACCCCGTCCTGCTTTGCCTCGACGAACCGGCCGCCGGCCTCAACCCGCGCGAGAGCCATGACCTCAACACGCTGCTGCTCTCGATCCGGCAGGATCTCGGCACCGCGCTGCTGCTGATCGAGCACGACATGTCGGTGGTGATGGAGATCTCGGACCATGTCGTGGTGCTCGACTACGGCACCAAGATCGCGGACGGCACACCGGCGGAGGTGCAGGCCGATCCAAAGGTGATCGCGGCCTATCTCGGCGTCGATGACGACGAGGTCGAGGCCGCCGAAGCGGAGGTCGGCATCGCGTGACCGAAACCCTCGTGCAGAACCCCTCCGCTCCGCAGGCGGCCGAGCCACCGCAGGGGCAGCCGCTGCTCAGCGTACGCGGCGTCAAGACCTATTACGGCAAGATCATCGCCCTCAAGGGCGTCGACATGGACGTCCGCCAGGGCGAGATCGTCACGCTGATCGGCGCCAACGGCGCCGGCAAGTCGACGCTGATGATGACGATCTTCGGCAATCCGCAGGCCCGCGAGGGCACGATCACCTATGAAGGCCGCGACATCACGAAGATGCCGAGCCATCTGATCGCGCGGCTGGGGATCGCCCAGTCGCCGGAAGGCCGCCGGATCTTCCCGCGCATGACCGTCTTCGAGAACCTGCAGATGGGGGCGGCGCTGCGCGACCTCTCCCATTTCGACGAGGATCTCGAGAGAATCTGCACCCTCTTCCCGCGCATCCGCGAGCGCCTGCAGCAGCGCGGCGGCACGCTGTCGGGCGGCGAGCAGCAGATGGTCGCGATTGCGCGCGCCCTGATGGCCCGCCCCAAGCTGCTGCTGCTGGACGAGCCCTCGCTCGGCCTCGCCCCGCTGATCGTCAAGCAGATCTTCGAAGCGATCCGCGAGCTCAACCGCACCCAGGGGCTGACCGTCTTCCTGGTCGAACAGAACGCCTTCCATGCGCTCAAGCTCGCCCATCGCGGCTATGTCATGGTCAACGGCGTCGTCACCATGAGCGGCACCGGCCAGGAGCTTCTGGCCAATCCGCAGGTGCGCGCCGCCTATCTCGAAGGCGGGAGGCACTGACATGCAGGGCATCCTCTACGAGGAACCGACGATCTGGCTCTTCATGCTGGTCACGGTGGTGATGGGCGGCTGGCTCGCCTGGATGACGGGGCGCGCCATGGCGCTGACCTGGAAGCCGACCTACCAGCTCGTGCTCTACGTCCTCGTCCTCGGGCTGGTCGTCCGCTTCATCCATTTCGCCCTGTTCGAGGCGACGCTGCTGACGCTGCACTACTACGTCGTCGACACGGTCATCCTCATGGGCTTCGCCTTCGCCGGCTGGCGCTACCACCGCGCGAGGCAGATGACGACGCAGTATCGCTGGCTCTTCGAGCGCACCGGCCCGTTTGGCTGGAAGCCCCGGCCCGGCGTTGAAATCAAAGACGAATTAGCCTGAGAAGGCGGCGAGCTTGACGCGTGACAGACCCTGGAAAACGCGCAACACTGCGTGCCACGGTGACATCCGCGCCGAGACGGGCGAGCAATGACCGCCCGTTCATGACGACAATGCAGGGGAGTCTCATCTCATGAAGAAACTGCTGTTGAGCAGCATCGCGCTCGGCGCGGTCCTCGCTTTCTCCGGCGTGGCCAACGCCCAGATCAAGCTCGGCGTCGCCGGTCCGATCACCGGCCCGAACGCCGCCTTCGGCGCGCAGCTGAAGAACGGGACGGAGCAGGCCGTCGAGGACATCAACGCCGCCGGCGGCGTCCTCGGCCAGAAGATCACCGTGACGGTCGGCGACGACGTTTCCGATCCGAAGCAGGGCGTCTCGGTCGCCAACAAGTTCGTCGGTGACGGCGTCAAATGGGTGGTCGGCCACTTCAACTCCGGCGTCACCATGCCGGCCTCGGAAGTCTATGCCGAGAACGGCATCCTGATGATCTCGCCTTCGGCCACCAACCCGAAGATCACCGAGCGCGGTCTCTGGAACGTCTTCCGCACCTGCGGCCGTGACGACCAGCAGGGCGAGGTCGCGGCGGCCTACATCGCCAAGAACTTCAAGGACAAGAAGATCGCGGTCATCCACGACAAGACCACCTATGGCCAGGGCCTGGCCGACGAGACCCGCAAGGGCCTGACCAAGGCCGGCATCAAGGACGTGCTCTATGAGGGCGTGAACGCCGGCGAGAAGGATTTCTCGGCGCTCATCTCGAAGATCAAGTCCGTCGGCGCCGACTTCGTCTACTGGGGCGGCCTGCACACCGAGGGTGGCCTGATCGTGCGCCAGATGCGCGACCAGGGCGTCAAGGCCGTGCTGATCTCCGGCGACGGCATCACCACCGACGAGTTCGCCACGATCGGCGGCCCCGGCGTCGAGGGCACGCTGATGACCTTCCCGCCGGATCCGCAGAAGCGCCCGGAGGCCGCCGCGGTCATCAAGAAGTTCGAGGCCAAGAACTTCAAGCCCGAGGCCTACACGCTCTATAGCTACGCCGCCGTCCAGATCATGGCCGAGGGTGCCAAGCGCGCGAACTCGACCGATCCCAAGAAGATCTCCGAGGCGCTGCGCGGCGGCCAGGCGGTCAAGACCGTCATCGGCGACATCGCCTTCGACAAGAAGGGCGACATCACCCGGCCCGACTACACCATGTACACCTGGAAGAAGGGCGCCGACGGCAAGATCACCTATGTCGAGAATTGATCTCGACCACTGATCGCCTCAGCGCGTGAAACGAGACCGCCCCGGTGAAAGCCGGGGCGGTTTTGTTTTTGGGGCAGGTCGTCATTCTCGGGCGAAGCGAAGCGCAGGCCCGAGAATCGCTGGAGGGTGACGCGCAGAAGCCGCTTCCGTTGAGAGATGCCCGGGTCAAGCCCGAGCATGACGACCATTCACCGCGGGCAGCAGCTACGATTGAATCGATCTCTGCGGAACCGCCGTCAAACTCCTGAGAAAGCCCGCGAAACGCAGCAGGCCATCGGGCCAGGGGCCATGGCCGGATTCGGTGTTGAGGTGCCCGCTCTCGCCGGCGTCGACGAATTCGGAACCCCAGGCCTCGGCCAGTTCCTTCGCCTCATCCGGCGTGCAGTAGGGATCGTTGCTGCTGGCGATCAGCACGCTGCGGAAAGGCAGCGTCTCGCGCCGGTGGGCGGCGAAAGCCGGCGTCATGCCAGGCAGTTCGCGCTTGGCCCGCTCGGCCGCGGGCGCCACCAGAAAGGCTCCCGCCACCTCGCCGGGGTGGAGATGCTCGGCCGCATGGGCGATCGCGCTGACCCCGCAGGAATGACCGACCAGCACGACCGGCCGCGTCGCCGCCCGCACCGCCGCGACGATGCGCTCCGCCCAGAGCCGCGACGGCTTGTGCCAGTCCTCCTGCTCGACCACCCGCGCGGTCGAGAGCTTGGCGACCCAGCGGCTCTGCCAATGATCGGGCCCGGAACCGGACCAGCCGGGAACGATGAGGATGTCGGTGTCGGATGTTTTCATGCGTTCAGACGGCCCGGCCGGTCTCCGGCTCAGAGCGCTTCGCTGAAACCGGCTCGGGGGTCCGCTCCGGTACATAGGTCGCGACGACTTTGCCGCGTCGCGACACGGAGATCGTCTCGCCGCGCTCCACCCGGTCGAGCAATTCGCTCCAGCGCCTGCGCGCCTCGGTCACGGTCATCTGCATGCCACAACTGTAATGGCCGCCCGCTCGGGACTCAATCACCCCTCCCCGAACACCCGGGCGAAGATCGTGTCGACATGCTTGAAGTGGTAGCCCTCGTCGAACATCGCCTCGAGCTCGGCGTCCGAGAGGCGCGCGGTGACATCGGCATCGGCCTTGAGATTGGTGAGGAAGTCCTCGCCATGCTCCCAGGTCCGCATCGCGTTGCGCTGGACCATCGCATAGCTGTCCTCGCGGCTCGCGCCGGCCTGCGTCAGGGCGAGCAGCACGCGCTGCGAGTTGTGCAGGCCGCCGAGCTTGTCGAGGTTGCGGCGCATGTTGGCGGGGTAGATCAGCAGCTTGTCGACGACGCCCGTCAGCCGCGCCAGGGCGAAATCGAGCGTCACGGTCGCGTCGGGGCCGATCATGCGCTCGACGCTCGAATGCGAGATGTCGCGCTCATGCCAGAGTGCGACATTCTCCAGCGCCGGCACGACCATGCCGCGGACCAGACGAGCCAGACCCGTCAGGTTCTCGGTCAGCACCGGGTTGCGCTTGTGCGGCATCGCCGAGGAGCCCTTCTGGCCCGGCGAGAAGAACTCCTCCGCCTCATAGACCTCGGTGCGCTGGAGATGCCGGATTTCGGTCGCCAGCCGCTCGATCGAGGAGGCGACGACGCCGAGCGTGGCGAAATACATCGCGTGCCGGTCGCGCGGGATCACCTGCGTCGAGACCGGCTCGACGATCAGCCCCATCTTCTGCGCCACATAGGCTTCGACGCTGGGGTCGATATTGGCGAAGGTGCCGACGGCGCCCGAGATCGCGCAGGTCGCGATTTCGGCGCGGGCCGCAACGAGACGCGCGCGGCAGCGATCGAACTCGGCATAGGCCTGGGCGAGCTTGAGCCCGAAGGTCACCGGCTCGGCATGGATGCCGTGCGAGCGGCCGATCGTCGGGGTGAATTTGTGCTCGAAGGCGCGGCGCTTGATGGCGGCCAGCAGCGCATCGACATCACTGATGAGAATGTCCGTCGCCCGCGCCAGCTGCACCGAGAGCGTCGTGTCGAGGATGTCCGAGGAGGTCATGCCCTGGTGGACGAAGCGCGCCTCGGGGCCGACGATCTCGGCCAGATGCGTCAGGAAGGCGATGACGTCATGCTTGGTGACGCGCTCGATCTCGTCGATCCGGGCGACGTCGAAGGTGGCGTCCTTGGCCTTGGCCCAGATCGTCGCGGCCGCCTCCTTCGGCACGACACCGAGCTCGGCCAGCTTGTCGGTGGCATGCGCCTCGATCTCGAACCAGATCCGGAACCGCGTCTGCGGCTCCCAAATGGCGACCATATCGGGGCGGGAATAGCGCGGGATCATGCTCGTCTCAGCCTCTGCACCGCCGTCATGCTCGGCCTTGTGCCGAGCATCCACGACTTGAACACCGACCTTGATCGACGAAGACGTGGATGGTCGGGACAAGCCCGACCATGACGGTCAACGCCGCAGATCGGCAAAATCTCAAACCCAATCGCCCCGCGCGGCCTCGGCCGCCTTGCGGATCGCAGCAATGTTGCCGGCATAGGCGGCCGGACCGCCCTTGAAGACCGCCGAGCCCGCGACGATGACGTCGGCGCCGGCCTTGGCCGCCAGCGGCGCGGTCTCGACCGTCGCCCCGCCGTCGATCTCGAGCGAAATCGGTCGCTCGCCGATCAGCGCCCTCACCTGCGCGATCTTCGGCAGCACGGAATGAATGAAGCTCTGCCCGCCGAAGCCCGGATTGACGGTCATCAGCAGGATCAGGTCGAGATCGTCCAACAGCGGCTCGACCATGGCCGCCGGCGTACCGGGATTGAGGACGATGCCGGCCTGCTTGCCCTGCGCCTTGATCGCCTGCAGCGTCCGGTGCGGATGCGGGCCGGCCTCGACATGGAAGGAGATCAGGTCGGCGCCGGCCTTGGCGAAGGCTTCGACATACGGGTCGACCGGCGCGATCATCAGATGCACGTCGAAGAACTTGGTCGTGTGCGGGCGGATCGCCTTCAGCACATCCGGCCCGAAGGTGATGTTGGGCACGAAATGCCCGTCCATCACGTCGCAATGGATCCAGTCGGCGCCGGCGGCATCGATCGCGCGCACCTCCTCGCCGAGCTTCGAGAAATCGGCCGAGAGGATCGAGGGGGCGATGCGGATGGGGGCGCTCATGCCGCGCGGTTTAAAGCATGGACCCGGCGAAGGGAATTGCGGATTCGCAGCCCCGGCCCCGCAACCGGGGGAACGGGTTCAGCGCATTGCGACCGGCACAGAGAGCCGCCGATCCGCCTCCGCGATCTCGGCCGCTGCCAGCGCGAAGGCCGGCCGCTCGCGCAGCCGCGAAAACCAGCCCGACAGCCCGGGATGCCCGGCGAAGGACGGCCCGCCCAGCCGCCGGCCGAAGAGCAGCCCCATGAACAGCGCGATGTCGGCGGCACACAGCCCCGGCCCGAAGAACGCCCGCCCCGCCAGCCGCTCCTCCAGCCGGGCGTGATGGCCGGCGAGCGTCTCCTCCGCGATCAGCCCATCCGCCTCCTGCGCCGCCCGCCGCGCCGGGTCGGCGGGCCGCGGCCCGGTGCGGTGCATCAGCGGCTTCAGCGCCTGCAGCAGGATCTCGTCGGCGAAGAGCTCGTCGAGCCGGCACTGGGCCCGCTCGGCCGGGCTGCCCGGATAGAGCGGGATCTCGGGATAGGCCTCGTCGAGATATTCGATGATCACCGTCGAGTCGTAGAGCACGAGCCCGGCATCGCTGAGCACTGGCACCTGGCCCTTGGGATTGAGCGCCAGCACCTCGGGATGCTTCGGGTCGTAGCCGGTCGTCTGGTTGAAGGGGACCATCACCCGCTCGAAGCGCAGCCCCTTCTCGCGCAGCGCAATCTCGACCTTCCACGAGAACAGGCTGAGCGGGCCGCTATAGAGGGTGATCATGGGGCAACTCCGATGCAACGGAGCGACCTTCGCAGGACCGGACGTCAGGCGCCGTCAGCAGCCGCCTCGTCGCGGCGGATGCGGGCCGCGAAGCTGCTGAGGATCCACGGCATCAGATAGATCGGGAACTGCGCCAGCGCGAAGAAGAGGAAGGTCGAGGGCGGCACGCCGGCCCCCAGCGCGGCGACGATCATGCCCATGTTGCGCTGGCCCGCGCCATATCCGACCATGAAGCGCTCCGAGCGCCGCAGGAAGCGCAGCGCGCCGTAGCTGAGGACGAGCCCCACAATCGAGACGGCGAAGGCACAGGCGAGGAAGCCGCCGACACGGAACGGGTTGTCGAAAGCGGCGTTCGTGACGCCGTCCATCGCGGCGATCGCGAAGACGAAATACATCAGCACCCCGAAGCCATCGAGATTGGCCTTCATCGCCTTGATACGGGCCGTGCCGAGCGCCAGCCGCAGGCAAGCCGCCGCCGCCATCCCGCCGCCGACGAAGAGCAGGAGCCGCAGCGTCAGCACCCAGCGGTCGAGCGGCACGGCGGCGCCCGCCAACGCCTCCACCAGCATCGGCGCCACGATCGGGCTCGCCACGGTGGTGATGATGACGCCGGCGATGATCAGCGAGGGCTCGAAGCCGTAGAGGATCGCGACCGCGGGCGAGGACATGATCGGCGGCGCGGCGGCGAGGATCGCAAGCCCCAGCAGCAGGCCGGGGTCGATCGCGTCACGGCCGACGAGCAGGAGGGCCCCGCCGATCAGCAGGACGGGCGCCGCGACCATCCACAGGCAGGTCAGGATCAGCTTGAGGGGGCTGCGCAGCAGGCCGGCGATGATCGTCACATCCGCGCGCATGAAGACGATGGTGGTGAAGCAGAAGATCGTCACCGGCAGCAGCGGCCGCGCCGCAGCTGAGAATTGCGGCAGCGCCAGCCCCAGGAAGATCGACAGCGCGAAGCCCTGCGTGCCGTAGCGCCCGAGCCAGGCGAGGCCGGCGGCCAGTGAAGCGGCGATGCGCGTGAACATGGAGGCAGTGAGACTCGAACGGCCGGACAGAGCGCGACACTGGCCGATCGACAGCCGTCCGTCACCCGCCACCGCGGCAGCCCCCCTCTGCGTCCGCAGGAAATTGCGCCAGAAAGGCCGTTTGCCGGCTTGTACGGACGCAGTGGATGCCGCTGGCGCAAATCTTGCGAAACTTCAGGCGCAACCACGCAAAATCCGGTCGTGCCGCTGACAAGCCGCGCCGAACGGCTATTTTTGTGCGGGTTTCGCGGTGAGGAGCGGGTGATGGCGACGGATACGATCGTTCTCGGGGCAGGCATCGTCGGGATTTCCGTGGCGCTGCACCTGCAGAAAGCGGGCCGCTCGGTCCTGCTCGTCGACAAGCGCGCGCCGGGCGAGGAAACCAGCTACGGCAATGCCGGCCTGATCCAGCGCGAGGGCGTCTACCCTTACGGCTTCCCGCATGATTTCGGCGCGCTGATCCGCTATGCGATGAACAACACCATCGACGCGCATTATCACTGGAGCGCGATCCCCAAGCTCGCGCCCTTCCTCTGGTCCTACTGGATGCATTCGCGCGCCTCCCAGCACGAGGCCATCGCTCACAAATACGCCACCCTGATCGAGCATTGCGTCAGCGAGCATGACGCGCTCGCACAGGAGGCCGGCGCCACCGGCCTGCTGCGCCGCAAGGGCTGGATGAAGGTGTTCCGCACCACGGCCCAGCAGGACGAGCGCCTGGCCGAGGCCGCGCGCTGGAACCGGGATTTCGGGCTCAACTACAAGGCCCTCGACAAGGAGACGCTGAAGGCCGAGGAGCCGCATCTCGACCATGACAGCTTGGTCGGCGGTCTGCACTGGACCGATCCGGTCACGGTGATCGACCCGCTCGGACTCTCGAAGGCCTATGTCGCGCGCTTCGAGGAGCTTGGCGGCAAGCTCGCGCTCGGCGATGCCGGCACGCTCGCGCAGGACGGCGCGGAGTGGAGAGTCACGCTCGCCGACGGCACCACGGCCAGGGCCCGCGATGTCGTCGTCGCGCTCGGCCCCTGGGCCGATGTGCTCTCGCGCAGGCTCGGCTACAACCTGCCGCTGGCGGTCAAGCGCGGCTACCACATGCATTACAAGGCGCAGGGTAATGCGGTGCTCAACCACCCGGTGCTCGACACCGAGCGCGGCTATTTCCTCGCCCCGATGCAGCAAGGCATCCGCCTGACCACCGGCGCCGAATTCGCCGACCGCGACGCTCCCAAGACGCCGGTCCAGCTCGAGCGCGCCGAGCCGATCGCCCGCACCCTCTTCCCGCTCGGTGAGCGGATCGACCCCGAGCCCTGGCTCGGCCGCCGCCCCTGCACGCCGGACATGATGCCGATCATCGGCCCGGCGCCCAAGCACAAGGGCCTCTGGTTCTCCTTCGGCCATGCCCATCACGGGCTGACGCTGGCCGCCGTCACCGGCCGCATGATTGCGGAGATGGTCACGGGCCAGAAGGTCTTCGTCGATCCGACGCCCTTTGCCCCGGCGCGTTTCGCCTGAAGCCTGCCCTCAGCTGACGAGCGGCATCGGCTCGATCTGCACCTCGGCCAGCCCGCGACCGGCGAGAGCGATGCGCAGCGGGCCGGTGATGCCGGCGCCCGAGGTGAAGACCGCGACCGCGTCATGCCCGCCCGCCCGCTCGGCCGCGATCTCGGGCCCCAGCAGTTGCCCGACGCGCCGTGCGATCGCCGGTGCTGGGTCGATCCACTCCACCGGCCAGGGCGCGACGCGCCGCATCGGCTCCAGCAGCAGCGGGTAATGCGTGCAGGAGAGCGTCACCACATCGGTGCGGCGCCCCTCCCGCTCGACGAAACAGGGCGCGATCTCGGCGGCGACCGCGTCATCCTCCACCCGCTCGCCCTTCAAGGCGGCCTCGGCCAGCGCGGCGAGCCCCGTCGCGCCGACCAGCGTGACCTCGCAGCCGCCGGCATAGGTCGAGACCAGCCCGCGCGTGTAGTCGCGTGCCACGGTGCCGGGCGTCGCGAGCACCGAGATCAGTCCCGAGCGTGTGGCGGCAGCCGCCGGCTTGATCGCCGGCACGGTGCCGACGAAGGGAATGGCGAAGCGCGCCCGCAGCGCCGGCAGCACCAGCGTCGAAGCGGTGTTGCAGGCGATCACCACGAGATCGGGACGATGGCGCGCGACCAGCCGCTCCATCACCGCCAGCACGCGGGCGACCAGCGCCCCCTCCTCCAACCGGCCGTAGGGGAAGCCGGCATCGTCGGCGGCATAGACGATGTCGGCGCCGCGGCAGGCTTCCGTCACGCGCGCCAGCACGGTCAGTCCGCCCAGCCCGGAATCGAAGACGAGGATGGTCGGCACCGGACGCGCCAGCACGGCGGGACAATGCGTGGTTCCGGCCAGGAGATCGACCTGCATGCGCGAGCGGCCCGGGAGCGTGACGAAGGCGGCGATTCCGCCAGAGCCCGGTTAAGGGACCGTCAAGAAACCGCAAAGGCGCTGCGGGAAATTTAGTTGACTGAGTCCATTGTCCTGGATCTGATGGAAGGCGGAGGGGCAGCCATGTCCGATCTCGCCTATGCCGTCTCGGCGCTGCGCCGCTTCAACCGCTTCCATACGCGCTTCGTGGGCGCGCTGGGCGGCAGCCTGCTCGGCTCCGGCTTCACCCTGACCGAGGCGCGCGTGCTCTACGAACTCGCCACCCGCGAGGGCTGGCGCGCCGGCGACCTGGCGAAGGCGCTCGGCCTCGACCCCGCCTATCTCTCGCGCATCCTGAAGCGCTTCGCCGCGGCAGGCTGGCTGCAGCGGGAGCGCTCGACCGCCGATGGGCGGGCCCTGACCTTGCGCCTGAGCGAGGCCGGGCACGCCGTCTTCCGCCCGCTCGACGAGGCTTCGCAGGCGGAGGCCGCCGATCGGCTGCGCGCGCTCGACGAGCCGGGACGCGCCCGACTCGTCGCGGCGCTGACCGAAGCCGAGGCGCTGCTTTCGGGAGCCTCCGCAGCGCCGGGCCCGGCGCCCGTCATCCGCCCGCATCGCCCCGGCGATATGGGCTGGGTGATCGCGGCCCATGGCCGGATCTATGCCGAGGATTATGGCTGGGACAGCGCATTCGAGGCTTTCGTCGCCGAGATCGCGGCCGGTTTCCTGCGCAATTTCAACCCAGGCCTAGAGCAAGGTCTGATCGCCGAGCGTGACGGGCAGATCCTCGGCTCGGCCTTCGTGATGCGCGAGAGCGACGAGACCGCGAAGCTGCGCATGGTCATCGTCGACCGTCCGGGACGCGGGCTCGGGCTCGGCAAGGCACTGGTGCGCGAGGCTATTCGCTTCGCGCGGACGGCCGGCTACCGGCGCATGCAGCTCTGGACCAACGACATCCTGCACGCGGCCCGCGCGATCTACATCGCCGAGGGTTTCCGGCTGATCGCCGAAAAGAAGCACCACTCCTTCGGCCAGGACCTCGTCGGGCAGAACTGGGAGCTGGTGCTCTAGCGGCGCCTCAGGCCTTGATCCGCGCCACGGCCGCGGCCGCCGCGCGCCCCGCCAGCGTCGCGCCACCGACGGTCATGGCGCCGCCGCCGGCCGTGGCCTCGCCGGCGATGAACAGGCGCCCGCCGATCGGCTCGGCCAGCTGCTCACGCGCCGCCTCCCGGCCCGGCAGACAGACCGAATAGGAGCCGCGCGAGAACGGGTCGGTCCACCAGGCCGGGAAGGAGATGCCGGTCACAGCCTTGCGGATGTCGGAACCGATCATCGCCGACAGCAGCGTCGTCAGATGGTCGCGCGCGGCGCCCGGCCCCGCCAGCGACAATTCACGCGCGTGATCGCCGCCGCAGAAGGCGACGATCAGGTCCTTGTCGTCCGGGAACAGGTCGAAATTCATCAGCCGCTTCGGCGAGCCGGCCTCCAGGAAGCTGGTGCCCGGCGAAATGCCGAAGCGATTGCCCTCGACCTTCAGCGCGATCTTGGTCAGCGCCCCCATGCCGATCCCGTCGAGGGCATCGCGGGTGCGGGCCGGTAGCGCGGGCGTAAAGCGGATCGCACCGGCCTTGATCACGCCGACCGGCACCGTGACGATGCAGGCCTGCGCCCGCAGCGTGCCCGACGGAGTCGTCACGCTCACGCCCGGCCCGTCCCAGCGGATCTCGCTGACGGGCTGGTTCAGCCGGATGTCGAGCCCGGCCCCGTGCCGCGCAACCAGGTTGCCATAGCCCGAAGGAACGAGGAGATCCTCGCCCGCCCAGAGCCGCTGATAGTCGCGCGCCGAAATTCGCTCCGACTCCTCGCCGATCGAGAGCAAGAGCCCGGACGAGGCGATGGGCGCCAGATCCGGACCGAGATCGCCCAGCAGATCGCGGATCGAGAGATCGCGCTTCGTCAGATCGACCGTCTCCAGCCGCCGGTCGATCTGCCCGAAGGCGCCGCGGCGCCGCTGCCGATCGGCATCGGCCATCGGTTGACCGCCCGCGAAGACGCGAAATCCGCCGCCCCAGGATTCGTCGGAGGTCGCGACGCCGAGATCGCGCGCGATCTGGACCCAGGGGTTGCGCTCGGCCCAGTGGATGAACATCGCGCCGGCGTCATAGGCCGGCCCCAGCGAAGCATCGGTAAAGGCACGTCCGCCGACCCGGCTCCGCGCCTCCAGCACGATGGCCTTGCGGCCCGCGGCCTTGAGGTCATGAGCGGCGGCGATACCGGCCGCGCCGGCGCCGATGACGATCACATCGGCCTCGGCGGCATGGCCCTGGCCCGGCGACAACGTCAGCGCGGCCGCCATCGCGGCAGATCCTGTCAACATGGTGCGGCGGTCGAGCATGGCGGAGGAGCGTCCGATTCAGACGCTCATGTTGGGATCCTGCCCTTGCGTTGCAACAGGAACATGTCCGCCCCGGTGGCGCAGCCGTTCACGAGATCGGGAGGGCATGGGCATCACACTGCGCGATCCGGGGCCTTTCTTTAGAACAATGTAAAAAGAAGATTTCATTGGAGCGATTTCACGACTGTGTCTTGGTCGCATCGGATTATGTGCTTTCGATGGCAGATGATTGACAGTCTTCGACTCGGACAATATCCGAAGACAGCCTTATCGAGCGTATAAGGCCTTGTTTATATTCATTTTAAACGTAACGCGCGCGACGGCTCCGGCCGCCTGCGTCGGCAAGGGTGGGTCAAGGGCGATGGAGATCTCTTCAGTCAGGTTGCGCGAGGGTGTCGCGCTGGGAACGCTTGCGGCGCTGCTGCTGGCGACGCCGGCTCTCGCGCAACAGCAAAACCGCGGCCGCACAACGGCGCCCGCTTCTGCCGCCGAGGCGCCCGTCCTGCTCGACCAGATCACCGTCGAAGGTGCCGCGCCGGGCCAGGCGCTCGTCGCCGGTCCGACCACGACGCGCACGACACGCGAGCAGCTCGACCGCCAGCAGGTCCAGAGCCTGAGCGACCTCTCGACCCGCGTCGAGGCCGGCATCACCTTCAACCGCCAGAACAACAGCCTCAACATTCGCGGTCTCGACGGCGCGCGCGTGCTGACGACGGTGGACGGCATCCGCCAGCCCTTCCTGATCGACCCCCGGATCAACCGCAGCGGCTCCACCGCCTTCGATTTCGACTCGCTCTCGACGTTGGACCTGCTGCGCGGCCCCAGCGGCGGCAGCACGATCGGCGCCGGCTCGCTCGGCGGCGTGCTGGCGGTCCGCACGCTCGATCCGGAGGACATCATCCGCAACGGCCGCAGCTATGGCGCCCTCGCCAAGACCGGCTTCGACAGCACCGATCAGGCCGTGTTCGGCAGCGCCGCCGCCGCGGCGCGCTTCAACAACACCTGGGCCCTGATCCAGGGCGGCTTCCGCAACGGTCACGAGACCGACAGCGGCGGCACGGTCAAGACCATCGGCGCCGCCCGCACCGCGCCGAACCCGCGCGACTTCGACCAGTACAGCTTCCTCGCCAAGATCTACCAGTACTCGAACGACCAGGCGCATCGCTTCGGCCTGACCGCCGAGACCTTCAAGCGCTCGGACCGTATCTACAACCGCGACAACTCGGTCTCGCTGACCGGCAACTACCGCCCCGGCGCCTATCGCACCGGCGAGGACGTCCAGCGCGACCGCGTCTCGCTGAGCTACGACTACAAGATGCCGGGCTCCTTCTTCGATGAGGCCCATGCCGTCGCCTACTGGCAGCGGCTGAAGCGCAACGACCTGACCAACGCCTATCGCTACACCAGCATCGTCGGGCTCTATGCCCGCGACAACGAGAACGAAGAGACCGCCTACGGCTTCAACGGCCACGTCATCAAGAACTTCAACACCGGGATGCTGACGCACAAGGTCATCGCCGGCACCGAGCTGCGCATGTCGAGCCTGGAGCAGTACAGCGCCGGCTCCGACGCCTGCCCCACCCGGCCGGCGAGCGGCATCTACACGGGCGCCTTCACGACCTGCAACAACATCCCCACCAACCAGTCCGAGCAGCCCAAGGTCGACGGGCGCCTCGCCGGCTTCTACATCCAGGACGAGATCGGCCTGCTGCAGAACCGCCTGCGCATCACCCCCGGCCTGCGCTACGACTGGTATGAGGAAAAGCCGCAATACACCCCGGCCTATACCAACAGCGCCTCGCGCCCGACCGGCCTGCCCGCCGCCTCGAGCGACTCGGCCTGGTCGCCGCGCATCCGCCTCGAATACGAGGTGCTGAAGGATACGCCCTGGTTCAAGGACGTGACCGTCTTCGCGCAATGGGCCAAGAGCTTCCGCGCCCCGACCGCCAACGAGCTCTATGGCCGCTTCGGCTCGCCGACGACCTATCTGCGCACCGGCAATCCGGATCTGCGCCCCGAGGTCGGAAACGGCATCGATGTCGGTGTCCGCTTCGGCGACAAGGCCTTCGGCGGCTCGCTGACCTACTTCCACACCGACTACCGCAACTTCATCGATACCTATCAGGTCCAGGCGGCCGGCGTCGGCGGGCTCTACCTCCAGGGCGGCATCACCGGCTACCGGAACGTCGCCCGCGCCGAGATCCAGGGCATCGAGGCGAACATGCAATATGCCTTCGCGCCGAACTGGCTGGTGCGCGGCTCCTTCGCCTACACCCGCGGCCAGAACAAGGACGACAACACCTTCCTGAACTCGATCCCGCCGATGCAGGGCATCATCGCCGTCGCCTATGGCACCGATCGCTGGGGCGCCGAGGTCTCGACCAAACTCGCCAGCAAGCGCGACGACGTCTCCACCTCGGGCACGGATACGGGCTTCAAGGCCCCTGGCTACGCGATCTTCAACGCCACCGCCTGGTGGAAGCCGCTGCCGCAGATCGCCGATCTCGAGCTGCAGGTCGGCGTCTACAACATCTTCGACCGCAAATACTGGGACGCCGCCAATGTCCCGCTCTCGCGGCCCCAGGCGCGCGACTACTACTCCGAGCCCGGCCGCACGGTGAAGGCGACGATGAAGTACCAGTTCTGACGAGCCGCGTTTTCGAGACCCGCGCCACGTCGCCGGCCGGCCCTTCGGGGCCGGCCGTTGTCGTTGGAGCCCTACCCCGCCGCCCAGAAAGCCCGCGCCTCCGGCGGCAGGGTCGCGAGGCAGCGCGCGAAGGCGGCCGCATCGACATGGGCGCGCAGCACCCGCGCCACATCGGCGATCGCGCTCTCGGGCGAGAAATTGTGGTCGATGCGCAGCCGCCGGACCTCCTCGGTCATCGCGGCGCGGTCCCAATCCGCGACGCGCGGCTCCTGCGGGTCCCAGTCCATCACGAAGAGCGCCCGCAGCATCGCCGGCAGCACCTGCGCGAAGGCGATGGCCTGCGCGAGATCGAGCCGGCGGCGGAAGGCCAGCAGCACGCCCTGCGTCGTCGTATAGGCCTGGTTGCGCGTGGCGAGTCCCGTGGCCTCGGCGACCGCGGCCAGGAAGCGCTCGAAATCCTGCGAGGCGAGGCGGTATTCCATCGGCACGGGCATCGTCGCTCTCCTGCGGGCGGTCAGGCCCCCGGCCCGTCCTCGCCGCCCTTCGGCGCCCCCCGACGCCGCGGGCCCTCGGTCAGCGACTTGAACACGCCGCGCAGCGTCCGCGCCTCCTGCTCCGTCATCTCCAGCCGATGCAGGATGTCGCGCAGATTGGCGGTCATGATCTGCTTCTTGCCGGGCGGGAAGAAGCCGCACTGATCGAGTTCGCTTTCGAGATAGTCGAACATCGACAGAACCGTGGCCCGCGTCGCCGGCGGCGAAGGATTGTTCTCGCGGAAGGGCGGCTCGCCGCCGGTCGCCTTGAACCACTCATAGCCGACGAGCAGCACCGCCTGGGCGAGATTGAGCGAGGCGAAGGCCGGGTTGACCGGGAAGGTCAGGATCGCATCGGCGAAGGAGATCTCCTCATTCGTCAGCCCGATCCGCTCGCGCCCGAACAGGATGCCGACGCGCTCGCTGCCGGCGATCCGCTGCGCCAGCGGCGGCATCGCCTCGGCCGGCGTCACCACGCGCTTCATCTGGCCGCGCTCGCGCGCCGTCGTCGCCAGCACGAAATTGAGATCGGCGATCGCCTCGGCCGCGGTCGGGAAGAGCCGGGCGTTCTCCAGGATATGCGTCGCGCCCGAGGCCGCCGAGGTCGCGCCCTTCTTCAAGCCACCGCCGCTCGGCCAGCCGTCGCGCGGCGCCACCAGCCGCATCTCGGAAAGGCCGAAATTCGCCATCGCCCGCGCGCACATGCCGATATTCTCGGCCATCTGCGGCTCGACCAGGATGATGACCGGGGCCGGAGCCGTGACGGCGGGGCGCGTGCGGTCGGTGCCGGAACCGGTCATGCTCTGTCTCGTCGTCGCCCGCGGGGTGCGGGCCTCGACCGCGGCCATCGCGCCAAGCGGGCGTGCGGTCAAGGCTTGGCGTTCAGCCCGCCGCCGCCTCGACCGCCCGCAGCACCCGCAGCGTGTTGCCGCCGGCGAGCTTTTCGAGATCGCCTTCCGACCAACCGCGCCGGATCAGCTCCGCCACCAGCGCCGGGAAGACGCTGGTATCCTCCAGCCCGTCGGGGTTGATCCAGCCGAAGAAATCCGAGCCGATGCCGACATGGTCATGGCCGATGCGCCTGGCCAGATAGTCGAGATGGTCGCAATACTGCGCCAGCGTCGCCTTCGGCTTCGGCCCCGCCTTGGCGGCGAGATCGGCCTCGACCTTCACATGGTCGACCCCCTCGGGGCTTTTACCGTACTGGTCCTTGGCCGGGCGATGCCAGTCGCGCGAGGCCTGGCTGATGAAGTCCGGCACGAAGGTCGCCATCACCACGCCGCCATTGCCCGCGACCCGGTCGAGCACGTCGTCGGGGACGTTGCGCGGATGGTCGCAGAGCGAAAACGCGTTGGAATGCGACCAGACGACGGGCGCCCGCGTCACGTCGAGCACATCATGCATCACCTTGGGCGAGACATGGGCGAGGTCGACGACCATGCCGAGCCGGTTCATCCGGCCGATCACCTGCTGGCCGAACGCGCTGAGCCCGTTGTTGCGGGGCGCGTCGGTGGCGGAATCGCACCAGTCATGGCTGTCGTTGTGGCACAGCGTCATCAGCCGCACGCCGAGGTCGAAATAGGCGTCGAGCGCGTCGAGTTCGCCGTCGAGCGCCGTGCCGTTCTCGATCGTCATGAACAGCGCGATGCGCCCCTCGGCCTTGGCGGCGAGCACGTCGGCGGCGCTCAATCCCGGCCGGAACACGTCGGCGTGGCGCTTGAGGATGTCGCGCATCAGCGCGATCTGCGCGAGCGCGAAGCCGGCCGGGTTGCGCTGCTTGGGCGGGACATAGGCCGCGAAGAACTGCGCCGCGAGCTTGCCCGCCTGCATGCGCGGGATGTCGGTGTCGCCCTTCTCATGGACCTTGGTCAGGTCGTAGAGGCCGACATCGCCCTTCGCCGTGCGGTCGAGCCGGATGACGTAAGGCAGGTCGTTATGCCCGTCGATCAGCGGCGCGCGCTCGAGCAGCGCGAGCGCGGCGGCATAGGCATTGTCCTGGACGGGCGGTGTGGCGAGGGCCATGGCGGTACCTTCAGTCGGAATCGAACGGGCCGGATCGTGGCAGGTCGCAAGCCCCCGCGCGAGGGCAGCGCGCGCAGGGGCGTTATGTATCAGGACATCCGCCCGCCGCTGCGCGTTTGACAAATGCAGCCGTAGATGGTTCTAAGCCGGCGTCGCGCGGGCCCAAAAGGCCCGCGTGGCTTTTTCCGCACCCGTGATCCGTTGTCTTCGGAAGCCGGATCTGTCGCTCCCGCCCCATGCGGGAGAGCAGGAGGGCGCGGTCCTCAACTCGCGAACTCACGAGGACACGCGATATGTCGAAGCGCCATGAGGCGAAGTACAAGATTGACCGCCGTCTCGGTCAGAACATCTGGGGCCGCCCGAAGTCCCCGGTCAACCGCCGCGAATACGGCCCCGGCCAGCACGGCCAGCGCCGCAAGGGCAAGCCGTCCGACTTCGGCACGCAGCTGCGCGCCAAGCAGAAGCTGAAGGGCTATTACGGCTCGATCTCCGAGAAGCAGTTCCGCCGCTACTACGCCGAGGCGATCCGCCTGAAGGGCGACTCGGGCGAGAACCTGATCGGCCTGCTCGAGCGCCGCCTGGACGCCGTGATCTACCGCGCCAAGTTCGTCCCGACGGTCTTCGCCGCCCGTCAGTTCGTCAACCACGGCCACATCACGGTCAACGGCAAGCGCGTCAACATCGCGTCCTACCAGGTCAAGCCGGGTGACGTGATCGCGGTCAAGGAGAGCTCGCGCCAGCTCGCCATCGTGCTCGAATCGGCCCAGCTCGCCGAGCGCGACGTGCCGGATTATCTCGACGTCGACCACGGCAAGTCGACCGCCACCTACACCCGCACGCCGACGCTGACGGACGTGCCCTATGCGGTGCAGATGGAACCGAACCTGGTCATCGAGTTCTACTCGCGCTAATCGGACGGAAGCGGGCCGCAAGGCTCGTTGGCCGAAGCATTTGGGGGGATGGCGAGCAATCGCCGTCCCCTTTTTCGTCGGCGGGCCTCATCGAGCGCCCCGCGGGCTTGCCCGCCGCCCTCGCCCCACCCTCCCCGTCATTCCGGACAAGCCGCGGAAGCGGCGCAGGTCCGGAATCCATCTTAGGGCGCCAACAGAGAGTTGCAGACCACTTTCCGTATCTCTGCCTCTATCTCTGTACAAGACTCTGGGATAATGCGAAAAAGTCATTGCTTAGGCGTCGATAAACAAAGCTAAATAAGTGATCTGGCAGCTTGATAACCGAAGGTTCACATGCCGGCGATTGCGATTTTGGTAGGAAGCTCAGAATACGTTCATTTGAATCCCCTACCATGCTGCCGCACGGACGTCGAAGCTGTAGCGGCGCTGATTAATGGGCTTGACCGGTTTGGGGTACCGTTCCAACTGTTAGACTTGGATTCGACAGAGCTGAAACGGCAAATTCGAGCCATTTTAGAAACGACCCAGAACGCCACTGAAATCTTTTTCTACTTCTCAGGCCATGGCCATAGCCATGAAGGAGAGTTTTATTTTTGCCCCCGCGATTTTAGCGAGAAAAGGCCCAACGAAACCGGGCTGTCGAACAGTGAGTTAACTTCTCTGTTGCGCGAGTGCACCCCGGAGTTGGTGGTTAAGGTTGTTGATGCATGCAGCTCTGGCGCGTTACTGATAAAATCAGGCGGCAATTTCCTGCATGAAGAAAAGGGCGCGCTTAAGAATTTAATCCAAATTGCATCTTGCTTAGATTCTCAGACCTCGCTCTGCGGAGAACTGATAAGTGAATTTACAGAGAAATTCTGTATTGCAGCGACTCGCCAAACGGAAGGGCCTATTTATTACACGGATATAATTTCAATACTTCGAGACGAATACATTGACAACCAGCTTCGCTCACCTCATTTTGTTTTGCAAGCTTCGGCTAGAGAGGTGTTTGTCGAAAATAGCAGCCAATTGCACGAATTTCGTGAGAAGTTTAATAATAAGTGGGCAACCAAACCCGCGGGTTCCAGCGACTTAATTCCTTCAACCGATACGGCAGAGCCCCCGATCGTACCCAGCCTCTTGGATGTGCTCTCCCACTATGAGGATAAGGTTGCTCACCCTGTTGATATTCCAAAATTAGTAGGTGATTTATTTGATGGAATAAAGCATCGCTTAGACGGAAGTGATTTCAGCAAATATTTTACCTTAAATTACGTAGAATATTCTGATTTTAGAGACAATGCAGCAAGCGGGCATATTGCAAGAGTGCTTAGTCATGAAAAACGCCAGGACGAGTTTGTGACTGCTACGGTCAAGCGTCAAAGAAAAATGCCTTTTGGGCTGTCAAATTTCGCCTCAAATTTAGCACTAGGCCTCGCAGCAGACGAAGAAGTAAAAGAGATTGTAGACCTAAATTTGAATATAAAAATGGAACGTGCGCAATTATTAATTTCATTGACGCCAAAGTTTCTGATTCTACAAAAAATTATACTTATAGTTAGCTGCGCTCCGAGCCTAGAAAATTGCTATGTATTCGAATTAGCCAAAATTTACCCTCGCACAGATTGGTCTAGCTACTCATCTGAAGGCCAAGAGTTAACCCGGAAATGGTACAAATTATCTTGGCGTGAAGACATCGACTGGTTGGCAGATAAGATTGCAGGAAACATCGAAGCAGCAGTCACAGAACATGTTGAGAAGGCAGCAGAGCGCTTAAGCAAATGATGATTTTTCGTCAGCATCGAAATGACAGCTAGCTTCGAAGCGGCTCTGCTAAGCGACAAGGGACGTCAATCGATGAGCTTCGTTGGCTCGATTACACAAGAGCGATTAACGCCCCACCCCCAGTTGCAGCCCCCACCCCGCCAGTCCATGGTTGGAACAACTCCAACCTGAGGCGGTCCCCGCATGCTCCTGCTGATTCTCGGCCTCGTCCTGTTCCTCGGCATGCATGCCGTCACGATGAAGCGCGATTGGCGCGCGCGGCTGATCGAGCGACTCGGCGCCGGCGGCTACAAGGGGCTGTATTCGGCCGTCTCCATCCTCGGCTTCGTGCTGCTGATCTATGGCTACGGGCTCCAGCGCGCGGCGGGCTACACGGTCGTCTGGGAGCCGCCGGTCTGGACGCGGCATCTGGCGCTTTTGCTCAACCTGCCGATCTTCATCCTGCTCGCCGTCGGCCGGCGGCCCTCCTGGCTCCTGTCGCGCATCAAGCACCCGATGCTGCTGGCCGTGAAGATCTGGGCCACCGCCCATCTCCTCGCCAATGGCGATCTCGGCAGCCTGCTGCTGTTCGGCGGCTTCCTCGCCTGGGCGGTGATGGCGCGGATCTCAGTCAAGCGCCGGCCGGAGGAGATCGCCCGCGCTGCCGCCATGGCGAATGTCGCCTTCGGCCGCCGCGACGTCATCGCGATCGTCGCGGGGCTCGTGCTCTATGTCGTCTTCGCGCTCTGGCTCCACCCGCTGCTGATCGGCGTGCCGGTCATGACCCGAGGCTGAGGCGAGAGGCCGCCGGGCGCGGCCATCGCCTCACAGATGCGAGCCGACCTCGTCGCGGAACCAGTAGCAGCCGAGCCCCAGGCAGCCGATCAGGATCGACAGCGCATAGGGGCCGAAGAGGCTCGCGACGAAGACGAGGCCGATGAAGCCCCGCATTCCCCAGATCAACCATGGTGTCTTCATGGCCCAACCCTTGTTTCCGGATCCCTGCCAAAACGTAAACAGAAACACGTGAATCGAAGTTGAACGGATAGGGTAAATCGCCGTTTTGGCTTTGTTCCCAGCGTGTTAGGGGTTAAGGCGGATTTGCGGCGACAGCCATGGAAAAGCCGCTTGCGGCCGTCTGCCGCAGGGGTAACCCTAGGCGTCCCACAAACGGGAATCAGCGACGATGACGAAGACCCTTCTGGCTGCCCTCGCCCTCACCTGCATGACCAGCTTCGCGCAGGCGCAGAGCTGCGCCGTCCAGGCCAGCGACAAGAAGCTGGCCGGCGCCGCCAAGACCAGCTTCCTGACCAAGTGCGAAAAGGACGCCACCGCCGCCTGCGACAAGCAGGCCGCCGACAAGAAGCTCGCCGGCGCCGCCAAGACGAGCTTCACCAAGAAATGCGTCACCGATTCGGTCGGCACCTGAGCCCGGCGCCGGCCCATGAAAAAGGGGCGGCTCTCGCGAGCCGCCCCGGTTCTCTGCTGCGCGGGCGGGATCAGCCGCGGCGGTCGCCATAGTCGCCGCGATCCTCGCGCCAGCGCGGCCCGCGCTCGCCGTCATGATAACCGCGGCCGCCGCGATAGCCCTCCATCCGGTCCTCCATGCCGCCATGCATGCGCTCATGCATCGCCCGCATCCGGCCGCGGCCCTCGGCCATGGCCTCGCGGACCGCGCGGCGCGCCACCGTCTTCTGCTCGTCGCTGAGCGTGACCCAGAGCGGGCGCACCGCATCGGCCAGCTCCTTGGAGCGCGCGGCACGCTCGCTGGCGCGTCCGGACATCATGTCGAGCTTCTCCATGATGTCGGCATGGCGGAAGGTCTCGCGCTGCTCGCGCATCGCCGACCAGCCGGAGCGGCGCTCCTCGGCGCGCTTCTTGATGACGCCCTCGACCGTCTCGAACAGCGGCACCTGCTCGGGCTTGAGCCGCATGTCGGTCCGCAGCTTGGCGAGGCGCTCGTTGAGCCGCGCCTGCATGCGTTCCGCGCGCTGCTCGCGCCACTCGGCGCGGCGCTCCTTGCGGCTCTCATAGCGGTCGGCACGATCGGGGCGCTCGCTGCGCTCCTGGCGCGGACCGTCGCGCTCGCCGCCGGCCGGCGGGATCGGAGCCGGCTGCGCGACGGCGAAGCCCGCTGCCAAGGCCGCGATAGAGGAAGCTGCGATCAGGGCGAAGGGTTTCATGCGGTATCTCCCGAGTCGTGGGCGGAGGGAACAGTCGCTGCGCGGGTCTCGAAGCCGGGTCGCGATGAGGGAGACCATGAACCGGCGGCGCTGTCCTTGCGATGGCGCAATCATGAACTCTCGGTAATGTAACGCCCCGGTCTCTTCGTCGTTCCCCGCCACCCTGCCGTCCGAGCCGCTGCCCATGCGCAATCTCATCACCGATGTCCGCGGCCTTCTCGTCGGCCAGGCGCAGGATGCGGAAGCGGCGACCGGCGTCAGCGTCGCCCTGTTCGATCGGCCGACGGTGGCGTCCGTCGCGATCCTCGGCGGAGCGCCCGGCGTGCGCGAGACCGCCCTGCTAGAGCCGGAGATGACGGTCGAGCATGTCGATGCGATCGTGCTCTCCGGCGGCTCGGCCTGGGGTCTGGCGGCGGCCGACGGGGTCATGGCGCATCTGGCGGGCCAGGGCCGCGGCTTCGCGATCGGGCCGCTGCGCGTGCCGATCGTCCCGCAGGCGATCCTGTTCGACCTGCTCAATGGCGGCGCCAAGCCCTGGGCCAAGGGCGGTGAGGAAGCGCCCTATCGCCGGCTGGGCGCAGAAGCCGCAGCCAACGCCGGCGCCGATGTCGCCCTCGGCACAGCCGGCGCCGGCTTTGGTGCCACCACCGCCAATCTCAAGGGCGGGCTCGGCTCAGCCAGCGCCCGCGCCGCCACGGGCCAGATCGTCGGCGCGCTCGTCGCGGTCAATGCGGTCGGCACGGCGACGATCGGCGACGGCCCGCATTTCTGGGCGGCGCCTTACGAGCGCGACGCCGAGTTCGGCGGGCTGGGCTGGCCATCCCGCGTTGACCCCGCCGATCTCGGGCTGCGCTTCAAGGGCGGGGCCGGCCAGAACACCACCATCGCCCTCGTCGCGACCGACGCGGTTCTGAGCAAGGCGCAGTGCAAGCGCCTCGCGCTCGCCGCCCATGACGGGCTGGCGCGGGCGCTGCGGCCCTCCCATGGCGCGCTCGATGGCGACATCGTCTTCGCCGCCGCGACCGGCCATAGCGGCGCGCCCTCGGACGCCTTCGCGCTGACGGAGCTCTGCACCACGGCCGCCGACGTGCTGGCGCGGGCCGTGGCGCGCGGCGTCCATGCCGCCACCGCCCTGCCCTTTGCAGGCGCGCTGCCGGCCTGGAAAGACCGTTTCCGAGGCTGACCGCGCCCCGCCGCCATGCTAGAGGCGCGGCCATGTCGACCGATGATTTCCTCGCCCGCTTCGGCGCCGCCGGCCAGCGCCAGCCCGATCCCGTCGCCGCCGCCCAGAAGGCGATGCGCAACGCCCTGCCGAAGCGCTTCTACGAGAGCGCGGCCGCCATCGAGCGCGACGGGCTGTTCCATGTCGCGCTCGACGGCCGCACCGCGCGCACCCCGGCCCGCAACCCGCTCGCCATCGCCTCGCGCGATGTCGCCGAGGCGCTCGCGGCCGAGTGGCAGGCCCAGGATCAGGTCATCGACCCGGCCCGGATGCCCCTGACGCGGCTGGTCAATTCGGCGCTGGACGGCGTCGCCGACCAGCAGGACGCCGTGCGGGCCGAGATGGTGCGCTATGCCGGCAGCGACGCGATCTGCTACCGCGCCGGCGAGCCCGAGGCGCTGGTCGCCCGCCAGAACGAGATCTGGGAACCGATCCGCCGCGACGTCGAGCAGCGGCTCGGCGCCCGCTTCATCCTCGCAGAAGGCATCGTCTTCGCACCGCAGCCGGCCCCGGCGCTCAAGGCGGTCGAAGACGCGGTCGCGACCATTCCCGCTCCTGTCGCACTCGCCGGCGCCCATAGCGTCATGACGCTGACCGGCTCGACCCTGCTGATGCTGGCGCTGCATTTCGGCCTGAGCGACGCCGACGCAGTCTGGGAAGCGGCCCATTGCGACGAGGACTACCAGATCGGGATCTGGGGGCAGGACGAGGAAGCGGCCGAGCGCCGCGCCCTGCGACGCGCCGAGTACGATGCCGCCGTTCTGCTGCTGACCCGCGGCTGACGGCCGCGCGCACCGCAGGCCGACGAAGCACCCTTGTGGTTGCGCCCTCGGCGGCCGACGCGCTACGGCTTGCCGGGGCGCATTTCACAGACCGCATCCGGATGTTTCAATGGTGACCCGCACGGAACTCGTGACGCGGCTCGAACAGGCCTTTCTCGGCCATGGCTACGAGCGGCTGACGATGACCGCGCTCGCCGATGCCATAGGTCTGACACGCCGCACGCTCTACAACCATTTCAGCAGCAAGGAGGAGGCGTTCCGCTTCCTTATCGAGAGCGTCAACAGCGCCGCCGTCGAGGCCGGCATGGCGGCGGGCCGGGCCGCCCTCGACGCAGCGCAGGACCCTGTGGACGTCTTCGCGGTCACGCTGGACACCCGCTACGGCCACAACCGGCGACGTCTCGCGACGTCCCGCCACGCGGTCGAGATCAACGATCAGGCCTTCCGTCGCTGCCGCGACCTGATGATCGTCTCCGCCGAGAGCTTTCATGGCGAGCTGGCGGGCTTGATCGGCGAAATGACGGCCCTTGGCCTTCTGCGGCTTCACGACGGCGTCACGGCCCGCGATCTCGCCCAGCTTCTCGCCGACGGCGCCCGGGGCACCAATCAGAGCCTGCCGCCGGTCGATCCGCAGGGCCTGCACCAGCGCTACACCGCCATGGTGCGGGCGATCCTGCACGGCACGGTTCACGCCGACGTGAACCATAGCTGAAATTCACATATTGCCGTGATCTGTGCCATGTGATCAACGAGACCCCGCGGTGATGTTTGACGTTCCGGGGGGGACGGATGGACGGGGGTTCACTCGAGGTCGAGGGCTATCTGGCCCATCCGCGCTTCGCCGGGCTCGTCAGGGCCCTTGCAGGCGGTTTCCTGGGCGCGCAGCAGGTCGTGCCGCGGCTCGTCACGCAGTTCGCGTCGCAGCAGCGCTGCCTGATCTCGCACGCCGCCCTGGCCTCCTATTTCCGTGGCATGCTCGGCGGCAAACCGGGCATGACCCAGCGCGACTTCGTCGAGAACGCTCTCGCGCATGGCCTGTCGAGCCGCAACACCGCCGCCGCCTTCTTCGCCGAAGCGCTTTATTACGGGCTCATCCGCGTCTGCGGCCCGGACCGGGGGCGCGCGAGCATCGCCGAACCGGCCCCCGAGACGCTGTGGGGCATGTGTGAGTGGTATCGGCTGCATCTGGCTGTGATCGACGGCCTCGACGGCGGCACCCGCGCCGCCATCATGCAATCCGGCGGCATCACGCTGCTCGCCGCCGTCGAGCCGGTGGTGGCCGATGCGCTGCTGGCCTCGCCGCTGATCCGCAACCCGCCATCGACCTATGCGGTCTTCGCCTCGGTCGACGAGGGCGGCAGCCTAATGGACCGGCTGATCGCCGGCTCCGACCCCACCGCCGACCTCGAGGAGCGCGCCGTCACCGACGTGACCTCCGTCTCCGCGCTGGCCAAGCCCTTCAACATCTCGCGCACCCATGCCGGCCGCACGCTCGCCGGCGCCATCGCGCTCGGCGCCATCGGCTGGACCGGTGTTCCGGGCCGCTCGCCACTCTGGCTGTCGCGCGCCTTCCGCGAGGATTACGCGCGGGTCCAGGCCACCAAGCTCGTGATCATCGCGGCCGCCTTCGATGCGGCCACTGCCGGAGCGGGCGTCGGCTCCGGCCTTCGCGCCATGCCGGCGCCCCCCGCCCAGTTCGAGGGCGTGCGCCCGGCCTGGTAGCCGCGACGGGACAGCGCTCGGCCGCGGAGGCGAGCCTCGCGATCGGCGCGCGTCTCGACGCCCTGCCCGCCTGCAAGGTTCGGCTGACCCTCTTCGCGGTGCTGACGCTCGGGCTCTTCGCCGATATGGCCGAGGTCGCGCTCGGCAATGCTCTGGCGGCCGTCTTCCAGAGCCCAACTGACCCGCCCGACATCGCCGTTTTCACGGCCGCGATCTTCACGGGCGGCGCCGTCGCTGCGCCGCTCCTCGGGCGGTTGGGCGACCACGCGGCGAGCACGTTCCTCGCAAATCATGACGTTAGGTCAGGCATGTAAACCATTTACTGACCATTTTTGACCGGTGCATTGCACAGCTCTGTCGCCTCTGAGAAAGCTTCTTCCGCTCGAACGATCCGAAACGGCTTCAAAACGTCGCTTGCCCGCTTCTTTCCGCCGAAACGGCGCCAGGAAGGTCGGGGCGGACCAGAGGCCCACCGGTGTCGGCACGGGATCGCGTCGCGATCGAGGGGGTGGGTGGTATGGCTGGACGATCGACCGCATGGCGGGTGGCAGGTTTGGCGGCGTCTTTCGCCCTCGCCTCGGCGGCGCAGGCGCTCGCGCAAGCCCCCGCGTCCCGGCCAGCGGGCCCGGCTGCGCCGTCTCCCGCCGCGCCGAACGGTGCCGCACCGGCTGCGGTCCCCTCAGAGCCCAGCGTCACCACGGCGAGCTTCGGCGACTGGACGCTGCGCTGCCAGCGCATCGAGGGCTCCCGCGCCCAGCGCGTCTGCGAGGTGGCGCAGGTGCTGCAGGCTCAGGGGCAACAGGCTCCGCTAGCGCAGATCGCGATCGGCCGGCTCTCCGCCGGCGACCCGCTGCGCGTCACGGCCGTGATGCCGGTCAGCGTCAGCTTCCCGAGCAGCGTCCAGATCGCGTTCGGCGAGAAGGAGGCCCAGCCGCTCGATCTGCCCTGGCGGCGCTGCCTGCCGACGGGCTGCTTCGCCGACGCCGTCCTGCCCGATGAGGCGGCGAAGCTCTGGCGCAAGGCCAATGAGGCGGGTCGGATCGTCTTCCGGGATGCCGCCGGCCGCGACCTCGTCCTGCCGCTCTCGACACGCGGGCTCGATCCCGCGCTCGATGCGCTGGCGCGCGAGAAGCTCTGACGATGGCGCGCCGCCGGACGAAGACGCTCGCGAAGCCCCGGGGCGCTCAGCCGGGGTTCGTCCCGCCGGCCCTGCGCGCGCGACCCCGCGGGCCGGTGCTGGCGGCCTGGCGGCAGCGCTGCCTCGTCGGCCAGGCGATGGCGCTCGCCTTGTGGAACGCGCCCGCCTTCGCGCAGAACATCATCACGCCCGACGGACGCACCCAGACCAACGTCTCAGTCAGCGGCACGACCACCACGATCACGACCCAGACGATCGCGGCCGGCGCCGGCTACAACTCCTTCTCGCGCTTCGAGCAGGCGGCCGGCACCACGGTGAACATGCACCTGCCCCAGAACACCGGGGCGCTGGTGAACATCGTTCGCGACGGCCCGGTCGTCGTCAACGGCATCCTCAACTCCTACAAGAACGGCCAGATCGGCGGGCACATCTACTTCTCGGATTCGGCCGGCTTCACGGTCGGGCCGAGCGGCGTGATCAACACCGGCCGGCTGACCGTCAACACGCCGACCCGCGAGTTCCTTGATCGGGTCATCAGCCCGAACGGCGTCGTCGACGAGGCGCTGGCCGCGCGGCTGCGTGCCAACGACGTGCCGATTTCGCCCGATGGGCGCATCACGATCGACGGCCGGATCAACGCGAAGCGTGGCGTCACGCTGCACGGCCATTCCGTCAGCATCGCCGGCCAGATCACCTCCAATGCCACCGCGGAGGACCTCGGCGAACGGCGCCGCCGCCACCGCACCGCCTTCGCCGAGAGCGTCAACACCAAGGGCCTGCGTCAGGGCGCGGCGATGGTCGCGCGCAAGGGCGGCGGGATCGAGATCGTGGCCGCCGGCACGGTCAGCGTGTCCGGCCGCCTCAGCGCCAACGCGACGGGCCGCCGCGCCGCCGGCAGCATCGCGATCCGCTCGGGCAAGGGCACGACGATCGCCGCCACGGCGAAGATCACGGCCACCGGCGCCGCCCCCTCGCCTCGTCTGAGCGCCGGCTCAGCCGCTGCGGTCAACACGACCGAAGGCGGCAAGGTCTCGATCACGTCGGACGCGGCCATCGCGATCGCCCGCGGTGCGGTCGTCGATGTCAGCGCCGCGCGCGACGTCGCCGGAAAGGCCGGCTCGGCCATCGTCTTCGCCGGCACCCATCTCGACGTCGCCGATGGCGCCGTCTTCCGCGGCACGGCCGGCACCAGCGGCGACGGTGGTTTCCTCGAGCTCAGCGCGAAGAACACGGTGACGCTGGGGGCAGTCGATGTCGATCTCTCCGCCCGCAACGGCAAGGCCGGCCTGCTCTTCATCGACCCCACCGACATCGTGATCGGAACCGGCGGCAGCGCCAACATGATCACCAACGGCACAGATGTGTCGCTGCTGGCCACGAACAGCATCACCATCCGGGGCGACGGCCTCATCGATACGCGCAACTTCAACCGGCAGGCGGGGGCCCTTTCCGCGACCAATGCATCGCTCGGCAACTCCGGTAACATCACGCTCGAAGCGCCGAAGATCGAGGTCGCGGGTCAATTGCTCGCGGGTGTCAGCGCCGGCAGCGCCTTCTCGGCCGGCAATGTGACGCTCACCGCCAGCCAGTCGCAGACCCTGCTCTCCGGGGCCGCCACCGCCGAGGCCGGCATCAAGGTCTCGGGCACGATCACCGGCCGCGACGTCGTGATGACGGCCGATGCCCGCGCCGTGTCCTCCTTCATCGACCCGAATGCGGGGACACTCGTCGCGCTGGCGGCCCAGACGGTCGGCGGCGCGATGTTCGGGCTGAACGGCTCCTATGTCGGCAGCACGATCGCGTCGACGATCGAGATCGCATCGACCGCCGTGATCGAGGCGACGCGGAACGTCTCGCTGAGCGCCAGCGGCCGGCAGGAGGCCTCGCTGCCGGCCGTCACGCTCTCGGGCAATTTCCCGTGGGGCGCGGCGGTGTCGATCGGCGAGATCGCCGGGGAGGTGAAGGCCGACGTCGCCTCGGGCGCGCGGATCACGGTCGGGGGAAATCTCGACGTCCGGGCGTCGAACGACGTCAAGCTCGGCGTCACCGCGCTGACGCTGACGACCGGGCAGAGCCTGGTGGCGGCGACCGTCGCCTATGGCGCCGTCGACGTCACGACCGCGGCCAAGGTCCATTCCGGCGCGATCATTACCGCCGGCGCGACGACCAACGTCACCGTATCGGCCCTCACCACCAACAGCTTCTCGACCTCCGCCACGGCGATGGCCTCGGCGGGAAGCGTCGGCGGCATCGCCTTCGCCTATTCGGACTACAAGGCGGCCACGGAGGCACAGTTCGGGGCCTCGCTCGGCAGCGCCGCCAGCAAGGCCGGCAGCCTGACCGTCCAGGCGGTCTCCGACACGACCAAGAACGCGACCAGCGCCACGACGACGGTCGGCAACAACGCTCTTTTCAACGCCGGCCCGGCCGGTTCGACGGTCTCGGACCTGCTCACCAAGATCCTCGGCAAGGTCAGCAGCGGCAGCAGCAGCGTCCCGGCCAAGGTCGGCAGCGCCATCGCCATCGCCGACAGCGGCCTCAGCGCCAAGGCCTCCATCGGGGCGGATGCGGGCGGCGCCGCGCCCGCGATCTACACCAACGGCAACGTCGCCGTCGCCAGCCGCCAGTCGGACTTCGGCGTCCGGCTGATCGCCGACAGTTCGACCAACTCCACCTCGACGGATCCGACAGCCGCCAATCCCCAGGCGCAGGTCTCGCTCTCCTTCGGCATCGCCCTCGGCAATTACAATCACGATTCGACTGCCTTTATCGGCCCCGGCGCGACGGTGAGCGGATTCCGCGTCGGCGTCGGCGCCACCAACGAGATGCCGATCTCGAACACCTGGACGAACTGGGCCGGGCTGTCGGAGGCGGTCTCGCACCTCAACGGCAATCTCGGCGTCGTCAACAACATCCTGACGACCTATGCCAATGCCAGTTCTCAATCCGATCAACTCGGGCTGGCCGGATCGGTCGACTATTTCCGCGTCAACAACGAGACCTCGGCCTATATCGCCAGCGGCGCGACGATCACGGCCGCCTCGCTGGGCGGGGCCTGGCAGACGACGCTGGCGGACGGTTACGAGCAGGCCTGGAGCCGGGCCGTCAGTGTCGCCGCCGACACCACCGTCCACAGCATCGATGGCGGCGGCAATTTCGGCTTCACCGGCGGTGTCCAGGGCGGAGCCGGTTCGGCCGCGGGCGGAACCCTGCTCGACATCGGCCGCAGCAGCCGCACGGTCGCCGCCATCGCCGACGGCGCGACGGTCACCGCCGGCGATCTCGCGGTCACGGCGACGACCTCGGACAAGATGTTCGTGGTGGCGACCTCTTCGGGCCAGTCCGCCGGCGTTGCTCTGAACGGCATGGTCTCGCTGGCAGGGCTGAACAACCAGACCCTCGCCTCGATCAGCAATCGCGCGCGGATCACCGCCGATCTCGTCGATCTCCGTGCCGAGCAGTTCGTCTCGCTGTTCTCGCTCGGCGGCGCCTTGGCGGGCGGGGGCACCGGCGGCAGCAGCTTCGGCGTCTCCGTCGCGCGCCTGGACGCGACGACGGTGACCCGCGCCTATATCGGCGACAATGCCGACGACCTCTCCGGTAACCGGCTGCGAGGAACCGGCACGACGCTGGGATTGATCCGCACGGATTCGTTGACGGTCCAGGCCGCGACCACCGGGCGGCTGACGGCTGCGTCCGTCGCAGCCGCGGTTGTCGATGGAACGATGGATTTCGTCACGAACGACCCGTTCTTCGCCGCCGTATCGGCCGCGACCGTGGTCCAGGGCGGCGGCAGCCCCTCCTTCGCGCTCGCCGGCAGCGCGGCTGTGGCGGCGACTCAACTGGGCACCTCGGCCTGGATCGACGGCGCCCGGATCGAGAACCGGCTCCAGCCGCTCTCGACCGCGGTCAGGGCCCTGAACTCAAGCATCATCGAGATCGGCTCGGGCTCGGCCGCTGTCAATCTCGCCGGAACCAGCGCGCCTTCCGCCGCGCTCGCCGGCGCCATCGCCTATGCCAAGCTGGACAACAGCACCGACGCCCATATCGCCGGCTCGACGCTGACCAATATCGGCAACACAACCGTGCAGGCGCTGGCCGGCGGGCGCATCACCGCGGTGGGCCTCGGCCTCGCCGGCTCCGGCGGCGGCAACGGTGCCGCGGCGATGTCGGTCTCGCTCGGACTCGTGACCGACCGGGTCTCGGCCGCCATCTCGGATTCGACCCTGCTCGCGGGCACCTTCGCGCTCGGTGCCAATGCGGTCGCGGTCAACGCCTACCAGACCACCGATATCGGCATCGGCGGCGGTGCCGCCTATGCCGGCGCGAAGAACGGCGTCGGTCTCGCCTTGACCTATACCGAGATCGCCGACCCCGATGGCGAGGAGTCGGTCAGCGCCAGGGTGACGCGCTCGCGGCTGGACTCCGTCCAGAGCCTCAGCGTCACCGCCTCGGGGGCGAGCCGCATCGTCTCCAGCGCCATCAGCGCCGGCCTCGGCGGCAACGGGCTGGCCGGTTCCCTCGTCTTCAACACGGTCACGCCGACGATCCGGGCCATGATCGACGGCAGCACGGCGACGCCCGCCCTGATCACGACGCGCGGGGACGTGCTGGTCCTGTCCGACGGCAGCCGCAACGCCACCCTCGACGCGCTGATCACCGGCCGCCAGCTCTTCGCCGGCACCGACACCAGCCAGATCGACTTCACTGGCTCCGCCGCCAACAACGGCACCGCCAACCCGACGGGAGCCGCGATCCTCGCCGTCGCGGGCGCCGTGCAGGCCGGCACCAACAATGTCGGCGTCTCGCTGCTGGTCAACCGCATCGCCCAGTCGCATCTCGCCACCATCGATCAGGTCGACCTGACGGCCGGCGGCCTCGTCACCGTGCGCGCCCAGGACGGCGCCACCATCACCGGTGTCGCCGTGGGTCTCGGCGTCGCCACCGGCGCCTTCGCCGGCACGGCCTCGGTGGTGCTGCAGTCGATCGGCAATGTCGCCCGCGCCGGCATCACCGGCAGCGGCACCTCCATCACCGCCGCGGAGCTGGACGTCACCGGGGCCGTCACCTCGACGATCCGTGCCAGCGCCGGTTCGCTCGGTCTCGGCATCGGCACGGCGGCGGTCGGCCTCTCGGTCGTCGAGAGCGACATCGCCAACGAGGCCGATGCGACCGTGGCCGACGCCACGATCCGCACCTCGGGCGACGTCGTCCTGCGGGCCGGTTCGACCGCCACCATCGACACGCTCGCCATCGGCATCGCCATGTCGCGCAATGTCGGGCTGGCCGGCTCCATCGCCAACAACAGCATCGCCACCGACGTCGCCGCCAGGGTGGCGGGCGCCGACATCATCGCCGGCAACAATCTCGGGCTCTTCGCGAGCAATACCGACCGCATCACCGTCTCGGCCGGCGCGCTCGGCGCCACGCTGGGCGCGCCCTCCGTCGCGGGCGGCCTCTCGGTCGTCAACAACACGATCGGCGGAGCGACCACGGCCTCGATCGGCGCCGGCAGCACGGTCGATGCGCGCGCCGGCGGTTCGGGCGCGCTGAACTACCAGGCCGGCCAGCTCGTCACCGCCTTCGACCTGAGCACGGCGACGGACCCGAGCGCGGCCCAGCCCTTGCTCGCCATGACCGCGCGCAGCGCCCGCGGCCTGGGCGTGGTCGCCACCTCGCAGCAATCGGTCCTGGCCAATGCCGTGACCGGCGGCGTCGCCATCTTCCCGATTTCCGGCGCCGTCGCGATTGTCCCGATCCGCAACGTCCTGGGCGGCAGCACGGCCGCGGTGATCGACGGCAGCGCCGTCAACACGCGCCTCACCGGTACGGATTCGACCGCCGTCGCCATCGAGGCGGCGAGCCACTCTTATGCGGCGACCTTCATCACGGTCGGCTCGATCGGCGGCGTCGCGGCCGCGGGCGCCGACGCCAACACCGTCATGCAGCGCAGCACCCGCGCCGCGCTGACCGGCAGCACGCTCGGCACGACCACGCCGGGCTTCACCGGCCCGGGTGTCACCGCCCTCGACATCGCGGCGAACGCCTCGCAATCGGCGACGGGCACCGTGATCGGCTTCGCGGCGGGCCTCGGCGGCGCGGCGGCGTCCGGCATCGTCAACAGCTTCGCGGCGACCACCACGGCCACGCTCGATCAGGGTCTCGTCACGGCGGGCCGCGTCGCGGTGAACGCCGAGAGCCGCAACGGCTTCTACGGCTTCGCGACGGTCGCGGCCGGCGGCGGTGTCGGCCTCGGCAGCGCCTTCACCGTCGGCACCAGCCGCAACACGACGCTCGCCACCATCGGCGGCGGCGCCGGCCAGACGACGGTCAACCTCAACGGCGCGCTCGCCGTGGCGGCGCGCAGCATCAACGATTTCACGCTGCTGGCGACCGGCGGCGCGGCCGGCGGCTTTGCCGGCGTCGCCGGCATGGTCAATTTCATCGACGTCGAGAACGAGACCCGCGCCGGTCTCTACGGCGTCGTCGCGACGCTGCGCCCGGCCAGCGCCGCAGGCATCGCGGTCAGCGCGACCGAGACGACGCGGATCACGCCGACCACGGCCGCCGGCGCGACAGGCACCATGGGCGCCGGCGCCGCCGCCACGATCGCGAGCCTCGACAGCCGCGTGCTGGCCGACATCACGGGATCGACCCTCTCGGCACCGGGCGCCGCCTCGGCCTCCGCTACCTCCGAGCGCATCGTCGATGCCCGCACGGTCACGCTCGGCGTCGGCGGTACGGCCGGCATCGGCGCCTCGGTGGCGGTGATCTCGGTCGGCACCGCCACGCCCGCGGGCGCCGGTGCGGAGCTGAACGCCAATGGCGACGGCACGCTGGCGCGGGTCAGCCAGCTCACCGCCGGCAATGCCGATCTCGTGCTCAGCGCCAGCGGCCTCGCGGCCTATCGCAGCTATCGCGGCACGGCCGGCGCCTCGATGACGGATGCCGCCCTGCGCGACGCGGCGCAGGCCGAACACAATCTGCTGCTGGCCAGCGGCACGGTGTCGAACGGCGCCTTGACGCTCGGAAGCGCGGGCGTGACCGCCCTGCGCTCGGCCGCCGCGACCGCGCTCGGCATCGCGAGCCCGAGCGACGCGCAGGTGCGCAGCTGGGCCGCCCAGCGCTACGCCGCGCTCACCGGCGGCAGCGTCGCCTATCTCATGAGCGATGCCGGTGTCTCCGCCTATCGCGCCACCGTCACCGCGACCCTGCCGGGCGCGACGGACGACCAGATCCGCAGCGCCGCCAATGACGCCTATGCCCGTCTGCTCGCCAATGGCACCGTCTCCAACGGCGTGCTGACGCTGACCACCGCCGGCCTCGCCGCCTATCGCGCCGAGGCGAGCGCCGCCCTCGGCCGGACGGCGACCGATGCCGAGGTCCGCAGCTATGCGGCCCAGCAATACAGCTTCTTCACCGCCAACCGCAGCCGCATCGTCGCGCCGGCCTCGCAGAGCGCGAGCGCCCTGCTGGACTCCGCGGACTCGCGGACCGCCGCGACCGTCGCCGGCGGCAGCATCGCGAGCGGCTCGGTCGCCGTCACCGCCCTGTCGCAGACCACGACCAGCAACCTCGCCACCGGCGTGGGCACCGGCGGCGCGGCCGGCGTCGGCGCCGCCACCGCCTACACCACGGTCGGGGACAAGGTCTCCGCCACGCTCGACCAGATCGCCGTCACCACCGGCTCGATCACGCTATCCGCCCGCTC
>FWWL01000279.1_pt1 | contig 149946 bp, 155 predicted proteins | sample 2228331 | NCBI WGS metagenome assembly FWWL01 (sample SAMEA103939775, study PRJEB20133) | metagenome | reverse complement strand
AGTAGCCAACATGAGGCCTGCGTCCCCGAAGGCATTGACAATGAAAGCCTTGACGCCCGCTGAGGCCGCCTCCGGCCTCTCAAACCAGTGAGCTATCAGCAGGTACGAGGCCAGGCCCACGCCGGCCCACCCCACCATGAGCACAACGAGGCTGCCCGCACTGACCAGCAAGAGCATGGAGCCCAAGAAAAAGTTGATGGTCGCAAAGTATCGCCATATACCGCTGTCGCCTTCCATGTACCCCACGCTGTACAGGTGGATCAGTGCCGACACCCCTGATACGACGGCCAGCATCAGCAAGGTGACGCCATCGACGAAGAGGGAGGGCACTAGCTGAAACCCTGGACCGACGGCCCAGGCCCACAGCTTGAGCTCCGAGGGAGCCCTCGGGTCCCCGTATGCCAGAGCGCCGAGGGCTGCCGCGAAGCTGCCAAAGGCTGCCAGGTTCGCCACCAGACCTGCAGCCTTTGGGGAGCTCGTGAGCCTCGAGAGGCCGGCTACCAGCAATGTTCCGGCAAAGGGTGCAAGGATGCTTGCCGTGACAGCAACCCACATGGCCGCCTAACCCCTCAGGGAACTGACTTCGTCGACGTCCACAGTGCGGTGTCGCCTGAACACGGAAACTATTATGCCAAGACCCACCACAACCTCTGCCGCGGCGATGGCCAGGAGGAACAGGGCCGCCAGCTGGCCATCCACCGTTCCGGCGGCATTGCCTAGGGCAACGAAGCTCAGGCCGGCACCGGCCAGCATCAGCTCCACCGAGAGGAACATGGCTATGGGGTTCCTGCGCACAACCATACCTATGCCGCCGATCACGAACACGGTGAGGGCCAAAGCCAAATACCAGGCAAGGGTCATGGGTTGCCTCCTGCTCGGGTCCTTCTCGACAAGAACACAGCGCCCACCATAGCTACCAGGAGCAGGGCAGAGAGGAGCTCGAAGGCTAGCATGTGCCTGAAGAGGAATCCAAATGCCACCTGGCCAAGGTCTGCAGGCAGGGCCGGCACGGTGATCGTAGGAAGCGTCCAGAGGCCGAGGACTGCCAGTAGTCCCAAAAAGAGCAGGCCAACGACGGGTGCTAGCCATCTCAGGGCTGGCGTGGTATCTGGGCCTTCAGGGGCATCTGGGTCGCTAAGGGTGATCACGAAGAGGAAAAGTACTAGCACCGCTCCGGCGTAGAGGAGGATCTGCACAGCGGCCAGCAGGGGCGCCCCCAGGTACAAGTACAGTACGGAGAGTCCCAGGAAGGTCCACGCAAGGGAAAGCAGGGAGTATAGCAGCTTACGGAAAGCGACCACGCCAAGGGCGCCGGCTAGTATCCAAAGGGACATGACAGCCCCGAAGATGGGGACGAGGCTCATCTTTTGGCCTCCGGCGGGGGCACCAGGAGTTGTTCCTTGGTGACGATGAAGGACTCCCGATCGTAGCCGGATATCTCGTACTCTGGGCCAAGCACGATGGCCTCCGTAGGGCAAGCCTCCTGACAATAGCCGCAGAAGATGCACCGGAGGAGGTTGATCTCGTAGCGCCTGGCGTAGCGCTCTCCAGGCGACCTGCGGTCGTTGGGATCATTCTCCGCCGCCTCGACGTAGATGGCCTGGGCAGGACACGCAGCCGCGCAGAGTTCACAGCCGATGCACCGTTCCAGGCCGTTGGGGTACCTCATCAGCCTGTGGCGGCCCTTGAAGCGCGGAGCTATCTGTACCCGTTGCTCAGGGAACTGCACCGTTATAGGCCTTCGCACGACGTATTTCAGTGTCGTGGCCAAGCCTTTGAGAACACCGCCAACACGCTGTGAAGTGGCAACTGCCATGGCTTCAGCTCCTAGTCATCAGTATCACAAGTGCAGTAACGAAGACGTTCACGACAGCCAAGGGCATAAGCACAAGCCATCCGAACCTCATGAGCCGATCGTACCTAAACCTGGGAAGAGTAGCCCGCACCCATATGAAGGTGAAAAGCAGCAGGACAACCTTGACCAGTAGCCAGTGGGGGCCAGGGGCTATCGGCCCGTACCATCCTCCCAGGAAAAGGATGGAGACGAGAAGGCTAGCCGTGAGCACATTCACATACTCGGCGAGGAAGAAGAGCGCCCACCTGATGCCACTGTACTCTGTCATGTAACCAGCGGTCAGCTCTTGCTCGGCCTCGGGTAGGTCGAAGGGCGCCCTGTTGGTCTCGGCAAAGGCGCAGATGAGAAACAGCGCGAAGGCCAGGGGCTGGAGGACTGCCATCGGCACCGTGCGTTGGGCCTCCACGATGTCCGTAAGCCTGAGGCTGCCCGCTACCATGACTACGCCAACCACCGACATGCCCAAGGCCAGCTCGTAGCTTATAAGCTGTGCCGCTGACCTGATACCGCCCAAGAGCGAAAACTTATTACCCGAGCTCCAGCCTGCCACAACGATTCCGTAGACGCCCAGGGAAGCCACGGCCAACACCATGAGGATGCCCATGCCCGTGTCGCTTACCGCCAGGGGCGTGCTCCGTCCAAAGACTGTAACCTCGGGCCCCCAGGGTATCATGCTGAAAAGGGTCAGGGCTACTGTAGCCGAAATTATGGGTGCCATGGTGAAGGCTATCCGGTCGGCACTTAGGGGCACCACGTCCTCCTTGAAAAGGAGTTTGATGCCGTCGGCAATGGGTTGAAGCAGGCCGAAGGGGCCCGTGCGGTTGGGCCCGATCCTCGCTTGGAGGCGCCCCACCACCTTCCTCTCGGTAAGGGTCATGTAGGCAAAGCCCAACAGGGCTATGCCTAGTGCGATCACCGATTTCACCAGGATTACTAGAAGGTCGATCACGATGCCGCAGCCTCCCTCCAATGTGAAGGCGCAGCCATCTCCATTTCGGCCTCCAGAAGGCTTGAGGCTGTCAGCTGCCGCCGGAAGCCGAAGGGCTCAAGCCCGCTTGTCAGGCCCCGGTGGGTAGGCAGTATCCTTGCTATTTCCCGGAGGACTTCCCCCATGTCCTGGACCTCTCCCCATAGGCCCAGCATCTTGCCCAGGGCTCCGAATATCTCGACGGCGTCTAGGGCCTCTCCCCTGGGGACTAGCGCGGGTTCGGCCTTCTGGATCCTTCCCTCTAGGTTGGTGTAAGTACCGCCCTTCTCGGCAAAGGAACGCAGGGGGAGCCTGAAGTGGGACACTCCGTCGAGCGGAGTGCGGAAACTTGATATCAGTACCAACAGATCCAGCCCTTCGAGAAGCGAGGGGTTGAGGTAGGCCTTCGCCGCAAGATCGAGACCCACCACGATAAGACATCGGAGGTCGCCCTTTCTTAGGGCCTCCAGCATGGCCGCCCCTCCAAGGCCCACAGCTCTCGGGATGGCGAATCCCCACGCCTCCTCGAGCGCCCCAGTGGCTGGCCCCCCAATTGGTGCGTATCCGGGCAGCAGGTTAGGGGTGACCCCGAGGTCCAACGCTCCTTGCTCATTTGCATCCTCGGGGAGTGGGTACAGGCCCAACCCTGTCTTGCTTAGCAGGGTACTTGCGGCGGTGAGCCCAAACAGCCCCGTGGCGAGCACATCCGCTCCCGCACCCGACAGGAGGCGTCGGGGGAACAGCAGGGCCACCTGCCCTGCGGCAATGGCGCGGGCAACGGCCTCCAGCGTGCCCTTGGGGGCTCCGGCCATTCTCTCCACAAGGGGCCAACTTGCCCTGAGAACCGTTTCCAGCAGCTGTGCGCCAACCGGTAGATGTGGTCTCTCCATCTCAGGAACTGTTTCGAGTAGGGCCTTCACGACGGCGAGCAACGTGTCCCCCAGGGTGGCCTGGCCGGCGACTATGCGGCGATGCGCGAGCCGTGCGAGATCAGTGTCATCTGGTCCGAGGTAGACCAAAGTAGCTCCACGCCGGTAGGCTTTCTTCACCCAGAGGTCCACGATCGGCTGGTGTGCCAAGGGGTCGGCCCCCACGAGCATCACGGTATTGGCCTGGGCGAGCTCGGCAATGGAACCCGTCGGGACATCGAGTATCGTTACCTTTCCTGGATAGTAACCATCCAGACGGTGGTCGATGTTATTGGTTCCCAGAGCCCGGGCAAACTTCTGGACTATGTACAGTTCCTCGTTGGTCAGCCTTGGGTCCACCAACACCCCGATGCTCTCAGGCCCGCTTTCGTCTAGGATGGATCGGACCCGCTCTGCCACATCTCGGAGTGCCTGTTCCCAGGTCAGCCTGCTCAGCTGACCTTCCGTCCTGGCCTCGGGATATCTGGGCCGATCTTCGGCGTTAAGGTACTCGTACGTGAACCTTCCGAGATCGCAGAGCCAGCCGTCGTCCACCTCGGGGTTCTCTCGCGAAAGGATCCTCACGATCCTGTCGTCACGCACATCGATGCGGACGTTGCACCCGACGCCACACTGGTTGCAGATGCTGGGTATGGGAGTGATGTCCCAGGGCCTGGCCCTGAAACGGAAGTGGGCCGAGGTCAACGCGCCCACTGGACACAGCTCGATAGTGTTGCCGGAAAAGATGGAATCGAACTTCCTGCCTGGTGCCACACCTATCTCACTCCAGGTACCCCTGTCCAAGGCGGTCAGGCACGGGTCTATCGCGATCTCCTCCTGGAAGCGCACACAACGAAAGCACATGATGCAGCGCTCCCGGTCGAGGAGGATGTGTTCGCTTATGGGTATCGGCTTTCGGAACCGCCTCTTCGGCTCCTGGTAGCGGCTGTCGCTCGGACCGTAGGCGAAGGTGTTATCCTGGAGGGGGCACTCACCACCCTTGTCGCAGACTGGGCAATCGAGGGGATGGTTGATGAGGAGGAACTCCAGGACCGATTTTCTGGCCTCGGCCACTGTCGGCGTGTCGGTGTGGACTACCATCCCTTCGGACACCGGAGTGGTGCAGGCGGTCTGGAGCTTGGGCATGCGTTCGATCTCGACGAGGCACATGCGGCATGCGCCTGCTGGCTTGAGCTTGGGGTGGTAGCAGAAGACAGGGATATCTATCCCCACGGTGCGGGCAGCCTCCACCAGCAGTGTGCCCTTGGGCACCGATACTTGCCGGCCGTCGATGGTCAATGTAACCAGGTCGCTCACCGAACGACCTCCTTTGCGGTCAGGCACCGCCCGTGAGCTAGGTGGTGCTCGTACTCCTCTCTGAAGAGCTGTAGGCTGCTCAGCACAGGCATGCAGGCAGCGTCGCCCAGGGCGCAGAGGGTTCTGCCTACGATGTTCCCGCAGAGCTGTTTTAGAAGGTCCAGGTCGCGCGGAGAGCCTTGTCCCTCCACGATGCGGGCGAGCAGTTTTACCAGCCAGAAGGTTCCCTCTCTGCATGGGGTGCACTTGCCGCAGGACTCGTGGTTGTAGAACTGGACCATCCGCAGAACTGCATGGGGGATGCACACCGTCTCATCCAGGACGATGACGCCACCAGTGCCCAGCATGCTGCCAGCCTGAGCAACGGAGTCGAAGTCCAGGGGTAGATCGAGCATGCTGCCCGGCAACATGGGTGCCGAGGTGCCTCCAGGGATGACCGCCTTTACAGCCCTGTCGCCCACGATGCCGCCCCCGCAATCGAAGATGAGGGAGCCCAGGCTAGTTCCCAGGGGCCGTTCATAGTTGCCAGGCCTGCGCACCCTACCGCTGAGACTGAAGATCTTCGGGCCCGTGTTGCGGGGTGGGTTGCCGATCGTTAGGTACCAGTCGGCTCCGAGGCGGAGTATATGGGGCACGTTGCAGAGCGTCTCCACGTTGTTCACCACTGTGGGCATGCCGTACAGGCCCTCCGTGGCGGGGAAAGGCGGTCGGTACCGGGGTTGAGGCCGCTTCCCTTCGATTGACTCGAGAAGGGCCGTCTCCTCGCCGCAGATGTAGGCTCCGGCACCTCTGTATAACGTAACCTGTAGGCCGTAGCTCGAGCCCAGGATGTTTTCGCCAAGGTAGCCCCTCGAACTAGCTTCGTCCAAGGCCTGTGCCATGCGGGCCGCTCCGAGCGCAAACTCGCCACGCATATATATGAATGCCCTGTTGGCACCAATTGCATAGGCGGCGATGGCTATACCCTCGAGCACTTGGTGCGGGTCGTTTTCCAAGAGCATGCGGTCCTTAAAGCTTCCTGGCTCGCTTTCGTCGGCGTTGCAGATGAGGTACTTTGGCCTGGATGGATCCCTCGGCACGAAGCTCCATTTCTGGCCAGTTGGGAACCCTGCGCCTCCGCGGCCCCTGAGCCCCGAGCGCTTCACCTCCTCCAACACCTCGTCGGGGGACATGGCCAGTGCCTTCTTCAGGCCTTCGTATCCGCCTCGCGCGAGATAGTGGGCGAGGGTCCAGGATTCGGGCTGTCCTATGGCACCTGTCAAGATGGGTGTAAAGGGCTCATTCACGGCCCAACATCTCCAGCAGTCTGTCCACGTTATCTGGCTGCACGCCCTCCAGGTACTCCCCGTTGACCAGCAGAGCGACCGGCTTGTCGCAGGCGGCCAGGCACTCGGCCAAGCGGAGGGTTATCCTGCCGTCCGGAGTCGTCTCCCCCACTTTGATGCCAAGCCGATGCTCCAGCTCCCTCACCAGCTCATCGGATCCTGCCAGGTAGCAGGACAGGTTGTTGCACACGTGCACCACCCTACGGCCCACCGGTTCCAGGTACAGTAGGCTGTAGAAGCTGGCGACCCCCCGCACCGCGGTCACGTCGAACTCCAAAATGTCCGCCACTTCCTGGACGATCTCTGGAGGCAGGTATCCTGCCTCCTCCTGGGCTGCCCTCAGGGCAGGCAATATGGCAGAGCGCCTTTCGGGGAAAGCTTCTTTCAGACGCTCGATCAGCTGGCGGGTGGAGGGGCTAAGGCTCATCGATCAACTTCTCCCATGACTGGATCAACGCTGCCGATGATAGTCACGAGGTCTGCCACCAGGCCGCCTGAAGCCATGACTGGCAGTGCCTGCAGGTTGGAGAAGGACGGCGCCCTGACGTGGACCCTGTAGGGGCGCGAGGACCCGTCGCTTACTATGTAGAAACCGAGCTCGCCCCGCGGAGATTCGATAGCCACGTAGACTTCGCCCTTTGGCACCCTGTACCCCTCGGTGAACAGCTTGAAGTGGTGGATCAGGGCTTCCATGGACGTGTTGATCTCCTCCCGCGGAGGTGGCGACACCTTATGGTCGTGCACCCTGAACTCGCCTTCGGGCAAGCGATCGAGGGCCTGTTGGACTATGCGTATGCTCTCACGCATCTCCTGGATCCGAACCAGGTACCTGGCGTAAGAGTCCCCCTCGGGGCGGGTGGGTACATCGAAGTCGTAGGTATCGTAGCCGCAGTAAGGCTGGGCCTTTCTGATGTCCCACGGAGTGCCACATGCCCGCAGGTTGGGCCCCGTCAGACCGTAGGCTATGGCATCTTCGGCTGTAATCACGCCCACGCCCACTGTTCGGTCCAGCCAAAGCTGGTTTCTCGTCAGCAAGGCCTCGTATTCGTCGACCCTTTCGGGGAAGGTCTCGGCGAAGCTGGCAACTCTCTCCTCGAAGCCCGGCGGGAGATCGGCTGCGAGACCTCCAGGCTTGATGTAGCTGGTCATCATCCTCTGCCCTGAGCACAGCTCGAAGATGTCCAGGATCTGCTCCCTCTCCCTGAAGCAGTACAGGAAGACGCTCATGGCCCCTAGATCCAGGGCCTGGGTGCCGAGCCACACCAGATGGCTGGCTATGCGGGTGAGCTCCGCTAGGATGACCCTGGCCACGGTGGCCTTAGGCGGGGCCTCTATCCCCAGGAGACGCTCCACAGCCAAGGCAAAGCCAAGGTTGTTAATGAGGGGGCATAGGTAGTCCATTCTGTCGGTCAGCGTGATGCCCTGGTTGTAATTGCGGTGCTCGAAGGTCTTTTCGAAGCCGGTGTGGAGGTAGCCTATTACCGGCTCGACCTTGACAACGGTCTCCCCGTCCAGGTAGGTAACCAGCCTCAGAACACCGTGCGTGCTGGGGTGCTGAGGGCCAATATTCACCACCAATGGTTGGCCGTGCTCTACGGTGTCAAGCATCGTTGCCGTCCTTTCGGAGATGGTGGGTGAATAAGATACGCTCGGCACCCAACGGATAGTCCTTGCGCAGGGGATGCCCAACCCAATCGTCGGGCATGAGGATCCTTGTCAGATTAGGGTGACCCAGGAACCTGATGCCAAACATGTCGAAAACTTCCCGCTCGTACCAATTCGCTGACGGGAACAGATCAGTTACAGTCGGCACTTCCTCGCCCTCGTCCACGGGTACCTTGAGCCTCAGCCATGCGTTTAGGAGGAAGGAGTGCACGTGGTAGACCAGCACAAATCTGGGCCTGGTGCCAAGCGGAAGCAGGTCAACGGCGGTAATGTCTACTAATCGAACAAATTGCAGCTGGGGATCTGCCTTCAGTATCTGCAGGACGGCCCGAAGGCTGCCCTGGCTGCAGATCAGAGCAGTTTGCCCTAGCTCTTCCTCTATGGCTGGGGCGGCCTCTCCTAGTGCCTGCCGAAGGTTCTGGGCTAGCAGGTCTGCAAGGGGGCTCATAGTTGCCTCGAGGCCTCGATCTTTTTCTGGAGCCGGATGATGCCGTCTATGAGCGCCTCGGGCCTGGGGGGACAGCCGGCCACGTATACGTCTACGGGGATGATCTTGTCTACGCCCTGTACTAGGGCATAGTTGTTAAATATGCCTCCGCAGGACGCGCAGTCCCCCATGGCAATTACCCACTTTGGCTCGGGCATCTGCTCGTACAGCTGGCGCACCACGGGGGCCATCTTCTGGGACACTCGTCCCGAGACGATCATAAGGTCGGCCTGCCGCGGCGATGCCCTGAAGAGTTCGGCACCGAACCTGGCGAGATCAAAACGGGAAGCTGATGCGGCCATCATTTCGATGGCACAGCAGGCCAGCCCGAAGGTCAGCGGCCAAAGAGAAGACTTCCTGCTCCAGGCCAGGAGTCTGTCCAAGCTGGTGAAAGCTACGCCGAACTCACCGGTCTTTCTCCTTACTCCCATTCGAACACCCCTCGGCGCCACACCCAGAAGAAGCCACCTAAGAGGAGCACGGCAAAGATGAGCATCTCTAGATAGCCGATAACTCCTACCTCGCGGACCGAGGCGGCCCAAGGAAACAAGAAAGCGATCTCGGTATCGAAAACGATTAGGAGCATGGCCACAACATAGAACTTGACAGGAAAGCGCCGCCCCACGGGAGTTAGCTGCTCGATGCCGCATTCGTAGGGCATTAGCTTGCTGGAGGTCGGTCGTCTAGGTCCAAGGATCCTGGCCAGCAGGGTCACCAGGCACGCGAAACCCACCGAGAGGGCTGCCACTACGGCCAATGGGAGGTATTCGTGCGGCACCGGAGTCGCCTCCTCAGGTCCATCTTGTGAATTTTAGCACGAAGTTCGAGGGGTGTCAATGGTTGAACTGAAGCGACAGCTGCAAGTTCTCGGTAGTTCCGCACATTGGGAGCGGCTGAAGGGAGTGTGGTCGGGGCGCTCCGAAGGCGCGGTGGGGCGAAAGTTGGCCGTTGGGCAAGCAGGCGACGATCTCGGAGGTTTTGACGTTCGCGGGAAGGCGATACGTGCGATGCGCTTTGCTATATCGACCTTGTACCTATATGCCCAGTAGGGGTGGGTAAGCGGGTTGGACCACGTCCAGGCCGGCCTGGAGAAGTAGGGAACGAAGCTTTCTGATGGTGTCAATGGCTTGGCCCTGCCAGTGATTGTTCGCCAATACGTACAGCTCGGCGGTGGCGTGGGCCAGCTCGACCAACCTGGGGACCCATTCCTGTAGCTCCTCTACGGAATAGGTGTAGTCGTAGCGTTCCCAAGCGTGCTCATGCTGGTACCACTTCGCAACGTTCCTGCCGTGGAACCTGACGTAGCCAAGGGAGCTGGTAGCCACTGCCAGGGGTGGGAGGAGGCCTTTCAGAGGAGGCTCGTCCACACAGCAGAAGCCAACGCCCAGTTCCGCAAGGAGGGCGAAGGTATCCTGCGATATCCAGCGGGAATTGCGGAACTCCATCACCAGCGGCAGGTTTGGCAGCTGGTCGCGGAGGTACCGCAGGTAGTCTTCCGCCGCCGGGGTGGGCCGGAAGGAGTTGGGAAACTGCGCCAGGACGCACCCGAACTTGCCTGCCCTCAGGAGAGGCAGCAGGGCATCGCGGAATTTTCTGAAGCTCTCTGGGGAGCCGCTTCGATCGTGCGTGAGGTCCCTGTGGGCCTTGACGGTGAACCGGAAACCCTCAGGCGTCTTGGCGGCCAAGGCCATCATGGTCCGTGGACTGGGAATCTGATAGTATGTGAAGTTCAGCTCGACGGCCGGGAACTCTCTGGAATAGTAGGCCAACATGTCCCTGTCGGCCAGGGCCTCAGGATAGTAGGCCCCTTTCCAATCCTGATAGGAGTAGCCTGAAGTGCCCAGGTAAACCGGCATTGCCCCGCTCTAACCCGCGGCTACATTTTACTGAAACTTACTTCCCATTTGGGACACGGCCTAGCTGTGCTCTAGCTTAGCGCCGAGGCCATAGTATCTGCGGGCAGTGATCCCAAGTGCCGCAGGCCCTTTTCCGGGCCATTGGCGTCGTGCCCACATGTGTAGCAGCCGGTCCTGTTGTGCGGAAGTGTGGGCCTCCGGGCGTCCGACGCGGAGCTTGCGAGGCGCTCCTATCGGTTGATCGTCGTCTGTGGCTTGGTCCTGGTAGAATGGTTGTCCTTTTGTGGGAGGTACAGTGGCAATGCAGATGACCCGTGAAGAAGTTGAAGCCTTCCTGGCTAAGCCGTACATAGCGGACCTTGCGACCCTCAAGCCCGACGGGTCGCCCCACATTGCACCGGTGTGGTACATCTACGAATCGGGTACGTTCTACATTACTACCAGGCCGGGGCGAGCCAAGGCCAAGCACATCGTGCGCGATCCCAGGGTAGCCCTTTCGGTCCATGATCCCGTGGCCCCTTACAAGGGAGTGGTTGTTGAGGGGAAGGCAGAACTGGTTCGGGAGGGAGCTGCGGAACTTACTCGTCGCCTGGCCGTGCGGTACCTGGGGCCGACGGAGGGCTTGGCGTATGCAGAAGCTTTGAACCGCTTCGAGCGGGTGGTAATTAGGGTTGTGCCCCTCAAGATGACCAGTTGGGACTACGCCAAGGCTGGATGAGGCCCGCGAAAGCCCTAGAATAGGCCCACTATGTTCCCTTCCTCGTCCAGGTCTATGTTCTCGGCGGCAGGATGGGCGGGAAGGCCCGGCATGAGCTGTATGTCTCCCGTGAGGGCCACCAGAAAGCCAGCGCCTGCGTAAAGTCTGGCACCGGTGACAGGTAGCCGAAAGCCTCGAGGGCTTCCCCGGAGCTGGGGATCGTGGGACAGGGAAAGGGGTGTCTTGGCCATGCACACCGGGAGCTTTCCGAACCCGTCCTCTTCGAAACCTTGCAGCTGCTTCAGCACCGAGGGCTCGAAGTCCACCCCTTGGGCCCCGTACACTTGGACGGCAATGGTCTCGATCTTCTTGGCCAAGGGGAGGTCCTCGCTGTACAGCGGCCGGACTGCGCCCTTGTGGTACGAGACCTCGAGAACTGCCCTGGCCAATGCTATTCCACCACGCGAGCCGTTCCTAAAGACGTCGACTTCTACTGCAGCATCTGCCCCGGCGTCCTTGGCCAGTCTCAAGGCAGCGGCGATCTCGCGATCGGTGTCCTCGTCACGCCGATTTACGGCTACAACCACAGGTAGGCCAAAGGCCTTCACTATGCCGATATGCCTTGCTAGGTTCTCAGCTCCCCTCTCCAGGCTTGTCAGGTCTTCCTGTAAGAGGAGCTCATGAAGCCGGTCGCGTGCCGTAGGCACCGATGGTTGGCCATGGTACTTGAGCCCCCGCACGGTCGCCACCAACACGGCCGCGTCCGGCATATCTCCGCTGTACCACGCCTTGATGTCTATGAGCTTTTCCAACCCCATGTCAGATCCGAAGCCGCTCTCGGTTACCACGACGTCCGCGAGGGCCAGGCCTATCTTGTCGGCCAAGATGGAACTGTTGCCGTGGGCTATGTTGGCGAAGGGACCCGTATGGACCAAAACCGGGGTGCCTTCGTTGCTCTGCATCAGGTTGGGCTTGAGGCCATCCCTAAGGATAGCTGCCATGGCCCCCGCTGCCCTAAGGCTCTCGGCTGTGACCCATCGGCCATCGGCGGACCTGGCCACCACGATCTGGCCCAGCCTCCGCCGCATGTCCTTAAGGTCGGTCGACAAGGATAGGATAGCCATCACTTCCGAGGCCACGGCTATGGTGAACTCTGCTTCCCGGATCGGACCGTTGCTCTTGCCACCGAGGCCGACCAGGACTCGGCGCAGGGCCCGATCGTTCATGTCGACCACCCGGGGCCACTGGATGGTATAGGGGTCAATGGCCAGATGGTTACCATGGTGCAGGTGATTGTCGACAACAGCTGCAAGCAGGTTGTGGGCGGCGGCAACAGCGTGTATGTCGCCCGTCAGATGCAGGTTCATCTCCTCGAGAGGTACCACCTGGGCCAACCCGCCCCCCGCACCCCCGCCCTTGATGCCGAAGGTCGGGCCCATAGAGGGTTGCCGAAGGGTGGCCACGGCACGCAAGCCCAGCTGGCGCGACAGTGCCGCAGACAGTCCTATGGCAACGGTGGTCTTGCCCTCTCCGAAGGGCGTTGGGGTCATAGCCGTTACTGCAATGTACCTGGCACGCCGTGGGACCCCTAGGAAGGGGCGATAGTCGATCTTCGCCTTGTACCTCCCATAAAGTTCCAGCGACGCCTCGGGCACTCCTAGCTCTCGTGCTACTTCCTGAATGGGACGCAGTTTAGCACTCATTTCTCACTTACCTCGGGTAAGATAGAGCCTCGCCGCCTCAACCACATTGCGGATCAGGACGGCGGCCGTTACAGGGCCGGTGCCGCCTGGAACCGGGGAGATGGCTGAGGCCACTTGTGCCACCTGGTCGGTGTCTACATCGCCGACCATCCGGCCGTCCATGAAATTGGTGCCGAAGTCCAACACCACAGCGCCGGGTTTGACCATGGGGGCTTGGATCAACCTGGGTTTCCCTACAGCTACGGCCAAGATGTCGGCCTGTCTGGTGAGGGCGGCGAGATCGGGCGTCCTGGAGTGACAGATAGCCACCGTGGCGTTAGCGTGAAGCAGCATGATGGCCAGGGGACGGCCCACCACTGCACTGCGGCCCACTACCACGGCAAACTTGCCTTCGAGCTCAACGCCGTAGTGTCTAAGGATCTCTATGCCGCCCATGGGCGTGGCGGACGGCAGGACACTGCGGCCGAGGAACAGCCTGCCAATGTTGAGGCTGTTGCTGCAGTCGACATCCTTTCGGGGATCGATGGCATCGAATACGGAGGCTTGGTCCAGATGGGAAGGGATAGGGGTCTCTACGAGGATTCCTGCCACCGTTGAGTCAAGGTTCAGTTCCTCTATGGTTCTCAGAAGGGCCGCCTGGTCGAGGCCGGCTGGCAGCTCGAGCCAGCGGAATGGTAGGCCAATTGCCTCTGCATGGCGGCGGAGGGTGCGGGTGTAGGCCCGGCTCTCCTCGTGACCCTCGAAGCCTACAACGGCTAGTCCCGGTATTTGGGCATGGGAGGCCCTGAGCTGGGCTAGACGCGTGCCCGTCTCCTCAAGGATGCGAGCGGCCACGGGCTTTCCATGGAGAAGGGTCGCGCTCACCGTGCCATACCCCCCACCCTCAGGATGTCATCAGTCAGCGCTCTGATGGGAGCATAGGCCGTCTCCAAGGAGGTACGGAGGGCTGTCAGGCGCCCCTTCAAATGTTCCGCGTCCGCCTCCGAAAGTGATGCGAGGTTTACAGCGGCGTTGCACAGGCCTGCTAGTCCTGCAGCCCAGAGGATGCTGCCGGCGGTAGCCAGGTCCGACGGGGCAACGCTTCCCGTGGTGCCCCTTGCCTTGGAGGCGAGGTCGAGGCCCTTCACGGCCGCCTCCGCTAGCTCCAGGGGTGGGCCCGCGGCCACCCCTGCGGCTCGTTTTATGGCCTCCTTCCGGACCTCACGTTCCTGATTGGTGCTCCTGGGCAGTGCCCAGGCCTCCATGAGGGCCTTGAGGGCCTCGTCATCCATTTGCGCTACAGCAAGGAACCTGTCGGCCAAGGCTCCTGCTTCCTCTGCCATCTGACGGTTGAGTTCCGCCGTTTCTTGAAGAGACTTGCGGCGGGCGGCTATGGTGCAGACCATGGCGACTAGCCCGCTGGCTGCTGCGGCGCTCAGGGCCGCCACGGCGGCGCCACCCGGCGGAGGGCTACCCCTCTTTAGCTTCTCGATGATTTGGCTGAGGTTGATCTCCCTTTCTGGTTTCACAGTGACCTCCGTACGGATTGTCGACAAAGAACAGCTATATCAGCTGCAACAAGGTTTCCAGCCTGGTGAGCCAATCTGCTACCGGAGGAACCTGAGGCCATAGCCACCTCAAGGACAGGGCGATGGCGGCCCCAAAGCACAGCATTGCACCGTAGGGCATGTAGGCCCGCCGTCCCACGCCCCTCAGAAGAGCCAGGGTCGCCCCTACACCTCCTAGGAATGCTCCTAAGAAGAGTCCCAGCAGGGCCAGGGGCCAGCCCAACGCCGCGCCTATGAGGAGCCCCACGAATATGTCGCCGCTACCAAGGGCCCCGAAGCCATAGAGCAGGCCAGCGACGAAGTAGAGGAGGGACATGATGCTGGCTACAGCTATCGCGCCCACGCGGCTGGACTTTAGGGCTGTGGGGTTGGCACCGAGGAAGGCATGCGCAAGGCCCAAGACGACCACAAGGCCGACCACCTGTATCGGAAAGACCAGTCGGTACCTCAGGTCGTAGGCCGCGGTCAGGAGCAGGGCTACCAGCGCCACCACGAGCGGTACATCGGGTGCTCCCTTCCAGGCAGCCATGATGCCCAGGAGCAGGCCCAGGGAGCCGAAGACCACATACCAGAGGCCTCTGCCCCTCCGTTCGCTGGTTAGAAGGCCTAACCACCTGCCCTCGGTGACGTAGGCGATCGCCAGTCCGGCCGCCCCGAGAAGAACGGGCACCACAGGCGTCAAGAGGTCACCCTTGCCACGGCTTTCCGAGCCGCCTCCATCATGACGCCAACAGGGGCCCGAGTGTGGAACCAGAGCTCGAAGCTCTTCGCGCCCTGGTGTACCAGCATGGGAAGCCCGTTGACGCCGGGCACCCGGTGCATCCGGGCGTCGGAAACCAGGGGAGTGTCAAAGTAGACCAGATCGAACACAGCCCCAACGCCCGCTAAAAGGTGCGGCGGGACGACCCTTTCGCCACTGCGGCCCAACGGTGTTGCGTTAACCAGCAGTCCAATGCCGCCGCGGGCCAAAATCTCAGGCAACGCGTGCCACGGGTGGGCGGTTGCCTGAACCTTCGGGCCAAGTCTGCGAGCCAGTGCCTGGGCGCGCTCCAGGGAGCGGTTGATGATATAGAGCAATCGACAGCCAAAGCCCGCGAGCACGTCCACGACGGCCTTGGCAGCTCCACCGGCGCCCAACACCACGGCAGAGTCAAGCCCATGCAATCCCAGGTAATCCCTGAGGGTCACCTCAATGCCGTAGAGGTCGGTGTTGTCACCCACCAAGACGCCGTCCTCTTTGAACAGGGTATTCAGCGCACCCACGCGCTGGGCCTGCGGGGTCAGGACGTCCACCATGGACATGCAGGCCTCCTTGTAAGGTATCGTCACGTTGGCTCCGAGGCACAGGGGGTCCGAACGGAGGCGCTGGACCGTGGTCAGCAGTTCATGGGCCGTCACTTCCCAGAGCTCGTAATGGGCATCCAGGCCTAGGTGAGCTATGGCGGCATTATGGAAGGCCGGCGACAGGCTGTGGCCGATGGGGTTACCTATTAAACCCACCCTCAACGTCATCGATTGCGGTATTTCCTCACGTTCGCGTTATGCTCCTCCAGAGTGACGGCGAAAGCGTGGCTGCCGTCGCCCCTGGCGACAAAGTACAGATAGCTGGTCTGCGCAGGAAAGAGCACGGCCTCTATGGAAGCAAGGCCCGGGTTGCAGATAGGACCCGGGGGCAGGCCTTTGTGGATGTAGGTATTGTAAGGGCTCTCGACGCCCAGGTCGGCAAGGGTGAGCTCCGCCTTCCACCAGTTGCCCGGCACGCCAAGGGCATACTGCACCGTCGGGTCGGCCTGCAGCGGCATGCCTAGCCTGATCCGGTTCAGGTACACGCTGGCAATTATCGGACGCTCCTCAGGGATCTGTGCCTCGCGCTCCACTATGGATGCCAGCGTCATAACTTCATGGAAGGTGAGCCCTGAGGAGCCCACTGCCAGGCTTCCAAGCTTCCTCTGAAGATTGGCGACCATAGCCTTGATGATCTCGACAGGCTCGGTGCCCGGCTGGAATTCATAGGTGTCCGGAAACAGGTAGCCCTCGAGGGTAGCTCCAGCCGGCAGGTCGCGAAGCAGGGGCAACGCGACCTTCTCCGGTCGGGCAGCCAGCAGGAAAGCGCCCTCATCGGCGATCAGGCCAGCCTCGCGGAACCTCTTGGCTACCTCCTCCATCCTCAGGCCCTCGGGGATAGTTACACGCACAGTGGGGGGCACGGCCCTCTCAAGGGCGTCGAGGACCTCCGAATAGGACATACCTGTCCGTAGCCTCACTTCCCCTACCGACAGCTTGCTGTCCCGGCCTGTCAGTCGGGCGTACACACGAAAGGCTACTGCGGAGTTGATCACACCCTCCCTCTCCAGTCTGGGCGCCACCGAGGCGACAGTGTCGCCCGGGGTTACCTTGAGGACAACTTCCTTCCCGGCATCATGGCTCGTGCGAGGTTGAGGGCCTGTTAGAGCAGGCATGGCCGCGAGAACCACAGTGACCAGGATCGCCACGGCCACTGCCACGCCGCCAAGGGGAACAATAAGACGTTTCACCTGTGGCGCTGGGCGTGCACAGTATTATGGTTTTCAGTGCCAGAAGCTAAGTGGATTCTAACAGAGGACCAGGGCCTTGGCAAAGCCCAAAGTGTTGGCGGTAGTGGGCCCCACCGCCGTAGGCAAGAGCGAGTTTGCTTTGTGGCTGGCAAAGCAGGTAGACGGGGAGATCGTGTCGGCCGACTCCCGCCAGCTCTACCGGTACATGGATGTAGGCACTGACAAGCCGCCTCCCGAAGTGCGTAAGGAAGTGCCACACCATCTTTTGGATATAGCGGAGCCGGACCAAGTGGTCACGGCGGCGCACTACAGGCAGCTGGCCGAGCAGGCGGTGGAGGACATCTTGAAGAGGGGCCGGGTACCGATCTTTGTAGGGGGTACAAACCTCTATTTCAAGGTGGCCTTGGAGGGGTGGGCCGTGCCGCCAGTGCCCCCGGACCCCCAGCTGAGGCGTCAGCTGGAGGCGAGGCTCCGTTCTGAGGGGCTGGCTACGCTAGCCGAGGAACTGCTGGCTCGGGATCCCTCCGCCGCCGAGGTAGTGGACCTGAACAACCCCCGCCGCGTCCTCAGGGCCCTGGAGATCATCATCCACACGGGCCGTCCCCTTCGGGAGGTTCGGCGGAAAGAGCCCTCCCCGTTCCGGGTGCTCAAGATAGGCCTCAATGCGTCCCGCGAGGTTCTCTACAGGAGGATAGATGAGCGGATAGAACGCCAGATAAGGTCGGGGCTGGTGGAGGAGACCAAGAGGCTCCTGGAAATGGGATACTCCCCTGCCCTGCCATCTATGACTGGGCTAGGCTATCGGCAGCTGATCCCTTATGTCCTCGGCAAGGCCAGCTTGCAGGATGCTCTGCGCCGTCTTCGCGCCGATACCCACCGGTATGCGAGACAGCAGCTCTCCTGGTTGAGGCGAGATCCCGATATCCACTGGTTCGATGTCACTGCCGAGGGCTGGCGCGGGGATGCCCTGAGATTGGCCGAGTCGTTTCTGGCCGACCCTTAAGGACATGTAAAATCAGCCTACCAGAGCGGAAGGGGTGGACAAGATGAGACTGTCACAGCGGCTGGACCGCATGCCGGTGTACGTGTTCGCAGAGTTCGGGCGGATCATAGCCCAAAAGCGCGCGTCCGGCGCTAGGGTTATCAACCTCGGCATCGGGGATCCGGACCTTCCAGCGCCCGACCACGTTTTGGAGGCTCTTTGCACTGCGGCCAGGCAGGTCTCCAACCAGAAGTACCCCGACTACTTTGGACAGCCCTTCTTCCGCGAGGCGGTGGCCGGCTGGTATGATCGGCGCTTCGGAGTATCCCTCGATCCATCCAGCGAGGTGATCGCCCTCATCGGTTCCAAGGAGGGCACCTCGCACGTAGCTCTGGCCTTGTTGGACCCCGGAGATATAGCCATCGTTCCTAGCCCTGGCTATCCCACCTACTTCTACGGAGCGGTGCTGGCGGGAGCCGACTACTACGAGGTACCGCTGCTCCAGGATGACGGTTTCCTTCTGGACGTAGAGAGGATTCCTCGGGACGTGGCGGCCAGGGCCAAACTACTGTGGCTAAACTATCCCAATAACCCCACGGGCGCAACTGCCAGCCTGGACTATTTCGAGAAAGTTGTGTGGTTTGCCAGACGCCACGAGTTAGCACTCCTGCACGACAACCCTTACTCAGAGATCACCTTCGATGGGTATGTAGCACCCAGCATCCTCGAAGTGCCGGGGGCCAAGGACGTGGCACTGGAATTCCATTCGCTGAGCAAGACCTACAACATGACCGGTTTCAGGGTGGGCATGGCTGTCGGCAGTAGGGAGCTCGTGGCAGCGCTAGCCCGTGTGAAATCGCAGATCGACACTGGCATATTTGTGCCGATACAAGTGGCCGCTGCTGCAGCCCTTAGTGGAGATCAATCGTGGCTTGCGGAACGCAACCTAGTATACCAGCGCAGACGAGACGCAGTCGCGGAGGTGCTTGCCTCGAAGGGATGGCAGACCATCAAGCCCAAGGGAAGCATCTACCTTTGGGGCAGGTGCCCCGACGGGATGACCACCGAGGAGTTTACTCGCAGGGTGCTCGAGGAGACAGGGGTATTCCTGACGCCGGGGTCCAGCTACGGCACAGGAGGTCAGGGGTACTTCAGGCTCTCCATAACCGTACCAGATAGCGAGCTCAGTGAGGCGTTGGATCGGCTCCGGCAGTTTCAACCGTGACGACCTATAATGGCTCTAGGGGAGCAGTTCTTTCGCTCAGACACTCGAAGGAGGCATGTTCGAGACGCGGAAGATCGAACGGGGCTGCATAGTTGGCATAGATCTGGGGGACGGCCGGTGGGACATCGAATCCAGCATGGAGGAGATGGCCAAGCTTGCCAGCACTGCTGGGGTGGCTGTTATTGAGCGTGTAAGACAACGGCTCGCGGCGCCTAATCCAGCCTTTTTCATCGGCCGGGGCAAGGTAGAGCAGCTCCTTGCGCTGAAGCACCAGCTCGGTCTCGACGTACTGCTCTTCGACGGTGAGCTCTCGCCCCGACAACTTCGCAACCTCGAAAACGCCCTCGATATGAAGGTAGTGGACAGGCCTGGCCTCATACTCGACATCTTTGCTCACCGGGCCAGAACCCACGAGGGTAGACTTCAGGTGGAGTTGGCCCAGCTGGAGTACCGGCTCCCCAGGCTCACCCGGCTGTGGACCCACCTCTCTCGCCAGGGCGTGGGCGGTGTGGGCCTACGTGGACCTGGCGAGACACAGCTGGAGATCGACCGAAGGCGCGCCAAGGAGCGCATAGCCCACATTCGCCGGGAACTAGAAGAGGTCCGGGCACACCGCGATCGCTACAGGACACGCAGGCGTGAGAAACAGCTTCCTGTTATCTCTTTGGTCGGCTACACCAACGCGGGTAAATCCACGCTGATGCGGTATCTGTCAGGAGCGGATGTGTTGGTGGACGATAAACTGTTCGCTACGCTGGATCCTACCAGCCGTCTCATCAGGCTGCCCAAGGGCACCGAGGCGATACTCACCGACACTGTCGGGTTCATCCAGCGGCTGCCCACCACACTGGTTGCCGCTTTCAAAGCTACCTTGGAGGAAATTGGAGAGGCGTCGGTCTTGATACATGTTGTAGACGTAACTCATCCCCAGGTTGACCTGCAGACGGAAACAGTGCGCTCGGTGATTCGGGAGCTGGGGTTCGATGACAAGCCGATGGTTACGGCGCTGAACAAGATCGACCGGCTGCCGCAGGTACAGAACGTGAGGGAGGCCCAGCGCTTACTGTCTGCTCGGCGGGGTGGCATACCGATATCTGCGGCGAAGGGATGGGGTGTCGACAGGCTGCTGGAAGCTGTTGAGCGAAGGCTGGCCGAGACCCTGGTTCCCATCAAGGCCACCATACCTTACAGCCAGCTTGGGCTCCTGAGCACTATTCAGCGTAGGGGCATAGTGGAAAAGCAGGAGTTTGGCGAAAGGGGAACCACGATCGTCGGAAAGGTACCAAGGCGGCTTGTGGCTGAGTTAGCGCCCTACGCCGATAGACGGAGGTGATGGATTGACGCTTCAGCAGGGTGCAGCACAGGACCGCACGGTCGCGGCCCTGGTGCATCTGTCGATCTTTCTGAACTTCCTGGTGTTGCTTTCGGGCGTGATAGCGGCCCTGGTGGTCGCTCTTCTCTACAGGGACAGGTCGGCCTTCGTAGCTCGCCATGCCTTCCAGTCGCTGGCGTTCCAGGTTGGCATGGGGCTGGTCGGGGCGCTTGTAGTGGCCTTCGCAGCGGCCCTGTGGGTTGGGGCCTTCCTGGCGTGGATGCCCTGGATCCTTGCTTCCCCCGGGGGGCCGCCCGGAGCACCTGCGCCTCTTCCTTGGATAGTAGGGCTTTTTATGTGGGCCCTCGTCATGGGCCTGATGTTGCTAGGGGCGGCCCTCCTCGTGCTCGCCATCGTTCTGCCGATAGCCGGTGCTGTCCGCGCTCACAGAGGCGAGGAATTCGACTACCCAGTGGTCGGACGGCTGGTACCTTCCTGGTGGTACAGCTCGGGCCGTTAAGGGGTTCCCTCAGGGCGTCAAGGGCTGGTGCTCGAGCATAGCTATCTTCGATACCCTGCGGGCATGTCTGCCGCCTTCGAATTCGGTGCTAAGAAAGGTCTTTAGGATCTCTACGGCCATGCCTGGACCGGTCATTTCGCCGCCGAGGCAGAGGACGTTGGCGTTGTTGTGAGCGCGGGCATAGCGGGCGCTTACAGGCTCCGAGCAGAGTGCCGCCCGAATGCCTGGCACCTTGTTTGCGGCTATGGACATGCCGAGCCCGGTGGCACATATGAGCACACCCATGTCGGCCAGCCCCTGGGATACCTCGGTGGCCACCGGCACAGCGTAATCCGGATAGTCCACCGAGGTCTCATCGTGGGTTCCGAAGTCCTGCCAGGAATGTCCCAGCTCTTCGATGGCTCGCTTCAGGTGCTCCTTCAGCCGGTACCCTCTGTGGTCTGCACCAAGCGCGATTTTCATCCAATACCTCCCCTTCAACTATAAGACGGGTTCCCTCAAACGGCTGGCTATGCCATTGCCATCAAGCCTGCCATTTGTAATGTGTCTCAGATATTGGCTGACAAGGCCCTGGGCCTCGGGAGCCACCCGGGAGTCATACTTCAGATCACAGGCGCGGTGGTACGGGAGACGGTAGATGGACCTCAGAAGCATCAAGGCGCCCTGGCTGATCCAACGGCTGTCGGGATGGATTGCCCTACAGCCAGGGCAAAGTACCCCGCCCTGGGAAGCCGAGAAGGCGGTGACTTCTCCGCTCGCCCCACAGGAGGCGCAGCTGTCCAGACGGGGCTGATAACCAGCCGCCCGGAGGAGCTTCCATTGAAAGGCCAGAAAGGGCATTGAAGGGTCAGCCCCGGCCTCGCACCTTCGAAGGAAGGCCATGAGCAGCCCGAACGCCGCCAGATTATCTTCACCCTCCTGCACGAAATAGTCCACCAACCGCGCCGCCTCATAGGCGTAAGAAAGGGCTACGAGGTCATCGCGGATGCGCCTGAAAGGCTGGTCCATGCGTACCTGGCTGACCACAAGAAGGCTTCGACCTTGCACGAGTTGCAGGGTGACGTAGGTGAAGGGCTCAACGTGGCCCCCCAGCCGGCTGGAAACGCGCCGAGCCCCCCTTACGACGGCCCGAAGTTTCCCGTGGCGGGGGCTGAACAACGTTATTATGCGATCGGTCTCTCCCACGTCCACATGGCTTAGCACCAAGCCCTCGGTCCTGAAGACGCGCTCCCGGGCCGACATAGTTACTCCCTTCTAGCATCCCCACCATTATAGGCCTACACGATCTTGACGATGGCTTTTGCCTCTGCTAGCATGGCCATAGGCAAAAGACACCTTCAAGGAGACTGGCCGTGGTTGACAAACTTAAGGATCAGCTGGAACGCCTCCTGTCCGCTAGCCAGGGTTCTGTAGCTGCCGTAGTTGGCAACGAGGGGACCGTGATCCAGGCGGCCTCGAACGATGCGAGTGTCGACCTGGAAGCCGTGGCGGCCTTGGCTGCCAGCACTGTGGGCGTTACGGGAGCGGTAGCCGCTGAGCTCAACCGCGGCTCGGTACAGGAAGTCCTCCTTCAGTTCGACCACGATTTAATGGCTGTGAAGCCCCTAGAAGGCGACCTGTCGCTCGTAGTGATCGCGCCCATCGCCAGCCTGGGCATCGTCAGGTACGCTTTGAAGAAGTATTATGGCACGATCACTGAGGCTGTGCGGCAGCTAGTCTGAGGGCAGGAACTTCAGAGCCGCTTCGGCCCTAATGCGGTCGCAGACCTCTCTGAGGGGCATTCCCAGCTCCCTGGCGAGGCGAGCGCAGTCCTCGTACTCTGGATGCACGTCCACGGCGCGCCCGTTGAAGTACCTTAGCTTGACCCTGACCGTCCCTAGGCTGGAGGAGAATTCCTCCACGCTACGTTGGGCGACATGGCGTTCCACGGGGATGACCCTGACCCCGAGGGTGCTTGTAAAGTTGAAGATCGCCTCCGTCATCTGACGGCCGCTGGCCCTATCGATCAGCACGGAGATCTTGACTGCCGGACGGTTCTTTTTCATCTGTATGGGGGTGAAAAAGACGTCCAAGGCGCCGGCAGCCAACAGCTGCTCCATCGCGAACCCCAGCTCCTCACCGGTCATGTCGTCCACGTTGGTCTCAAGAAGCAGGAGTTCCTGCGGATTGTCCATCTCGCGTACTTCACCAATGACTGCTCTGAGAGCGTTGGGCCAGGGTAGCTGGCGAGAGCCCAACCCGTAGCCGACGCGTGCCACGTTCATTGGTGGGGAAGCGAAGGTTGCGAGAGTTGCAACCAGAGCGGCGCCCGTTGGCGTGACCAGCTCGGCATCTGTGTCGACCCAATGCACTGGAGCCCCTACGGAGGCCAGGATCTCCACTGTTGCAGGAGCAGGCAACGGAAGGACGCCGTGTTGGGTCTCCGCAAAGCCCCGGGCCAGCGGCAACGGCGAGGAATACACCTTCTCGATGCCAAGGTGCTGCAAGCCCATCGCTGTGCCGACCACGTCGACTATGGCGTCCACAGCCCCAACCTCGTGAAAGTGGACGCGGTCGACATCCACGCCATGCACCTTAGCTTCAGCGGCAGCGAGGGTGCGGAAGACACGGGTTGAAAGCTCCCTGACCTGCAAGGGAAGTTCACTTCTGTCCAAGAGCTCTACGATATCGGCCAGAGATCGATGGGCTTGAGGACCGTGCCATCGGACGTTGACCTTGGTACCTGTGATAGATCCGGTCCGCTCCCGCATCGCCTCGATGGATACGTCGTGGATCCCGAGGCCTTTTGCTACTGCAGCTAGCTCACCGACGGGAAATCCTAGGTCCACAAGGGCGCCCAGCATCATGTCGCCGGCGACCCCGGAGAAGCAGTCAAGAAGCAACGCGCGCATCTGCCAACCTCTGGGCCCTCAGCTGACCACAGGCGGCGTCGATATCCTGACCCATCTCCACGCGTACGGTGCAGGGAATGCCTCTGTCCAGCAGCATTTCTTTGAAGCGCGCCACCGAGCGTGGGTCGGAGGGCTCGAAGAGAGAGCCCTGGACCGGGTTCATGGGCATGAGGTTCACATGGCACAGCATGCCATCCAGGATATCCGCCAGCTGACAGGCATGGACGGGCGCATCGTTGAAGCCGCGGAGCATGAGATATTCGAAGGTGACTCGCCTATGCGTGGCCGATATGTAGTCGCGGCAGGCGTCCAGCACCTCTTGGAGAGGGTACTTGGATGCCACTGGCATTATGGCCTTGCGCAGGGCATCGTTGGGGGCGTGGAGTGACACCGCTAGCCCGACCTGTAGGGGCACGCGGGCCATGTCGCGGATCCGATGGGGAATACCCACCGTCGATACGGTGATATGTCGGGCACCGATGGCCAGGCCGTCGGCATGGTTGATGATCCGGACAGCCTTCCAGAGGTTGTCCCAGTTCTGAAAGGGCTCGCCCATTCCCATGAACACCACGTTGCTGAGCCGTGCGCCTGCTGACCTGGCGATCCTTGCCGCTTCCACGGCCTGCCTAACTATTTCTCCCGCCGTTAGGTTGCGCACGAGGCCGGACTGGCCGGTTGCGCAGAAGGCGCAGCCCAGACCGCAGCCCACTTGGGTGGACAGGCACGCTGTGACCCTGTCGTTGTAGAACATGACCACCAGTTCAACCAACTCTCCATCCTCCATTTGGAGGAGCCATTTGACTGTGTTTCCAAACCTCGAAGTCACTGTGGCGACGACGGGGTTTTGGAGGGCGGTCGTAATGCGAGCAAGGTCCTCCCTGACCTTATGGGGCAATGGCGTGAGCTGGTGGAGATCGGCCACTAAGTGCCGGTACATGCCCTGCCAGATCTGCGTAGCACGATAACCTGGCTGGCCCAGAGATGCCACCAGAGACAGAAGTTCGTCAGGGGAGAGGGAGTAGAGATCTACCATGCCGAGGTCATTATACCGTAGAACGCCTGCCCGTTCTGCTATAATGCCATTTGGAGCATTTGCAGGGAAAAGAGGTGATAGGACCGTGGCGGGTCACTCCAAGTGGGCCCAGATAAAGCGCCAGAAGGCGGCCATGGATGCCCGAAGGGGCCAGCTCTTCACTAAACTGGCCCGCGAGATCACGGTGGCTGTAAGGGAGGGCGGCCCAGACCCGGAGGCCAATTACAGGCTGCGCCTGGCGATACAGAGAGCTAGGCGAGAGAACATGCCGATGGAGAACATCGAGCGGGCCATTAAGCGTGCCGCTGGCGCCACCGAGGGGGAGGCGTTTGAAGAGATCTATTACGAGGCCTATGGTCCCAAGGGCACGGCCATCCTGATCCAGGCTTTAACTGACAACCGTAACCGCACCGTGGGGGAGCTCAGGAGCATAATTACGCGCGCCGGCGGAACAATGGCCGAGGCTGGCGCGGTAGCGTGGCTCTTCGATCCCAAAGGCCTCATCGTGGTCTCCGCGGCTGGCTCCGACCCAGAGGAACTGGCCTTGAAAGCCATCGATGCGGGTGCCGAGGATGTACGCATTGCTGGCAGCGAGGTAGAGGTGTATACCGACCCCTCGGAACTGAAGGCTGTCGAGGAAGCAATAAGAGCCGCCGGCCTTGAGGTCGTTTCAGCGGAGCGGACGATGGTTCCCAAAGCGATGATGTCCCTCAGCCGCGACGAGGCTGCCCAGGTCCTGAAGTTGTTGGAAAGGATCGAAGAGCTGGACGATGTGCAGCAGGTCTTCACCAACCTTGATATCCCCGAGGAGCTGGCGGCCGTGGCCAGTGGAACCTAGGGATGCGGATCCTGGGCATAGATCCAGGTACGGCGACCCTTGGCTACGGGATCATCGAGGAACGGGCAGGGGGTAAGTTCAGGGCTCTAACCTACGGTGTCATATCGCCTGCACGCGGCAAGCAGCTCCCTGAACGCCTCTTGGAGATCTATAGCAGGCTCCAGGAGCTCATTCGGCGGTGGCATCCCGACCAGGCGGCGGTGGAGCTGTTGTATTTCGGCAAAAATGCGAGGACGGCCATATCTGTCGGCGAGGCCCGAGGGGTCACCCTTCTAGCCCTAGCCAGCGCTGGCGTTCCCTTCGCCGAGTATACGCCCATGCAGGTCAAACAGGCGGTGGCCGAGACCGGAACGGCCCCAAAGCGCCGGGTGCAGGAGATGGTGCAGCTTATCCTCGATCTGGACGAACTGCCCAGGCCCGATGATGCGGCGGACGCCCTCGCCATAGCGCTGTGCCACGCCCTGCGTATACCTGTGGAGCCCAGCCTTGAAACAGCCCACTGACGTGGAAAGGACGCCCTCTGTAGGCCAGGCTAGGATGCGGTTGGACCTCCTCATGGTCCACAAGGGATTGCTGTCTAGCAGGGAGCAGGCTCGGCGCCTGATCTTAGAGGGCAGAGTAAAGGTCGAGGGCCAGGCGATAACCAAGCCCGGCACGTTGGTGCTTGTTGACGCCCGCATAGAGATGGAAGCTGAGCCGCGCTATGCGAGCCGGGGAGGCTACAAGCTGGAGCACGCCCTGAGGGTCTTCGGCATAGACGTGGAAGGCAAGGTAGCCGCGGATGTGGGGGCCTCGACTGGCGGCTTTACCGACTGCCTCCTTCAGCACGGTGCGGTCAGGGTGTACGCCATAGATGTAGGGTATGGACAATTGGCCTGGAAACTTAGGATGGACCCCCGGGTGGTGGTGTTGGAACGGACCAACGTTCGCTACCTCGCGGCCCTTCCCGAGCCCGTGGACCTAGTGACCATAGACGTCTCATTCATTTCGCTGAAGCTGGTGTTGCCCGTAGTGGCAAACTGGCTAAAGCCCAACGGTGATATCATTGCGCTAGTCAAGCCGCAGTTCGAAGCAGGTCGCAAACAGGTGGCTAAGGGTGGTGTAGTGAAGGATCCGAGGGTCCATCGGGAGGTGCTTTTGGCGGTCGCTTTCTCGTCCCGAGAGCACAACCTCTTCGCCCATGGCATCACTTCTTCTCCTATCCTCGGACCTGCCGGCAATCGTGAGTATCTGATGTGGCTACGGAGAGAGCCCAAGGAGGGCTTCGATCTGGAAGCTACCGTCCTTGAGGCCGTCGAAGGCGGAGCGATGGGTTGTTGAAGCTCGGCATAGTGGTGAATCCGGAGCTGGACGAGGCGCGCACCCTGGCCCTACAGGTACAGGCAGTAGCCACCAGGCTCGGGGCGGCCAACTGGAGGGCCACGGCCGACGACGTGGCCTGCGAGAAGGTGGACCTTTCGGACACTGGGTTGCTGCTGGTCATGGGCGGCGACGGCACCATTCTGAGGGTCGCACGGGTTGCCGCTCGCTACCAGGTCCCTGTGATGGGTGTCGGGTTCGGGAGGTTGGGCTTCCTTGCGGAGCTGAGCCCAGCGGGTCTTGCGCATAGGGTAGAGGAGATCCTTGTAGGGCAGTTTTGGATAGACGATAGGCTGATGATCCGGGCAAGCGTGGTCCGTGAACACGGCATAGAGGGGCCCTTCGACGTTCTGAACGACGTCGTAGCTGGCCGTGGAACCTTGGCCAGGGTGGTGGACACGAGCGTCTTAGTGGACGGTGAGTACTTGACCACCTTCGTGGGCGACGGCGTGATCGTTTCCACGCCCACCGGTTCGACGGCCTATTCTCTGGCTGCAGGAGGTCCCATCCTCGATCCTGGCCTAAGCAATATAGTGATCACGCCGATTGCTCCCCATCTTTCCTTCCTGAGGTCCCTCGTGTTGCCCGACACAGCCACCGTAGAGCTTTCAGTGGCTTCCAAGGTGGATGCGAGCCTCAGCATCGACGGGCAGGTCGATCTAACCTTAGGCCGCACCGACGTAGTGAGGATAACCAAGAGCCCGTTGGCATGCCGGTTTGCCCGCGTTCATCCTCGTAGTTACTTCTACCGATACCTGTCGCAAAGGCTTCGGAGATGGGAGAGGCCCCGTCTCGCTGCCAAGGAGGCCCCGTGACAGGCGAAAGGCTGTTCTCCCATTGGCCCAATCTCATCGCCACTGAAGGGCTGGTTTGCGGTGTGGATATCAGCTCATCGGGCGGTCGGTACATCCTCTGTGACCTAGATGGGCATGTTCTGGCGAGGGGCCGCACCGACCGAGGTCTGGGATCTCCAGCCGATGCCGTGGCTGGGCTTTGGGGCCAGATTGCTGCGCACATCCGCTCCCTACATCGGTCGGAGGAAACCTTGGTCAGGCTGGGCGTAAGTTTCAGTGGGGTGGTGCACCCCAGGTTTGGCAAGATCCTCTGGTCGCCGGCGTTGCCGACCTGGGAGGGTTTCGACCTGAAATCAGCATTTGCAGACTTAGCTGTCGGCGCTGTGGTTGCGAACAATGCCAACGCCGGCGTGGTGGGAGAGGTTCTCTTCGGTGCAGCGCAGGAAGCCCGTCATGCCGCATATCTGCACCTTGGTCAGGGTGTGGGGCTTGGGCTGCTGCTCGACGGCAAACTTTATGCTGGGGCTCGGGGCTTCTCGGGTGAGGTTGGGCATATGCGCATCCCGGGGCCGGAAAATCCCTGCAGGTGCGGGGGGCTTGGTCACCTTGAGGCCTATGCTCCTCCCTTCCTTTACAGGGATACCCCTTTGGAGCGGGAGCCTATACCCAGGGCGGTGGAAGCTGCCGTGGAGGAGGCCCTGGACGGAAAGCCGCCTTACAGCGGGCGCTTAAGCCTGGTTAGGCAGAGCTTCGTTCAGGCGCTGCATCAGATATGGCTTTTACTCGACGTGGAGGTTGTGGTGATAGGGAGCCCATCGGGCAAGCTAAACCACTATTTGGCTGAGCAGGCTGTAACGTCGAAGGACGGCTGGCCGTTTGAGAGGATCGGGAACTGGACCCAGGTAGTCCCGGCGGCCAGGCCGGGGGAGTCGGAGCTGTACGGTGCGTTGGGTTTGGCCCTGCTCAGCCTAACGGGAAGCTGATGTGGCGGCACTTCGGCGCCATAGTATCGAATGATAGCGCTGCGGAGGTTGGCTAAATGTCGACGAAGGGCGATGCTGGCGATCTCAAGGTTACTCTGGCCCATCTGGAGCAACTAGTGAACTGGCTCCTGGAGGTCCAGCAGCCTGTAGACATCACGGCACTGGTTATCAAGTACACTGATATCCTGAAGGAAGAGGCAGGCCTTGAAAACCTCTGAGTTGGGATGGGTGAAGGATTGACATGACTACGGCAGAACTGACTTTCAGCGGAACCGACAGGGACCAGGAGATCGCCAGGCTTGCCTTTCAGGCGATGTTGGCCGGTACGCTGCTGTTTGCTGTAAACGCGCCGATCCGAAGGTCGCTGGACGAACTCGCGGATTTCGTCGCCCAAGTTAAGGGCCTTGATAGGGAAGAGGCAGCTACAGCAGTGCTCGAGGCCGTGCGGAGCAATGCCCACATCTTCGGGCTTAAGGAGAGCGATGGTACCCTGGTGGTGGAGACCACGAAGGCTGGCCGACCGCCGGTAGAGCCCGAGGAGGTGGACACACGGCACATGCTGTCCACCAGGCTTTCCGAGCCGCCCCCGGAGGCGGTGAAGGCCCCTGTCGAGCCTCGGGCGAGGGTCGAGGTGGAAGAGGCGCCTGTCGAGCCGGTGCCGGCCGAGGAGGCCCAGCCTGCCCCTGTTGTAGGGGTGCCGTCGGCGGAGGTGGAGAAGCCAACGGCCAGGGTCGCGCGGCCGACCACACGCCTGAGGGTCGCTCCCGACGTGGTTGTGGATCTGACCAGGCCTACTGCCGATATAGTCACCGAGTTCGGGCACTACCTCGAAGAGATACTCTCCAAGGCCCTTGCCGAGGACAGCCGGTTCGTGCGGTTCGGTCGGCAGTGGTTCCTTGAAGAGGGCCTCATGCGCTTCAGCAAGGGCGACGTGAAGCGGATCAAGGAGTGGATCCGAGAGGTGGAACGTCCCCTCTCGGATATCGAGATCTTGCAGCTCATGGGCAGAAGGCCCAACGATAAGGATTTCGAGCTCGCCCGGTTCTCTCTGAACATCAAGCTGGCGAAGGAGAAGGGCTTTGAGTTTGTTGGCGTTGAGAGCAATCGCCTCTGGACAACCGACGAACTGCCGCCTATAGGTGTACAGCGTCGCAAGCCCGCAGAGATAGGTACAGACCTCCGCTATCTCGAGGAGCCCCAGTTTGCATCCCCTGTCGAGGGGCCGTTGCGCATCTGGCGCCATGTTCTGACCTGGTTCGAATACGAGAACGGCCTTCTACCTTACGATGCCTATGCCAAGGCCCTGATGCCCAAGCCGTTCTTGGAGGATCAGAAAAGCGTTGTGCTGAGGTTTGACTCGCCACAGCTATATGAGTCTTACCTGGTGGAGCTTCACTACCCGACCCCGAGTCGTGGTGGCTGGATATCGGGCCTCGAGGCCTTTTTCGAGGAAGTGCTCATTCCGGGCGCAGTCGTGACGGTGAGCGCTACCGATCAGGAGGATGTGTTCACTATCGAGTACGGCAAGGTGCCCCAGCAACATGCTCAGCTGCTCACCTACGACGAGAAGAAGCGCCGCTTCCAGTTCAAGACCGTGAGCTTCGCGTGTGAGGCAGATCAGTCGATGTTGCTCACGGCCGCTCGGTTTGGGAAGCTCGACCGCACAGAGCGCCTGGACGACGCTGCCAGGCGCCGTATCGAGGTGGTGATACCCTGGGCCTTTAGAGCCGTGGGCGAGGCGGTTGAGGACGGGCGTATTATGGCGTTCCTCCAAGATCTGGTGCCGGTGGTAAATATCGAGAGGCCGTTCTCACAGAACTACCTCAGGCACCTGCTGGCCAGCGGCCTGGTGCCCCATGTGACTCAGAGCCCCGAGGATCCGGACGTGTTCTATTACTTACCCCCCAAGGAGGAGGCCTGAACGGCATGGACCTTCGGCGGCGTCTCCAACTGCTCTCCAGCGCCAACGTCGAAAAGGCCGAACTGAGCTTCCTGACCGACCTGACGCGTCAGGAGGTCGAAGAGTTTAGGGAAGCCCTTTCAGATATACCCGAGGAGGTGAGGTGGCGCATCGTCCGGCGCATGGCCGACCTGGCGATGACCAGGATCGACGAGAACTATGAGAGGGCACTGATCGCTCTGCTACAGGATCCGTCGCCCAGGGTGCGACAGGCCGCCGTGCATGGCTTGGAGGACGAAGTGACCCCGGCAAGGACCAAGGCCCTGCTCGCTGCCCTTGAGAGAGAGCGTGACCCTTCGGTTCGAATGGCCCTGCTGGAGGCGATATCCGACATTACGCTGGCGGACGCTAGGGGCGAACTCCCCGACGGTTGGACTACAATGCTGTGCTCGCTGTTGGAACCCATCGCCCTGGATGACGCCGAGCTCAAACCCCTCCGCAGGGCTGCCCTGCTGGCCCTGAGTTACTACTCAGACAACGAGGTGGCTAGGCAGTTGATCGAGAGTTTTTACCGCAGCGACGATCCCTCAGACAGGGCGGCCGCCATAGCGGCCATGGGCCGCACTGTGGACGATCGCTACCTGCCGGCCATACTCGAGGGGTTGAGAAGCCCCGATCCTGAGATCCGGTTCGAGTCCGCAGTGGCTTCGGGCGAGCTGGAAGCGGAGGAAGCTGTTCGGGACCTGGTTAGGCTGCTGAACGACAGCCATACCGAGGTGGCCCTAGCCGCAATCGATGCCTTGGGGAGCATAGGCACCAGGGAGTGCGTCCGCGTCCTCAGGGAGCTCACCGAAGGGGATAACCTCGACCTAGCCATGGCCGCTGAGGAGGCCATTGGTTACGCCCTCTGGAAGCTCAACGAAGGCATTTGAGGAGACCTCACCGCCGTGGCTGAGAGTAGGGATCTCGACAGTGCCCTCAGCAGCGTTGCTCGGAGCCTACCGCCTGCATATCCTGTCGCACCGACCCCGGGCCGCATATCCTTTGCCTACGGCCTCTGCGCTCCTGAGAGCTTTCGCCCGGCCGAACTTGCCGAGTGCGCCAGGAAGGTTTTGGAGCAGGCCGCCCACAGGGCTCTGCAGTACGGGCCATCCCAAGGCAGTCGGGCCCTTCTTCAGCGCGTCAGCGCCTTTCTGCGGAGCCGAGGCCTTCCTGTTGATCAGGAGAACATTGTCATAACCACGGGCTCCATGCAGGCTTTGGAGCTGGCCGCACAGCTGCTTCTCGACCCTGGAGACGTGGCCCTCGTGGAGGGGCCAACCTTCATGGGAGCGTTGGAGATCTTCCGGAAACTCCGTGCCAAAGTTGTGGCTGTGCCCGTGGATGCAGATGGCATCCTGCCGGACGAGCTGGAAGCTACAGCAGAGTCCCTTTTAAAGCAGGGCCTCCAGCCCAAGCTCCTTTACACCATACCAACCTTCCAGAACCCATCCGGGGTGACCGCGGCGCCGTTCAGGCGTGAGAAGGTGTTGGAGGTTGCCCACGGTTATGGGATGTATATCCTTGAAGACGACGCTTACCGAGAGATCTGGTTCTACAGCCCTCCACCTCCCAGCTATTTCTCTCAAGCTCCAGATAGGGTCCTCTACTTAGGGACGTTCTCCAAGGTGCTGGCCCCTGGGCTGAGGCTGGGCTGGTTGGCCGCGCCCCCCTACCTGGTGTCAAAGGTTCTTGCCCTCAAGAGGGATGCAGGTTCAAGCCCTTTTGTGGCCGAGTTGGTGGCTGCCTTCATGGCAGAATATGACTTCGAGGGCCATCTGGAGGGTTTGAGGAGGGTCTATCGGGAGCGGGCAGAAGCAGTGCAGAGGGCGGCGCGGCGGTTCCTAGGGAGCACCGTAGGCTGGAGAGAGCCTGAAGGCGGCTTTTTCCTCTGGATGGAGACGCCGGTTCTCGACCTGGCGCTGGTTGAGGCGATGGCTAACCAGGGGGTCGAGGCGGTACCCGGATCCCAGTGCTTTCCTGACGGCAGGCCAACTAAGTGCCTGCGGATTGCGTATAGTTCGGTTCCCCTGGACCAGATCGAAGAAGGGATGCGGCGGATAGGGCTGGCCCTGGAGACACTGGCGCGGTGAGCGTGAGCCTTGCCGAACACGTTGGATCGGCCGACGATTGGGACGCAATGTGCAGGTCCTTCAGGGTGAGCCATCTGCTCCAGTCCTACGGGTGGGGCGAGGTGAAGCGCACTTCAGGATGGTTCCCGCGCCGGCTTGTCGCCTACGACGGCTCTAAACCCGTGGCCTGCATACAGGTGCTGTTCAAAGGCCGCCCGCCCGTGCGTTTCGCCTACGTGCCCAAGGGGCCCGTTACAGACGAGTCGGTATATTTGCCCTTGGTACTCTCTGCTCTGGAACCTTACTGTCGAAGCGAAGGAGCCTGCGTCCTCCATGCAGATCTTCCGTTCCCAGGACCTCCCCCACAGTTGCCGCCCGGCTGGACGTGTACGCGGTGCATTCAGCCCCAGGCAACCTTGGTTGTCGAGCTGATGGATCCCGAGGAGGTGCTGGCGCGCATGCGGCCCAAGACAAGGTACAACCTTCGGTTGGCTATGAAGAAGGGCGTAAAGGTGACCGCGCGCCAGGACAAGGGTGCCGTGGAGGCCTTCTACTTCCTGCTCGAAGAAACCGCCAAGCGCGATAGCTTCGGCATCCATCCGCTCACCTACTACATGGAGTTTTGGAAGCAGTTCATCCTGAGGGATATGGCGGTGCTCCTCCTTGCGGAGGTGGAGGGCCGCGAGCTCGGAGGTGTGGTAGCGGCCCGTTGGGGGGCGGATGCCTATTACCTATACGGTGCCTCAGCGAGCTACGGCCGGGAGCTGATGGCTAGCTACCTGCTCCAGTGGGAGGCCATGCGATGGGCACACGGTAAGGGGTGTAGAAACTACGACCTGTGGGGAGTACCGTCCGATGCCTCACCCAATCTTACCGAGGCCGAGATAGAACGGAGGCGGCTGAAGGAAGGAGGCCTGTGGGGCGTCTACAGGTTCAAGTCGGGCTTTGGAGGCAAGGTAGTAAGGTACTCTGCCGTCAGAAAGAGCTTGACGCTGCCAGGCCTTATTCTTTCTGCTGTGCAGGATTTTCGGAGACGATGAGGCTGCGGGAACTGTTACGATCTGCGGGCCTGACGGATGGTCCGTTCTCCTCAGATCCCGAAATCTTGTCCGTAGTGGCCGATTCCCGGGCGGTCACGCCGGGGGCACTCTTCGTGGCGGTGCCGGGTAGGGAGCACGATGGACACAGCTTTCTTCACGATGCACTCCGCTCAGGTGCCGTGGCGGCGGTCGTTCAGCGGCCCACCGAGCTTCCGGTCCCCACTGTCTTGGTGCCGGACTCGAGGCTTACCCTTTCGAGGCTAGCGGCCGCACTGAACGGGTTTCCTGCCAAGCGCCTTGTAACCGTGGGCGTGACGGGGACCGATGGCAAGACTACCACGTGCTTCATAATCGCCCACCTGCTCTGCCTTGCAGGCTTGCCCTCCGGCGCTGTGACCACGGTGGGGACGCTTCAGAATGGGGTCTTCTCGCCTAGTACAGGCAGGCAGACCACGCCGGAGGCGTGGGAGATCCAGTCGATCCTGGCTGGCTTTGAAAGCAACGGTGTTCAGGCAGCTGTCGTCGAGTCAACCTCCCATGGCCTAGCACAGCACAGGGTGGCTGATTGCGAGTACGACGTAGCGGTGTTCACGAACGTGACCCACGAGCACCTGGACTATCACGGCACGTTGGAGCAATACCGCCGGGACAAGGCACGTCTCATCGAGCTGACTAACCGCTCATGTAAGCCGAGCTGGCGGAAGGCGGTGGTGCTCAACCTAGACGATCCCCTGTTCCACTACTATCGGGGCTGGAGCCTTGTACCTGTTATCTCGTACTCAGCCGAAAGGTCTGCCCAGGTGGTAGCTACAGATATAAGCGCGGACCTGCGGGGTAGTTCCTTCGTGCTCCACCATCGAGATAAGAGGTTGCCAGCGAGGCTGAGCCTTCCAGGGACCTACAATGTGCGGAACGCCTTGGCGGCCGCCTCGGCCGCCCTTGCCATCGGGATCCCGCCAGAAGTCGTAGCTGAGAATTTGGCGTCGGTGCCCCAGGTACCGGGGCGGATGCAGAGGATCGACGCAGGCCAACCGTTCGCAGTAATTGTTGATTACGCCCATACTCCAGAGGCCTTCCGTCAGGTGCTGCCGATGTTCCGAGGCCTTACATCGGGCCGCATCATTTGTGTCTTTGGGAGCGCCGGCCAGAGGGACAGGGCCAAGCGGTCCCTACAGGGCGAGCTGGCCGGGCAGTATTGCGATCTGGTGGTGTTGACCGATGAGGACCCGCGAACTGAGGATCGCTGGCTCATACTGCGCGAGATCGCTGTAGGGGCCGCCAGGGCCGGGAAGAGGGAAGGGGACGATCTTCTGCTGATTCCCGACAGGCGAGAGGCGATAGCCACGGCCCTTCGCCTGGCAAAACCCGGCGATGCGGTATTGCTCCTGGGCAAGGGCCACGAGCTGAGCATAGAATATGCAGATGGACCGACACCGTGGGACGAGGCCAGGGTTGCGCGGGAGGAGCTCCTGGCCATGGGGTATGGAAAGGAGTAGCGGGGGAACCCTTCCCCAGGCAACAACCCAGACCGCGGGCACTGAAGGTACCGACCTTTCACGGCTAGCGGATAAGGTGCTTGGGCGCCTCCGGCTGCCGAGTACCAGGCGGATGAGGCCTGTGCTCGTGATAATGACAGGGCTGCCCGGCACGGGCAAGAGCTTTGTGGCGACCATATTGGCCAAAGGTCTGGATGCGGCTATCATCCGAACGGACTTTGTGCGTAAGGTGCTGTTTCCATCGCCCAAATATACAGGTGGGGAGAGCCGCACGGTCTATCAGGTGGCCTATCAGGTGACGGAGCGCTTGCTTTCGGAGGGAATATCGGTGGTGTTCGACGGGACGAACCTGAGGGAAGATTACCGCCGCACCCTCTACGGGATAGGCCAACGACGAGGTGCCAAGGTGGCTATCGTGCTCACTACTGCGCCTGAGGAGCTGGTGCGAGAACGGCTCACAGCTCAGAACCAGGGCAGGGCAAGACGCTACTGTTCCGATGCCACGTGGGAGGTCTACCTGGGCTTTAAGGCAGTACAGGAGGCAGTGCAGTTGCCCCACTGGACGTTAGACACAAGCCAAGACATCTCGGAAGAGCTGAGGGCTATAATTGCGAACCTTACTGCGGATGGTTCGACCACTCAGAGCTAGATGGGCATGCGTCGGGGCAATGGCCCTTATGTTGTCCGCCTGTGCCAGCGTTGAGGGGGGCACGGTCCCTGCGGTTCCTACGAGGGGCTCGGAAGTGTCTGGGTCGAAGGCGGCATCGGTGGGGGCTGAAGTGCCCCCGGGGGTAGTACAGGCAGACGTGCGCCTGCCCGGCAAATTGGCCCTATCGGTATCGGGCAGGATCGTGATCCTCCAGGCTGGGCAGAGTCTTCAGTTGGGCGCTGAAAATGCCTTTCAGCCTTCCATCAGTCGGGACGGTAACGGGGTGGCCTACGTAGTGGTCGGGGACGGCTTTTCCGACCTATACTTCCAACGCCTGCCTGACGGCCAACCCGTGAGGCTCACGAAAAACCAAAGCCCACTCGTGCCGGGGACCGAGGCCTACGTGAGGAACAGCGTGTGGGCTTTCAACCCTTGCTGGCTTGACGGCCAACGCCTGGCCTACCTAAGCGACGCTGGAACCCTTGACCTGGCTTTGTGGCAGGTGGATCTGTCTGGCAAGAGGTCCCGACTGAGACTGGGTCCGCCGGGCGCTTCGGGCTTAGGCAGGCCCGCCTGCGCCCCGGATGGGTCCCGCTTGGCCGTGTCGGCCTACAGTGGTAGCACGACACAGCTGTGGCTCGTGGACCTGCGGTCGGGTGCTTGGAAGCAGCTGACTGACCTGCCGGCGGGGGCCTATGACCCTGCTTGGTCGCCGAAGGGGGATCTGATAGCCTTTGCGGGAAGGAACGCAGACGGGTCGACGGACATCTGGCTCACGACACTGTCGGTGCCCGCCCCCCAGCGGATCACAGATTTGGGACGGGCCAGAGCCCCTGCCTGGTCGCCCGATGGCCAGCATCTGGCGTTCCTGGTGGAGGACCGGGGCATATTTAACCTCTGGATCATGGACATAACTGCTAACCTCGACGGATCGCTTACGGTGGGGCGACCTCGGCAAGTGACCAGCAACTTGGTAATCGATGCTAACAGCGGGGTCAGCTGGGGCCCCTAGGGGTCCTCGTTGAGCACGATTTTCAAGTGTAGCTCCTTCAGCTGGGCCTCCGACACCGGAGAGGGAGCGTCCGTCATTAGGTCCATGGCGCTCTGAGTCTTCGGGAAAGCGATTACCTCCCGGATGCTTGGTTCGTCGGCCAGGAGCATCACTATGCGGTCTATGCCTGGCGCTATGCCACCGTGGGGTGGGGCACCGTATTCGAAGGCTGTGAGCATATGGCCGAAGCGCTGTTGCGTGTCTGCCTCGCTGTAGCCCAGAAGGGCAAAGATCCGGTTCTGCAGGTCACGTCTGTGTATCCTGATGCTGCCGCTTCCTAGCTCGTAGCCGTTACAGACTATGTCGTAGGCCTTGGCTCTGACTTTGAGCGGCTCACTATCCAGCAGCGCTATATCTTCGTCGTAGGGGGCGGTAAAGGGATGGTGGACGGCGCTGAACCGGCCCTCTTGCTCGTTCCACTCCAGGAGCGGTGGCTCGAGGATCCAGACAAAGGCCATGACAGAGTTATCGAGGAGGTTCAGCCGTCGGGCCCATTCTAGCCTCATCTTGCCCAGAACTTCTGCTGTTACCTCACGCCTGTCTGCGACTAGAAGGATCAGGTCCCCAGGTCGGGCACCGAACCGTTCGCGCATCTGGTCCAAAACCTCCGGGCTGTAGAAGCGGGCTATAGGCGACCGATAGGAATCTGCTTCCACAGCCAGAGTAACCAACCCCTTGGCCCCGAACTCCCTGGCCATGGCTGTTAGCGCGTCTATCTCCCTTCTGGATATAGATGCCTGATCTGGGACAGCAATACCTCGGACGACACCTCCCGCAGAGAGTACCTCGCGGAAGACTGTGAACTCCCCTTGGACGGCCAGGTCGCTCACATCCTTGATCTCCATACCGAAGCGCAGGTCGGGCTTATCGGTGCCGAAGCGGTCCAGGGCATCCTGGAACTTTATACGCGGGAAGGGCTTGGCCAAGATGCGCTTGTCTGTAAGTTCCTCCACTAGCCCTATGAAGAGCTCCTCGATGAGGGCCAGGATGTCCTCCTGGTCTACGAAGGACATCTCCAGGTCAAGCTGTGTAAACTCGGGCTGCCGGTCTGCTCTGAGATCCTCATCGCGGAAACACCTGGCGATCTGGTAATAGCGCTCGATGCCTGCCACCATAAGGAGCTGTTTCAGCTGCTGAGGCGACTGGGGCAGGGCGTAGAACTTGCCTGGATGGAGCCGGCTGGGCACGAGGTAGTCCCTGGCTCCCTCAGGGGTGCTCTTGATCAGGATCGGCGTCTCTACCTCGACGAATTCGCGCTGGTCCAGGAAGTCGCGGATGTACCTTACCACCCGGTGGCGAAGCATGAGGTTTCTCTGCATCCTGGGCCTGCGAAGATCAAGGTAGCGATATTTGAGTCGCAACGTCTCGTCTACGGTGCCCGCATCACTGCTGTAGAAGGGCGGCACTTTCGAGGGATTGAGAACCTCCACCTGCTCGGCCAAGACTTCGACTTCGCCGGTAGGGAGGTTAGGGTTCTCGGTGCCTTCCGGACGCCGGGCCACGCGCCCATCTACTCTGAGCACGTACTCGGGCTTGAGGTCCCGTGCCGTCTGGAAGGCTTCGGAGGAAACCGTGGGGTTGAAAACTACCTGCGTCACACCCCACCGATCGCGGAGGTCCACGAAGATCAGGCCGCCGTGGTCCCTACGCCTGAAGACCCAGCCGTAGAGGCTGACCTGCCTGCCCACATCCGCCGACCGCAGTTGACCGCAGTTGATCTCCTTCATGTTTCGTTAGACTCCTTAAGAGCTCTTGATCTCGTCCCAGAGCTGTCTAACGAGATCATGGGGTGCTTCCTTTAGGCTCAGGCCGCGGGTGGCCAGGGCCTGTTCGAGCTTCGTCAGCCGGTGCCTGAACTTCCGGTTTGCCGAACGCAGGGCCTCCTCTGGGTCGATGCCGAGCCAGTGCGCCAGTTTGACAAGGGCGAGCATAAGGTCGCCGAACTCCTCGCTCCGCGTGCCGTCGGAGGCTCCTTCCAACTCTCTCAGCTCCTCCCTGACCTTTGCAAGGGCTTCCCCTTTGCCGGGCCACTCGAAGCCGGCCTCACGGGCGCGCCGGAGCAGCTCGCTGGCGTACGCCAGGGCTGGCATCCCGATGGGTATGCCGCCGAAGGTTGAGGACAGTTCCTCACCCCTCTCCGCCGCCTTGATGGCCTCCCAGTTGCGCAGGACTTCCCCCGAGGTCCCTAGCTTCACATCGCCAAAGACGTGGGGGTGCCGCCGCACTAGTTTTTCACAAACACGTTCGAAGACAGACGTTAAATCGAAAAGCCCCTGCTCGGAGGCGATTTGGCTGTGCAGCACCACCTGAAGCAGGACGTCGCCAAGCTCCTCAACGAAGCCATCCCAGTCCTGTCTCTCGAGGGCGTCGATCGTCTCGTAAGTCTCCTCTACCAGGTAGCCCTTTATGGACTCGTGGGTCTGCTCCCTGTCCCAAGGGCAGCCGCCAGGGGCTCGAAGGCGCCAGGTTATGTAGGCCAGAGTGTCGAAGGTCCGACTGGCCGTTAGGGGCTCCATAGGCGGCACATAGAGGCTGGTCAGATGATCTATCACCCCTTGCATGTCGATTTCAGACAGAGGAAGCTCAAGAATCTCATAGCTGCTCCGCCAGATATCGTACCTCACCAGCTTCACAGGCCAAGAATCTGGGTAGAGCTCGGCGAGGCTCACCTTCAGCGGCCCGGCTACGTCAGCGGAATAGACCTGGGCTACGAGAACGGGCCGGTAGGGCGCGATGAGCCCGGAAACGGGCAAGGGCAAGGGTGCGAACCCGTCCAACCCCCTGCGGTCGGCCAGCTCGAGCCCGTCGACCACCTGCAAGCCGTCCAGGACCGGATCGATGCCCAGAGCTGTGACAACGGCGTCCACAAAGCTGACGGCCGGGCATATGTCGACGCGGATCCCTGCCAGACCGGCACGCTCCAGGAGGAGCCGTGTTGGCCGTTCGCCATAGAGCGGATGGCCCGGAACTGCGTAAATGATCCTCTCTGCCTCGGCTGCTGCCTCCAACAGGCGCGCGACGATGGCCTCATAGAGGGCATCGAAGGTGGGCGCCGTTTCGTAGAGACCGTCAAAGCTCTCAGCGCGGGATTGTAGCTGAAGCTCCTCCACGGCCGGGTGGCGGGCCGTGCGCAAGAAGAGAGGATCGCTCGATGCCAACAGACGCTTAGCCTGAACGGTAAGCAGGTCAGCCCCTGCGGGCCCCAAGCCCACTACCACGATGCTGTGCATGGCCCTCACCGTTCCCTGGGAAGGGTGAGCAGGGCCAGGAAGGCCTCCTGGGGAACTTCTACGCTGCCGATCATCCTCATCCTGGCCTTGCCTTCCTTCTGTTTCTCGAGGAGCTTTCGCTTGCGGGTTACATCGCCGCCGTAGCACTTATCCAGAACGTTCTTCCGGATCGCCCGAATGGTCTCTCGGGCGATGACCCTGCTGCCTATAGCGGCTTGAATGGGTACCTCGAAAAGCTGGCGCGGGATCAGGTCCCGCAATCGTTCCACCAAAACCTTCGCCCGGCTGTAGGCCTTATCCCTGTGGCATATGAAGGATAAGGCATCCACCGGCTGACCGTGGACAAGGATATCGACTTTGACGAGGTCAGATGCTCGATAGCCCACGAAGGTGTAATCGAGGGAAGCATAGCCTTGTGTCCTAGACTTGAGCTGGTCGTAGAAATCTACGATCAGTTCGCTGAGGGGCATCGAATAGCTAAGGACCACCCTCTGCTCGTCGATGTAGTCCATCCTTTCAAGTTCCCCACGCCTTGCAGTCACCAGTTCCATCACCGCCCCAATGTACCTGCTGGGAGTGATGACGGTGATGTGCACCCAGGGCTCCTCAATAGCCACGATTTCTGCAGGGCTGGGCATTTGTGCTGGGTTGTTCACTGAAACGACGTTTCCCGAAGTGGTAAGCACATGGTACTCGACGCTGGGTGCAGTTATCAGGACAGGGATCATGTACTCGCGCTCTATACGCTCCTTCACGATCTCCACGTGTAGCAGGCCAAGGAAACCGCAGCGAAAGCCGAAGCCGAGGGCCAAGGACGACTCCGGTTCAAAGATCAAGGAAGCGTCGTTCAGCTTGAGCTTCTCCAGAGCGTCGCGGAGCAGGTTGAACTGGTCGCCCACGGCAGGGTATAGGCCAGCGAACACCATGGGCTTGGGTGGGTCGTAACCAGGTAACGGCGTGGCCGCGGGCGCATCGGCAAGAGTAATAGTATCGCCGACACGGCATTCGCTCACCACCTTGAGTCCCGTGGCTATGTACCCCACCTCGCCGGCCGAAAGTTCGTCCGTGGGCACCATGTGGGGTCGGAAAGTGCCAAGCTCCAGAACCTCGGCCGTCCTGCCTGTCGACATGAGCATGATCTGTTGTCCCACCCCCACATGGCCGTCCACTATCCGCACGTAGGCTATCACTCCCTTGTAGGGATCGTAGTGAGAGTCGAAGATGAGGGCGCGTAGGGGCAACCTCAGGTTTCCCGAAGGAGGTGGGATGCGCTGGACAATAGCCTCGAGGATCTCCTTCGTGCCTATGCCTTCCTTCGCAGAGGCGAAGATCACCTCCTCCCCCGGGATAGCGAAGACCTCCTCGATCTCCTTTGCGACCCTTTCCGGCTCGGCATTGGGCAGGTCGATCTTGTTGACTACGGGTATGAGCTTCAGGTCGTGAGACACGGCCAGGTGGGCGTTGGCCAGCGTCTGGGCCTCGATGCCCTGGGTGGCGTCGACCACCAGAAGGGCGCCCTCTGTAGCCGCCATGCTCCTGCTGACTTCGTAGGAAAAGTCCACGTGCCCCGGCGTGTCCACGAGGTTAAGCTGGTACTGGCAATTGTCGTCGGCCGTGTAGATCATGCGTACAGCCCTGGCCTTGATCGTGATGCCCTTCTCTCTCTCCAGATCCATGGAGTCCAGCACCTGCTCCACCATCTGGCGGCTGTCTATGGTGCGCGTGAACTCCAGGAGCCGGTCTGCCAGGGTGGACTTGCCGTGGTCGATATGGGCTATGATACAGAAGTTGCGGATCCTTCTCTGGTCCCACATATAGGCCCCAATCCCTCAGTATACCCGAAGGACTGGGCCCTTAGGGGCGCGTCTAAGCGGCCTGCAGGTTGCTCACGACGCTTCTAACCCCCGGAACTTGGCCGGCCAGCTCGAGGGCCCGCCGTTCCAGATCTCTGGACGACACCTTGCCCATGAGAGTGACGGTGCCTAGATCGCTTTCAACCCTAATGTAGGACTTAGCCAGCAGCTCGTCGCGCGACAGCTGTCGGGCTACCGCTGCTTCCAGCTCGTCGTCGGCGATCAGCTCGTCCTCGACCCGTAGGACGCCGGGCACCTTCTGGGTCGCCTGGACTGCAAGGTGGCGGTGCGTGGGACTGGCAACGTTGCCCTTCAGCGTGACCACGCCGTCCCTCACCTGCACCTGTATGGCGTCCAACTCCAGGGCACGTATGGGATATACTGCCCACAGGGCTTCCCATACGTCTTCCAGGATGTCGGCATCGGGCCTGTATTCTGGGAGGCGCATCAGCTGCTCGCGATCCGCCTCTATAAAGATCTCGTCCGCGGAAATCCTAGAGGCCCAGTCCAGGGGGACTATCACGGATCTTCCTAGGAGGGGCCGTGACTGCACCGCTACGTGGGTGGCTTGGCCAGTGGAACTGTCCACCATTACCACCAGGATATGGCCCAGTGGTCCAGCATGGGATACCACACGGGTTCCCTGGCTTATGGTGACAGTGCCTCCCTCGGCGTTCGGCGCTTCGCCTATGGCTGCGAATATTGAGGCCGTATGGAGACCTGGAATGGCGAAGAGCACTTTCTGGCGTGGAAGGCCCTCGGGCACTTTCCATTGCTCGGGGGCGTGTACAAAGTTTTCCTCGCGGTAGGCAGACGCCCCCTCCGGCTCTGCAACGGCGCGGCTGAGCCTGACGCCGTCTTCGCTCGCCTCGAGGACCACGTCGGCAGGGATCACAACGTCCTCGTGGAAGATGACGCCCTTTCCGACCACGATGGCTATCACCTGCCTTCGAGCCGGACTGTAGATCACCTGCTCCAGCTTGCCTATCTCTTGGTCGTCGACGTAGACCGGCGACCCTGCGACAAACTCGGCTCTCGTCCCCTCCCTCATGGCCTGTCCTCCAACCTTCCACTACTTCGGCTTGGGTTTCTCATGAAAGCTAGCGGCATCCGGACGAACTGAAGGGCGGGGTCAGACTTGAGGGCAACGGCCGCGGCTACGTAGACGGCGGCCCCGCCAACAAGCACAGAGCTGAGTCCAAGTATGCCCTCAAGATCCCGGCGCCCGCCCACTAGGTCTCCACCTAAGGTTATAGCGAGGGCGAGAAGGATCGCCATTGGGCCGCAGGCCGCAAGTGCCCTGTACGCCTGGCGAAGGGTTGGCCAGAGCCACGACCAGCCTAAGTACCGGCGCAGCATGGCTGCCATGAGAATAGCCTCGACCGCTGTGGCCACTACGAGGGCCAGGGCTAGACCGGAGTGGCCCATCCTTCGCGACAGCATTGTGCCAAGAAGCAGGTTGATGGCCACAGTTATGGAACTGGCTGCCACCGGGCGGCGAGTATCTCCGAAGGCATAGAATGCGCGGGTGAGGATCTCCACGGCCCCGTAAGGGATCACGCCAAAGGCAAAGAAGGTCAAGGCTTGGCCCACCATCTCGGTGGAAGACGCACCGAAGGCCCCCATCTCGAACAGGAGCCTAACCAATGGGAATCCCAGCATGGACAGCCCCAGGGCCGAAGGTATGGCGAGGAAGATTACTGTGGACAACGAGGTGACCAGAGTTTGCTGCATCTCAAACTTGTAGCCTCGGGCTACCTGATCGGCCATGGTGGGAAAGGAAGACACAGCCACGCTCATGGCGAAGATGCCATGAGGCAACATCATGAGAAGGTAGGCGTAGTTTAGGGCTGAGATGCTTCCAGAAGCCAGAGTGGAGGCTATGGCTGTGGTCACTATGAAATTGGCCTGGTAGGCTGCCTGGCCGAACATCCGCGGCACTAGGAGTGCGGCTACCCTCCTGAAGTCCGCTCGGCCTACGTGGAGCGAAGGCGTGAAGTGGTACCCCAACCTCGCCAGGTCTGGAACCTGTACTCCCAGGTTGAGCACGGATCCGAGGCCGACCCCGACGGCCAGGCCGACCACGCCCATGGACGGCACGAAAACCAGTGCGGAGACAATTATCGAGAGGTTGTAGGCTATGGGAGCCAAGGCGGGTCCTAAGAATTTGTGATGGGCATTTAGGTAGGCCATGACGACGCCGGATGTCCCCAAAAGGATCGGCGACGCCAGGAGTATCCGCGTCAGTTGCACAGCCAGCCTCTGCTGGGCCGGAGCGAGGCCCGGGACCACTAGGTGCGATAGCAACGGTTCGGCAAGCAGGGCAGCCGCTGCGGCCGCTGCGAGCATGGCCATAAGGGAAGCCGTAAGGACAGTGTTAGCCAGTTCCTGGGCAGCGCGCGTGTCGTCACGGGAGCGATGCTCGGCGATGACCGGAATGAGGGCCGACCCAAGCGCACCGCCCATTATTACTAGGTAGAGGAAATCAGGGATTCGAAAGGCGGCTATGTAGGCGTCGTAATCCGGGGACGTACCGAGTCGGGCCGCTATGACCTGCTCGCGGACGAGGCCCAGCAGCCGGCTGGCCAAGAAGGAAGCCATCATAAGCAGGGCATTGCGAGCGCGCACGCCAGCCTGCCCCTACGGGTGCCCAATGGGATGTGTATAATGGCTATCTGGATACTCCAGCGGAGGGTTCGATAATTGCCTAACACCCGCTCGGCCATTCGGCAGTTGAAAAAGTCTATCAAGCGACGAATGCGGAACAGGGCCGTCAAATCGGCCATAAAGACGAGGGTCAAAAAGGCCCTTCTTGCCGCGAGCACCGATCCCGAGAAGGTAGCCACCTACCTGCGGGAAGCCATAAGCGAGATAGATCGGGCTGTGAAAAAGGGAGTGATACACAGAAACAATGCCGCACGACGCAAATCTCGGCTTATGGCCAAGCTCAACAAGCTGTTGGGCACGCAGGCCACTGGGTAGCAGATAGATCTTGGGCCCCACCCAGCCGTGTGCCGTGGAGTCTTTGAACCCGCGCCAGGCAGGTGGGGCCATCTGCACGCATCGCCGCCCTAGTGGATTGGCCACCCTGGGCCGCTAGCGGCGACCAGGCCCCCTACAGTAGTGTGTTGGATCAAGACTTCAAACGGCATCACGCGAAGCGCAGGGCCCATCTAGGTAATACTACCACAAGGTCGACGTGACCTATAATTACTCAGGCTTGTCAGGTGCCCTGAATGCTCTTTTATGGCCGGCTGGTTGCATCGAACTCCATGGGCGAGGTTTGGCAAGAGGGAGATACCCTCTGGCTTAACCTGAGGGACCGGGGTATGACCCTCGTGCTCACGAGCGCCCAACTGGTCCAGCTGATGGAGCTGTTGGCGAACGCTGAGCGGACGGCGCGGACGCCTGAGAGGCGCGGGGATGAGATTCGACGTCTTCAGATCTCTAGGGCGCGCATAGCTGATCGGATCGAGAAGGCAAAGGCCAGGGGGAGGGACAGTGGGGAAACAGCTACCGAATGAGAAGGTCGAGCCAGCGCAGCGGGAACTTCCCGGGTATTGGGATTGGGAACCGCAGGCCGAGGCGACGGCGCAGGCAGGGACACAGAGCTGCCCCAGTTGCGGGCATCCCATGCCGGATCTGGCCGGTGGCCGTGTGTCCATATGCCCACGGTGCGGGTATAAAGAAAGCTGCTGCTATTGAGTCACAGGCCACTGCCGGCGATGACATTTTGCCACGGTAGGAGTGAAGGTGGCTTTCGAGTGGGGTTTGGAGGGTAGGGCCAGTTAGCTGTGAGATCACAGAGGGTACCGGTTGGCAGGGCGACTCTGAGCAGGAGCGATGGCAGCGCGGCAGATCTGCGGTATGAAGTGCTGCTGAAGTTCCGTGCGGCCACCGCAGTGCTCCATGTCTTTGTCAACGGGAGGCCTGTGGGCCTGTTTCGGGCCAAGCTGAAGCGTGGGGGCCAGGTGGACTACGAGGCGGCGCTAGCCCCCGAAAGGGACTGGCCTCCAGAATGGCTGGGCCTCGAGGGCGACGCTGCGGACCATCAGGCTGGGTCCGGTGGACTTGAACAGGTGGAGGGCTGACCTTTATAATTGTCTGTGGAAGGGCCTGTGGCGCAGCGGTAGCGCAATCGACTCATAATCGACAGGTCGCAGGTTCGAATCCTGCCAGGCCCACCGGATAGACTGGAGGCCCCGCTCCTTCCGGAGGTAGGAGCGGGGCCCGTCTTTTGGGCCGCTGGACGTCCTTCCCGTAAGGTCACTACGGCCGCTCGGCGTTGCAGTGACATGGAGCGGGCATCGGGCTAGGTGGGTAGATGGAAAGCCGGTCTACCAACCCCGGTTTGGCCGCTTAAAGGGACCGTGACGGGCGGCTTGAAGGGCGTCGGGGCAGGATTCGGCCGCCGCAGGAAGGTCTGGGTTCCCTTTTTTGGAGTCGATGAGCTCAGTGTGTTTATGGCGGTATGAAACCGAGGTTACGGCTGCCCACCACGCGGCTGGGCGAGCCGTCCGCAAGATGAGGGTGGGGACCCGGGCTGGCCGTGGCTAGACGCGCTTGCCGGCGTCGCACGGGCCCTTCCGCTGACCTGCACGCAAGCTGTCCGATGGCCCCGACCAGCGGGAGGGAGAGCTGAGGCTCGGCCTCAGACTTTCGCCATCGGGTCTGGGTAGGCGGGACAGTGTGCTGGTGTTGACATTGGTAAGAAATCATGATATCATGATGTTAGCTACAACGCGGGGTTTGGAAGGTGGACCGACCGATTGCGGATGCAGCTACGGAACTGCTCGAGGGATGGGAGCATCTCGAGGCCCTGGCCAAGTGGTTCAGGGCGCTGGACGACCCGGTGCGCCTGGCGATTATAGAAGCCCTTCTTGAGGGTGAGAAGACGGTGGACGAGCTGTGCGACACCCTGGGTATGAAGCAACCGCGTGTTTCCAACCACCTCGCCTGTCTTCGCTGGTGCAACTTCGTGAGCACACGCCGTGAGGGACAACGCGTCTACTATCGGCTCTCGGACCCCAATGTACCCCTCGTACTGGAGTTGGCCCATGCGTCGCTAGCCCGCAGCCTGCGGCGTGTCCTAACGTGTCCGGTTACCTGAGGTACGCCCAGTCCATAGGGAGGCTTTGCCATGGCTGTAGCACGATATCGCGTTGTAGTCAAGGGGATGTACTGTGACGGGTGCCAAATCCGCGTGGCCAAGGCTCTGGCGTCGGTGGGGGCCCGGGAGATCGTCGTGGACCGCCCGACGGACTCGGCTACCTTCTTTGGGCCGCAGGGCACCGACGTAGAGATCTATCTAGCCGCCATAAGGGCAGCTGGCTACTCGGCCTTTGCTGAAGAGTCACCGTCGCAGCGGGATGCCTCTGGGAGAGGGGGAAGCGGCGTACCCGACGTGCTCATTATCGGTTCCGGCTCCGCAGCTTTCGCCGCGGCCATCCGCGCCAGGGAACTCGGGGCCAGTGTAACCATGGTGGAGGCGGGCACCCTCGGAGGGACCTGTGTGAACATCGGCTGCGTGCCCTCCAAGGCTCTCCTGCACCATGCTTGGGTTCAGCGCCTTAGAGTGGATGGATTGGTTCTTCTAGATGCTGTTTCCCTGGTAGCCGCCAAGGATGCCCTTGTTTCCGAGCTACGGAGGAAGAAGTATGAGGAACTCGTGGAACGGTACGGGTGGGAGGTGATCCGAGGCTGGGCCGAGTTCGTGGATGGCGGGCGGGTGTCTGTGGACGGAAAGGTCCTTGAGGCCCGCAACTACCTCATAGCTACTGGTGCCTCGCCGTGGATACCCCCGATACCGGGCCTCTCCGATACGCCGTATCTCACCAGCACGACTGCCCTCGAGGTTAAGGAGGTGCCCGACTCCATAGCGGTCATTGGGGCCAACTCGATCGGGCTGGAGCTGGGCCAATACTTCAGCTTTCTGGGCTCGCAGGTGGTACTACTGGAGGTAATGCCCCGGATAGCGCCCTTCGAGGAGCCAGAAGTGAGTTCGGCGTTGGAACGGGCTCTGGTGGGCCAGGGGATCAAGATCGTTACCTCGGTCCAGATAACCAAGGTGGAGCCGGGCCGCGTTTCCGGCACTGTCGCGGGGGCTCATATGGAGTGGGCAGTAGAGAAGGTATTGGTAGCCACGGGTCGCAGGCCAAACACGGCGAAGCTGGGCCTGGACCGGGCTGGAGTGGCCACGGATCAACGGGGCGCCGTTCTGACCGGCCGCACCCTTCGGACTACGAACCCGAGAATTTGGGCGGCGGGCGACGTGACGGGCGGGCCGCAGTTCGTCTATGTGGCCGCTTACCAGGGCAAGATCGCCGTCGAGAACATGCTGTTGGGTGCCTCCAAGAGCGCGGACCTGTCACTCGTTCCCAGGGTCACCTTCACCAGACCTCAGGTGGCCTCGGTCGGCCTGACTGAAGCCCAAGCGAGGGGGGCCGGACGCGAGGTGGACGTCTCGATACTACCCTTGGAACAGGTGCCCCGCGCCCTCGTCAGCCACGATACGGAGGGCATCGTAAAGCTTGTGGCCGATGCGCAAACGGGGCGCCTGCTTGGAGCGCACATGGTGGGCGACAATGCTGGCGACGTCATCTATGCGGCCCCTCTGGCCATGAAGTTCGGTGCTACAGTCTCTGACCTCACGGGTACCTTTGCGCCCTACCTGACCATGGCCGAGGGCCTGAAGCTTGCGGCTCAGAGCATGCACAAGGATGTCTCGATGCTCTCGTGCTGTGCAGGGTAGTGCTCATCCGTCGCGAAGTATACAGGCAGCTAGATCTCTGGTAAGACTGGGAGGTCTCAGGTGAGGCTCTTCAGCAGGCAGACAGGAGCTGTGGACGGAGCTGACGAGGCCGAAATAGGCGAGGCAGGAAGATCCCAAGAACCCGCATCGATGGTCGGTGCGGCAGCCGCCGTTGTCGGTGCGAGCCTGCTGGCCGCTACCGCCTGCTGTGGCCCGCTGCTTGTGGGTCAGGTGGCACAGGCCGTTGTGACCCTTGGAGGGGTGGGGCTGATACGCGTCGTGAACCAGTTCGAGGTTCCTGTGGCTGCGGCGGTGGCGGTCCTGGCCGCCTTTACCGCCTGGAGGGCGCGGGATGTGCTGGTGAAGGCGGCCTATACGGCTCTCGGAGCCTTCGCCCTGCTCTCCGTGTCCCTGCGCCTTCTGTGGGATTTCGGCGTGGCCGAGCCCTTCCGTTGGGAGCCGATTCTACTGGTCTTCGCGAACCGCCAGAGCTCGCTGACCATCTTGGCCCTAGTCGCTGCGGTGGTCCAGGCCGTATGGCTGGCCAGGGCTAGACTGCTTCGGCGCACGTGTGAAGTGGAAACAGCTCTATCGACAGTGGCGAAGGGACATTCCAAGGTCTGCTGAGCTCCGGAGGTGCTTGCCATGGCCAGAAGCGGCGGGCCCAGAGATGGGCAAAGGTGGCACGGATGGCTGGCAGTCTCATCCGTGGGCCTAGTCCTCGTGGCCTTGACCTTCCTTGTCGTCCGCCAGGTTGTTCCGTTGCCGTCTCCGCCTGGCGCCCCGGTCTCTGCCTCGGCATCATGGCCCGCTGGGGGCTGATAGCAGGCGGCCAGTTCGCATGGTGGAACCTGACCCTGGAGCGGCTGGATGGATCGGAGCTTAAGCCATCGGACACAGGGGGAAACCGTCGGTGCTCTTGTTCATGGCAGAGTGGTGTAGCTCGTGTCTGGCTGAGGCCAGGGCGTTGGCACAGATATGCCGGGAGTTCGGTCCCCAGGGGTTTCAGGTCATCGCCATCGATGTGGAAACCCACCGAGACCAGACGCCAACTGGAGCGGTTTATAGATCTGGTGCCGGGGGTGCGGTCTACCCTTGGGCCTCCGACCTAACCGGCCCGGTGCTCCAGGCCTTTCAAGTGCGCTACCTGGACACTACCATGGTGGTCGACAACGGTGGTGAGGGGGTCTACGGCGACGACACGGTGACCCCGATACGAGGTCTTGAGGCCAGTGGTATAGCGGGCGGTATCTGGGCCCGACGGCAGGCCAGGATGCTGTTGAAGTTCCCCTGCTCTGACGCGGGCGTGCTGTCCCTTTCGACCCGTGGCCACGCGGTAGGGCGGGACGCCCGAACGGCGAAGCTCCGGGCGTCGAGCGGACCGAGCGGCACGGTGCAGACCGGGAGGGCCAAGGGGCCGTCATGGCGTGCTGTGGGGGTCCCGTCCGCGGTCCGCGTTGACATACCTGATCGACCAGGTGCGGCCGGATTGGCGGTGCCGCCGCGCCCCCTGAGCCACACCCTGAGGAGCCTCGGTGCTGGTGTGTCCCTTACAGGCCCTTTGTACGCCTCTATCGCTCGCGCCAATGGCGCCATTCGATGGGTCTTGATGTCCGCTTCGCTCGGGTTGCTGTGTGCGGCGTCGGTGCCGCTGTGGGCGCTGCTTTTTTCGCTGGCGAGGCCTGGACTTCGGAGGCAACAGGCGCGGCCCGGAGGTTGCCGGTCGTGGGAGGCAGTTTTTCAGAGGCCGGCGCGGCTTCAAGGCGCTCCTTCCCTGTGCCCGTTGCTCGCCTATTACCTTCATGCCTGGTGGGTAGCTCTGCGGCAATGGCCGCGGCGGGACTGTTGGCGGGGCCGCGGCCTTCCGGCCCGGGCCGCCAACTCTCGCGGCGTGGATTCCCATCCCCGGCCAGGGCAGGTCACGGACCTGCACTTGGTTTTTAGGTGTGGTGTGGTTCGGGCTCTGGGCAGTAGCCATGCGGTTTCGAAATGGCTACCTTTCGTGCCAGCCATTCCGTGGAGTTGGTTTTGGGCGCGCTGAAGCAATTATGAGGAGGCGCACGGATGCAGGTTAAAAAGTTCGACCTGGTGATCTTGGGTTCAGGCTCGACGGCTTTTGCCGCAGCCCTGAAGGCTGCGGAGCTGGGGTGCACGGCAGCCATGACCGAATCTCGAACCCTGGGGGGCACCTGTGTGAACAGGGGATGCCTGCCGAGCAAGAACCTCATAGAAGCGGCCAGACTTGTGTGGGAGGCCCGACATCCCCGTTTTCCAGGAATCAAACCGTGCTCCATGCACTTCGACTTCGCCGAGCTGGTGAAACAGAAGGACGAGCTGGTAGAGTCCTACAGGTACCGCAGGTACTTCTCCCTCGTCGAGGGGTCGGAGAAGATAGCGGTCTACCGCGGCCACGCTCGTTTCCTCTCGCCTCAGGCGGTGTCTGTGGAGGGACAGGTGCTGGAGGGTGACCACTTCTTGATCGCGACGGGGAGTCGTCCTTTCATACCGCCTATTGAGGGGCTGGATAGCGTTCCGTACCTGACCTCCGACCTGCTTTCGGCCCGAGAGCCGGAGGAGCTTACGGAGCTGCCCACTTCGCTGTTGATCCTAGGTGGAGGGTACGTAGCCCTCGAGCTCGGCCAGATGTTCCGGCGGCTGGGCAGCAGTGTGACCTTACTGGCGCGGAGCGGCAGGATACTGCGCGACTACGAGCCCGAGGTATCGGCCGTGGTGGCCCAAGTGTTCGAGAACGAGGGGATCGAGCTCGTTACGAATGCCGAAGTAGAGCGTGTGTACGTCGAAGGAGGCAGGGTTGTGGCGGAAGCCAAGGTTGCAGGAGATGGACGCAGGTTCGTAGCCGACAGGCTGTTGGTTGCCTCTGGGCGCCGGCCCAACACAGATACATTGGATCTGTACAGGGCTGGGGTACGAGTGGACGGTCAGGGATTTGTGCCCGTGAACGAGTACCTTCAGACGAACGTGCCCCATATATGGGCCGCGGGGGACGTCATCGGGCGCCACCAGGGCAGCCAGATGGCGACCCCGGTGGGCGCCCATGACGGCGCCATAGCGGCCTTCAACGCCCTGAGCGGCTCGAAGAAGCCAGTGGACCACTCCGTGATACCGCGCACCATCTTCATTGACCCTCAGGTGGCCGTTGTGGGCCTTACTGAGGCTGAGGCAGTGGCGCGGGGCCATCGTTGCTGGTGTAGTGTCATCCCTGTCGACCTAGTCCCCAGGGCGGGGGCAGCCCGAGACACGCGAGGGATCGCCAAGATGGTCGCCGACGCGTCCACGAACCGAGTGCTGGGAGTATCGCTGATGATGAGGGACGCCGGCGAGGTGATCCATGAGGCCGCCATGGCCCTGCGCTTCAGGGCCACCGTGGATGACTTCATCGACCTAGTGCACGTTTATCCCACGATGGCCGAGGCCCTCAAGCTTGTGGCCATCTCCCGCTACAAGGACCCGTCAAGGCTTTCCTGTTGTGCTGAGTAGCCCTGCTCACCGTCAACGGGGTGCAAAGTAGATGAGTAGGACACCGAGCAGGCATGTGATGGCGCCAACCAGGTCCCACAGGTCCGGTCTGAACCCGTCCATCACCGCGCCCCAGAGCAGGGAGAGCACGATAAACATGCCCCCGTAGGCGGCATAGATCCTGCCAAAGTGAGGACTCGACTGGAACGTTGGCACGAAGCCGTAGCCCACCAGGACGATTGCACCCAAAACACCGAATACCCAGGGCCGTCCACCGCGTACCCACTGCCAGACCAGCCATCCTCCACCGATCTCAGTAAGGCCAGCCATCACGAAAAGTCCCATAGCCTTTAAGAAAGCCTCCATGACAAGTCCTCCGCATACTCCACCAGAGTGTGGCCATCCCAATCTGCGGCCATTCGGGCTGCCCACAGGCAAAGGCCGAGCCATCCGACCCCCCTGCAGGGCAGTGGCAGGTTGACGCCGATGCCCCGCTCTACTTTACTCACTCTTGGTTCCCGGGCGTGCGTTGATACAATCCTTGCGGGTGTGGCTGAGGGGATGCGGGCCGAGCAGGAGTAACAGATGGGCCAATTGCCTGGGGCGATCCAGGCAGGCAAAGCCGGCTGACGGCCAGGTGCTGGGCTGACGGGTATGGGCGGATCCTTAGGCAACCGCGGTGGCGATAGATCTCACGTGGCATGGCTAGTTGCTGTGGTCTTGGTGGCCTTCATCTGCCGGGCAGCGTTGGTCAAGGGTGGAGTGCCCCACGTCGATTTTGCGCTGAGAGGGGATGAGGGGAACTACTTTGGGCTGGCCAAGTCCTTTCTTGAGCGGGGCTCCTTTGCGGAAAACTGGCCCTGGATTCGGCCGCCCATCTACCCTCTTATACTGGCAGGCCTGCTGGCCGTGGGGGGCGGCAACGTCTACCTGGCCCAGCTCTTCCAGGCCGCCGTAGGTGCTGCGTCGGCTGGAGCCATATACCTCATCGCCCTTCGGGAGCTCGGGCCCCGCGAAGCCAGGTTGGCCGGCACTCTCTCGGCTCTGGACCCTACGGCTCCGCTGCAAGCTCAATACCTTTTTGCCGAAGGGCTGGCGACGTTCTTCGCCCTGGTGGCGGCGCTGATGACCCTGAAGGGCCTGCGGCCGCGCGGCTCCGTCATTTGGTTCTTGCTAGCAGGGGCCTGCTTGGGCCTAAGCCTTCTCACCAGGGCGTCGGGCGCCCTTTTCGCGGTCTCGCTCGCCCTCTGGCTGATGCTGAGAAGGGGGTGGCCCATTCGTGAACGGGTTGTGCAGGCAGTCTCGCTAGTGGTGGCCCTGTGCCTGGTGCTGCTTCCGTGGACCCTGAGGAACTGGCAGGCCTACCACCGCTTTATCCCGCTGGACACGACCCTGGGCGTAAACCTCTACCAACACAACAGTGACCTGACCAGGACCCAGGTATATGCGGAACTTATAAAAATCCCCAATCCGGGCGATCGTGACGTCTATGCCATTGCCAAGGCTATGCACTGGATCGTTCGTAACCCTGAGAGGTTCGCTGAGAGGGCCCTGGAAAGGCTGAGTCACGCCTGGACCGCCGACCTATACACAGAGTGGGATATTGGCCTAAGGACCCGCTATCCGGCCGTTGCCTCTTGGCTCTCGGCCCTTAACGCATCGGTGGGGACCCTTTGGTTCCTGGCCGCAGTATTTTTCGGTGCCCTGGGCATAGGCCTGACGCGCGGATCGTCCTACCGTTCCATGGTCCTGCTCTTGGCCGTAACCTACATGGCAACCACGGTCTTCGTCGAATCTGTGTTCAGGTACCGTCTAGCACTGGTGCCGTTTCTAATCCCACTGGCTGCCGTGGTGCCCTTCCGCCTTCGCCTCAAGAGGGGCATCCTACTTTGGGGCTTGGTAGGAGCGGCGTGTCTGGCGCTGTCGTTACCGGCGTTGCTCCCGGCAATGCCCAGGGACCTGGAGGCAAATGTGCTCCATGTCACTGGCAGGGCAGCTGGCCTGGTGGGTTATCACGAACTGTCAAACCACATGTACCGGCGCGCCTTGGCCATAGAGGAGCGGTCTGACTTCCTGCTCTCGGCGGCACTGGAGGCCTCCAGGCAGGGCAAGCTTCGTGAAGCGGAGGAGCTCCTCAAGGCCGCGCGCTCAAGGTGGCCCGATGATCCCAGGGTGGCAGCCATCGCCGCACAGTTGGCTCGGGCCTGGGGGCTCAAAGTTGCCGACGGGCCATACGGCATGGTGGGGCTGTGGGCTGAGGCGTGGGCGTGGGACCACCTGCCACTAAACCCCAGGTCGTCGTTGGCAGTGGGTGCTGATGACCTCGGCTATGTAAGGGGCTTCTATGGCGTGGAACAATCTGGAGAACGCACTTACCGGTGGACCGGTCCCGAGGCATGGATTAGGCTGTGGTCGCCGGGCCGCAAGGTAAGCCTTACGATGCTGTGTGCTTCGGGCGGTACTCACAGCAAGCAGGCCAAGATATTCGTTGCAGGAGCGCAGGTGGGCACCCTGGGGGTCCCGTCGGGGAGATGGGCCCGGGTCGACCTTGACCTTCCGGGTGTCTATCAAGTGGGGGAACTGCTTCAGATCCAGGTGGTTGTACCTGAGGCGCGAAGGTATGGTTCGGACCCCAGGGTCCTGGGGATCCAAGTTGCGGAGGTGTCGTTGGTGCCAACTGCAATGCAGGAAGATTTGACACCTCGATCTCCGTAGGCTATCTTTAAGTTTAGATAAAGCGTAGGCAAAGGCGTTGAAGGAAAGGAGTAGGTCGGCCGGAGAGGCGCAGCGAGCCCCGGCTGGTGTGAGCGGGGTCCTAAGGGCCGGCTGAAGATCGTTCCTGAGCCGCCGCCCGAACGGCCAGAGGCCCAGTAGGCGCGGACGGGTTCGCCAGCCGTTACCAGTGGCGCGGGTGTCGTAGGTGCACCCGTCAGGAGGGAGTGCGGAGCACTAAGCAGGGTGGTACCGCGGGATCCCTGTGACTGAAATAGGGTCTCGTCCTTCGGGATGAGACCCGTTGGATTCCTGTTGGGAGGTGAAGCCATGTTCCAGCCTGTGCCGAGCAAGCTGGATTTTCCTGCCCACGAACACGAGATCCTCGAGTTCTGGGAGAAAAACCGCATCTTCTACAAGCTCGTAGATAAGAACAGGGGCAAGCCCCGTTGGTCCTTCATAGACGGACCCATCACGGCCAACAATCCCATGGGCGTACATCATGCCTGGGGTCGGACCTACAAGGACATCTACCAACGTTACAAGGCCATGAAGGGCTTTGACCAGAGGTTCCAGAACGGGTTCGACAGCCAGGGCCTGTGGGTTGAGGTAGAGGTCGAGAAGGAGCTGGGGCTCAACTCGAAGCGCGAGATCGAGGCCTACGGCTTGGAGAACTTTTCGCGTAAGTGCAAGGAGAGGGTGCTGTACTACTCGAACATACAGACGAGGCAGTCCATTCGACTGGGACAGTGGATGGATTGGCCGAACTCCTACTACACCATGTCCGACGAAAACGAGGAGCACATCTGGCATTTCTTGAAAGCGTGCCACCAACGCGGATGGCTTTACCAGGGCCATCAGACAATGCCCTGGTGCATACGCTGCGGCACCTCCCTGTCCCAACATGAGATGCTGGACTCCTATCGGGACATAACCCACCTGTCCATCTACCTCAAGCTTCCCATCGTCGGAAGGCAGGGGGAGTACTTCCTGGTTTGGACTACGACGCCGTGGACCCTGACTTCGAATACTGCCCTGGCAGTGCACCCTGACCTAGAATACGCTAAGGTGCGCCAAGGGGAGGAGCTCTACTACCTTTCGAGGGGGACCGTCCCCATGGCGATCCAAGGCGAATACGAGATTGTCGGAGTGGTGAAGGGTAGGGAGCTCATCGGCCTGCGCTACCAGGGCCCCTTCGACGAGCTGGATGCCCAGCGGGGCGTGGAGCACGTAGTCATCCCATGGGACCAGGTGGGCGAGGAAGAGGGTACGGGTATAGTACACATCGCCCCGGGCTGTGGCCAGGAGGACTTCGAGCTTGGCCAGGAGCATGGGCTCAAGGTGATCGCGCCTCTGAGCGAGGATGGCCTGTTCCTGGGTGGGTTTGGAAACCTCACAGGCACCAGTGTGCGGGAGAGTGCTCCTAAGATCGTCGAGAGCCTCAGGCAGAAGGGTTACCTTTATCGCACCCACGACTACACCCACAGGTACCCGGTGTGCTGGAGGTGCGGTGAGGAGCTGGTGTTCAGGCTTGTGGACGAATGGTTCATATCCGTTACAGAGATCCGACCCAAGCTTATAGAAGCGGCCAGGACTGTGGAGTGGATACCGGGTTACGCCCTCAAGCGCATGGAGGACTGGCTGAACAACATGCGCGACTGGGTGATTTCCCGTAGGCGCTACTGGGGTTTGCCGCTCCCCTTCTATCCCTGCAAGAACTGTGGCGAACTCACCGTGATCGGATCCCGGAGGGAGTTGGAGGAGAGGGCGATCTCTGGACTCGACAAGCTTGTGGAGCTTCACCGGCCCTGGATCGACGAGGTTGTGATATCTTGCCCCAGGTGTGGCCAGCCAGTCCGTCGGATCCCGGAGGTTGGTGACTGCTGGCTCGACGCCGGTATCGTGCCCTACTCGACCCTGCAGTACCTTTACGACAAGGATTACTGGAGGCAGTGGTTCCCCGCCGACTTCATAGTGGAGATGCGGGAGCAGATACGCCTCTGGTTCTATTCCATGCTATTTATGAGCGTGACTCTAGAAGGCGTGGCCCCCTACCGGTGTGCCATGGTCTACGAGAAGGTCTACGACGAGTTCGGCCGCCCCATGCACAAGAGCTTGGGCAACGCCATCTGGTTCGACGAGGCGGCCGAGCGCATGGGCGCCGATGTAATGCGGTGGATGTATGCCTCCCAGAATATACAGCAGAACCTTCTCTTCGGCTGGGGGCCTGCAGAGGAGGTCAAACGCAAGCTACTGGTCCTTTGGAACGCCTACTCCTTCTTTGTTACCTATGCGAACCTGGACAAGGTCAATCCTGGGGCTTACGACGTACCCATCCAGGAGCGTCCGCTCCTGGACCGGTGGATAATGGCGCGGCTCCACCAGTTGGTGCGGGCGGCCAACCAGGAGTTGGACCGCTTTAACGTGGCCGCCGTGACAAGGGATGTAGAGCGGTTCATCGACGACCTTTCGAACTGGTATATACGCCGCAGTCGGCGCCGCTTCTGGAAGAGCGAGAACGACGCCGACAAGGCATCGGCCTACAGGACCCTTTACGAGGTACTGACGACTCTGGCGACTACGATAGCCCCCATCATGCCGTTCCTGGCCGAGCGGATGTACCAAAATCTCGTGCGGTCCGTTGACCCGCAGGCGCCTGAGAGCGTGCACCTGCTAGATTACCCGGAGGCCGTTCCGGCCCTCATAGACGATGGTTTGATAGACGCTATGGACAAAGTGATGGAAGTGGTGGCCCTAGGCAGGGCGGCCAGGAACAAGGCCAAAGTGAAGGTCCGGCAGCCGCTGAAAGAGCTGTTGGTATGGTCGGAGGACCCCAACCTGAGCACGGCAGTGGAGCCCTTCATCGATCTGATCCGCGAGGAGCTGAACGTAAAGGCTGTGCGGTTCGTGGAAAGGGAGGAGGAGATAGTCAGCTACGCAGTTTCCCCTAACCGCGAGGTCCTCGCGCCGAAGCTCGGGGCCAAGTACGAAGGCGTCGCTCAGGCCCTCCGCACCCTCGACCCGTTGGAGGCGGCCCATAAGGTGCGTAGACACGAGCCGGTGAAAGTGACGGTAGGGGGCGAAGTTTTGGAGCTAGAGCCTGAGGAGCTTGAGCTGGAAGTTAGGGGCCTTTACGGCCGAGCTGCGGCCAGCGAGCGGGGGCTTGCTGTGGCCCTGGACCTAACCCTTACCGATGAGCTCAGGCTGGAAGGGATGGCCCGCGAACTGGTGCGCCACATCCAGCAGGCTCGAAAATCGGCCGGGCTGCACATAGACGACCGCATCATCCTGTACGTGCGGGGAGAGGGTCTCCTGCAGGAGGCGGTGAGGGCGGCCGGAGACTACATAGCTAGCGAGACGTTGGCGGTGCAGCTTCATACCTCTGAACCGCCCAACGATGTCCGTGCTATCACGGTGCGCATCGACGGGCAAGAGGTGAAGCTCGCCCTCAAGAAGGCCTAGGTGCTGCCGTGGGCCAGATCAGGGCTTTCTTGGCCGTAGAACTGCCCGAGAACGTTCTGAGGCGCCTGGCTCAAGTTCAGCAAAGGCTCAGACAGGCCTTGCCGAACCTGGCCTACGTGAGGCCTGAGGGCCTGCACATCACCCTGAAGTTCCTAGGGGAGATTTCCGAGGAACAGGTCGCAGCGGTGAGCAGGTCGGTTCGGGCTACGGCCTCCAGGTTCAGCAGGTTTCGGCTGCATATCGAGGGGCTGGGAACCTTTCCGCCGCAGGGTCAGCCCCGGGTCGTGTGGCTGGGTGTGGCGGGCGACGTTCCCATCTTGTCGGCTCTGGCGGTGCAGGTCGAGCAGGACCTAAAGCGACTGGGCCTTCGGCAGGAGGATAGGCCCTTCAGCCCTCATCTGACCCTGGCCAGGGTGCGCCAGAGGCTTAGTGCGGGCGAGCTGACCCAGCTCCGGCTGCTGGGTCAGCAGTTAGCCGGGAAGATCGGGAGGGAATTCGAGATAGTGGAGATCTCCCTGATGCGGAGCCATCTGCGGAGTGGGGGCGCTGTGTACGAACGGCTCGAGGCCTATCCCCTGGGAGGTGCCGTTGGGTAGACCGTTGCAGATAGCTGTGTGTGGGCCAGGACAGTGCGACGTCCGCACCGCGGCCCTTGCTGAGGACGTTGGAAGGTTGATAGCGCGGAGCGGAGCTATTCTCATCTGCGGAGGGTTGGGCGGTGCCATGGAGGCTGCCTGCCGGGGCGCTGCGGAAGCGGGCGGCCTGTCTATCGGCATCTTGCCGTCGCTCAACCGGGAGGATGCCAACCCCTACGTCAGCGCCGCCGTGGCGACAGGCGCTAGCCATGCCCGCAACTTCTTCATCGTTGCCAGCGCCGATGCGGTCATAGCCGTCGGCGGCGAGTATGGGACGCTTTCCGAGATAGCTTTGGCGTTGAAGCTCGGCAAGCCCGTGGTTGGCCTCGATACGTGGGAGTGCCGGAAGGGAGAACAGCGTGCCGGTATCATTCAGGCCCACGATCCGGCGCAGGCCGTCGAGGTTGCCCTGAAGGCCGCTCGAAGGGGTGGGCCTCACTCCTGATAGTAGCGGGCGATAGTGTCGCAGAGCTTTTCATAGCTCTCGAGCAGGCGGAGCAACCTTTCCTCGTCCCTCCTGTAGGGGCGGCCCTCAGATTTGAGCCTCTCCACCTGCTGCCAGAGCGCCTCTAGGCGGGCCTCGAGCTCCTCCTTCCTGCTGAGGAGCCGGCTGTATCCTGTGGACTCTGTTTGGACCCTTTCGACTACCATGGTCATTTCAGTTACCTCCTGGGCGCTCTCTCACCAGCTAGACGGCTTATGAAGTCCGAGGCCTCTCGCCGGGTAAGCTCTTCAGGCCGTCGGCCGTATGTCTTCAGGCTCTCGTCCACGATCTGCTGCTCGCTCAGGCCGCTTACCTTTCGCCCGGTGGTGTAGATGGCCCTGATCTGACGCTCGGTCGCATCTGCGACCTCTACGGGCGCATCCACCACCTTCTCTGTGCCGGCGTCGGTGAGAGCCTGCTGCCGAAGGCTGGGTGCCATGTCGAAGTCATGGCAGAACTGAGTGCCGTAGCCCAGCGCAGCCAGGGCCCTACCGAGAGCCTTGGTCTCGGCCTTTTCTATGTAGTCCGAGAAATCCTGGCTGGTCTCGGATCCCCAACCTGTGGCAGATCCGCCTCCTGGGATACTTACCTGAGCCTTGAAGAGGGCAAAACCTCCGGTCCTCGCCTCGCCGTCCGCGGAGGGTTGAGGGCTCCGGTGCTCCACTAGCTCCGTCGAGATCACCGCTTCAGGATGCTCCGTGCGGAGCCAAAGCAGTCTCCATTTAACCTCCAAGTACTCCCCCGACCCAAGTCTCTTCAGATACCTCCCTGGATCGAACGCTCTTCCCTGCTCCATCCCCTTCACCCGAACAAAAGTTCTATTGCGCAAAGTATACATCCTTATGGGCGATCTGTCAATCGGGCTGGGGCTGATGATGGGCAGGGATCGGGGACACGTAAGGAAACTCCTGTGGCGCCCGGCTGCCCCATGCAGTGGGCTCGGGGGATTAGCTGCAGCGGCCTATTGCTATCGGTCGTGTCCCGTGAATCGTAGGTCCGTGGTCGCAGGCGAAAAGGACGTGCCCGATCGGATGGGGCAACGCGGCGAACCAGAACGCTGACGGGTTTAGCAGCTACGCCTTGGATCCCGCTGGCGAACGAGCAATGGGGTGACCGGTCAGCCTGGGTCTGTGCTGTTGGGCTATGCGGAAGGCAACGGACCACGCCCTGAGTCTACTGATGTGGCCGAAGGATCAGCGTATTGGGCGGAGCTGTGGAGCACTCTGTGGTCGGCCCAGCTGGAGGGCTCGTGCCACGGCTTCAATCCTCAATTGGGTCTGCCCAGCTTTCCGGCTGGGGCCCTGGGCCCGCGCGGGCCTGTGCCAAGCGGTCAGGGCCGCCCTTTCGGGAGGAAAGTTTCCCAGGAGATGGGCCCAGTAATCCGTTCTCAGCGGCACTGCCTCCTCGGCATACAATAGGTTCGGCAGCCAAGGCGGGTGAGCCTTTGGCCGTGCAGCCGATGGCGCTCCTACCTGCATCTCTTTTGTGTTACGATTCCATTGCCAGTTTTGAGGACAGCGAGGACGGCTGTGGACTCCCTCGATCTGCAGAGACTCTCCATGGAGCTGGACAGTCTGGTGCTCTTCCGGGGCATCCGGACCGATCACACCTTTGCCGATCTTAGGGAGCTGCTGGGGCGCTTGGCGGCGAGGGCTCTTCCTCGGGCCCTCCTACAGGCGTACGCCTCCCTGGCTGCGAGGCTGGCTCGAGCTGTCGAGGCAGGCCAGCTCCCGCCGGGCGATCCCCTTACGGGGCACTTGCTCTCGCTGTTCCTCTTCGATGACAATGCTTTGGCTCGGATGCTGGCCTCGAGGGGCCTCTCCGCCTGCGATGCCGCGCTTATTGGGACGGCAGAGCGGGAGTGGAGGACATTTCGTGCCCTCTGGGGGTTGGGAATGGCTGGCCTTCAGGGCCTCCTAGCTGCTGCGGGACTGGCTAGTTTCGTGGATACCGATTGGACGGAGTACGGGTCCGGGCTTCGGTTGCGGCCACCTGCGGCCGAGGACGAGGTGCGGCAACTGCTGGTACGCTCTGAAAGTTGGTCGGAAGTGCTCAGGGGGCTCGAGGCCTACTGGAAGCGCTGCGGTACGGGTGTGTTCGCCAGGTATCGTGCCTTCCGTTGGGTCCATGAACCGTCGGGAGGTCGGATCGAGCCCATATCCCACCCGGATCCGATCAGGCTCGACGATCTCATTGGCAATGAGAGGGAGCGCAAGCTGTTGGTGGCCAATACCCGGCACTTCCTGCTGGGGCTGCCGGCGAACAACGTGCTACTCTACGGGGACGCAGGTACGGGCAAATCCTCTATGGTGAAGGCATTGGTGAACGAGTTCGGGGACCAGGGCCTGCGCCTGATAGAGGTCGCGAAGGAGCACCTGGCGGATTTCCCGCACATATCAGCACATTTGCGTGGTCGCCCGGAGAGGTTCATCGTCTTCGTGGACGATCTCTCCTTCGAGGAGCAGGAGACACAGTACAAGGTCCTTAAGGCCGCCCTGGAAGGGACGGTAGAGGCAAGGCCAGCAAATGTAGTGGTATATGCTACCTCCAACCGCCGTCACCTGGTAAGGGAATTCTTCGGCGACAGGTCTGGCGAGGGGGAAGTCCATGCCCGGGATACCCAACAGGAGAAACTGTCCCTGGCAGACAGGTTCGGTCTGCATTTGACCTTTGTCAGCCCCGGGCAGGAGGAGTATCTGAGGATTGTGATGGGGCTTGCTGAGCGCCGGAGGCTGCCAGTGGGGTCTGAGGAGCTTCGGCGGCGAGCCCTCCAGTGGGCGCAGTGGCAGCGGGGTTGGTCTGGCAGGACCGCCAGGCAGTTTGTGGACTATCTGACCGCGGAGCTTGCCTTCCGGGACCAGCTGGCAGGACGAGCTCCTGAGAAGGGTGCGAGTAGCTAGTCCAGGCCTAGACGACGGTACCCAACGTCGATGTGCTTGAGAAAGGGGCTGTAGTCGAACAGTTGGTCCAACTCCTCTCTGCTGAGGAGGCCCGCTACGCTGGGATCCGCGGCCAGCAAGGCCTTGAAATCAGCCTCCTCTTGCCAGGCTTTCATGGCTAGGCGTTGAACGATGTCGTATGCGGCTTGGCGAGACATCCCCTTCTCGATGAGGGCCAGGAGTACCCGCTGGGAGAACACGAGTCCTCGTGTTATCTCGAGGTTACGCCTCATCCGCTCGGGGTAGACCAAGAGGCCTTTGAGGATGTCCTTAAAAGCTCGAACCATGTAGGCGGTGAGCTCGAAGGCCTCTGGCAGGATTATGCGCTCCACCGAGCTGTGGCTGATGTCCCTCTCGTGCCAGAGCGGCACGTCCTCGAGGGCTGCCACGGCATAGGAGCGCACCACTCTGGCCAATCCCGATAGCCTCTCACACTTGTGGGGATTGCGCTTGTGGGGCATGGCTGACGACCCTTTTTGTCCCCGTGCAAAGGGCTCTTCGACCTCCCGCACCTCTGTGCGCTGAAGGTGACGGATCTCCGTAGCGAACTTCTCGAGGGAGGAGGCGAGGAGGGCCAGCTCCAGGACCACGGCGGCGTGGCGGTCCCTCTGCACTACCTGAGTGGACACAGGCTCGGGCCTAAGGCCGAGCCTGGTGCAAGCCCTCTCCTCCACGTCGGGCGGCACCGTGGCATGGGTGCCCACGGCGCCGGAGATCTTGCCGTAGCTTACCTCCTCGCGCACGTTCAAAAGGCGACCTCTATGTCGCCTCAGCTCCTCGACCCAGACCAAAAGCTTGTAGCCGAAGGTGGTGGGCTCTGCGTGCACCCCGTGGGTGCGGCCCATCATGAGGGTATGCCGGTGCTTTTGGGCCAGGTCCGTGGTTACCCTTTCGAGGTCGTTCACCTCGCGCACCAGCACATCGATGCTGTCGCGGATCTGCAGGGCGAGGGCGGTATCCACCACGTCGGAGCTGGTGAGGCCCAGGTGTAGGTACCTGGCCTCCGGGCCCAAAGTCTCGCTCACGGCCTGGATGAAGGCAATGACGTCATGGTCGACCGTGGCCTCGATAGCCTTTACACGTTCGGCATCGACCGTCGCCCTCTGCAGCAGAGGCAGAACATCCCTGGGCACCTGACCCACCTCGGCCCAGGCCTCGGCCACGGCCAACTCCACCTCTAACCACCTCTCAAACTTGGCCTGGTCTGTCCACAGACGGAAGATCTCGGGGTGGCGGTACCTTTCGATAGCCATCTATCCTCCTGAGATGTCTCCTTAGGAAACCTCTCGGGCCCACAGCCCTTGACTGTTGGCCCCCACGGCCAGAACGACCGTTATCCTGTTGGCAAGGTTGTTGTTGGAAGGCAGGTGCACCCGTATGTAGTTGTCGGTGTAGCCTTGCCACAGGGGCGTCGGCGAACCCGATTTAACCTCCTCCCAAAGGACGGAGACCACGCGCCCCACGAACCGCTGGTGCCACTCCAGCGACAACTGTGCGCCCAGTTTGCGGATGCGCTCGGCCCTTTCAGCTTTGACCTGGTCCGGCACCTGGTTAGGCATTTCGGCCGCCGGGGTGCCCGGCCGAGCCGAATAGGGAAAGACGTGGATTCGGCTAAACCCCACGGCTTTGGCGAAACTGTAGCTCTCCTCGAACTCGGCCTCGGTCTCTCCCGGGAAGCCCACTATGACGTCGGTTGTGATGCTGATGTCGGGCACAGCACGACGGAGGGTCTGGACAAGATCCCAGAACTGCCCTGCGGTGTATCCGCGACGCATGCGCCGAAGCGTAGCATCGGAGCCGCTCTGGAGGGCCAAGTGGACGTGCCGACAGACCCGCGGGTCCGCCCATAGCTCCAACAGCCTCAGGTCGAAGTCGTGGGGCTCCAGCGAGCTTATGCGCAGCCGCGGGACATCGGTCGCCCTGAGGATCGACTTAACTACGTCGTAAATGGTCATTCGTCGCGCCCCGTTCCTGGAGCGGTACTTGCCCAGATGGACACCCGTAATGACGAGCTCCTTGTGTCCCGTTTGCAAGCGCCCTCTGGCCTCCGAGAGTATCTCTTCGAGGCTGGCGCTCCACAGCGTCCCGCCTCTGGCTTTGGGTATTGTGCAGAAGGTGCAGTACTCATTGCACCCGTCCTGGACCTTTACGAAGCCCCGGGTCCGTGCTGGCGCTGGGAGCGAAGCGATAGGGCTCCACTCCCGGCGTGGAGGGGCAAGCCTGCAAACCACGTCGATGAGCCTGACCTTGTCGGCCTGACGTACCATGACATCTGTACCCTCCAGGACCGAGCCCTTGCTGGCTAAGAGCTCCACGTAGCATCCTGTGGCTATCACTTGCGCCCGAGGGTTGAGGCGTTTGAACTTTCGGGCGAGCTGGCGGCTCTTGCGGTCCGCTACATGGGTTACGGTGCAGGTGTTCAGCACGTACAGGTCCGCACAATCTTCCTCGCCCACCACCTGATATCCCATGAGTCTGAGCCTGTGCTCCAGACTCTGGAGCTCGGCGATATTCACTTTGCAGCCCAGGTTCACCAGGGCAACCTTCGTCATGCTGAGCTACCTCGACACGTCCGCCGAAAACTCATTATAGGGTGGCTCCAGAGCTCCCCCTGAAGTCTACCAACTCCAGGTCGAGCCGCCGGTCCTTAGGCACCCGCAGGCGCAGTATGACGTTGCCCTTGGTGCCCTGCCGGATCCTCGATGCTGCAGCCCGATAGGCGATGGCGCTATGATGCCAACGACCCGAGGGCGAGGCCAGGCGCACCCTGGCCTCCGAGCTGTTTGCCAGGCCGATGACCTGGTCCAGGACAACTCCTTCCGCGAGCACCAACGGCTCTGGGTTCCCCTCTCCAAAGGGATCCAACCTGAGCAGGTACGGCAGTATCGAGGGGTTGAGTTCCTCTAACGTCATCCTCGCGTCGATGCGCAGGGTTCTCGGCCGAGGTGGAGTGGAGGCGGCAAGCTCCTCCAGGCGGCTCGCCACCTCGGCAAGCCGGTCCACCGCGAGGGTCAGCCCGCCTGCTCCTTCGTGCCCCCCGAGGGCCAGCAGCGCTGGCGCGGTGCCGCGAAGCAGCCCTATGGCAGACACGCCTGGGGGAGTGCGCACCGAGCCGCGCCAAGTGCTGTCGACCCTGGCCAGGGCCACGGAGGGCACCCAGTACTCCTCCACCATCCTGGCGGCCAAAAGACCCATGAGGCCGGGCGGCCAACCGTCGGCGGCAAGGACGATGCAGTGCCGGCCGCGGTCGAGCTGTCGCTGAGCCTCAGGTACGGCCTGTCGGTAGATCGTCGAGAACCATTCCCTGCGGAGGGAATTGTGTGTTTCTACTAGTTCGACGAGCTGCTCGGCTGTCGCCAGATCGGGGGTGGTAAGAAGCTCTAATACCGGTGTGGCATCCGACAGCCGGCCGGGGGCATTCAGCCGGGGAGCTAGCCTAAAGGAGACTGTGCGGCTGTTCACCTGGTCTGGGCGTAGGCCCACCTTGGCTAGAAGTGCCCGGAGCCCAGGCCTGCTGTTCCGCCTCATCACAACTAGACCGTAGCGGACCAACCATCTGTTCTCACCCACAAGGGGGACCATGTCCGCCAGGGTGCCCAGGGCTACTAGATCGAGGGATGATCGCACGGGCAAGTCATCGCCGGTAGCACTGCTCAACGCCCTGATGAGGTGAAAAGCCAGCCCTACGCTGGCGTAGGGGACCTCGGAGCTGGACAGTGCCGGGTGGATTATGGCGGAGGCCGGGGGCAGGTCCTGGGGTAGGTGGTGGTGATCCACCACCAGGGTGTCGACCGACCTCTGGCGCAAGGCCGCAAGGGCATTGGCCTCAGAGACACCGCAGTCGACGGCTATCAGTACTGCGCCCGTTGAAAGATCGGTCAGGCGGTCCAGCCATAGGCCGTAGCCGTCGGCACGGCTGGGAATGACGGCGCGTGGCCTGAGGCCACAGGCTTTGAGGGCCTCGGCCAGCAGTGCGGTGGCTGTCAGTCCGTCCACGTCGTAGTCGCCGTATATCACTACTGGTCCGCCACGGCGTTTAGCCTCCAGCAGGATTTCCACGGCCCGGGCCATATGCTCGAATCCACCTGGATCCAAAGGCGCACCTTTCCCATTCAGGTACGCATCTATGGTCTGCGGGTCCCTAAAGCCGCGGTTCCACAGGAGCTGGGCGAACCATTTGGGCAAGGCTACGTAAATGCCCACGGCCGAGGATGGTACATCCTCGGGCAACTCCCATAGATAGCCTTCTGAAATGGCCGTGCTCATGGCGTTCTCTCGCTCCGTTCAGAGTTTATGATACCTTGACGGTCGAAAAGGTTTGGTCCACGACCCTTTGGGTCTGCCTGCAGGGTGGGACGCCGGCACCTGAAGGTTCGGTATTGGCTTTGGACAGTGCGAAGGACCCGCGACCATCCGATCTTTAGGTGGCTGCGACCTAACGGGGAACGTCAGGTTCGATAGGATGGTAGGGCACAGGTGTCATCCGGGCGTGGCCCAGGGCGGCGTCGTCCGGCATGCCGCTTGCGACAGCCCGTTAGGCGGGAAAGGGTGCTAAAATGTGAGGCTGAGAGATGTCTAGCTTCTTTTACGGTGGCCAAGCGGTAATAGAAGGGGTGATGATGCGGGGCAGGGCCAGTTACGCCGTGGCGGTGCGCTGTCCCTCGGGGGATATTGTAGTGGCCGTGGATGCCTTGCCCAAGTCGTTGCGCTCGGATGCCCTGCTGAAGGTCCCGTTTGTGCGCGGTGTGTTGATGCTCTGGGAGATGCTGGTCTTGGGCCTGCGAAGCCTGACCTATTCGGCCAATGTCGGGCTGGGGGCTGAGGGGGCCAAGATGGATGGGCCTACCCTCTGGGGTACGCTCATGGTCTCGTTGGCCTTTGCTGTGGGCCTCTTCATGGTGTTTCCGCTTCTTGCTGTCTCCTTTGTGGACACCTGGGTGGCATCGTCGCTGGTGAGCAATCTTATCGAGGGTGCGTTGCGCCTGGGCATTCTTATGGCTTACCTGGGGCTTATAGGGCTGGTGCCGGATATCCAGAGGGTGTTCGGCTACCACGGGGCAGAGCACAAGACCATAAACGCCTTCGAGGCTGGAGATCCGCTCACGGTGCAGGCCGTGAGGCGCCACAGCCTACAACACCCCAGGTGCGGCACTGGCTTTCTTCTGGTGGTGGTCGCCGTATCCATCGTGGTGTTCGCTCTCCTGGGTAGGCCCGACATGTGGCTTCGTGTGTCGTCGCGGGTCCTGCTCGTGCCCTTCATAGCAGCCCTTGCTTACGAACTGATCAGGCTCGGTGCCCGCTATTATCACCTGCGCACAGTACGTTTGGCGCTCGCCCCAACCATGGCTCTACAGCGCCTGACGACTCGGCAGCCCGATGACGGCATGGTGGAGGTTGCCATTGCCGCGCTAAAGGCGGTTCTCCGCAGCGAGGGCAGAGTGGGACCTTCAGATAGCGAAACCGTTGCTGGCGAGGCCAGCGTTGGCGATCGGCAGTCGGCTTGAGCTGGGCAAGGCCACCCTCGAGGATGCCGAAGGCATCTACAGGCTGGTAAACCACTACGCCCAGCACGGAGGCCTGCTGCTCCCGAGGTCTCTGGCCGATATCTATCATCATATTCGGGACTTCACGGTCGCCAAACAGGAAGGGAGGGTAGTCGGGTGTTGTGCCCTGAGGATCTACTGGCGAGATCTGGCGGAAGTGCGTTCCTTAGCGGTGGAACCCGGTCTGACCGGTCACGGCATCGGATCGCGCCTCCTGCTGGCGTGCATAGAAGAAGCCAGGGAGCTGGGCATTAAGCGCCTCTTTACGCTGACCTACGCCGGCCCTTTCTTCGAAACCCATGGTTTCCGGCCGATAGATAAAGGCAAACTTCCCGAAAAAATCTGGGCCGACTGCCTGCGGTGCGCAAAACTGCCCATGTGCGACGAGAAAGCCTATATACTGGAGATTGGGCAGGCCTAACGCACTGAGAGGTCCGAGTGGCAATGGCCAGCGTTCTTGTTGCTATGAGCGGCGGCGTCGATAGCTCGGTAGCCGCCGCACTGCTGAAGGAACAGGGGTACGAGGTCGTGGGTGTGACCATGCGCCTAGTCTCGTATCCGACGGGCGATTATTCCCTGAACAGGGGCTGCTGCACCCTGGACGATGCCGAGGACGCCAGGCGTGTAGCCTTTGCTCTGGACATACCTCATTACATCGTTAACATGGAGCGCGAGTTTGGGACCCACGTGGTCGATTACTTCGCTGACGAGTACATGCGGGGACGCACCCCCAACCCCTGTATGGCCTGTAACCGCTACATCAAGTTTGATGCCCTGATACGGAAGGCGGATGCTCTGGGTATCGAGTTCGTAGCAACGGGTCACTACGCGCGTATAGACCGCAGCGACGGAAGGTGCCGCCTGCTCCGAGCCGTGGACAGTGCTAAGGACCAGAGCTATGTGCTCTACATGCTAAAGCAGCCCCAGCTGAGGAGGCTGCTGCTGCCCATCGGGTGGCACCCGAAGGCCGAGATCAGGGCCATAGCGTCGCGGCTAGGGCTACCTGTGGCCTCCAAGCCGGACAGCCAGGAGATATGCTTTGTACCAGGTGGGGACTATCGCGCATTCATAGGCCGTTGGAAGGCAGGGTCCATGGTGCCGGGCCCCATAGTCGATACCGGAGGCCGCGTTCTAGGCCAGCACCCTGGTGTGGCATTCTTTACCGTTGGACAGCGGAGGGGCCTGGGACTGGCAGCCGGTAGGCCGCTCTATGTTGTCGACATAAAGCCCGAGACGCGGACCGTGGTAGTGGGCAGTAGAGAGGAGCTTCAGGTTCGTGCTTTCGAGGTGGAGGACCTGTCGTTCGTGGCTGGCACAGCTCCGGATACGGCATTTAGCGCCAACGTGAAGATCAGGTATCGCTCGGCGGAACTGCCGGCCGTGGTGAAGCTGCTTGGTGAAGGACAGGCGAGGGTAGAGCTTGAGGCGCCAGCGATGGGCATAGCTCCTGGGCAGGCGGCGGTGTTCTACGACGGTGACGAGGTGATAGGCGGAGGGATTATCCGATCGAAGTGTTGAGGGAGATCCCCCCTGGGTTTTTGCTGTCCTTTCTGCTGGCGAGTTCCCTCGGTTTCATGGGGCACGGTCTTTTCGGGCGCTACCGCGTCGCCGTGCTGTATTACTGGTTAGCGGCCCTGATAGGATACGCCGCAGGATACTTGGCGTCCTTGGTGCTGGTGACCGGCCTGCCCAGGGTAGGGGAAGCACCGGTCATAGAGGGCACCTTGGGCGCCGTTGCGAGCGTGCTTGTCGTACGGGTTTTGGACCCGTGATATACTGACACTAGCCTTCTTTGTCAAGAGATGCGGCCCATGCGCGGTCTGATCTTTGTCGTGCCGCTTTTGGCCCTTGTCGTGATAGTGGCAGGCGTGGCCGTCCTTGCAAGCTTGCTCCCTCTCCAGGGGGTTCGGGACGTAGCTATCGTTGTACTGGCCGCCCTGTGGGTTCTCAACGGAATTGTTCTCTTGATGTCCATAATGGTCCTCACATGGGTGGTACTTGTCATAAAGGATGGTGTTGTGCCTGTTCTGGAAAAGGCGACTTCGACGTTAGACACCGTACAGGGTACTGCCCAGTTCCTGGGAGAGAGTGTGGTGAACCCTGTGGTCAAAGCGGCTAGCGCCGTGGCCTGGGTCAGGGGCGCTGCACGACGCATCTTTAGAAAGAGGAGGTGACTGCCGATGGCCGGCAACGGTGGATCGAGGGATGGTGGCTTCATACTCGGCCTCGTGATAGGGGCTCTTCTGGGCGCAGGCTTGGCTCTGATGCTGACTCCGAAATCGGGACAGCAGATGCGAGAGGAGCTCCTGGAGAGGAGTGCCGAGCTGCGGGAGAAGGCAAGACAGCGGGCCGAGGACCTGGGAAGCAAGGCGCGCGAGTTTACCGAACAGTACGTGACCAAGGGCAAGGAGGTCCTGGACCAAACCATCAGTAAAGTCCAGGAAACAGCCAGTCAGGTAACCGAGAAGGTGCGGTCTCCTTTCGAGGCGGAAGCGGCCGGCGAGGAGGCCGAGGCCTAACCGTCCGAGCAAGAGAAGCCGGACTTTCGCTCACTCTTCTTCGAGGGCTGACCCGAGCCCCTCGGGAAGCCCTCGCTCGGGGCATTCGTGCTCCAGCAGTTGGACAGCCCCCGGCAATTCCCCAAAGTGCGGCGGGTTCTTCGACCGCCGCACTGCGGCGTATCGATCAGCTAACACCAGCACGGGAGGTTCAGGAGGCCGATCCCATAGGTGGCGAGCTATGCGGTCGGGCTCCACTGTAATGCAGTCGGGCCAAGCAAGATCCAACGGTTCCCATGTGGGAGCCACCAGGAACACGCGGAGTTCTGGGAAAAGTTCGCGTGCGGCCGCGGTGACCTCCAAAGCTGGCCGGCAGTCCGGACACCGCGGACCGTGAAGAAAGGCTATTACCAGGGGAGCTCGGTAGCGGAGCGCCTGGAGGTTCGTTGCAGACCCATCGACGCAGTTCAACGTCATGGGTGGAAGTATGGTGGTCCTGAGCATGGGCAGTAAGCTCCGCTGCTGGTGGCTTTGAGGTAATTGTAGCATTCGAAGGGGCCTTCGAGCTGTAATGGTAATGGCTGAGCTGAGGGATCATCGCGGTATGCCCGTGTGACAGCTTCGGGATCCGGCTGTCATCTCAGCGTAGCCCTCGCGCCTTCCCCAAAAGACTCCATGCCCAAGGTCGGTGGTTAGAAGTGTGGAGGTGGGCTCCAGGATGTGGGTCCGTGTGTCACACCGCTCCTCAGACGTTGGGCTTGGGTGTCCCTGCGTCGGATGTGGGGGTCTCGTGGGCCTTTTTTCTCGAGATTCGGGGCACGGGCCAGTCACCGGGTCATCCACCGTCCCCATGGCTTAGGGGCTCTAGGAGATGCCCTTGCCAGGCCTTAACCGGAATGGCGGTCTGTTGGGCAAGGCCCGTCCTCGGACGCCGGACTAAGCGGACCCGGGGCCGTTAGCTCGTTGGTTGGGGTCGGGGCAGTGCATGGAGGCTGGTGTGAAAGGACCCGGTGGCTTCCTTCAGACCTTGACACGCAGGGGTGAAATCTGCATACTATTAGCTAAATGCACCTAGACGTTCTTCGAAGCGTACGAGTTGGCCTGCAGGGGTATACGCGGTGCAACCACGGTTGACGACGATCGTCCAGAGGAGATCGTTGGGGCCACGAAGGAACTCCTCCAACAGATGCTGGAGGCCAACGGTATTGGGCCTGACCAGATCGCCAGCGTACTTTTCACTGCGACGCGGGACCTCACGTCCGTATTTCCCGCGCAGGCCGCGCGGGAGCTAGGCTGGACTAAAACCCCCTTAATCTGTGCTCAGGAAATAGACGTACCAGGCGCCCTCCCCAGATGCATCCGTGTCCTAATGCTCGTGAACACGGAGCGCACCCAAGAGGAAATCAGGCATATTTACCTCAAGGGCGCCAAGGCACTAAGACCCGATTTGGAATAATCCCGTCCGAGGAGACCTGCAATGATGGTGATCATGAGAGTCGGAGCAAAGGACTCCGAGGTTGAGCAGGTGATTCAGAGGATACAGGACGCCGGTTTCGGGGTCCACGTATCCCAGGGGCGCGAGCGGACCGTCATCGGTGTGCTGGGCAGCCCTATACCTGATGAGCTGCTGGAGATGGTGGAGACGCTGCCGGGGGTTGAGCAGGCCCTGCGGATCACCAAGAGATACAAGCTTGCCAGCCGCGAGTTCCATCCCGAAGATACCGTAGTGAGGGTAGGGGACCTGGAGATCGGAGCTGCCGGCGTTGTGGTCATGGCTGGGCCGTGCTCCGTTGAAAGCGAGGAGCAGACCCTCTCTACTGCCCGAGCCGTTGCCGCAGCTGGGGCGAAGGTGCTCAGGGGTGGTGCGTTTAAACCCCGCACATCGCCCTATCTCTTCAGGGGCTTGGGCGAGGCAGGCCTCAAGATACTCGCAAAGGCCAGGGAAGAGACCGGCCTGAAGATAGTTACTGAGGTCATGTCCCCACTGGACGTGCCCTTGGTAGCTGAGTATGCGGACATCCTTCAGATAGGTGCCCGCAACATGCAGAACTACAACCTACTGGAGGAGGCGGCCCGATCCGGCAAGCCCATACTCCTTAAGCGGGGAATGTCTGCGACAGTCGAGGAGTGGCTCCTCGCCGCGGAATACGTGCTGTCTCAGGGCAACTGGAGGGTCTTGCTCTGCGAGCGCGGGATACGCACCTTTGAGACGTCCACCCGGAATACCATGGATCTCAGTGCGATCCCCCTGGTAAAACGACTCAGCCATCTGCCTGTCATAGCCGATCCGAGCCATGGGACGGGTAAGTGGTACCTGGTGGCGCCTATGGCCTTGGCAGCGGTGGCGGCTGGAGCCGATGGCCTCCTTATAGAGGTGCACCCGAACCCTGATCATGCCCTGAGCGACGGGGCACAGTCGTTGAACTTTGAAAACTTTCAACGGCTGATGCCGCAGCTGCGCGCTGTGGCCGAGGCCATAGGCAGGAAGGTCGCCTAATCGGACTCGAAGGATACGCCTAGCTGTTCTCTGGCTTCGGCGGCCAGGAAGAGCGAGCCGGCCACGCACACCAGGTCGTCACGGTCTGCCCTACACAGGGCGAGCGCGATGGCCTGGGCGACGTTTTCTGCTGTCAGTGTCTGGAGGCCGGCCTTGCGACAGCAGTCGGCGACATGATTGGCCGGGGCCGCCCGGGGGTGGTGTGCACTGGTGGCCACCACCAGGTCAGCCTCGGCCGCGATTTCTTCAGCCATGGCTGGTATGTCCTTGTCGGCAGAGGCACCGAAGACTACCAACATCCGCCTATAGGTGAACTCCTCTCGGAGGGAGACCATAAGGGAGCGCATGGAGTCGCGGTTGTGGGCCCCGTCGAGGATGACGGTGGGTTGGAGCCGAACTACCTCCATCCTGGCGGGCCACACTACGGACCGAAAGCCTCTTACAAGAGCTGTGGGATCCAGGGCTATCTGCCCGCACCGGGCAGCCAAGGCCAACGCCAGGGCAGCCAGGGCCGAGTTAGTTGCCTGATGTATCCCGAGCAGGGGCAGCTCCACTGTTAGCTTCGTGGGCCATTTCGAGGGCAGGACGTTGGGCTCGAACCCGAGGCTGAGGGTCTGCCCCAAGGCTCGAACATGGTCGAAGCTGATCCACCTGTGAAGGATAGTGACGTCCCTTCCTACCGTGGCGAGATAGGCTCCCCTGTGCCTCGCCGTGTCCCTGATGACGGAGAGGGCCTCGAGGTACGGCTGGGCCGTCGCGACCGTACCTGCGTCCTTTATGATCCCGGCCTTTTCCCACGCAATGCGATCCACGGTCTCGCCAAGGATCTCCGTGTGGTCCAGGCTGATGGGAGTGATGACGGAAACTACGGGATGTACAACGTTGGTTGCGTCCAGCCTGCCTCCCAGGCCCACCTCGAGGACGGCAACGTCGACGGCCGATAGGGCGAAGTAGCGGAAGGCCAGGGCGGTTGTGACCTCGTAGGTGGTGGGTGCATCGAAGCTGCTGGCCATCTGCTGGACGATGGGTCTTAGGGCCTCTACCCCTTTGGAGACCTCCTCCCTATCTATGGGCTTGCCATTTATCTGAATGCGTTCCCTGTAGGAATGAAGGTGGGGTTGGGTGTACAGGCCTACCCTGTAGCCCTGTTCCTGGAGGGCTGAGGCCACTAGCGCCGCCGTCGATCCCTTGCCCTTGGTTCCAGCAATTAGGAACGATGGAAAGCTGTGCTGTGGGTCTCCCAGAAGGCGCAGAAGCTTTGAGATACGGTCGAGGTTGAAACTTCCGGGAGATCGCTTGAGGCGTTCGTAATCTGTAAGGCTGTAGATATAGCTCAGAGCTTCCGAGTAGTTCACTAAGTGAGTATATTGCTAGTAGGCAGGACGGTCAAAGGCAAGAAGGTGTTGACTGACGTTCCCGGCGTGTCCGTTGGGCAGTATACCGATCTGAAAAGGGGCACGGGTTGTACGGTAGTCCTGTTCGATGACCTATCCCCGGCGGCCGTCGATGTGGCGGGCGGAGCCCCGGGCACCAGGGAAACCGATCTTCTGGGTATGGGAAGGCTTGTGGGGGCCGTCGACGCCGTAGTTCTGGCCGGGGGGAGCGCGTTCGGCCTCGCGGCGTCTCAGGGCGTAATGGAGTACCTCCGGGCCCAGGGACGGGGTTTCCGCACACCTGCTGGACCTGTGCCAATCGTGGTCAGCGCAGTGATTTATGACCTCGACGTGGGGGATCCCCGGGCTTTTCCGGGGCCCAGGGAAGGCGAGTTGGCTGCCCGAATGGCCAGCAGCGCCTGGCATTCCGTAGGCACAGTAGGGGCCGGGACGGGTGCCTTGGTGGGCAGGTTTTTTGGGCCTTCCCGGGCCGTAAAGGGCGGCCTTGGAGCCGCCAGCTGCCCCTTTCAAGGAGGAACGGTTGCTGTCCTGGCCGTCGTGAACTCGTTGGGCAACGTGGTCGACATTGGTGCCAAGATTTTGGCCGGAGCGCGGGCGGAGGATGGATCCTTCATGTCCCACGAGGTGCTCACAGATCTGCCTCCGAAGGGGGGCTCCTTCCACACTGTGCTTACCGTGGCAGTAACCGATCTTGCCTTCGGCCGGGACGCGTTGGCCCACATGGCCAGGAGCTGCAGTGCAGGTGTTGCGCAGGCTGTGGCACCGTGCCATACCTTGTGGGATGGCGATGTGGCCTTCGCTGTATCGACTGGGAAGGCGGGTGAACCGCCTTCGGATATGGTCTTCCAGCTGGGCCCCGTGTGCAGCCAGCTGACCGTGCGGGCGATACGCGATGCCGTGGGGCAGGCGACCGGAATTTTCGGCGTACCTTCGATAAATGAGCTGAGGAGTTGAGACGATGAGCACCCAAGAAGGTCGGCCGTGGTTTGCCTTCTACGATGCAGGTGTTCCCCGGAGCGTCGATTATCCCGACATGACGGTTCCGCAGCTCCTTGAACGGTCTGCGGAAAGGTTTCCCGAAGCTTCTGCGACCGTGTTCTTCGGAGCCACCATGAGCTACGGCGAGCTGTGGCATTCTGTGAGGTCCTTTGCGGCAGGGCTCCAACGGATGGGTCTGGAAAAGGGCGACCGGGTGGCGATAGCTCTGCCCAACTCCCCACAGTTCTTGATAGCGTACTATGGCAGCCTTCTGGCCGGCGGGACTGTAGTGCCCACGAATCCCCTGTACACGCCGCGGGAGCTCCAGGAACAGCTCAGGGACTCGGGTGCCCGGTTCGCTGTGGTGCTCGATAGGGTTTACCCCAGGCTCGAGCAGGTACGGTCCGGCACGGCCCTGGAGAGGATGGTGGTGACGCGCATAAATGAGTACTTCCCTCCCCTGCTGCGTCTGCTCTATCCTCTGAAGGCTCGGCGCGAGGGGACATGGCCCACCATCCCTAAGGCTCCGGATGTGCTGGCCTTCAGGGAGGTGGCTGCTGGTCCGGCCAGCGAACTCAAGGTGCCCGAGGTCCACCCAAGCGAACTTGCCCAGCTCCAGTACACGGGCGGAACCACAGGGATCCCCAAGGGAGCGATGCTTTCTCACAGGAACCTCGTGGTCAACGTGTTTCAGTGCAGGGCATGGTTCCGGGAATGCGTCGAAGGATCCGAGGTCCTCCTCGCCGTCTTGCCCTTCTTCCACGTATACGGTCTCACTGTGGCGATGAATTTCGGTGTAGCGATGGCGGCCAAGCTTGTTATCCATCCTCGGTTTCAGATAGACGAGGTCCTCAAGGACATCAATCGGTATCGGCCCACCCTGTTCCCAGGGGTTCCCACTATGTACGTGGCGGTGGTGAACCATCCGGAAGTCCGTCGCTACAACCTTGGGTCCATCAAGGCATGCCTGAGCGGAGCCGCTCCTCTCCCGGTTGAGATCGCCCAGAGGTTCGAGGAGCTCACGGGCGGAAAGTTGGTGGAGGGGTACGGTCTCACAGAGGCCTCCCCTGTGACACACGCGAACCCACTGTACGGAAAGCGCAAGTGGGGCAGCATAGGACTCCCCATGCCCGACACCGATGCAGCTGTGCTAGACCTGGAGACTGGCCAGCCTGTGCCTCCCGGCCAGCCGGGCGAGCTGGCAGTCAAAGGGCCTCAGGTCATGATGGGCTACTGGAACCGGCCCGACGAGACGGCCATAGCGCTTAAGGACGGGTGGCTCCTCACGGGCGATATCGCCACTGTGGACGATGAGGGTTACTTCTACATCGTAGACCGAAAGAAGGACACAATTCTGGTTGGCGGCTTCACCGTGTTTCCGAGAGAAGTAGAAGAGGTCCTCTACCAGCACCCGGCTGTCCAAGAGGCTGTGGCCGTGGGGGTGCCTGACCCGTTCTCGGGCGAGGCCGTGAAGGCCTTTGTGGTCTTGAAGCAGGGCGCCTCAGCCACAGAAGAGGAGATCCTGGCCTTTGCCAGGGAGCGCCTCGCAGGCTACAAGAGGCCGAAAGAAGTGGAGTTTCGTCCAGAGCTTCCCAAGACCCTGGTGGGCAAGCACCTCCGGCGCGTGCTCGCTGAAGAGGAACGAGCTAAAAGGCAGCGATAGAGGGCGTTACCAGGGCATCACCTGGGGCCCTTCGGGCTGCGAGATCTGTACTTCGGACTCGGTGTCCTCTATTGGTCGCTTGAACACTGCATACGCGGTAGTTCCGTTCCGGCTGGTCAGGGTCACGAGCTCCCACCCTTCCTGCCCGAGCCGGTTCATGTGATCGATCTCTGCCGGGGATGGGTCGGAAAACATAGGAATTACGCGGTACTCCCACCTGACCATTGGCTGACCCTCCGTGAAACTGGTGCTGCGGCTAGTCATTCCTCAACACGGCGGCTGACCCTTGGGGTCGAGACGAAAGGGCGACGTCGGCGTGCCGATCGGCGCGCAGGTTTGGCCACGTGCCCACTCCGCCCGCATGATATACTAGCATGGCTTTAGGCTGCGCCAGACCTCTGTCTACAAGGTGATAACAGAATATGACTGAGCCACTTCTGATCGAACTGTCGTCGGCCGGCAGGCAGGGCTTTTCTCTCCCCGAACTCGACGTGCCAGCACAGGAGCTGCCGGACCAAGAGCTGCTTCGGCAGGAACTTCCCCTCCCCGAGCTCAGCGAACTGGACGTGGTGCGTCACTTTGTCCACCTCTCACGCCTGAACTACGCGGTAGATGTGGGTTTCTACCCCTTGGGCTCGTGTACCATGAAGTACAACCCGAAAGTCAACGAGGAAGCAGCAAGGCTGCCGGGCTTCAGCCAGATACATCCGAGACTGCCGGAACGGCTGGTGCAGGGGGCCCTACAGTTGATGTACCGACTCCAGCAGTACCTTGCGGAGATAGGTGGAATGGACGCCGTGACGCTCCACCCAGCGGCTGGCGCCCACGGCGAGCTGACAGGCATGATGATCGTTCGGGCCTACCACGTCCACCGTGGCGATTACAACAGGACGGAGGTGCTGGTGCCCGATTCGGCGCATGGCACCAATCCGGCCACGGCCTCAATATGCGGGTATAAGGTCATTACTGTTCGGTCCGATGGAAGGGGAAACATCGATCTGGACCATCTCAGGTCGTTGGTGTCGGAGCGGACGGCCGCGCTCATGCTCACCAATCCCAATACTTTGGGCCTCTTTGAGGAGCATATCCTGGAGGTTACCGAGACCATACATCAGGCAGGTGGCCTCGTCTATGGCGACGGGGCCAATCTGAACGCCATCCTTGGGATCGTCAAACCGGGAGATCTGGGGTTTGACATCATTCACTTCAACCTGCACAAGACCTTCTCTACCCCTCATGGGGGAGGGGGTCCGGGCGCAGGGCCAGTGGGGGTCAAGGCCTTTCTTGCGGATTTCCTACCTGATCCCGTGGTCGACGTCCGCAGTGAGGGGGGCAGGGATGAGTACTACTTCCGGCACCCTCCGCGGTCTATCGGTAAGGTCAGGTCCTTCTTTGGCAACTTTGGAGTGCACGTGCGTGCCTACACCTACATTAGGTCGCTGGGGCCCGATGGGCTCCGACAGGTGGCTGAGGATGCTGTGCTGGCCGCAAACTACCTTCTGACGCTTCTCAAGGATATTTACGATCTCCCCTACGACCGCAGATGCATGCACGAGTTCGTTCTTTCGGGTAAGCGCTACCGGCAGGAGTATGGGGTGAAGACGCTGGATATAGCCAAGCGCATCCTGGACTACGGCATGTACGCGCCGACGGTGTACTTCCCGCTGATCGTCGAGGAAGCCCTCATGATAGAACCTACGGAGACGGAGAGCAAGGAAACGTTGGACCGGTTTGCCGAAGTTCTGAAGGCCATAGCGTGGGAGGCAGCGACTGAGCCGGAGCGGGTAAGAATGGCACCGCACAATACGCCCGTGCGGAGGCTCGACGATGCACTGGCGGCGCGAAAGCCTGACCTCAGGTGGAGACGGGAGTAGCCCATGTCGGAAGGCTGGCTAACCTACAGGGTTGGCCACGCGCTGATCGTGGAGGCAGACAAGGTGCTCCTGGTAGCGAACCGTTGGTACGCGGACCAACCGGCCATCTGGAGCCTCCCGGGTGGCAGGGCTGCGGAAGGCGAAAGTGTGATGGAGGCGGCCAGGAGGGAAACCCTAGAGGAAACCGGCCTTAAGGTGACCTTGGGGCCGCTGGCATACGTGGCTGAAGCGAGGAGCTCCACCTTTAGGCGCCTGTACCTAGCCTGTGCCTTCGTGGCTGAAAGTTTTGAGGGAACGCCTGGGCCCACGCGCGATGAAGCGGTGGAGGATGTGCGGTGGGTGCCCATCGGCGCTATCGAGGGATACCTCACGAGCCCCAGCATCCGAATACCTCTGGCCGAATACCTGCGCACCGGCAAAGTAAGCTACTGGTTCTTTCCGGAGTACTGGGAGGCTTACCAGGAAAGCCTACAGAGAAAGTAAGGTCCGAGCAACCTTTCGGTGTACCCGGCCAGCCTTGGGTACCCTATTCATCTTTCGGGTTCCAGCAGACCCTTCAGTCTGCCTTTCCCCTACTCAATGTTCGGTATCCTTTCGGTCCAACCGGTTTGCCCTACTCAATTGCTCGGACCACTTTCATTATAGGACGCTAAACCCGACCCCGCAAGGGTACCGAAAGGGAGTTTTCCACAAATTCGCACGCTACCGCACCCAGACCGATTGGAGGAAAACCCTGGTCTCCTCTCTGTCACCGCTGAGGCGAGCCTTTTGGAGAAGCCCATCGGAGCCGATGACCGTGACGTACAGCTCGTAGCGGCCAGGAGACAGGTGCTGAGGCAACTCGAGGTCGCGGTAGTCCCATAGGATCTGGGGTGCTTTCAGACGCTGCATCTCCAGGAACCCGTTCAAAAACCCTGACTGCTGGCTTGAAACTGTTGTACCCTCAGGCGATGCCAACTCCAGGCGAATTACAGGCGATGTGGGGGGCACCTTCGTCAGTAGCCAACGCAGGGTGACGGGCAAGGTCCCGCCTCTATCGACCTGTGGCTTACGGTCGGAAGTCCAAAGATCGAGGCCAGTCAAAGCCAGGCCATCGTCGTAGCTGATGCGGAGCGGCACCTGGGGCCACGGTTCGGCCGCCTTGAAGGGACCGTTAAAGCTGTAGTTGTAGAGCCTGAACCCTATATACAGCTGTGCATCGGCGAGATACCAGTTATAGTGGAACCACTCCCAGACCCTGGCCCGTGGATCCTCCAGGGAGGATCGGTTCTCGTCGTAGAAGAGCCATACCCGTTCCTTACCGATGGTCCCCCGGGTCAGGGCTGCCTCCATATCCCGTTCTGTAACGTCGGGCCTGTCCAGCGAGGGTACCGTGATGATCGGTACGCCAGCCAGCGTTGGGTACTGCCGGGCGTAGTACTGTACAGCCGTAATGAGGTACCCTGGCTGGACGGCCACAGCATCGCTCGCTCTGAAGTGTGCTGCCAGGTAGCGTACTGCTTCTCTCCAGTTCTCCCGGTTGGGCCCATCAGAAAAGTTCACCTGCACCAGCGCGGAGATGCTGAGGCCAACGATGCATGCCAAGGACGCCAACCCAACCAGCCAATGTCGCGACCACAGCCACCTCAGTCCGACGGCTACGGAGACCACGTAGCCTAGATAGCTGACGAACAGATACCTCTCCTCAAAGAGACCCAGGGTTCGGTTCAGGGCTAGAAAGGGGATCAGGGGCACCGCCAAAAGGCCGGCGAGCAGAATCCCCTCCACCCTTCTGGCCACGAGGAGGGTCGCTATGCCCAGGAGTGCGAGCACCGCTGTGAACAGGGCACCGGTCGTTTCAGTGAAAGGGTCGGCCCTGTTGACCGAGAAGGTTTTGGCCATCACCTCCAGCATCTCCAGCAGCCCCATGGGCCGATACAGGCGCACAGGGCCGAGTCCAACGAGTGCGGCTGCCATGAGCGCCGCTGCCAGAGGCAGCAGGGCGAGGCACGCGAAGACTGCGGGGATGAGGGTCCCTCGGCGCGGTTGCTGAAGCCACAGGGCCAGCGCGTGATAGGGGAGCAAAAGCATGCTGAACAGGTGTGAGAAGGTTGCTGTGACCGCCAAAACTGGATACGACCAAATGGCTCCGCCCAGAGTTTTCCAGTGTAGGATGACAAGAGTGCTCAGGCCCACCAAGAAAGTGGCCATGGCATACATCTTGGCCTCCTGCGACTGCCAGATCTGGAAAGGCGATACAGCAACGAGGAGGGCCGCCAGCCATCCGGTCCCCCTGTCGAGGAACCTTTGGGCCAGCAGGAAGGCCGTTGGCACTGAGAGGACCCCGAAGACGACCGAGAGCATCCGAACGCGGCTCTCGGCGTCACCGAACAGGTCCATCCACAGATGGAGGAGCAGAAGGTAGAGAGGACCGTTCTCCCCTGGCTTGAAGAGGAGCTTCGCAAGATCCACGACGGATGCATGGGCCCGCATTACGGCGTCGGCTTCGTCGAACCATAGGCTCTGGTATCCGAGATGATAGCGTCTAAGCCAGAGGGCAACCAGCATCAGAACTGCCAGCGGCCAGTATGGTTTCAGAGGATGCAGGTAGCTAAGCCAGCCCTTCATGGCTGTGCCCCGCTCACGGCTTCCCTCAGGACTGCGTCCATCCATGCGGCAACCCTGGGCCAGCTGAAGAACTGGGCGGTGTCGATCCCACCCCTGGCCAGCGTCAATCTCAGTTCGCCGTCCAAGGCAAGCCTGAGCACCCAGGCCGCCAGGGCTTCAGGCTCGGGCTCTAGGCAAACTGCCACGTTGTGCCCATCTTGAAAGGATGGCCATCCCTCTGGAACCGTTCCTGGGATAGGTCCGGCGGTAACGACCGGGAGACCGTGGGCAAGGCACGCCAGGAGGGAGCCTCGTCGGTAGCTAATGCCGTCCCTGTACGGAAGGACCGCCACATCGGCCTGCAACAGCTCCTCCGTCACCTTATGGGGAGGCACTTCACCGGCGAAGCTAACCCGTTTCTGTATCCCAAGCTCTGCTATCAGATCCAAACACCTCTGCTTATAGACGCGGTTAGTAGGGTCCGTTCCTATCCCGCCACCGACGATCCTCAGGTGCCATGGATGTGTCGGCGCCCATTCTACCAGTTTGCCCAGCGTGGCTATCGCCAAGTCGAGGCCCTTCGACCAGTTGGCTAGGCCGAAGAAAAGGAGGCGGTAGCCGAACCTATCCCGCCTTACTTCCGTGTCTACGGGCCATGTCGGCTCTATGTTGCTGGCGATGGGAACGAGCCGAGCTCGGCCCGATGCACGGGCCGGCATGACGGCCAGGTCCGCGGGGTCAACCAGCACCACCAGGCTACTGGACGCCGCCATTAGCGCGTTGATCCACCGCCGCAGGAGGCCTGCCTTCGGGAAGAGGTACGGGGTGCGGAAGTCGTGAAAGGTCGTGACGCACGGCACCCGCAGGCGCTTCAGGGCGACGGGCAACAGGTTAACGGAGGGATGCATCCGATAACATCCGGTCTGGTACTGAAGGCTAACGACGTCGACCCGGGCCCTACGAGCCAGGCCCAGTGCCCCAGCTGCGGCCCTCCAGCCCCATGACCGGGCCAAAAGGTGTGCTCGGTCATGGCCGCTCCCAGCGGTTCCAGTTCCCACTGTAACTGGATTTACCTGCCAGCCTAGCTCGGCCAGGCCTTTGCCCAGCTTGCACGTGTAATCGGCAAGGCCGCCTACGATGGGAGGGTACTCGCCGGAAACGAGCATCAGCTTTCGCAAGGAGTACCGTCCTGATCATGAGGTAGTATTGGCGGGCAGGCGAACCGCGAGGCGAGCACCTGGAGGTAGATCAGCATCCGTTCCCGCCTGAGACCGCGACGGTGGCCCAAGATCCACTTGGTCCCCTCTACCGCCAGCCGAGCCAGGTAGTCGGCGTAAAGGGCAGTCCGGAAGACCCTGCCCCACTTGGTCCCGAAATACTTTTGGACGTAGCGGAGACGGCTAACCTGATAGCGCACGTGGGTCTGGACCGGGACCTGGGAACTGCTTATCTGGCCGTGGTGTACAGCTGAAGCCCGCGCCTCGTACCACACCTGCCATCCCAGCTGCCTGAATCGTCTGCACCAGTCGAGCTCCTCCGAGTACATGTAATAGCCCGGATCCATCTTGCCCACGTGATCTACGGCCGATCTCCTAGCCATGAGCGCAGCTCCGCTGAGCCAGTCGACGGGCCCTGAGGATCCCGCTGGCCGATCGGACGCCAGAAGCCAATGGCGGCACGGATTATTGGGCCAAAGGTCAGCTATCAGTGTGCCGTCGAAGAGCCACAGCAGCGGCGTTGGGAACCTCCTCACCGACGGCTGGTAGCTCCCGTCGGCATTCAGGAGCCTTGGGCCTGCAAGCCCGACCGACGGTACGGTGTCCAATACCCTCGCCAGGGAAGCTATGGCTCCGGGGCAGAACTCTACATCTGGATTGGAGATGAGGATGTAGGGCAATTCTGTCCAATCGATCCCCAAGTTCGCTGCTGCTGCATAGCCAAGGTTGGTGCCGACCTCGATGACTTTGACGTTGTGGAGGGCCCGTGCAGGAGCTAGGCTATCGTCGGACGATCCGTTGTCGACCACAACTATCTCGCTAACCGGCGACTGGGCTCTGAGGGATGCCAGGCAGCGCCCAAGGAAAGGGCCCGAGTTCCAGTTTACGATTACGACGCTCACTTTGCACATCGCTTATGGTGCCGAAACACCTCCGACGAGTCCATGTCCGAGTTCTTGGCCCCGCAGGCATCAGCCCATCCAGGCGTTCCGAGCTCTGGCCCTGAAGCGCTCTGGCACGAACCGATGCAGGCGATTCAGTTTACCTTTCCCGACGGCTGGGACTCTATCCACGGGCTCGTTGGGCAGGTTAGGGGCCTCCGCAGCCCAGGGCACCTCGTAGCCCGCTGAACCGGTGGGCCTGTCAGCAATATGGGAGTGTTTGTGCCCACGTGGGGTCAGGAGACCTGACATGGGTGAGCTGGGTATCACAAGGAGGGCGGTCGCCCTAGCTCCTGAAACTCGGGGTAGGGTGCGATCCGACCAGCGTTCCGGACGAGCCGAAACCAAACTGAAGCCGCTCCAGAGAGGGCCAGCCAACCAGACCAACGACCGTAGGAGGGTCAATGAGAGATCGCGTGTTTGAAGGCCTCATGCCAGTATAGTAAACTAACCTGCTGGGGCAAGCCCCGATGCTTCTTTTTCCGTCTACATAGGTCACGGCTGTTTACTGTGGGAGCGACACTGCAGTGGAGAGACTTCGACCAGGTCGAGAATTAGCGGATAGGTTGATCAGGCTGGGCATTCTGGCAGGTAGCCGCGATCTTGAGCCGGAGCTGCTGTCCTCCCTGGGAGAGGCGTTGGACCGGATGGTCAGCATCCTCTCGGCACCATCGAGGCGAAGGCCTTCTGGTCCCAGGCGAGTGGTCGTAACAGGGATGGGTGCTGTTACCCCACTGGGGATTGGCCTGGAACCCTTCTGGGACGGTCTGGTGGCCGGACGGTCAGGCATAGACCGTATGACTCTAACGGATCCCAGCAACTATCCATGCCAGGTGGCAGGCGAGGTGCGCGGTTTCGACCCACTGCAGTTTATCGAGGCTAAGGAGGCCAGGCGGATGTCGCGCGCGACGCAGTTCGCCGTGGCTGCCGCCAAGATGGCTCTGGAGGATGCAGGCCTCGATCTGAGCTTGGAGGATCCGACGCAGGTCGGCGTGATCCTGGGCACGGGCACTACGGCCTTTCCTGAGACCGAGGCGGGTGCTCGGATGATGTTGGCGAAGGGCGGCATGAGGCTGAGCCCTTTTTTCGTGCCCATCGTGCTGCCCAATATGCCCGCGTGCCAGGTGTCCATCCAGTTAGGCCTGAGGGGTTACAATTCCACGATTACTACGGCCTGCGCGGCCTCCACCCAGTCCATAGGGGAAGCATATGAGGCGATCCGTCGAGGGGATGCTGACGTGATCCTGTCGGGCGGTTCGGAGGCTCCCATTTGCGAGCTAGGGCTGGCCGGCTTCTCGGTGATGAGGGCGTTGAGCACCCATAACGATGACCCCCCCAGGGCTTCGAGGCCCTTCGATGCTACCAGGAACGGCTTCGTGCCTGGGGAGGGAGCGGGGATCTTGGTGCTAGAGGAGCTCGGACACGCCCTTAAGCGGGGTGCCAGGATATATGCCGAGGTAGCCGGCTATGCCAGCAGTTCCGACGCGTACCATGTCACTGCCCCTGACCCTGAGGGCGACGGGGCGGCCCAGGCCATGGCATTGGCCATCGCAGATGCAGGCTTGACCCCAGAGGAAATCGATTACATCAACGCCCACGGCACGGGGACACCGCTGAACGATGTGGTGGAGACCAAGGCCATAAAGCGGGTTTTCGGGGATCGGGCCTACAAGGTGGCAATAAGCTCCACCAAGTCCATGATCGGCCACCTTTTGGGCGGTGCAGGTGGCGTGGAGGCCGTGGCTACAGTGCTCACCATCTATCACGGTATAGTCCATCCCACCATAAACCTACGCCACCCAGACCCTGAATGCGACCTGTTCTACGTGCCGAACGAGGCACAGGCCATGCGCGTAAGGGCCGCCATTTCCAATTCCTTTGGCTTTGGGGGCCAGAACGCCTGTTTGGTCATCAAGGCCTTCGAGCCGTAGCATGCTGGTCGGTGTGTGCAAGTGCAAGCGATATCGGATCTGGCCGTAGTCAACAAAAAGGTGCGCAGTTCGAAGCTCTTGCTCGGTCTGGGCGTGGCCCTCATGGCCGCGGCAGTGGCAGGGCCGCTTATCCTCTCGTGGTTGCCGCAGACCCTGCAGTACCTGATAATCCTTTTCTATGTAGTCCTCTTCTTTGGCCTGGTTTTCTTTAATTCGGGGATCTACGAGCTTAGGAAGTGGCGTGCATCTCCCCGGGCTGACGAGGTTCTTTACCGGGAACTGCGGGGCCTGCGTGACGATTATCTCCTGGTCAGCTTTGTACAGCTGCCGGATGGAACGCTCTTGGAGCACGTGGTCGTCGGACCTAGGGGAGTAATGCTGGTCGAAACGCGCGAGCAGGAGGGGGAGTTCGAGTTCGACGGGAGACAGTGGCGGCAGCGGATGAGCACCTGGCGGAGGATCTTTGGTTCAGGTCAGCGATCCCTTGGGAATCCTTTCGCCGACCTGGCCAAAAGGCTCGAGGCGCTGAGAAGCTGGGCCGAGGCCCAGGGCTTTCCAGTGCCTGTGCAAGGAGTTGTGGTCTTTACCTCGCCTCGGGCGCGCTTGGTGCGCGTGGATTCGCCGCCATATACGGTCACTTCTCCTAAAGGTCTGAAGAGCATGTTGCAGAAACTTAAGGGACCGACCGTGCCGCCGGATGACCAGGCCCGCATCTCTAAAGCTCTGACCGATCTCATGGTCAAACCCGTGGAGGTAAGAACTGCCGCCGCAGCCAAGAAGACAGCCTAGGTACCGCCAGTGCTTTGTATGCGGATGGGATAACCCGATTGGCCTGGGGGTAGAGTTCCTCGACGATGGCGAGAAAGTCTGGTGTACGTTCACGCCTGGGCCGCAGCACCAGGGATATCCCGGGGTGTTGCATGGTGGAATCCTGGCCGCACTGCTCGACGAGACAGTAGGTCGTGCCGCGTATTTGCAGGAGGAGTGGGTGTTCACAGCCAAGGTGGAGGTGCGGTTTCGGAGGCCTGCCCCCTTGGGCGAACAGATCCGCTGCGAGGGTTGGTTGGTCCGCAAGCGTGGCAAGTTCCTCGAGCTGGCGGGGGCAGCTTCCCTCGGGGACGGAACGGTCCTAGCCGAGGCAAAGGGGCTCTATGTGCTTCTGCCCGACGACATCAAATCACAAACGGAGGCCGTAGTTCTCGATGACCAGTCCTTTGCCTGACTGGGGCGTAATTGGCAATGAGGCGGTCCAGGCCAGGCTTGCCCGGACCCTCGAGCGCGGTCAGTTGGGTCACGCCTATCTGTTCACCGGGCCGAACCGGGTGGGAAGGCGCACCTTGGCTCTTGCTGTGTCCAGGGCTGTGAACTGTCTGGAAACGGCGCGAAAGCCCTACGATTTCTGCCACAGGTGCGCATCCTGCAGGCTTCCTGCCACGGGCCACCCCGATGTAAACGTCTTGAGCCCTGGCGACACGGGGCGCATAGGGATCGACGCAGCTCGCGAGGTGCGCCACGTGGCCTCGCTCACGCCGGGCTTGGGAAGGCGCAGGTTCGTGATAATAGATGAGGTCCATCGGCTCACATCGGATGCTGCAGACGCCCTGCTGAAGACTCTGGAGGAGCCGGCGTCGCACACCACCTTCGTATTCGTCGCTCCCCACGCTGCCGCTGTCTCTGAGACCATAGCCTCACGCTGCCAGGAGGTTCGCCTGGTGCCCGTGGCACCTGAAAGGATCGCCCACTTCCTGGCGGGAATGGGATACGAGCCAGGGAAGGCGGCAGAGATTGCCGAGCTGTCCTTCGGCCGCCCTGGCTGGGCGATCCAGGCGGCGCAGGACCCTGGCCTGTTGGAAGGTAGGCGCACTACGCTGGCCACGTGGGAGAGGCTGGGTGCCGGAAGGGTTGCCGACCGATTGATGGCGGCCGCCGACCTTGCCCGCTTCTATGCTGACGAGGGAAGGGCTGCGTTGCTCGAAGACCTTCAGCTCTTTATAAGCTGGCGGCGCGCACAGCTGGCGTCCGTGCCGCAATACCCTTCTGACATCGGAACCTGGCGCGCAGCGCTTTCGGCCCTCTGTACGCTGCAACGCAGGCTAACTTTCAACGTAAATGTGAGGCTGGCTTTGGAGGCCGCTGCGTTGGAGCTGCCGTGAAAGGCCCTCAAAGAGAGTGCGTGGCTTTAGCGGAACTGAAGCGAGGAAAACCGGCACTCTGTTCGACCACCGAACTGGAACTAGAACGGAATCACCTCGTGGTTCTGCAGTCAGGTGGAGATGAGCTTATAGGCAGGATAGTGGCCTCCTGTCTTAGACCCCTCTTTGTGCACCCCGAGGTCCGTGTGCTGCAGGCCTCGTCTGTTTTGACGTGGCAACAGTTAGCAAGCCGGACTGCACCGGAGTTGGCCGAGGAGGTCGGACGCTTCCTGCATAAAGCCGGATGCGCAGTAACGGTACAGAATGTGTACGATGATCCCCTGGGCAGGTACCTTTTGCTGGTACTGTCCCAGCCCGACGGGGTCCCGAGGCAGGTCCTAGGAGGGCTGTCGGCCCAGTGCAGACGGGCGGTCGTGGTAATGGGTGTGAAGCCCCGTCCCTCGGAGCCTGCGCAGGTTCCCCCTCGTCAGCTTATGGGCCTGTGGCCGTCGGCACCGCGTCCGGGCGATGAGGCGTCGTTGGCCGATGCTGCAAGCGCCCTTCGGGCTGCTCTGGCCACCCGATCCCGTGAGATATACCTCGACGTTCTGGCGCGCATGGGAAGGACGGTCTCCACACCCTTCGGGCGCGGAGGCTTGATAAAGCTCAACGTTCTGAAAGATAGGGCCAATGTGCTCATGCCCGGTGGCCGCATGCTGTCGGTGCCGCTTTCTCAGGTTTCGGCGTCCGCTGGCGATACCTGAAGCTACTGCTAGCCGGCGCCAAGACCTCTAGACCGCCAAGGTGGCCAGCACGGACTGAAGGAACCAGATTAGCAGTAGGGCCACCAGCGGGGAGAGGTCGATGAAGGTCCGGATCGGTATGGCCGCCCGGATAGGGGCTAGGATAGGCTCAGTTACCGTGTAGAGGAAGCGTGAGATAGCGTTCCTGTACATGGGGTCGAACCACGATATGATGGCTCTCGCAACGATCAGCCACCAGAAAACCTGCAGAAGGATCTGCAGGAGCCTTATTAGCGTTCCTGTCAGTATGTCCATAGGTGCGTGCACTCCATCGATAACTTTTGCGGCTCAGGGCAGGAGCCTCTCAAAGAGACAGTTTGCAACCAACCAGCCGCGCTCGGTGAGGCGCCAACGTCCTCCAAGAGTATCTGCCAATCCAAACTGGCTGAAGTTGAGCAGGGCCGCGGAGGCCCGATACCGGACGGCGTTATCGAGGCCTACCAACTCCGTTTCCGCTATGCCCTCGCGGAGCCTCAACGCTAATATGACGACCTCGGCATCGGCTACGGCTTTCGACAGCTCCTCGACGCCGTCGACGGCTATCCCTTCGGCCAATACCTTCGCGATGTAGGCCGAGGGGCTGGCCACGTTCCAATACCTCAGATGGTTGACTAAGGAGTGGGCTCCTGCACCAAAGCCCATATACGGCTCCCGATGCCAGTAGATGAGGTTGTGTATGCACGGCCTACGGCCCCAGTTGGCGATCTCGTAATGCTCATATCCTGCCGTCGCCAGCATGTCGCAGGCAACGAGGTACATGTCGGCGGCCAGATCAGCGTCGGGCAGGTCGACGATGCCCTGGGCTACCTGTCTGTGTAGGACGGTCCCCTTGTGCACCGTGAGTTGGTAGGCCGAGATGTGCTCTGGCTCGAGTTCGAGCACGGCCGATAGGTCCCGTTGCCAGTCCTGGAGGGTCTGGCCGGGCAGTGCATACATGAGATCCACGTTGATGTTGGTGAAGCCGGCCTCCCTGGCCAATCTGAAGGCCTCCAGGGCGTCTACAGCCGTGTGGCCGCGTCTGAACAGCTTCAGGAGGTTGTCATCCAAGGTCTCAAAGCCGAGGCTAAGGCGGTTGACCCCTGCTTCCAATATCCCTTCCAGGTACGAGGCATCCACGGTGCCCGGGTTGGCTTCCAAGGAGACCTCGAGATCGTGGGGCACGATGAAGCGGTGGTGAACAGCGTCAAGGACCCTAGCTATTGCCTGCACGGGCATCAGGCTCGGGGTGCCGCCGCCAAAGTAGACAGTGCGAGCCTGCAGGGCGTTGGTGGCGTGCTCGGGCCACAGCCGGGCATGAGCTCCTTCGATCTCGAGCACTAGGGCGTCTACGTAGGGGCCGTAGAGCTCCTTTTGCCCAGCATAGGCGTTGAAGTCGCAGAAGGTGCACTTGCTTCGGCAGAAGGGCAGATGGATATAGATGCCGAAGGAAAGGTTGCCCGACACTGACTTTAGCCTTCCTCTCCTGCCATCAGTTTCATGATCCTGTCAGGCGCGCTGCCTTTAAGATGGGTCTGGGCGAAGATGCGCACGGGCAGGCCCCAGATCTTGATGAAGCCGACCGCGGCACTCTGGTCAAAGGTGTCCCCGGCCTCATAGGTGGCAAGGGAGCGGCTGTAAAGGGAGTAGGGGCTGCGCCTGCCGACCACCATGGCTGTGCCCTTGTGGAGTTTGACCCTAACGGTTCCCGTGACATGCCTTTGGGAGCTGGCCACGTAGGCCGCCAAGTCCCTGTGGAAGGCGCTGAACCACAGCCCGTTGTAGATTAGGTCGGCGTATTCTTTGGCGACCAGCTCTTTGAATCGGGCGGCATCTTTGGTCAGCGTCAGGTTCTCCAGGTCGCGGTGAGCCTTGTGAAGGATCACCGCCGCGGGAGCTTCGTAGATCTCCCTTGACTTGATGCCCACTAGGCGGTTCTCGATGTGGTCAATGCGTCCTACACCGTGCTGGCCACCGAGCTCGTTCAGGTACTGGATCAGCTCGACACCGTCCATGTGCTGTCCGTCTATGGCCACAGGAACCCCCGCCTCGAACTCTATCTCCAGGTAGGCCGGCTCGTCCGGGGCGTCCTTCGGGTTGCGTGTCCAGGCGAAGACCTCTTCTGGTGGCTCCACCCACTCGTCCTCGAGGATGCCGGCCTCGATACTCCTGCCCCAGAGGTTTTGGTCGATGCTGTATGGGCTTTCCTTGGTAACCGGCACCGGGATGTTGTGCCGTTGTGCGTACTCTATCTCCTCGTCACGCCGCATGCCCCACTCGCGTACCGGTGCAATGATCTGTAGGTCGGGCGCTAGGGCGGTCACCGAAACGTCGAAGCGGACCTGGTCGTTGCCCTTGCCGGTGCTGCCATGGGCCACTGCCGAAGCCCCTTCCTGCCTGGCCACGTCCACTAGGAACTTGGCGATCAGCGGTCGGCCGAGGGCAGTGGCGAGGGGATACACCCCTTCGTACAGGGCGTTGGCCTGCAGGGCGGGCCACACGAAATACTTGACGAAGACGTCCTTGGCGTCGATGACGATGGCTTTAACGGCGCCTATGCGTAGGGCCCTCTCGCGGATCTCCTCCAGATCCTTCTCCATGGCCCCCAGGTCCACTGTGAGTGTGATGACCTGAGCGTCGTATCTCTCGCTGATCCAACGGATGGCTACCGAGGTATCGAGACCTCCGGAATAGGCCAGCACAACCTTTCTCAACACTGTCCCTCCAAATGGCACTCAGGTGCAATTATAAGCTATGCCGGGTCCCGCCTAGGTATAATGGCTGAACCTAGCTCGTGTCCCATGTGGGCACTTGGTGCGCGCATACTGAGGATATTTTTCTCTTTGGCGGCCACTGCCCTTCTGGTCACTGCAGTGCTCGCCATGGTAGTGGCAAATGGCGGCAGGTTGTACCACCCGGCGCCCGCCGATGCGATAGTTGTGTTAGGAGCCGCCGTGTGGCCCGGGCCCAGGCCATCCCCTGCTCTGAGGGGCAGGGCGGAGCGAGCGGCCGAGCTCTACAAGGCCGGCTTCGCACCCTACGTAGTGACCACGGGGGGTTCGGCGGGCAGACTTCCCGCCGAGGCTGAGGTGGCGGCTCACGTCCTGCAAGAGTTCGGGGTTTCCCCTTCGGCAATCGTGATGGAGCGGACGTCGACCACCACGGAAGAGTCGGCGCAGGAGGTAGCCAAGATAGCCAGGGAAAGGGGATGGTCCCGTCTCCTTGTAGTCAGCGACGGCTATCACCTTTTACGCAGCGTGTGGCTGTTTAGGAGGGAAGGGCTCGAGGCCACGGCGGCAGCGGCCGACGATTGGTATTATTCTACGGGTAGCAGGACGTTCCAGGTCCTGCGCGAGGTAGGTGCCATCTACTACCTAGGGCTACGCTGGCTCTTTGAGAGGCTGGCCGGGCCCGGGGAGCTTAAAGATTGATAGGCCTGTAGTCGTTATGGACAGGATTTGGTCACCATGGCGTATGCAGTATATCGAGAGTGCGAAGGTCGAGGGTGGTGCTTGCATCCTGTGCGAGAAGCCCCGCGAATCCAAGGATGCTGAGAATCTGATCCTTCACAGGGGACGGCTTTGCTATATCATCATGAACCTGTACCCTTACAACAATGGGCACCTGATGGTGGTTCCCTACAAACATGTCCCGGATATGACCGATCTGGATGATGCCACCCTGTTGGAGATGATGCAGTTTGTGCGCCTGTCGGAAACCCTACTGAGGCAAGTCATGCGGCCGGACGGCTTCAATATCGGTGCCAACATCGGAAGGGTGGCCGGAGCTGGAATCGCCGATCACGTCCATATGCACGTCGTCCCCAGGTGGATGGGCGACACCAACTTCATGCCTGTGCTCGCTGACGTGCACGTAATGCCCGAGCTTCTGGCGACAACCTACGCTAAGCTGAAAGATGGCTTGTTGCGGCTCCTTGCGGAGGGCCAGATTGGTGCGAAGTGAGGCCGGAGCAGTTGCCTTTGTGGACGGGTTGGTTGCCCTCCGTCGAACCCCGAAGGGCGAGTGGCTCCTTCCCAAGGGCCACATAGAGCCGGGTGAGGAGCCCGCCGAGGCGGCGCTGCGCGAGCTGGAGGAGGAAACGGGCCTGCTGGGCAACGATCCTGTACCCCTTGGCACCGACGAGTTCACCATGGATGGTGACCTGGTGCGCGTAGTATACTTTGCCATGTCGGCGAGGCCCGGGCCGGGCTGGCGAGAGCACAAGGGACGGGATGCCTTTCTTGTCCCTCCTGATGAGGCGCTTCGCTTGATCAGTTTCGACGGCCCGAGGTCTATGGTGGCGGCGGCCCTGGGAGTGCTCAAACAGTTGCCCCAGCATGGGCTCGGCAGGGATCGGGAGGGTTAGCATGGTTCTGCTTTCGGCTCTGACCAGCGCTATTAGCTTTGTCTTCGCCGTCCTTGTGATTGGCCAGTTTTCCCAGCGGCGGAAGATGTACCAGCTAGTCTGGGCTTTGGGCCTTATATTCTACGGCGTTGGGGCCTTGTGCCAATATCTCGCCTCTACACCTCTTTGGAATGATGGGATCTACCGAATCTGGTATCTAACTGGGGCCTTCTACGTCGCCGCGTACCTGGGCATGGGCACCGTGTATCTACTGCTGCCACGGCGGGTGGCCCACGTGATTTTCGTTCTCCTCGTCCTTGGGTCCATCTATGCGGCGGTGAGGGTATTTTCGGCCCCAGTGGACTTTCAGGCGGTGGCGGCCGGCCTTAGAGAGGGCGAGATCTCCGGGATAGGCTTTCCAGGCGATGTACGCATCTTGACGCCCATATTCAACATCTTTGGAACCCTCGGTCTGGTAGGAGGAGCTATTTACAGCGCCGTCATCTATGCGACCAGGAGGGTCCATCCCCAGAGGGTTGCGTCGAACGTTGCCATTGCTGTAGGAGGCATCGTGTCGGCCTCTGGAAGCACCCTGCTTCGCTTCGGTGTGCCTGGGCCCTTCTACATCTCGCAGTTCTTGGGTATCGCGGTAATCTTCTTGGGCTTCCTCATGAACTACGAAGTTGTGGGCGAGCGCATGGCGATATTCTGGCGTCCATCGGCTCAGAGTGCTGGTCGCCAGTAAAGCCTGATGCGGCGCCGCAGTTCCGGGCCTGCCGATCGCCACTCTTCCGGCGTGTTCACGTTGATAAAGGAGATGCCCCTGGGGTCTAGGCGTTTCAGGACAGCGGGATCGGGGTGTGCCACCCTTACCTCGTGGAAAAAGCTTATGATCCGTCGGTCTCCTCTCCTAATGGCCCTTTCGATGGCGGGTAAGCAGGTCTGACGGTAAAAGGCGTGAAGGGGCTCGGTTTGCTCATTGACTATGGGTACCACGGCGTCGGAGCCCCTGACCAACCTGGCCATGTAAAGGACCACTCTCAGGTTGATGAAGGGCATGTCGGTGGCGACAACAAAGGCGGTGCCCGTCTTTGCTTCCCGCAGGCCTGAGTAGAGGCCTCCCAACGCCCCGACGCCCTGGACGGCATCGGGCACGAGTATGGCACCGTCCGGCACAGGGGTGTCGTGTCGGCTACTAACCACGATCACCCTGGCTGCAACCCTCATCAGGTGGAAGGCTATCCACTCGATGAGCGTGGGACCACCTGGGCTAAGGGCCAGGGCGGCCTTGTCGGCACCCATCCTGGTGCTCATGCCGCCTGCGAGGATGACCGCGTCGAAGCTCCCCCGGACCTTCAGACTAGCCATGCTCGCTGAGCTGTGCGTAAATATCTGCGGCGCTGACGCCGGACTTAGTGCTGACCGCCAGCTGCAACCTGGCCAGGAAGCCCTTTTCTAGGTCGCCAGCCAAAGGCCCGATGAGAGCCAGGGCCTTCTTAGCTGAAACCAGGGTATATCGCGGCTCTGGCCTCGAGAGTTCGTCAAAGAATAAGGGATCGCTTCCCTGGCTGAGGGTCCTGTAGTACATGGCGTCACAAAGTTGCTCCAGTGCCTTCAGGGTGTCAACGGAAGGGCGCCCACGGGCAACTGCTTGAGCTGCATCCTCGAAGCTCCGAAGGCCGACCTTGCAGTCGATATAGTTCAGGAGTAGCTCCCTCGGGCGATCGAGGTGCGTACTGGCTTCCGCGTCGAACAGCTCTAGCATCTGATCCCAAAGCCACCGCAGGGCTCCTGAGAAGGCTGCCTTCCAGCCGTTGCCGGGCGAGCAAGGGCAGCCGCCTTGCCATCTTCCCAGGTTGTGAATACAGCTCCAGGAGCTGAGCTCCCTAATCTTAGCCTCCTCGCGTGCCGGCATGAGCCGAAAGAGGGCAGGCAACGTTGAAAGTGTGAAGCCGTTGTCTGCCAACCGATTCTGCACGAGGTCCGCGAGGAAAAGGTCGCGAAACTTTTGGTGGTGTCCGTACAGTTCGCCGTCGCTGGCTATAAGGAGCAGTTGATCGTCTCCAGTCCTTTCAAGGCGCCAGTCGACACGCATCGGCAGAGCCAACGATGCGAAAGCTGACGCGCTCTCGGTCGCACTCGGGTTGAACGATACGTGCTGCGATAGCTGCGGATCGAAGACGAAGCAGCTCATGGTTCGGCCCGAAGGCAGCCTCACCAGGCGGGGGAGGTTTACGCTCTCGGGCCAGGTCTCAAGCTGCCATGCAGCTACGAGAGTGAAACGGATGCCCGCCTCTGCCACCGCTTCCAAGGTGCTGACGTCCACCGCTGTCTCGGGCAACCACATGCCCTCAGGTGAACGCCCGAAGCGGAGGCGGAAGTCGGCAATGCCCCATCGTATCTGCAGCTGCTTGTCGAAGTCGCTCAGCAAGGGCAGTATTGGGTGGGAGTAGGGCATCGCGAGGGCACCACCGTAGCCGAAACGGGCCAGGCCCGATCTGTCGGCTTCGGCAATCTTGTCGAGCAGGTCCGGGTGGCGCAGTGCCAGCCAATCCGTCAAAGTGGGGCCCACGTCGAAGCTGATGCTGGCAAAGTTGCCCAACTCTGCGTTGGGCCTGTAGCACTGGGCGGTGATAAGTTCATTGAAATTTCGGAAGGGGCTGGCCTCGGGCTCATAGTAATCCTCACCCGTGAAGGGGTCCACGCGGCTCGGTTGGTAGAAGTGAGCGTGTATCGCCACGTACTTGGTTGCCATGGACCTTTCAGAACCCGGGGATCAGGCTGCGAGCTACTGCGAAGGGGTCGCTGCTTATGACCGAGGCCGCGTAGAGCTCCATAGCTCCTATGTCGGCTGTTCGGTTCGATGGGTCTCCTCTGTCGACAGTGCGGACTAGGACTGGGAAGTGGGACCAGTCCTCCGGCGCAGGACCGAGGGGGGGCAAGTATACGGCGACGTTGAAGCTTGTCACGCCCAACTTCAGGTAACCGGCCAGAACCCGCCATAGGGCCTGTCTGGCCCGCAGGTCGAAGGCCGAGGATATCAGCATGACCTCCTTTTCTTTCACTGGAACCAGGTAGGCCAGGAGGCGGACGCCGTTCCAGGCCCAACCTAGGCCGAGGGACCGATGGATATCGAAGAGGTCATCGAAATAATCGGAGCTGTAGTGCAGAGAGTACTCCTCGGCGGCCCGGCGCAGGCCCTCGATCTTGGCATAGTGGCCATGCTTGGAGACCGTCACCTGGAGGTGGCCGTGGATGATCGAAGCGCCGCTCTTCCACAGGCAGTTCCACATGATGAGAGGGTACATGGCTTCGGGGTCGGCTCGGACCACCTCTCGGCACCATGCCAGGGCGGTCTCCAAGTAGTCCAGAAGGTGCTCCTCCGTAAACTTGAGGGGATGGTGCTCATCGAAGATGATGACGCCGTGGTAGCCGTCGTACTTGGCCACGTTGCTGGCCGAGGTCGAATAGGCTCCTGTCACCCTGCCGAAGATGTCCTCGGGCGTGCCAGTGAGGGGCTTGCAGAAGGGGTCACCCTGACTCTCGGCGATGGCAGTTTCCAGATCCTGGCTCATCCGGGCCTGCATGGGTCGCAGGGACCTTACGCTGTTGTACAGTGCCCCTTCCCAGGTGACCTTGTTAGTAACCTTGACTATCTGCTGCAGTTGGACGGCCTCCACGGAACCGAACTGCCGGTCGATCCAGGGCTCCATCTCGGGCGGGGGCCTGAGGCGGCCTTCGGTTCGATGGCAGGCAAAGATCCGCTCGAATTTGGTCCTCACGGCGCCCGGTAGGCCGCGTGCCATTTCGGGCAAATGGAGGATAGATGCCGTCTGTTCAGGTGGCACCGGCAAGCCCTTTCTCCTTTCGGTTGTGCGAGATCGCGAGCTCGTAGAGCTCTACGTACCGTCTTGCTGACCTATCCCAGGAGAAATCCCTGGACATGGCGTTCAGCATCAACTTTCGCCACAGGTCTGGCGCCCTGTAGTTTTCTGTGGCCCGTACCACGGCGGCAAAGAGGGCCCAGGGATTGTAGTCATCGAAGACGAAGCCTGTACCCTGTCCGGTGGCAAGGTCGAAGTCCTGCACTGTATCTGCCAGGCCTCCCGTGCGCCGCACAATGGGCACGGAGCCGTAGCGCATGGCGATCATCTGCCCCAGGCCACAGGGCTCGAACTTGGAGGGCATCAGGAACATGTCGGATCCGGCGTAGATACGCTGGGCGAGGGATGCGTTGAAGGTCAGGGCCACTCCCGTGCGTCCTGGATACTGGCTGGCCAGACCCCTGAACAGTTCCTGATAGTGTTGGTCGCCGGTGCCCAGCAGCACGAACTGGACCGGCAGGTACCTGAGGATGGGGTGGATGGCTTCGGCTAAAATATCGAGGCCCTTCTGATCCACAAGCCGGGAGATCATGGCCAGCAGGGGCTTGCGAGTGTCAGCCTCGAGGTTAAATTCCCTCTGGAGCGCCTCCTTGTTCAGGATGCGGCGGTCGAGGCTTGAAATGTCGAAGTTGGCTGCCAAATTCGGGTCTGTGGCCGGATTGTAGACTTCCACATCTATACCGTTAAGCACGCCGAAGAGGCGATCCCGTCTGTCGCGAAGAATGGGATCCAGACGCTCTCCGTACTCAGGCTGGAGTATCTCCTGGGCATACCTTTCGCTGACGGTGGTTATGATGTCAGCGAACAGAATGCCTCGCGCCATAAGGTCGACTACGTTGTCCAGGTCCTTCACGTCCTTGTGGTAGATGAAGCCGTACTCAGCGAGGCCAGCGATCTCCAGCACCCTGTATCCGAAGATGCCCTGGTAGGCAAGGTTGTGGATGGTGTATACCGTGGCGATGGAGCTGTAAGTCGAGTCGTTGGCCAGTATTGTCTTTAGCCAGTTGGCTATTATGGCCGTGTGCCAGTCGTTGAGGTGAATGACCTCAGGTATCCACCGGAGGGGTTTGAGCATTTCGAGGACGGCCCGGCAGAAGAACACGAAGCGTTCGTCGTCGTCGGGGTAGCCGTATATGCTCTCCCTGCCAAAATACTTGTCGTTGGCCACTAGGTAGACGGGGACATCGCAGCGCATGTGGGCTTGGAAGATGGAGGCCGATTCCTCGCGGTTGTCAAGGGGTACGGCCACGCGATCGACGGCAAGCGTCATGCCGAAGTCCTTCTCGTGGATGCGGCCGTATCTGGGGATAGCTACGCGGACGTCATGGCCGAGACGCTTCAACGCTATAGGCAATGCTCCCACCACGTCCGCCATACCGCCCACCTTGGCGAAGGGGACCGCTTCCGCAGCTACTATGAGGATCTTCATCGTCCTGTTGGGACCTCCCGACACTCTCCCCGGATGATGTGTGCATCAGTGTAGCAGGTCTTTCACCCTGGAGGCAAAATCCTGGGCCAGCTGCTGGGCGTGCTCAGGCGATAGACCTTCGGCGACAAGGTGGAATATCGGCCTCTCGGGATCTGGCAGTATGAGGGCCCATCCGTCCTCGAGGAGGAACTTGACGCCGTCGGTCCTATCTGTTGGCAGGTGCCGGCATGTGTCCGAGAGCTTGCGCATGACGCGGCCCTTTTCTTCGAAGGGACATGCCACTTCCAATTTGCACAGATGGTACTTGGGCACATCGGCCACCACGTCCTCGAGCCTAACGGACGACATTGACAGGAGCTCGAGCACCTTCACGGCCGCGAACAGCCCATCGGCGGCGGGCTGGAACTCCGGTAGGATAACCGTGCCGTCGTCGTCACCGAGGAGGACCATGGAATCGCGCGCGGCAGCCATAAGGGCCTGGTGGGAAGCCTTAGTCCTGACCACCTCTAGGCCGTGCCGTTGGGCCAGGCGCTCGAAGATGGTGGGGGCCGTGACGGGGACGCCGACACGGCCGGTGATTCCTGAGCCAGCAAGCAAGATCATGATCGCTGCTAAGGCTGTCCACCCATCCAGGATGCTTCCCCTGCCGTCGGCCAGGAATATCCTTTCACCGCCAGGTTCGAAGCGTACCCCAAGGTGGGCATGAAGCGCTGCCGAGATGTCGGCCAGTATCTTCAACGCCTCTGACCGTTCCTCGGCAGTGAGGGTTAAGGCGGCCTCGTCTACGGTAGAGTTGAGGGCCACGATGGAGAGGTTTCCGTGGAGCTGTGAGAAGATTGTGGGAAGTACCTGCGACACGGTCGAGCCGGCGTAGTCGATCACAACGGTGGCCCTGGTTCGACCGGTGAAGGCTGATTTTCGGATAGCCTTAAGGAATGCGTCGGCATATTCCTGGCTCAGCCCGGGCGCATCCACGATCGCCCCAATCTGGTCGATATCGGCCCTGCGGAAATCCTCCCTGAAGAATGAGTTCTCGATCTTCCTTTCCGTTGCTCGATCGATGTCGAGGCCACGGTGGTCGAAGAATTTGATGTCTATAACCCTCGGGTCGTATGGAGAAACCCTGACGTGGATGCCCCCCACGGCAGGGCTAACGCGGGTGATGTACCTGGCCACGGGGACGGGCACTGTCTTGAGGTCCCAGACGTGAACCCCGGCCGAGGGGATGCCGCTGATGATGGCGCGCTTCACCATGCGCGCTGTTCGGTGGGGATCCCTGTTGATGGTGACAACCGATCCCCTGGGAAGGACAGCACCGTATGCGACACCCAGTTTGCTCGCGAACTCCGGGATCAACTCTACGTTGACAAGGCCTGATGCCCCGAACCGGCCAAACAGGGTGCGCCGCACGTGAGTGCCCCAGATGATGCTGGAGGCCACGACGGCGCCCGCCTCGATGACCTTGTTGGGCCATATCTTCACGTTCGGACGTACAATGGCTCCCTCACCCACGACGGTGTTGTCCCCGATGACCGCTCCTTCAAAAATGTTCGCCTTTGCCTTCACGACGCACTGCTTGCCGATCACGGCACCGCGGACCTGGCTTCTTTCGCCGATATAGGCTCCGCGCCACACAACGCTGCGGTTTATATGGGCTCCGGCCCCTACCACGGTAGAGTCCCGTATCACCGTTGGGCCGTGGACTATGGCGCCCTGTCTGATCCTCACGGCATCGCCTAGCCAGACCGGGCCGTGCAGTTGCGCGTCCTCAGCGATCTCCACATCGCCGGATGATGCCCACAGGTTTTCCGATATGCGCACCCCCAGGGGCTCGACGCGCACCCTGCCTTGAAGCACATCGGCGTTGGCCCTAACGTACTCCGCGAGGTTACCTACGTCGCACCAGTAGCCCTCGGCCACATAGCCGTAGAGGGCCTGTCCGCTCCGAAGAAGGTTAGGGAACAGGTCCTGGCTGAAGTCCACCATCTTGCCTGCTTCGAAGAAGTTGAAGATCTCGGGTTCCAGCACGTAGATGCCCGTGTTCACAGTGTCGGAGAAGACCTCGCTCCAGCTGGGCTTCTCTAGGAACTGCTGGACCCTGCCCTCTCCGTCGACTATGATCACCCCGTACTCCAGGGGGTTCGGCACCCTGTAAAGGGTCAGGGTGGCCAGGGCCCCCTTCTCCCGATGGAAGGAAACGATGGTCTCGAGGTCGAAATCTGTAAGGGCATCGCCGCTGATGACCAGAAAAGTCTCTTGAAGGTGCTGGGCCGCGTGCCGAACGCTGCCTGCGGTTCCTAGGGGCACGTCCTCGACGGCATAAGTTAACTTCATGCCGAAGGCCGAGCCGTCTCCGAAATAGTCTTGCACCACTGGAGCCAGATACTGCAGGGTGACGATGACCTCGAAGATGCCGTGACGCTTGAGCAGGTCGAAGATGTGCTCTATGACCGGCTTGTTCACTATAGGCACCATGGGTTTGGGTCTCATCAATGTCAGAGGCCGGAGTCTGGACCCCTCGCCACCTGCCATGACCACTGCCTTCACGTGCTGTTCCCCCTCACCACACCACCTGCGCCCTTTCCCTTACTACCCTTTGATACACAGCGGCCACCTTGGAGGCCACAGCGTCCCAGTTGTACTTGGTCTTGACCACATGGTAGGCGTTCTCAGCCCGGGCCCTGGCCCAATCGGGCCTCTTTAGGGTGTGCAGGATGCCCCAGGCCAAGGAATCGCCGTCGCCGGGGTTGACCAAGATGCCCGTGAAATGGTTCTCTACCACTTCTGAGAGGCCACCAGTATTGGAGGCTACTACTGGACAGCGCGCAGCCATGGCCTCCAGCGCCACTATGCCGAAAGGCTCGTACAGGCTGGGGAAGACGGCTACGTCCGCAACCTTGTAAAGGCGGTTGCGAGTGTCGTCGTCCACGTATCCGACAATGTAGGCTTTGGGCCCCAATCCTAGCTCCGAGGCCCTGGCCCTCACACCCTCCAGCTCTGGCCCGGTGCCGGCCAGCACGAACTTGGCGGCCGGGTATTCGACCAGGACCTTCGGAGCCGCCTCCAAAAGGACGTAAGGGCCCTTTTCAAGCACCATCCTGCCTACATAGAGGACGATCTTCTCTTCTGGTAGTGCATAACGGGAGCGGAATTCTGTAAGATCGGCATTCTCCAGCGCGTCGAACTCGGAGGCATCGACGCCATTTGGGATGATGTCGATCTTGTCGAAGGGGACCTGGAAGGTGGAGTGCACTTCAGACGCCATGTAGCCGCTGGTGCATATTATGCGCCACGCCTCGTAGGTGAGCCACCACTCCATGTTGTGGATGGTACGGGCCATGTCGCCTTCGAGTTTGCCCCGGCCTCTCCCCTTTTCCGTAGCATGGATGGTCGCCACCAGAGGGACCTTGAAATGGTGCTTGAGGTCTATAGACAAAAAGGATACCAGCCAGTCGTGGGCGTGAATGGTGTCGAAGGGACCCCTGGTCTGGAGGATCTCCCTGGCCGCCTGGGCCATGGTCACGTTGGTGCGCCAAACGCCGGTGAAGAAATCGGGAGACTCCACGGCCTGTGGCTCGGTCCTATAGATGAGGGCCTTGGACGAGAGCTCCTCGGCCTCCGGACCTCCCTTGAAACGGGGTGTCACAAGGTGCACTTCGACGCCGGCTCTGCCCAAAGCCGGCACCAGCTCGGAGACGTGTCTGCCCAGCCCGCCAACGATGTGAGGCTCGAACTCCCAACTGAGCATAAGGATGCGCAAGCGGCCCTACCCCCTATCATGTTGTGGCGATCCGTGTCCTCAGACTTCTGGAGCCCCTGGCTTGAATTGAACCGTGGCCACTGTCCTGTGGTCGTGCCGCTCGACTGTGAAGCTGCCTCCAAGGTCCTGCTTCACCAGGGTGCGCACGATCCCGATGCCCAGGCCCGTCGACGTCTCGACGTGGAAGTCGTCGGGGTACCCGTGGCCATCGTCAATGACGTTCAGCTCTATTTGTCCGTTCTTTCGGAAGGCCCGGATCTGTATTTGCCCGTGCTTACGGCCGGCGAACCCGTGACGAACGGCGTTGGACACCAACTCGTTTATGATGATGGCCAAAAGGGTCGCTTCTTTGGAGCCGACTATAACACCGGGGGCTGTAATCTCGAACTCTATGTGTTGGTCGGGCGCCACATGGTGGGCGAGAACGCTCTCGACCACCTGCCGGGCCAGTGCCTCGAGGGTGGTTTGGCCCAGCTCGGCGCCGCACAGGAGGTCGTGTACCGCTGCAATACTCTCGATGCGGGCGATGCTCTCGCTGAGGATGTCGGCCGCGGGCGTATCCTCGCAACGCCGTTTCTGGAGCGAGAGAAGGGCGGCCACGGTCTGAAGGTTGTTGCGTACCCTGTGGTGCATCTCTTTCAGGAGAACGGATTTAACTTCCAGCGCGCGCTGCGCCTCCTCGTAAAGGTGCGCGTTTTGGATAGCGATAGCTGCCTGGTGGGCAAAGGCGGAGTATAGGGCAAGCTCCTCTTCATCAAAATCGCGGTAATCGCGGTCATAGAAGGAAAGGGCGCCGAGGATACCACGATGGCCGGGCATCGGTATACAGACAAGGGTGCGGTACTCGTTGGCCGGTGCAACGTCGGCTGCTTCGGCCGATATGCGGTCCAGATTCTTTACGAGCACCGGGCGGGCAGTGGCCACTGCGTTGCGTATCGCCCTCTCGGCGATGGGGTGGTCCACGAGGCTAAGCCCCTCGTCGGAACCATGGATGGCCAAAAGCTTGAGCACCTGGTTGGGGCCCACCAGCTGGTAGATGGCAACGGCGTCTACCCGGGCAAGAGACAGGGCCTGGGATGTGATGATTGAAAGCACCGAATCGAGGTCGAGGGTGCTGGTCACCATGGCCGACACCCTCTCGAGGGTGGACAGCTCCGCTACCTTGCGGCGCAGGCGCTCGTCGGTGGCCTGATAGAGCTGGGCGTTCTCGATGGCCATGGCCAGCTCACCGGCAACTAGCTCCAGAAACTGCACCTCGGCCGTCCCGAAGTCGCGATAATCGGCGGTGTGTATGTCTATGACACCGACAAGCTTCCCCACCGTGTACAGAATGATGGGCACGGCCAGCAGGGAACGGTATCGTTCCTCATGAAGGTCAGGGCAGTACACGAACCTGCGGTCGGCCCAGGCGTCCATGACGGCCTGTGGGTGTCCCGTCAGGGCCGCTGTGCCCGTAATTCCCTCCCCGAGCCGCAGGGAAAACTTGCCTATGAGCTGTCTGTTCAGTCCGTTCGTTGCCCTCAGGACCAGCTGGTCAGTTACTTGGTCGTACAGGAAGATCGAGCATACCTCGCTTTGCATCACCTGGGCCACGGCATCGGCGGCCGTGTCCAACATGTCCTGCAGGTTCAGGGTGGAGTTGAGGGCACTGTTGATTCGGTGGAGCGCTGCGAGCATTGAGCTCTCGGTCTGGAACTGCGGGCCCCTTATCGGGATATCCGGCGCGGATCGAGGCGGAACACTCACCTTTGCGTCTACGTAGATCTGTGCAAGCCTCGGCAGGAGCTTGCGGCTGAGCTCGTCGGCCCAACGGGGCCTCCCGTAGGTTGTGGCCAGGGAATCGGCCAGTTCAGCCACACGGCGTAGCAGAGCTTCCAAGTCCTTTCCCCCGTGGGCCCATCTCACTGTCAGGCGTATCAGCGCAGCTTCCAAAGAGAGCCAATCCAGGAGGTCCTCGGGCCCCAGGCCCAGGTCCTGGAAGCTGTCCAGCAGCGGGTATAGAGGGGCCGTTGTGGATTCAGGGCTGAGGGACATGCGGCCTTCACCTCTTGGTCCATTATACCTTTAGGCGATGCCGCATCGGCGCTTGACGGCTGGAAATGGGCGGCATCCTGCAGCCAGATCGATGGTCGGCCAACTTGACAGCTTGTTGGCGAAGGCCCATTATAGGGGTACGGGTGATAGCCGATGGGTGCTTGTGGCGGGCGGAGGGCATCCTATGAAGCCCAAGTATGAGAGGGAGATTGAGGAGATCCTGCAAAAGCTTGGTGTTGAGGATCGCCGGCCAAGCCGATGGAGGTTGTTGTGGAACCGATTGACCTTCAACCTGCGCTTCCAAGCCTCACGGGTGCGAGTTCCACCGATAGAGATCGACGCGCGGGGCTGGCTGGTGGCCTCGGTGATCTTGGCCGTTTCAGCGTTGCTCCTGCGATCGCTGGTGGACCCTGTGGTTGCCAGGCTTGCTGCAGTGGCTGCTGCTCTCTGCTTCTTTGCGCCGATCGTGGCTCGAGGCCGTGCCGAGGAAGCTAGGTATTGGCGAGGGCGCGACCTGTATCGCCACGACCAAAGCCTGGATATCCAGTTAACGGAGCTACGCCGCCGCCTAAGGTCCTGGTGGCAACGTATCAGGGGCAGGTTCTAGTATCCTCCAGTTGCTGCGGATCACACATGCAGGTTTGATCGCGGGTTATCATATTGCAGTCCCGCGTTGTCCTTGCATTTACCTTGCGCGAGAGTTCGTGACATGACGAAGAGACTCAGGTTTGAGGAGCGCCTCCGCGAGGCACTGGCTTCGCCGCAGCTGCGCATAGCGCTAAACAGGGCAATGCCCTCCTTGAGGGAGCGCCGAGCCCAGGCCCTGGCGGGCAGGTTCGAGGAGCTAAGGGCCAGGGCCACGCAGGTGAGGGAGAAGGCCGTCCAAGGCCTTCCGGAGCTGATTGAGCGCTTCACCCAGGCGGCGTCATCGGCCGGAGCCGTTGTGCACAGGGCGGCGGATGCATCTGAGGCATGCAGCATCGTGGCCCAGATATGTCGTGCCGCCGGGGCTCGGCTTGTGGTGAAGAGCAAGTCGATGGCCACCGAGGAGATCGAGCTGAACCGCTATCTCGAGGCCCTCGGTATCAAGGTCGTGGAGACTGACCTTGGGGAGTGGATCGTGCAGTTGGCAGGGGAGACTCCCTCGCACTTCCTGGCCCCTGCCATCCACAAGACGAGGGAGCAGGTAGCGGAACTTCTGGCCCGTGAGACGGGGGAGCCAGTACCCGCTGATGATATCGGGGCGATGGTGAAGTTGGCGCGCAAGTACCTACGGAGGGCCTTTATCGAGGCAGATGTCGGGATATCGGGTGCCAACCTGGCCATAGCCGAGTCTGGCACAGTGGTAGTGGTGACGAACGAGGGCAACGATCGTCTAGTCACCACGCTCCCGCCAGTGCACATTGTCATCATGGGCGTGGAGAAGGTTGTAGAGACTTTGGAGGACGCTGTGGCAATCCTTCGGGTGTTGGCCCCCAGCGCCACTGGGCAGGTTCAAACCTCCTATGTGTCCTTCATTACAGGTCCTAGCCGTACGGCCGACATAGAGTCCTCCCTGACGGTGGGTGTACATGGCCCTTCTCAGGTGCACATCGTGCTCCTGGACAACGGGCGCAGTGCTGCTTGGTCGTCACCTGATCTCAGGTCAGTGCTGAGGTGCATCAGGTGCTCGGCCTGTGTGAGCGTCTGTCCGCCCTACCAAGTGGTCGGCGGCCATGCCTTCGGCTACATCTACAATGGTCCGGTAGGGTTGGTGCTCACCGCGATACACCACGGCCTGGAGAACTCGGGAGGTCCCCAATCGCTGTGTGCAGGGTGCAACGCCTGTGGAGCGGTGTGCCCCGTGAGCATACCCCTGCCGGATCTCATACTCGAGGTCCGCAGGCGGTGGGTGGAACGCAGGGGCCTGGGTCTCACGAAGCGCCTGGCTTTGGCTGGAATGTCGGCGCCCTCGAGGCTACGTTTCTGGACGGGTATCCTGGCGAGGCTACAGGGTCCGTTCGTGGGGCCCTCGGGCATGGTGGAACGGGTTCCCCTGAAGGGGAAGCTGGTGTCGAGCCGCTACCTCCCGGCGCTAGCGCGCACGAGGCTGTCGGACCAGGTCCTGCCCGATCCGCCTGTCGACGGTCCCGTCGAGAGGACTCTCGACGGCATGACGGTAGGGTATTTCCCTGGGTGCATAACCAACTATGTGATGACCCAGGTCGGTGCTGCGGCAGTGTCCCTCCTCCGGGCGATGGGGGCCCACGTGGTGCTGGCCGCGCCCGACCGTTGCTGTGGGCTTCCCGCGCTGAACGCCGGTGACTTCTCGGCCGCGCGCCGCATGGTGCAGGAGATGGTTGCCGAGCTCTCTCGGGTGCAGGCGGACGTCCTGGTGACCACTTCTGCCAGCTGCTTCAGCTGTATAAGGGATGATTACCTGAAGCTGCTGGGCAAAGACGAGCATGCGACCCTGGAAAGCATCCGGCGTTCCTTTCAGGATATGACCTCGTTTCTGACCAGGTACCTCAGGGTGAGCGGGGGGCCTCACCTTCCCAAGGCGCCAGGTATAATTACGTACCACGACGCATGCCAGTCCTATAACGTCCTCAACCTGTACAGCGAACCCAGGACGCTGCTCGCAACGGCTGTTGGCGTGGAGGTCGTTGAGATGGCCGAAAGCTCCAGGTGCTGTGGTTTCGGCGGCACCTTCTCACTGGACCATCCAGAGGTGGCAGGGCACCTGGTCTGGGATAAGGTAGAGCGGATCAAGGCCACGGGCGCCGATGTGGTGGTTGCCGACAATCCTGGATGCATTGCCCACATCCAGGGTGCCCTGAAGGCTTCAGGTTCGGACATAGAGGTAAGGCACCTGGTCGAGGTTATAGCCGACGCCCTGATACGACCCTAATCAATCCCTTGCCGCACAGGGCTTCTCCGAATGGTGACCACGGTCCTTCTTGTAAGGCATACCGATGTACACAATCCTAGGGACGTGCTGTATGGTCGGCTTCCAGGCTTCCGTCTGAGCGAGCGGGGCCTGCGAGAGGCGGCACTCCTGGGGCGGGCCCTCGCAGAGGAGCCTATCGTGGCGATCTACACCAGCCCTCTTTTGAGGGCACGACAGACGGCCGAGATGATCTCCCGCTACCACCCAGGGGTGCCGATCCACATTTCGAAGTTGCTCCACGAGGTGCGCACTTCGTTACAGGGAAAGCCGGCCCATGAGGTGCGCAAGTTAGGTTTCGATTTCTACAGGGGAAGGCCCTCCGGGCGAGACGAGACCCTGGAACAGGTCTTTGAACGGATGGACCGTCTCATTCGACACGTCAGGCGGCGGTACCGTGGGCGAACTGTCGTGTGCGTGTCCCACGGAGATCCTATCTGTGTGGTCAGGCTCGCGTACCAGGGCAAACCGCTGGATTTGCAACATCTGCGTGGCTCCGACTATCCTTCCAAAGGGTCCGTCACGCGTCTGGATTTCCCTTCGGAAGAAGGGCTGGACCCCATTATCAGTTATTTCGATCTGGAGCGGCTGATTCGAGAGGCAGAGATAGAAGTTCATCGGGAAGCCTGAAGGGCTGGGTGTCCCTCTCGGAGGCAATCTGTTCCAGGTAGGCTCCGATTTTCTGCAGTAAGGGGCCTAGCCATTGGAGGTTTAGGGCTGCGCATTGCTCGGACAGCACGGCCAGGCTCCGCCTCCCAACGCTGGCGGCGCCCCGGAGGTTGCCACGCCGCGTGTGCTCCAAGCTGACAGACAGCTGGGCCAATCCCTTGAAGAGCAGGCTGTACGGTGATCTGCTCGTCTTCCACAGCTCTTCCCAGACCTCATGGGCCTCGAAGTAGCGGCCATTGTCGAAAAGGTGTAGGCCCTCCCGCAGCAGGCCTCTCAGGTGTTCCACTTCCAATGGAACAGTTTCTCCTCCGGTAGGCTGAGGATCTCCTCGGCTGTGGGAGGTGTAGGCCCGAATTCCACTAGGATCGTGCCCGCGGTCCCATGGCAGATGCGCACTTTCTCGCCCAAGCCGAGCCTGCCCGATCCGAAGGTGGCGCCGGTGATGCCCTGGACCGCATCCACGAGGCATCCATCCAGGGGTAGCTCTACGTAGATATCCTTCGAACGCGGGCCGCATCTGAAGGCCGAAGCGGCACGATAGACCGCTCTCGCCGCCAAAGCTGCGGTGGGGCATGCCTCCCCGTGGAAGTTGACTGCCTGGCGGAAGAGGTCCCTCACCATTGCCTCTTCGGCTAGATCGTGGACCTCCGCCTCCCAGGGTGACTGGGCCGAGAAAATGCAGTCCCATGAGGGAGAGTAGCGCTTGATGTCCACTACCGCGGTTCCATCGTAGAAGTCAAGGCCGCTGACCCTAAGAACGTTAGCCTCTCGGGCGAGGAGCCGACACACGGTCAGCCCTATCGGGTTGGGCCGATTGGGGCTACGGCTTCCGAAGACGCCCCTGCCAGACCTGCTGAAGAGCCTGTGGCGATCCACTGCCTCCAGCCAACCCAGCACCCAGATATGGGAGTTAAGCTCAATAGAGTTGAGGCCGTCCATGTATCGCGTGTCGAGGACAAGCAGCGCATTCACGCCACCCCGGGGCATGGTCTGGCCCGGCTTTATAGGGGAGCGTACATGCCCTATGGGCTCAAGCAGTATGGCTCCGGGCACTGAGGGCATCAACCTGCTCTCTTGCATGGTAGGAGCTCCGCACCAAGGGGCCAGACTCCACGTGTCGGAACCCCATCTTCATGCCCTCCTCTCGGAAGAATTGAAACTCCTCGGGGGTGTAGTACTTTTCGACAGGCAGATTGTTCTTCGATGGCCTCAGGTACTGACCTACGGTCAGGACGTCCACCGACGCCGCCCTGATGTCGTGCATGGTCTCCAGAACCTCATCCACAGTTTCACCTAGGCCCACCATGATGCCGGACTTTGTGATGCCCTCAGGTGCCATTTCCTTGGCACGACGCAGGAGCTCGAGGGACCTGGTGTAAACAGCCCTGGGCCTTACCCTGCGGTAGAGTCTGGGCACGGTCTCCACATTGTGATTCAGGATATCCGGCTCGGCGTCCATGACGATCTTCAGGGCATCCCACGAACCCTGGAAATCCGGTATGAGGACCTCCACGCTGCACCCTGGAACCAGCCGCCGGATGGCCTGTATCGTCGCGGCAAAGACGGCCGCTCCCCCGTCCTCTAGATCGTCCCGGTTGACAGAGGTGATCACGGCGTGTTTCAGGCCCATGGCCTGGACTGCCCTGGCAACCCGTAGGGGCTCACCCCAGTCGAGACCCAGGGGCTTACCTGTCGTTATGTTGCAGAATCCACAGGCCCTGGTGCAGATATCTCCGAGGATCAAGAAGGTGGCAGTGCGGTGGTTCCAACACTCCCCGATGTTGGGGCATAGGGCCTCTTCGCAAACGGTGTTCAGGGCAAGGCCCCGCATTATCCGCTTGAGTTCCATGTAGTTCTCGCCCTGAGGTACTCTAACCTTTAACCAGTCCGGCTTGCGCTGCAATGGTATCAAGGGGTCTCCTCCGTAGAGTGTGAGGGTGGACGGGACTCCTTGGTAGCCCTTCCGCCCGCGTGGCGCAGAATAGCGTATCCTTTGCCGCGTTTGGCCTCTTCGTATCGCGCCATCACGTAGAGCAACGTCGATAGGCGGTTTAGGTAGCTCAGGAACGTGGGGTTGCCCAGAGCTCCCTGCTCTCTAGCGAGGACAGCTAGGCGTTCGGCCCGCCGTACGATCGTCCTGGCCACATCCAGCAGAGCCGATTCGAAACATTCGCCTGGTGCCACAAATTTGTTGGGGAGCTTCACTTTCTCAAGGAGCGCCTCGAGGTTGGCCTCAAGCTCCTTTAGCTGAGCCTCTCCAATCTGGAACCCAAATTTGCTTCGGGCCTGCTCGTCGGAGGCCACCTCGGCCATAAGGAGGTATAGGGCTTCCTGCACTGCCAGCAACGTCCTAGCTTCGATCTCGCCCAGGCGGGACCGAGCCAGGCCGATGAAGCTGGTGGCTTCGTCGAGAGTGCCCACCAGCTCGAGGCGGGTGTCGAACTTGAGGACCCTTTCTCCACCGAACAGGCTTGTCCAGCCCGAATCGCCAGTACCGTACTTCACAGGATCGTCCTGTAGGGGCTTCAAGTAAGCTTACATCAATACGTATTTGGGCGGCAAACTACAGGCTCGCCAACAGAGCTGCAAGGAGAACGATTAGCAGTCCGAGCCCTATGTTCAGACGTACCAGGGTGTTCGAAAGACCTGTCAAATAGCGTACCTGGTCCCTCACGTCCTCGTTGTCCAGTCCTGTGGCCATGAGGCGCAGTAGGCGCGGCACGACGGAGAAGCTGTTTACAGCTGCTATGGCCAACAGAAGGGCCACGAGCAGGAGCTTTATAGCCAGCACGACCCCGTAGGTGCCGAAGGCGAGTATGTCAGGGAGCCGTGGGGCGGCCATCACCGAGCCGGAAACTACTATGGCCACCAGATGGCCCCAAACGAAGGCGGGCTGCCGTCGCAGTAGGTCGAAAGATAGCTTTCCGCTCTCCTGGGAGGACAGCCGCCCGAGGGCGCCCGGCAGTATCATGCTTGAGTAGACCTGTCCTCCGATCAAAGTGACCACGGCCAGAATGTGGACATACCGAGCCACAAGGTCAATGTAGAAGTTTGTCATCGTTGCTCTCCCCAATAGCGTGTAGAACTGCGTCCAGCTGCCTGGCTGTCTCCACGGCTCCTCGGGCCGTCAGCGGCACCGTGATCTCCTCGATGTGCCGGCGGTAACAACTTACCCTTGTTTCTGGTGTGGGAAGCTCGAGCACTTCATCGGGGGAGGTCTGCCGGGTAAGGGTGAGGACGACGCGGCCTCCTGCATCTGCCGACAGCCTCACGATGCCGCCAAAGCCAGCCTTCACGGCGATGAGCGCATCGCCCAGGGAGACATCCCAGCCGGCCTTCTCCAGAACCGAAGCCAGTTCCGATAGGTCAAGATGGGAGGTCGTCATCGGGCCCGAGCCCAGTCCGTCTGAAAGGTCTGCAGGAAGCGATCCACCGCCCTGCCATCTGTGGTGACGAGGCCAACTTCCCTGTTGAGGTCCAGAGATTGCGCTGTGAGGTTCTGGCTTCCGATCAAGAGAGCCCCGTCAGAGAGTATAGCCTTCGCGTGCACGTCTAGCCCATCAAGCAGTTTTACCTTGCCTCCCGCCGACTGTACAAGCCTTCTGCCCCGGGCGTCTGGGTCGCTTCCGCCCTGCGGGGGCGACATGATGATGCGCACATCGACCCCTCGCCTTGCGGCGCTGGCTATCTCCGAGACCACCTCGTGGTCCTGCAGGGACAGCTGTTCCACGTAAAGGACTGTCTTGGCACTCCGAATGTGTTGCACTATGCGAGCTCTGGAGTTATCGGGGCTGACCACCAGGCGCGGCGATCGGACCTGAAAGGTTCGGCGGTCCCAGTCGGCCTGGAATAGACCGGCCAGGTCAGATACGACTTCAGGGTCTTGGGTTACAAGCCCGAACTCCCGGTTGGTGGTGAAGGCTGTCTTCACGTAATTGAAGGTGCCGATCACGGCCTTCGAGTGGTCGACGATGAGCACTTTTTGGTGGCTCAGTTTGAAGGTTGGATTGCTCCACTGCACCTTCACACCAGACTTGCGTAGCTCGGCGTGCACCGCGTCGTTGAAGCTGCTGGCGCCGAAGGGATCCTTCTCCAGCATGACTCGGACGTCCAACCCCTTGTGGGCGGCCTGTGTAAGGGCGTTGATTATGCTCCTTTCGCTCAGCATGTACACATAGAGCCACACGCTTTCGCGGGCTCCGGACACGAGCTCGACCAGTGGCTGAACGCCGTCTTCTGGGATGACAATCAGCTGTTCTTGGCCTGAGCTGGGCGAGGTACCCCCCGGGGCTGGCTGGGTCGAGCTCGCATGGAGGATAAGCCCTGCCGATAGGACAAGCGCGAATATAATGAAGAGGGCTAGCGCCAGCCTCTTTGGCATTGGGAGCTCCGAGGCATAGAGCCTTGGCTACAGTATACAGTAAGGCGCTTAGCACGCACCGCACGATCTGAAGACGCGCAGGGCGAGAGGAAGACATGAGGCTAGTTTCTTTTGAACATGGCAAGGAAGCGCGAGTGGGCCTATGGCTCGCCGATGGAATAGTGGATATCAACCAGGTAGACAGTTCGATACCTGCAGACATGACGTCCCTGCTCGAGGGTTGGGCAGGGTATAGGTCCAGGCTTGAAAAACTGGCTCATGAGGGAGCTTTCAGCAAGGAAGTTCTGATATCGCCGAGGGACATACGCTTGCTTGCGCCCGTGCCCAGGCCTCGCAAGCTGATGGCTGTTGGTCTAAATTACAGGGACCATGCAGCTGAAACGGGTGCGCAACTTCCATCGTCCCCGATATTCTTTGCCAAGGCCGCGAGCGCGGTCGTAGGGCCGTACGATGCGATCGTGATCCCGAGGGTGACAGATCAAGTAGACTACGAGGCGGAGTTGGCGGTAGTGATAGGGCGGAGGGGCAAACACATTCAAGAATCGTCAGCCCTAGAGTATGTGGCAGGGTATTTGGCCTTTAACGATGTAACTGCGCGCGACATGCAGTCCCATGACCGCCAGTGGTTCCGGGGCAAGAGCTGCGATACCTTTGCTCCCATGGGCCCTTCCCTGGTGACCGTTGATGAGGTTGCAGACCCGCAGGCCCTCCGTATCGAGCTCAGGTTGAACGGCCAGGTTATGCAGAGTTCCAGCACCTCGCAGATGGTTTTCCCTGTGGCCTATCTGATCAGTTTCATATCACAGGCTATGACGCTGGAGCCGGGCGACGTGATAGCGACCGGGACGCCTGCCGGGGTTGGGTTCGTGCGGAAGCCTCCAGTGTTCCTAAAGCCGGGCGACGTTGTGGAGGTAGAGGTCGAAGGGATAGGTGCCCTGCGCAACCCAGTTGTGGCGGAGGACTGGGAGTGAACCGGCTGGTAGAGAGGCTGGCCCAGGGCGCGCCCGTGTATGGGCCTTTCCTAAAAATCAACTCCCCCGCAGTGGTGGAGGTCCTGGCCAGGGTGGGCTTTGACTTCGTGATCGTGGACCGCGAGCACGGGACCTTTAGTTTCGAGGCCGTGGAGAACTTGGTGCGCACGGCCACTGCGTGCGGAATTGGATCGGTGGTGCGCCTGCGGAGCCTTCTGCCCCGGGAAGTGGGCCTAGCGCTCGACTGTGGGGCCACGGGGATCATGCTTCCCATGGTGGAGACGGAGGCTATGGCGCGGGAATTGGTGAGCTGCGCGCGCTTCCCGCCGGTCGGGAGTCGGGGTGTGGACGGCACCACGAGGCTTGCAGGGTACTCAACCGTCCCACTGTTGGAGGCGGCCAGGGAGCAGGAGGATGGACTTGTGATAATGGCTCAGATCGAGACCAGACGCGGCCTCGAGAACCTTAACAGCATCCTGACGGTGCCCGGCCTCACCGGCATCTTTGTGGGACCCAGCGACCTTTCTTGGTCGTTGGGCTACCCAGGCCACTCCGATGCTGAGGAGGTGACAGTGGCTTGCCGCCGGGTCCTAGAGGCAGCGCGCAACCGCAGCCTGGTTGCCGGCATCTACGTTAGGGACAACGAGGCGGCTGCAAGGTGGGCCAAAGAGGGCGCGAACCTCTTTGGGCTCTCCAGCGACGTGGCATTCCTGCGGGATGGGGCTCGGTCAGCCCTTGGCGTCCGGTGACCTGGCATACTCCGCGATAAGATGTGGAGCTACCCTGCCGAGGTAGCTCGCTACGATCCCTGTGATCAGAGCCTCCAAGGTCCACCCGATGGCGCCCAGGATCAGTACGATCCTAGCGAAGGTCCATAGGTCCACCTCCGCCGATGCTTCGTGGTCTCCTCCGCCAAGTTCTAGCCTGAAGATGCCCTCTCCGAAGGGGTCTCGGAACTGCAGGGTGTGTGGCTCCACCGCACCGTGGGGCGTTAGGGGCCCGAGGTCCAGGTTCGAAAGTCCAACTACGGCTATCATCAGTGTGGTGGATATAAGGAGGCTTATCCATGCTGCCACAGCAGCAGCCCAGCCGATCCTGGGGATCAGGCGGACAATGATCTGAAATAGGGCCCACCCTGCCGTTACCTCTGTGGCCAGGAGCAGAGTGTTGAGGCCGGCCACGGTTACGCCACCGTGCCCCATCAGGGCGAGCACAAGGTTGACTAGAAAGGCTGCCAAGTATCCCAGGATGGGACCCAAGATGATGCCTGTCAGAACTGCCAGATTTATGTGGTAGGCGATCGGGGCGATCTCCACGTTCATAGCCACAATCATCATGGCAGCCATCACTCCCAACAACGGGAGGCGGTTCGAAAGTTTACCTCGGGTGCTCCAGAGCGATAGGCCCAGAAGTGTAAGGGCAAGCATCCATCCGGCTAGCACCAGCCAGAGCGGTAGCACACCGTCGGGAATGTGGATGTGAGACATCTTACGTTCCTCCCTGGGGATCTAGTCCGATCGGCTCGAGCTGCAGGCGTCGCATGTGCCGTAGAGCTCGGTGAAATGGCCGTGCACCCGAGCTTCGCCTATGGTAACGGCGGCGTCGCACAGCGGGCATGTGGCTAGCTCTTGCACGCGGCCGCACCGCAGACATAGGAAATGATGGTGGCGTCCATCCTGGAGGTGGATGTAGACAGTGCGCCCTCCAGGACCCAGCACTGGTCGAAGCAGGCCGGCAATCGTGAGCTGCCTCAGGGCGCGAAAGAGCGTGGCCCTGCTCAGGTTTGGAACTGCAGCCCTGGCCTCCTTGAGAATCTCGGATGTAGAGGGATGTGGATGAAGCCTTGCCAAAGCCCCAAGAATGGCCCTCCGCCCTGCCGTGATGCGCGTCCACGGTCTGTACATGGGTTCCCCTCCCGTAGCATGGTGTGGGTAGATATTGATACTAAGTCTCATTATACCGACTTGTATGCTGAGGGGCAACCTCCTGATCGTAAGCGAGAGGGGAGGCGGCGTCCCTTTTCGACCCTGAGGCGGTAACCTCACTCAGGGCCCGAACCTCCGTTCGCGGCCTTTTATGTCCGTTGGACTCGCTGCCCGGAGCGACTTTGCGACAGCACCACATCAGCCCCGCAATTGACATGCCGCTGTTGTGGCTGGATACTAAGAGCTGTGGAGGTGCCACCCTTGAGGCGCTTGTGGGCATTGTCCCTTCTCCTGTCCCTCCTGGCCGTACACCTTCTAGGTCGGGATGTGCTGGCCAAGGAGTACTCCTTCAGGGCCTTTGACGTGGACATAACTATAAACCCGGACGGCACCTTCCTGGTGAGGGAGCGCCAGGTGTTTTCCTTTACTGGAGGTCCCTTCACCTACGCCTTCGCCGAGATACCTATGGACCGGGTCGTAGACATAACCGACATAGCGGTGGAAGAAGGCGGTCGACCCTACACGATGGGACGCAGGCAGGGAGTGCCTGGGACCTTTACTGTTGGTAGGGAGGGCAACAAACTGGTGGTAACCTGGTGGTACCCTCCCACGGCGGACTCTGAGCGCAGCTTCATGTTGTCATACCTTGTGCATGGTGGGCTTAGGTACTACGAAGGTGGAGATCAACTTTGGTGGAAGGCTGTTTCGCCGGACATCACTGTTCCGGTAATGAGCTCGCGCGTCGTCGTCCATCTCTCCACGGTGGTATCCGAGGCCGATCTGAAGGCTGCCTCCTACGGTGCACCGGCCCGAATCTCGAGGCCTGATGGTGCCACCGTCGTCTTCGAGGCGACGGACATCGGGCCCCAGCAGGGCATGGAGATACGGGTCCAGTTCCCTCACGGCCTGGTTGCGGGCAGTCCTGCCCCGTGGCAGGTCGAGGCCGACCGCGAGGCTGCTCTGGAGCCCTACATCGCTATGGCCAACTTGGTTCTCCTGTTCGTGGGCGTTCTAATTGCGCTGGGGTCATTAGGTGGCGTCTTCCTGCTCTGGTTCACCCACGGGCGCGATCGTCCAGCCGTGATGAACGTCGCCATCCTCAAGGAGCCGCCAGATGATATGCCTCCTGGGCTGGTGGGCGCCCTGATGGACGAAAGGTTGGACATCCGTGATGTGGTGGCTACGCTGCTGGACCTGGCCCGGAGGAAGGCCCTTTCCATCGAGGAGCGAGGGAAGGACTGGGTGTTCCACAGTGGAGACCTTTCGCAGGCCGGGCACCGCTACGAGAAGTTGCTGCTCATGCAGCTCTTCGGCTCCTCGGATGTCACAACGCTCGGCTCCCAGCGCGAGCGTTTCTACGCTGTGCTTCCCGTACTTGCTCAGGAGGTCTTTAAGGAGCTGACCTCCCTTGGAATGTTCGCGGAGGACCCGAGGTCTGTGCGGGCTCGCTTCACGGGCTTCGGAATACTGGCCCTGGTGGCTGCCTTTATCCTCGGGCTGTGGGTCTCGCCGGCATTGGGGCTATGGGGCATCATTGCCCTGGCCGTAGGACTCGGAGTGCTGGGGCTCGCGTTGTTAGGAGTGGCACCCTTTATGCCGCAGAAGACAACGAAGGGGGCCGCCGCGGTGCAGCGTTGGAAGGCTTTTCGGAACTATCTGGCGGACGTTGGTCGCTACACGGATCTCAAACAGGCACGCGGCATATTCGAGAAGTATTTGCCGTATGCTGTGGCCTTCGGCCTGACTAGGAGGTGGGTGGAGAGCTTCGCGGCCGTTGGGGCACCCGCGCCCGATTGGTACTTCGGCCGCGGGGTCAGGTACAGAACTACCGGTTACCGGCCAGCTGGCGAAAGCTCGGGCGGTCCGGCGGTAGGCTTTCCCGACCTTCAGCCGGCCAGCGACAACCTGGCCTCAGGGCTTCAGTCCTTGAGCGACAACCTGATGGACCTGATAGACACGGCCTCCCAAGTGTTCGATACGAGGCCGGCCTCCTCCCGCTCTGGCGGCGGTTGGAGCGGTGGTGGGGTTGGAGGAGGCGGCGGAGGTGGAGGCGGTGGCCGAGGCGCGGGTTAGTTCCCAGCTATCCGTAGCTGCGGTGCCCGTCATGGGCCTAAGGGTGTTCAGCGGAACGATGGAAGACCTAGCTGCCGTCCTGCGGCAGATGCTCAGGTCTGAGGCGGCCCGCCACGTCGTTACGCTGAACCCTGAGATCTATATGGCCACCAGGCGGGACAGCGAGTTTCGGCAGGCAGTAATGGAGGCGGACCTGCTGCTTCCGGACGGCATAGGCATCGTCTGGGCCAGCCGGCTGTTGGGCAATCCGGTAGCAGAGCGGCTAGCGGGGGTGGAGACGGTGGATCTCCTCTGCGCGATATGTGCGCGGGAACGGCTGGGGATCTATCTTCTGGGCGGGGGCACGGGTATCGCTGCAAGGGCGGCATCGGAGCTTCAACACAGGCACCCTGGCCTCCTGGTAGCTGGGGCGGAGGAGGGGGATCCCCATCCTGACCGGCAGGATGCAATAGTATCGCGGATAAACAACAGCGGAGCGGCAGTCCTGCTGGTGGCCTTCGGAGCTCCCAAGCAGGAGCTCTGGATATGGAGGAACAAGCGGAACCTTTCGGCACGGGTTGCTGTGGGTGTTGGAGGCACCTTTGACTTTCTGGCGGGGGTCGTGCCCAGGGCACCGAGATCGTGGCAGAGACTTGGGCTTGAATGGCTCTGGAGGCTGATACACCAACCCTGGCGATGGAGGCGCATGCTGGCGTTGCCCCACTTCGCAGCCTTGGTGCTGGCTTCTGCTGTCACAAGGAGGCTCCGTTGAAGGAACAGCTCAGGCGCGTCCTGACTAGGATGGAAGGGCTCGGTGCGCTGGTTGTCGGCGATCTCTATCTGGATGAATACCTCGTGGGCCGGCCCTCAAAGATCTCCCGGGAAGCTCCTGTCATGGTCTTGGATTACGTAGCCAGTTACAGCAAACCCGGAGGCGGCGCTGCGCCCGCGGTGAACATAGCAACTCTTAGAGGAAAGGCCTACGCCGCGGGTGTCGTAGGTGACGACGATCCGGGCAGGACCCTCCTAGATCTCCTGTCGTCCATGGGGGTGGACGTTTCTCCCTCTGTGGTCTGCCCTGACCGAAGGACCACACGAAAGCTGAGGATAGTGGCCGAGGGATCGCTCCGCTTTCCCCAGCAGCTGCTGCGATTAGATTTCCAAGAGCGGCACGCCTTAGACGCTTCCGCCGCGCGGGAGCTGGTAGGCAGGGCAGAAGCTGTGCTGGACAGCGTTCAACTGGTGCTGGTCTCGGATTACCTATCTGGTGTGGCTACGGAGGACGTCGTGCGCTCCCTGCGGGAACTGGCCGACCGCTTAGACAAGATAACCGTGGCCGACTCCCAGGGGGCTTTACATAAGTACAGGGGCTACTCCCTGGTGAAGTGTAACCGGGAGGAGGCGGCTCGCTTCCTAGGGAAGCCTTTAAGCTCGATCCGAGAGTGCTCGGCGGCGGCCAAGGAGTTAGCGTCCAGGTTGCAGCTCACTTCGGCCGTCATTACCCTAGGCCAAGATGGGCTAGTCGTTGCCGATGTCGACAGGAGCTGGCACGTGCCTGCCTTGAAGCGCGTGGAAGTATACGATGTTACAGGGGCGGGCGATGCCGTGGTGGCAGTGGCTGGCATGGCTGTGGCTGCTGGGGCCAACCTGCTGGAGGCGGCCGTGCTGGCCAATTTGGCTGGGGGTGCAGCGGTCCAAAGGTGGGGGAATGCACCCGTAACTCGTGAGGATTTGGAAGAGGCGCTGGAGCACTGGGATGGCGAGATCTTCGAAGATCCTGACAGAGGCTGAAGTGGCCAGCCTGTGCGAGAGCTGGCGAGCTGAGGGGCTGCGGATAGTGCTCACCAATGGGTGCTTCGACATACTACACCCAGGCCACGTATCTTACCTGATGGCTGCGAGGGATCTAGGACACCGCCTGGTGGTAGGTGTGAACGACGATGCCTCCACGGCAAGGATTAAGGGTCCCCATCGCCCCATTCTGACCGCTGGGGACAGGGCCATGATACTCTCCGCGCTGGCCTGCGTCGATGCCGTGGTGGTTTTCAGCGGTGAGACAGCTGAGGCCCTGGTGAGGACCGTGAGGCCGCATATCTACGTCAAGGGGGGCGACTACTCTGAGGCGGGTGCCAAGGTGCCACCCGAAGCGGTTGTGGCCCGGGAGGTAGAAGCTGAGTTTGTCCTTCTCCCCTACGTTTCTGGATACTCCACATCGGGCATAATACAGACCATTGTCTCCAGATACTGCAAGGGCTGATCCTGGAATATTTCGGGCGGCTTCCCTTCTGATGGCTGGCAATGTGGTCAGCCGCCTCCTGGGGATGGTCCGAGAGATCGTCATCGCCGACCTTTTCGGGGGCGGGCATCTGGTGGATGCTTTCCGCGTCGCTTCCAACGTCTTTGCCATTGTGTACGACATGCTTGTGAGCGGCAGCATCTCTGCCGCGATGGTGCCTGTTTTCTCGGAGTACTCTAGGCCAAAGGAGCGGCACGAGCTCCGGGCGGCCGTCGGCAACCTGTTGGCGCTTGTGGCCATCCTGTTGGGTGTTGTGATCGTTGCGCTGGAGCTGCTGGCTTCGCCGTTGGTTTGGCTTCTAGCAGGGGGATTCGACGAGGGCACCCATGAGTTGGCGGTGCTATTGGTGCGGCTAGTGCTGCCCGGAGTGTTGTTCATGAGCGTGGGCGCTGTGCTTATGTCGGCCCACTATGCCCTAAGGCGCTTCCTTTTCCCTGCTTTCGCGGCGCCTGCCCTGAACCTCGCCGTCATAGCCGTGGCCCTGCTTTTGGCTCACCGCATTGGTATCTCGAGCCTTGCCCTGGGCATGTCTTTGGGGGCATTGGGGCTACTCCTGTGGCAGGCGGCTGGCCTGCGTGACCTCTCCTTGAGGCCCCGTCTCCTTCCGCTGCATTCGGGCGTGGGCAGAGTCGTTCGCCTCTACGCGCCCGTGGTGCTGGGTTTGGTTGTAAGTGCGGTGGGCATCGTCATTGACAGGAACCTGGCCTCGAGGACTGGTGTGGGAAGCATTGCGGCCATGAGCTATGCCACAACCCTCGTTCAGTTTGCCCTCGGGGTAGTGGGCGCGGCCATATCCCTTGCCATCCTGCCCGTCCTCTCTAGGCAGGCCGCCGAAGCCGACACACACGCCTTTGCCTCGACCTTGACGAAAGGCCTCGGAGCCATATTGTTCTTGATCTTGCCGGCCACGGCCCTGCTGGCGAGTTTAGGGAACCCGACCATTTCCCTGCTTTTCCAGCACGGCGCCTTCGGAGAGGCAGAGCATGCGCGCACTTGGTTGGCCCTGATGCTCTATCTGCCGGGACTGCCCTTTTCCGCTGTCGACCAGCTGTTGATCTACGCATTTTATGCAAGAAAGGACACCGTAACTCCGGTTACCGTGGGCGTTCTGGGCGTCGGCGTCTACCTGGTGGTGGCCCTGTGGCTCATCGGCCCTCTGGGCATGGCCGGGTTGGTTATCGCGAACTCCGTTCAGCTGGTGTTCCATGCGCTGACCATGGGCGTACTCTTGCGTGCGAGGGTGCCGGGCCTTGACTGGGCTGGCCTGGCTGCTACCCTGTGGAAGTGTGTGGCGGCCTCGGTCCTCTGTTGGGTGGTGGCTGCCGTTACGCTGAACCTTCTGGCCCTCGACTATCAGAGGAGCATGCTTTCAGAGGTGGTGGCGGTCGCTGTACCGGGCGCCACGGCCGCGGCGGCTTACCTAGGGCTCACCGCCTTGCTCAGGGTTGGCGAGCTGGAGTGGATTGTGTTTCGTCCTCTGAGGGGGTTGAGGAGGTTCCCAGCGCGTTGAGGGCGGGCATCCAGCTCTGCGGAACGGCTTGTCTCGATACCCCGTAGAAGACTCTCGTCCGCCCATCCTCTAACTTTACGGCGAGATCGTAACGTGCTGTGGGTCCGATCTGAGACCTGCGAGCGCCCAAATGGCCTACCCAGGCGAAGCCATGCGGTAGGCCCCCGGACTGCTCGTGTTCCATGATGGCGTACTTCCATAGGTCGCGCGACGACCAGCGGGTCACGTTATCTATTACTTTGCCGGTCCTAAGGTCACACATGCTGTGATACCACTCACCGTCCCTTTGCTGAGAAGCCACTATCTCAACACCCGAGCGGGGGACCTCAAAGGGCACCTCTGAGGGCTGTTGGTCCCCAGGCGCAGCCCTTGCAGCTACAAGGCCCACAAGCTCTTCCCGTGTCGCCAGGCGCGTTTGGGACCCTGTCCTCACATACACCTGGCTCGGGCTTATGACGTAGGGGGGATCGTTGCCGGGCGCCACACGGATCACAAGTATGCCCTTACCATCTACCTCGGCAACCTCGTAGGACACATCGGGCCTGGGGACGATCGCCTCGGCCACGGCACTGGCCACCTGGTCCCTGATGCCTTCTGCGTTGTCTACACCTTTGATCTTCCTACCGGGTCTAGGACTCGCCCCTACATAGATGCTCCCTCCGTCGCCGTTGGCCATGGCCGCGATGTCTCGGACCAGCTGGGATATTGTTCTCGTGCTTATGGGTCCCTCATAGAATGCTAGGCGCGGGCCTTGACCTTCTGCCCTGTGCGCCTCCAGTTGCTCTAGCAACAGCGTGGCGCTCCTGTAAGGTCTGTGGCGTTCAAAGTGGTCGCTGAGAAAGAGCTCCTTAATTGCTTCGAACGTCAGTGCCGGCAGGAGCAGTTCTGTGGCCCGGTCGCCTATGCCCATAACGCCCTGGCGGTCGGTGGGGAGCCTCTCCAGCACGTGGGCATCGGACCCCTGTATGCAGTGCATGCGTCTTGGGTACTCCTTGCGCGTGCCATCGAAAAGGCGGCAGGTGGCGTTGCGGGAACGGCTCTGCAGGTCGGTGACCTCCAGGGCGTGAAGGTTGCGGTCCTGCGTGTAGGCTATGCGGGTCTGGCCACCATAGCCGTACCTGAGCATGGCAACGCCGTTGTTGGCGTTGGCATGGGCTGCTATGACCAAACCTCCGCTGTTGGCTATAGCTTCATAGGCTTGGAGAACGTCGACGGTAGCACCTACCTCCGTGCTCCCCTGGTCTAGCTTGTCGTAGGGGACCTTCAGTTGCAAAAGCAAAAATTCCAGCTTCCTCACTGGCGTGTCGGGAGGGAAAATGCCCAGCACGTGAAAGCCCAAGGTGGCGGTGAACTCAAAGCCGGGCAGGACCAGAACCTCCGAGAGGAGCTGCCTATACTCCTCCAACGTTTCCTGCTCGTCAGGCGTAAGCCTACCAAGCCGCTCCAACAGGGCGAGGGTATCTATCTCCCGGTACATGGCGGCCACGCCGGCCACCGTGTTGTGATCCGTGATGGCTATCGCTGACAGGCCGCGTCTCTTAGCTACCCTGAGGATTTCTAGGTAGGGGTAGGGCCCCGGTACGGGTCGGACGTAGTCCGAACTGGCAGGGGTGTGAATGTGCAGATCAACAGCGTACCACCTGAATGTAGCCTCGTCGTCTGACGGCGACACGAGCAATCGACCCCTTCAAATACAAGCCCAATAGCTCCGGTGAGGCGTGGAGCCGAAACAATCGTATCCGTTGATTATACGTAATGCCTGCCTATCCCGCTCCGAGCCGTTCCGCAGCCGTCAGGACTGCCTTTATCGGTTTGGTGTAGCCGGTGCAGCGGCAAAGGATACCCGCCAAGGCCTCGCGCACCTCAGCCTCGCTGGGCCGTGGGTTGTGGTCCAGGAGATGCTTTGCCACCAGGATCATCGCCGGAGTGCAGTAGCCGCACTGAACCGCCGCCTCGTCCAGAAATGCTGCCTGGAGGGGATGAAGGGACTTTGGGTTGCCCAGTCCCTCAACAGTGACCACCTCGGCCCCGTCGGCCTGAGCAGCGAAGACCTGGCAGGAGTTAACAGGGGTTCCGTTCAGGATTACGGCGCAATTGCCGCACTCTCCCCTGTAGTCGCATCCTCGCTTTACGCTGAAGTAGCCCGCTTCTCGGAGGGCATCCATGAGCCTTGTGGCAGGGGGCACATCGAAGGTCCTAACGATGCCGTTAACGGTGACGCTGATCTTCACTGCGTTACCTCCAGGGCAGTCTGTATCGCCCGGCGTATCGCCACAGGGATAACCATACGACGGTACTGCGAACTTCCGCGGATATCCGACGGCGGGTCCAGCATCGGTTCGACGATGGGTGCAACCTGATCCCAGCCTACGGGTCCATGGATCTCGAAGGTGAAACCCAGCACCCGATCCGAGCCGCCCGCGAGGCCTAGACTGCCGATGGCGTGAGGGGCATCGCCTCTGAAAGCAAAGGCAGCGCTCACGATGGGCCTGTCGGACACCGTGCGTGCCACTCTGGAGAAACCGCCGCTTTTCCAGTCGGTGCGCAGCGTGACGGCAGTGATCAGGGCCGCGGAGAATGCCTTCGGGTCTGCCAGGTAGTCACTGATGGATACCGTATGTGGGTGCGGCATCAGCAGTTCCACGCTGGCCTGGAGAGCGACCAAGGCAGCAAGTATCTCGCTGGTAGGCTCTGCAGTGGCGATCTCGCCGCCCAGCGTGGCCCTATTTCGCATGAGGGCGGTATAGCTGTGCTCGGCCGCGGTAGCCAGGACGCCACCTGCCAGGGCCCTCACGGGCTCCAACCGCGTGAGTGCCTGAAGGGATGTTCCGCTTCCCAGATGCAGGAGGCCGCCGTGGAGGGCAGCCTCCTTCAGCGGGAGTTTGGATAGGTCCACCAGGAACTCCACATCCGGGCTCGGAGCGATGCGGGTTCCGCCGGCCACTGCCCTAGCCTTTGGACCGAGTTCAGCTAGCAGTTGTGCGGCCTGCTCAGGCGACGCGGGTCTGAGCCATTCCTTCACTTTCCACATCCTTGTGAACTCCCAGAAAGGCTTCAGCGCCTCTCCTCGCGCACGTAGGGAACACCGAGGGCGGCGGGGGCGCCTATCCTACGGCGTACGGTTTGCTGTGTCGCGAAGATAAGCACCACAATTGTAAAGGCGTAGGGCAGCATCTGCAAGAAGAAGTAGGAGAACTGGACACCCATAGCCTGGAGGCGGAACTGCAGGGCATCCACTGCACCGAAGAGGGCCGCTCCTGCCATGGCTCGAACCGGATCCCATGCTGCAAAGATCACCAGGGCTACGGCTATCCAACCTCGGCCGCCAGTCATGTTCTCGATCCATGACGGGGCGTAGGCCAGGGAAAGGAAGGCGCCTCCAAGGCCGGCAAGCACGCCACCTATGAAGGTGCTGAGATAGCGGATGAGGAAGACGTTGACGCCCATGGCGTCGGCGGTGGAGGGATCCTCGCCTACAGCCCTGAGATGTAGGCCTGGCCGCGTCCGGTACATCACATAGGCGGCAGCCGGTACCAACAAATAAAGGAGGTATACCAGGACGTTCTGATCGAAGAGCACTGGACCAAGGACGGGAACGTCGCTGAGGAAGGGTAGCGGCACCGGCTTGAACGCGGCCTTGGCCGGCACTCCGATGAAGGCTTTGCCCAGGTAGGCGCTGAGCCCTGTGCCGAATATTGTGAGGGCGAGACCGCTTACGATCTGGTTCGCGCGTAGGGTTATGCACAGAAAGGCGTGCGCCAGCGCCAGGACACCTCCAGCTGCGCCGGCAGCGACCATTGCGAGGGCAAGTTGGCCCGTTGCTTGGCTGACCATGAACCCTGTCACTGCTCCTACCAGCATCATTCCTTCGATCCCCAGGTTGAGCACGCCCGACCTTTCAGCAACTATCTCGCCCAGGGTAGCGTACAGGATGGGCGATCCTGCCAGCACAGCCGCGGCCAGAACGCCGATCACCAGATCAAGCGTCACTTCGCTCTACCTCCTGCGGGGTCCTCACAAGCCTGACTCTATAGCGGGTTAGGAGCTCTCCGGCCAGGACAGAGAACAGGATCAAACCCTGGATCATGTTTACCGTGGCTATGGGCATGCCCATGCGCTGCATGGAGTATCCACCAGCAAGCAGGGCACCCAGGAGCACCGAGACGAGCACGCCGGCGGAGGGGTTAAGCCTGGCCAGCCATGCCACAATGATGGCAGTGTAGCCGTAGCCTGGGGAAAGGCCGTGCTGAAGTCGATGGTTGACCCCTGACACCTCAGCCATTCCGGCAAGGCCTGCCAAGGCACCGCTCAGGAGCATTACTGCTACCACGTTAGCAGCGAGGCTCATGCCGGCATATCGCGCTGTTCGACTGTTGTCGCCTATGACGCGTATCTCATAACCCCACCGAGATTTCCTGAGTATGAACCAGATCCCGACAGCTGCCACGAGGCCGAAGACCAATCCGAGGTGCACCCTGGTGCCGAAGAACTGCGGCAGCTGGGCATTGGGCGTGAAGGGCGCCGTTAGCGGGAAACCGAACCCCTTCGGGTCCTTCCAGGGGCCGTAGACGAGGTAGTCCACCCACAGGATAGCTATGTAGTTGAGCATCAAAGTCGAAATGATTTCGTTGACCGAGAGAAATGCCCGCCACAGGGCTGGCAGCAGTGCCCAAAGGGCGCCGCCCGCCATGCCGGCCACCACCATGGCGGACAGCAGGGCGGGTGCAGGTAGGTCGGGCCACGTATAGGCTACGGCACCGGCCGCAAAGGCGCCCATATAGAACTGGCCCTCGGCCCCAATGTTCCAAAGCTGCATCCGAAAGGCCAGCATCACCCCGAGTGCCGCGAGAAGCAGGGGCGTCGCCTTCACCAGGGTTTCCGAGAACGCATAACTGCCCAGCAGAGTGTCGGCAATCATTTGGGAGTAGGTCCGCACAGGGTCGACCCCAGTCAGCAGAAGGACAACTGCCCCTCCTGCCATGCCGAAGATTATGGACCCCACCGCAACCACTCCCTGCCAGAGGAGGCCGACTTCGGCTCTGGGCTCCAGGCGGACCCCGACCCCGGGCCTTATAGCCACCGACGTGCGTGTCGCCGCACTGGGCCGATGGGCGGTTAGCTCTTGGCGGTCGGTTCGCTCTTCTACCTCCACCCCTTACCTCTGCCTCCGGCCACTGGGACTTCCTGCCATCATCAGACCGACTTCCTCCAGCGAGACCTCCCCGGGTTTGAATTCACCCATTATCTGTCCCTCATACATAACTATCACCCTGTCGCTGAGAGCGAGTATCTCGTCGAGATCCTCCGAGATGAGCACGACAGCTGTGCCTTGCTCCCTCTGCTCCAGCAGGCGTTGGTGAACGTACTCGGTGGCTAGCACGTCCAGGCCCCGGGTAGGTTGGTTGGCGACCAAAATGCGGGGCCGGAACGATATCTCCCTGGCGAGGAGAAGCTTCTGGAGATTTCCTCCTGAAAGGAGCCTGACGGGAACGTCGAGGGACGGTGTGCGCACGTCGAACTCTTGGACCATAGCCTGCGCCCGCCGTCGAGCCTGAAGCTCGTTAAAAAGGGGACCCTTTGAGATAGGGGGATGTCGGTATTCCCGAAGCACTGCGTTGTCAACCACAGAAAGGTTGCCGGCCAGTCCTTCGCCCAGGCGATCTTCGGGCACGTGGCCGAGGTGACGGTCGGAGAACCACCTAGGGTTCGCCGTTGGTGCCTCCTGTCCGTCTATGAGGATGCGGCCCTCGGAGATCGGGCGCAGTCCTGTCATTGCCTCGGCCAGCTCCTTCTGTCCGTTGCCCGATACGCCTGCAATGCCAAGGATTTCACCCTCTCGAACTTCGAAGGAGACGCCCCTGAGGGCGGGAAGGCCGCGGTCGCTCAGGGCGAATACGTGCTCCACTCTTAAGAGGACCTTGCCCGCCGGCTTTGGACGGGGCTTTGGCTCCTCCAAAACTTCGCGGCCCACCATCATGCGCGCCAGGTCCTTCGGGGTGACCTCTGTGATAGGAGCTGACCCCACCACACGGCCAGCCCTCAGGACAGTCACCCTGTCGGCTATGGCCATCACTTCGTGTAGCTTGTGGCTTATGAATATGATTGCCTTGCCTTCGGCCTTCATCCTGCGGAGGGTACCGAAAAGCTCCTGGGTCTCCTGGGGGGTGAGGACAGCGGTCGGCTCGTCCAGTATGAGCACCCTTGCATTTCGGTATAGGAGCTTGAGGATCTCCACCCGCTGCTGTTCGCCCACCGACAACTGCCACACGTAGGCCTGCGGGTCCACCTTAAGGCCGTACTGATCCGAAAGCTGGGCAACCTCGGCGAAGATCTGTCTCAGCGGTAGCCGCCAGGGGTATTTCCGGTAGCCCAGGACGACGTTCTCCGCCACAGTCAGGGTAGGCACCAGCTTAAAGTGCTGATGTACCATGCCTATGCCTGCGTCTATGGCATCGCGGGGGGACCGGAACTTCCTCGGCTCTCCCCAAAGCCATATCTCTCCGCTGTCCGGCTGGTACAGGCCGCTCAGAATGTTCATGAGCGTTGTCTTGCCTGCCCCGTTCTCGCCTAGGACAGCGTGCACCTCGCTGGCGCGGACCTCCAGGTCCACCATGTAGTTCGCCAGCACCCCAGGGAAGCTCTTACAGATACCCCTTGCACTGACAGCGATGGTGTCGGTCGCCATCTCCGATCTCTGACGAGCTGATGGGGCCGAGCTTAGAGCCCGGCCCCAGGCGAGCTACTTAGGTATAGTGCCCTCGACCCCTTCCACGAACCAGTCCATGTTGAGGATCTCGTCGGCGGTCATGCTCTTGCCCTCGGGGACCTTTACTGCGCCGCTCTGATCCTTGAGGGGGCCCTTGAAGACCCAGAAGATGTCTTTGCTGCCGTTCTTGAAGTCTATCTTGAGGGCTTCCACTTGGCCACGAACGTCCGAGGGCACAAAGTTGGCGATGGGTGCCAGGTCTACAATGCCCTCCTTCATGCCGCCCCAGTACTGTTCGGTCTTCCACTGGCCGGCCTGGATGCGCTTGACTGCGTCGACATAATACACGCCCCAGTTCCAGATGGGAGCTGTGAGGTGAGCTTTGGGGGCGAAAGCACTCATATCGGTATTGTAGCCGACGCCGAAGGCTCCGCGCTCCTCGGCGGCCTGCTGAGGTCCAGGGGTGTCCTGATGCTGGGCTATAACGTCGGCCCCAGCATCCAACAGACTCTTGGCGGCGTCCTTCTCTTTAGCTGGGTCGTACCACGTGTTGGTCCAGACCACCCTTACTTTCGCGTTGGGGTTCGATGCCCGCACGCCCAGGGTGAAGGCGTTGATGCCTCGGATCACCTCTGGGATGGGGTGGGCGGCCACATAGCCTATGATGTTGCTCTTGGTCATCTTGCCGGCTACGAGCCCCGAAAGGTACCTGGGCTCTTCAATCTTGCCGAAGTACGTGCCCATGTTAGGTGCTGTCTTGTAGCCGGAGCAGTGCAGGAAGATCACGTTGGGGAACTGGGCTGCAACCTTGAGCATGGGATCCATGTAGCCGAAGCTGGTGCCAAAGATAACCTGGTAGCCCTTTTGCGCGAGTTCCGTGAAGACCCGTTCGGCATCGGCAGGAGCTTCTGGCACACTTTCGAGGTATGTGGTCTCGACGTTAGGTACGTTTTTCTCGAGGAACTTGCGGCCGTTGTCGTGGGCCAAGGTCCAGCCGGCATCGCCCACAGGCCCTACATATACGAAGGCTACCTTCAGCTTTCCCGCTGCTGGCTGGGTAGCGGCCGGGCCTTGTGGAGCTGCTGTTGCCTGTGGTTGCGTAGGTTGGGCTGCGGGGGTTGGCGAGGCCGCCGGCGCACAGGCGGCTGTTGCCAACGCTAGCGCTAGGCCAAACGCCAAAAGCCGTGCTTTCGTCCAGAGCGTCCGCATCCTCATCCTCCTTTTTCTCGGAACGTGCCAAAATACCAACCTTGTAACCTACCTGGTAACCTTCCCATCACCTCCTCTGCCCTTCTGGGGCGCAGGGCTGGGTAGAAGTCGGACCCAGTGGATGCGTGGCTTGGCAATATACTAGCTTCACGGACCGAGGATGTCAAGTATGATTTACTAAAGGCGCCAAGAATAAACTCATGCTTAAAAGCCCTTTGACCGGGCCTGAACATGTGGGTAACATGTTATGGCCCTGTGGAGGCCGAGACTTCAAGGACGAAGGAGGATCCTCACCGATGGTAGACTGGCTTGTGCGCCGACGCATGGCTTCCAGCATCCTCGATACATCTGGACTGACCCCCCTGGTCCGCCTCAACCGGGTTACAGCTGGCCTTAAGCCTACCATTGCCGGCAAGGTGGAATATTTCGGTCCCAGCGGCAGCGTGAAGGATCGAATACTGCCGTACATGGTAGCTCAGGCCGAAAGGCGCGGGGAGCTGAGGCCGGGCATGACCATTATCGAGGCCACCACCGGCAACACGGGGATTGCCACGGCCATGGTGGGAGCGGCCAAGGGGTACAAGGTGATAATCGTGATGCCTGAGGGCATGAGCGAGGAACGCAAGAAAGCCATCAGGGCGTACGGGGCCGAGTTGGTGTTCACACCCGGCGGGGAGAGCGACGTGGACCTGGTAGTGCGGAAGGTCCAGGAGATAAAGGCGAGCGCACCGGGCCAGTTCTGGGAGGTTGGGCAGTTTACGAACCGCGACAACGTGACAGCCCACTACATGACGACCGGGCCTGAGATTTGGGAACAGACGGAGGGCAAGGTCGACATATTTGTGGCGTCCCAGGGTACGGGAGGCACCCTTACGGGCACTGCCCTTTTCCTCAAGGAGCAGAACCCGAACATCAAGGTGTTTGCCGTCGAGCCGGCCGAATGCCCCATACTTTCGGCGGGGAAGTGGGGGTCCCACAGGATCGAGGGCATAGGTGACGGCTTTGTGCCCGATAACCTAGATATCGAGATCCTCGACGGAGTCGTGACGACCACATCCGACGAATCCATCCAAATGGCCCGCCGGCTGGCCAGGGAGGAGGGCATCTTCTGCGGCATCTCATCGGGATGCAACGTGGCGGCGGCCATCAAGGTTGCCAAACGCTTCCCAGACGCTGGCCTGATCGTCACCATGATAAACGATCACGGTTTTCGTTACTTCTCCACAGAGCTGGCGGGGGAAGTGAAGCATCTGGAGGTGCCCGAGAGGGAACACCTCTTGCCTGAGAGCCAGTTGAGGCGCCTAGAGGCCCTGCGGAGCCGTTGGATCATCATAAACTAGCTGAGGACTGCGGTACTCCCATGAATCCCTTCCTGGCCGGGCTCACCTGTGTGCTGTGCGGGCGGAGCTACTCTCCCGGTGAGGTCGAGTATGTGTGCCCTCATTGCGGTCCGCAGGGCATTCTGGAGGTGGGTTACCGATACGGGGAGCTGTCTGCGGCGCTTGGAAAGGAGAACTTTCAGGGGAATCCGCGTCTGGACATATGGCGATATCTTCCGCTGCTCCCTGTGGGCAGGGATGAACTGCCTGCCCTGCAGACGGGATGGACGCCCCTCTATCGTGCCACGGAGCTTGGGAAAAGTCTGGGTGTCTCGGACCTTTTCGTAAAAGACGACTCTCGCAATCCGACCGCCTCCCTGAAGGATAGGGCCAGCGCTGTGGTGCTGGCCCGCGCCCTGCAGAAAGGCGTGAAGGAGGTCACCTGTGCCTCCACGGGCAACGCCGCGTCCTCCCTGGCAGGCCTGGCTGCGTCCTGCGGTCTCAGCACATACATATTCGTACCCGAGACAGCCCCCAGGGCCAAGGTAGCCCAGTTGCTAGCCTTTGGGGCCACCGTGTTCTCGGTACAGGGCTCCTATGACGATGCTTTCGAGCTGTCCATGAAGGCTACGGCGGCCTTCGGATGGTACAACCGCAACACAGGGTACAACCCCTATACTGTGGAGGGAAAGAAGACCGTAGCACTGGAGATAGCTGAACAGCTTGGATGGCGGGCGCCAGACGTGGTGGTGGTGCCCGTGGGCGACGGATGCATCATAAGCGGGGTCTGGAAGGGATTTCTCGATCTGCACAGGATGGGGTGGATCGACCGGCTTCCGCGGCTGGTCGCCGCCCAGGCGAGCGGGTCGGACGCCGTGAAGAGGGCCCTGGAAAGCGACGGAGTGATCCGGCCGGTTAAAGCGCATACCGTGGCCGACGGGATCAGCGTGGATCTGCCGAGGGTGGGCACCATGGCCGTTAGGTACATCAAAGCCTCGGGCGGCGGGGCGGTGGCTGTGGACGATAGCGAGATCCTGCAGGCGATCCCGAGGCTGGCCAGGGCCGTGGGCGTGTTCGCTGAGCCGTCGGGGGCTATAGTGCTGCCGGCACTGGAGCGGGCGCTCCAGGTGGGTCTTGTAACCCCGTCCGATACGGTGGTGTTGCTGGTGACGGGCAGCGGCCTCAAGAACATCGAGGCGGTTCTGTCGGCAGTAGGGCAACCGGTGACGGTCAAAGCCGATCTGGAGGACGTGCGGGAAAAGTTGGCGCGGCACGCGGGACACAGCTAAGATAGAGTGAAAGCTCCTTTCTCGGAGGCAGTGCCTTGGCCGACAACTACCAAAGGATAGTTCTGCCCTCAGGTTTGAGGCTTCTGGTGACCCCCATGCCGCATACCCGTTCCGCGACTGTAGCCCTTTTCTTCGGCGTAGGCTCCAGGTATGAAAGCAAGGAACACAGCGGCATCTCGCATTTCGTGGAGCACATGATCTTCAAGGGCACGGCCAAACGGCCGTCCGCCCGGGACATCTCCGAGGCCATCGAGGGCATCGGGGGCATCATGAACGGCGCGACCGGTCGCGAGAGCACGGTCTATTGGGCCAAGGTTGCCAGCGCTCGCCTGCCTACAGCTATGGATGTGCTGGCCGACATGGTGCTCAACTCCCTCTTCAGGCCGGAAGAGGTCGACAAGGAGCGCAGGGTCATTATCGAGGAGATCCGCATGACCCTGGACTCTCCCGCCGACTTGGTCCACGACGTCATCGACGAAGTTCTCTGGGGTGATCAGCCCCTGGGATGGGACATTGCAGGTACCCCTGAGAGCCTTGAGCAGATCGGCCGCGAAGAGCTGGTGGAATACGTTAAGACGTATTACCTAGCGACGGCATCGGTGGTCAGCGTGGCCGGCAAGGTAAATGTGGATCAGGTGGCGGAGATGGTGGCCAACATGCTAGGAGATCTGCCCGCTGGCCAAGTGCCATCGGCGCCCGGCGTCCAACCTACGGAGGCTGGCCCGAAGCTGAAGGTGGTGTCCAGGGACACCGAGCAGGCCAACTGGTGCCTTGCGGTGCCTGCACTGCCGTACACGGATCCCAGGCGGTACGTGTTGAGTCTGCTTAATACCATACTCGGCGAAGGGATGAGCAGCAGGCTCTTCCAGAAGATAAGGGAGGAGCAGGGCCTGGCCTACAGCGTCCACTCTTACGTCAGCCAGTACAGGGATGTCGGTGCCCTTACGGTCTACGCGGGGGTTGACGTTCGGCGTGCGGTGGAGAGCCTGAGAGCTACCCTGGATGAACTTGCGAGGGTAGCCAGGGAGACCGTATCGCCCGAGGAGCTGAGCAAAGCCAAGGAGTATACCAAGGGCAGGCTCGTGCTCAGCCTGGAGGACACCAGAGGTGTCGCTCAGTGGTACGGAGGGCAGGAGCTACTGCTCGGCGAGATACGTACGGTGGACGAGGTTATGGCATCCATTGATGCGGTTACAGCTGAAGACGTCATGGTGTTGGCGAGGGAGCTGTTCCAGACGCAGAACCTGAACCTTGCCGTGGTCGGTCCCTTTGCGGACGAGGGGCCCTTCCGGGATGCCCTGGTCATGCCGGAAAGCAAAGTATCGGCTTGAGGCGGTGGTGGCATGGCAGACAAGATCCCTTTCCTCAGCTACGGCCTGGGAACCATCGGCGTCGAAATCGTTAGGTGCGCCCTTCAGAAGGGTCAGCTCGTACTGGTGGGCGCCGTCGACGCCGATCCCCAAAAGATAGGCAAGGATGTCGGGGAGTTGCTGGGACTCGACAGGCCCACCGGCGTGCAGGTACAGCCCACGCTTGAGGCTGCCCTGGGGCATGGTAGGCCGCAGCTGGTATTCCACGCCACGGGGTCCTATTTAGAGGACGTGGTCGAGCAGCTGTATGGCATCCTTGAGGCAGGTCTGCCAGTAGTTTCAACTTGCGAGCAGTTGGCATATCCGTGGCCGCGACATCCCGATTTAGCCAGGAAACTGGATGAGCTAGCCGTGAGGAAGGGCGTCGCCCTCGTGGGCACGGGAGTGAACCCGGGCTTTGCCATGGATACCTTGCCCATCGCCTTGAGCGCGGTGTGCCGGGAGGTAAAGGCGGTTGAAGTGTATAGAGTGGTAAATCTTGCCAGAAGGCGTCGAGCCCTTCAGGCGAAGGTTGGCCTGGGAGTTTCTCTGGAGGAGTATCAGGCGAGGTTGAGCAGCGGTCGTTTCGGGCACGTGGGCCTCGAGGAATCGGCTTGGATGATAGCGGCAGCCTTCGGGTGGGAGGCTCTCGATACTGCGTCTACCATCGAGCCGATCCTGGCGCAGAGGTCAATGAGCACCGATTACTTCCAGGTGCCCATCGGACACCTCAGCGGCATTCGGCAGACGGCCACAGTGACCTGTGAGCTGGGACGAAGCATTTACATGGAACTCGTCATGGAGATCGATCCGCAGGAAGAGAAGGACGAGGTGAAGCTCGATGCCGATCCTCCGGTTCATACCGTTACGAAGGGCGGTTTCTTCGGGGACACGGCTACGGCTTCCATTGTGGTCAACGCTGCTTTCGCCGTACTGAAGGCGCGGCCTGGGCTCCGTTCCATGTGGGAACTGCCGTACGTGCATTTCTCTCTGGGGGTGGAACCGTTCAACGTATCGCCTCTGGTATAATCCGTTAGGTCCCCCCCGTCGATGGATCCATGCAGACTTACTACCCCGTATTCTTTGCCTTGGAGAACCGGCGCTGTGTGGTGGTAGGCGGCGGCCAGGTGGCGTTAGGAAAGATTAGAGGCCTATTGGAAGCCGGTGCCGCCGTGACCGTCATCGCCCCCGAGGTGGATGCTCACATAGAGGCCCTAGCTAGGGCCGGCCGTGTGACGTTGCTTAGGCGTGTCTACCATGCTGGAGATCTGGAGGGCGCCTTTCTCGTGATCGCAGCTACCGACGACATGGCCACGAACCGTGCTGTCTGGCAGGAAGCCGAGGCGCGAAATATCCCCTGCAACGTGGTAGATCAGCCGGAGTTCTGCAGCTTCATAGCACCGGCAATCGTTCGCAGGGGGCCTGTGGCTGTGGCGATCTCCACCGGCGGTGCTAGCCCCGCCCTGGCGAAGCAGATCAAACAGCGGGTGGCAGACATATTGCCCGACAGCGTTGGAGAGTTTGCGGAGCTGTTAGGAGAGCTGCGGCCCCTAGCCAAGGAGCTTATTCCGCAGCTCGAGGCCCGAAACAGGGCCTGGGAACGCGTGGTGAAATCGGATGCCTACGACGTCTTGCTTGCCCAGGGCAGAGAGGCGGCCAGAGCCCGCATTCGGGCAATTCTGATGGAGGAAGCCCGTTGCACATCGTAATGCTAGGGATCAGCCATCATACGGCTCCTCTGTCCGTGCGCGAGCACTTCGCCCTTCCAGGAGACTTCGACCGGGCGCTTAGGATCCTTGGGTCATGGTTCTCCGAAGCGGTTGTACTGACGACATGTAACCGCACGGAGCTGTACGCGGTGGCTGAGCATCCGCATGAGGGCCTGGAACGCCTGGGTGCCTGCGCAGACCAGATCTTCCCCGAATACTTCTCGCACTGGCGGGATCGTTTCTATAGGCATGCGGGGCATAGGGCGGTCCGGCACCTGATGAGGGTAGCGTGCGGGCTCGAGTCTATGGTGATTGGAGAGGCGGAGATCCTGGGCCAGGTAAGGCAAGCTCTGGAGGCGAGTGAACGCAGGTTCCCTGCTGCTAAGGTGCTTCCTAGACTGTTCAGGGAAGCCGTATCGGTGGGACGGAAGGCACGCCTGCACACTGCCATCGGACGGACGCCGGCCTCCGTAAGCTCGGTGGCCGCGGAGCTGGCTCAGAGGGTTCTGGGAAGCTTCGATGGGCGCCGATCCCTGCTTATCGGCACAGGCACCATGGGTCAGCTCGTCACGCAGATCCTCAGGTCAAAGAAGATAGCTAGCCTTACCGTGGCCACCAGCGACCCCTCCAGGCACAGGGAAGGGTTTCCTGGTGCAGATGTGCTGATATCCCTAGGTGAAATCCCGTCGGTTCTTCCACAGATCGACCTGGTGGTTGCGGCAACTTCGTGTGAAAGGCCTATACTGACCGCTGAGGGGCTCAGGCAAGCCCTCGCTCTGCGGCGTGGTGGACCTATGGTGGTCATCGATCTTGGCATTCCAAGGAATGTGGCACCCGAAGTCAAACGGTTGCCTGGGGTTTTCGCTTACGATCTCGATGAGTTGCAGCAGGTAGCTTCTGAGAACCTGGAGCGCCGTCAGGCCGAGGTGGCCAGCGTTGAAGAGATGGTGGAGAGTCACGTGGCCAAGTTCATGAAGTGGCTTGGTAGCCAGCGGGTGTTGCCCACCATCGTGGCGCTGCGGCAGAAGGCCGAGGCCATCCGCAGGGCGGAACTGGAGCGCTTGGGCAACCGTATGGACGGCATGGCGGAATCTCAACGGGAGATGGTTGAGCGGCTCACGGAGCGGATAATCAGCAGGTTGCTTCATGAGCCGACAGTCAAGCTGAAGGACCTTGCGGCCGGGGACAGGGGCGCCACATATGCCATGGCCATCGCGGAACTGTTTGGTCTTTGGACGGACAAGTTGTCCGAGGAGGCATGATGAGCCTTCTGGAACACTTGGCCCCTCTGAGCATCTGGGCAGCCTATATAGTGGCCCTGGGCTTGAACTTAGTTACTCTTCATACCCAGCGGCTGATATGGGGTAGATTGGGCACTGCCCTGGCCGCAGGTGCCTGGGCCACCCAGTTGCTGTGGCTGATAATGCGTCTGACCCTGGCCAGTTGGCAGGCCAGGCACCTTCAGACGTCGGAGGTGGCGTTGCTCACTGGGTGGCTGCTCGTTGGATTATCTCTGGGGCTGTTCCTCCTGTGGAAGGAAACCTCGTTGGTGTTGGCGCCCATGGTTCTGGGGGTCGCCTTGATGTGGTTGGGACACCTCATACCCTCGGCAGAGAGGCCGTTGCCCGAAGGTCTTAAGGTGCCCTGGCTGCCCATACATGTGGGAAGCGCGCTCCTGGCTTACGCGAGCTTCGCTGCCGCGGCAGGTGCCTCGTGCCTGTGGATACTGCAGATGGCGGCCCTGAGGTCCTCTGCCTGGCTGAGCTGGGCACTGCGGCTGCCTTCGCTGCGGAGCATAGAGGCCTTCGCGACGGCCTGTGTAGTATTCGGTTTGGTTTTGATAGGGCTGTCAATGGCCAGTGGCGCCGTTTGGGCCCTTGGGTACTCAGGAGGACTTGCGGGCTGGTTGCCGAAGGTTGCGGCTACTGGGTCGGTTGCGCTGGGCTATGTAGCCTATCTGATGTTGGGGAAGCTTCCTCGCGCGGCCGCCTACCGTCCGCTCGCGGCCATCGCTGGCTTGGCGGTGGTAGCGGCAAGCCTCCTCGCCCTTCCGCTGCTAGGTCCAGGGCTCCATGACTTCCTGTACCGATGAGCTTACAGCATGGGCAGGATCCGCGTAGGAACACGTGGCAGCGATCTGGCGATGATCCAGGCGGGGCTGGTAGCGAAGCGCCTCGAGCAAGCGGCCGGGGTTGGCTGTGAGCTGGTACCCATTGCATCCCATGCCGACAGGCACCCCGACGTGGCCCTAGCCGAGCTGGGCGTGCAGGGAGCCTTCGTTAAAGAGCTGCAACGCGCCCTACTGGATGGCCTTGTAGACGTCGTCGTGCACTCTCTCAAGGATCTGCCCCTCGATGAGCCGGAGGGGCTTGCATTGGCCGCTGTGTGTCTAAGGGAGAGGCCTACGGACACCCTTATAACCCGAGTAGCCTACGGGCGAGTGACCGGCCTTCCTCCCGGGGCCCGGGTGGGCACAGGCAGTCCCAGACGACAGGCCCAGTTAAGGCACCTTCGGCCGGACCTGCGGTTCGTGCCCATCCGGGGGAACATTCCCACGCGGGTACGCAAGCTGGAAAAGGGCGAGGTAGATGGCGTGGTAGTAGCCACCGCGGCGATCGTGCGCCTGGGTCTGGCCGTGGAGAACGCGGTAGAGCTTAGCTTGGACGAAATTCTTCCGGCGCCTGGCCAAGGCGCTCTGGCTGTGGAGGTAAGGAAGGACGATAGCCGGGCAATGGCAATGGCATCTGCCTTGGATGAGCCCGAGACTAGGCTGCTTACCGAAGTCGAGCGGCGCTTCTTGAGGGCTGTGGGCGGAGGCTGTCATAGCTCGGCGGCGGCCTACTGTCGGCCCGGGCCCGGGGGTGTTTATGTGCTGGATGCAGGTCTCGAATTGGACGGAAAATTCCGCAGGACGCGCATTTCCTTCTATCGTGCAGAACGCGGACTTTGGGCGGCTGAGGAGGCCGCCAGGGTGCTGCTCCTGCCTGTAGCCTGACGGTGGTGGCATGCCGGGCAAGGTTGTACTCGTGGGCGCGGGGCCTGGGGATCCAGGTCTAATCACAGTAAAGGGCAGGTGGTATCTCGAGCACTGTGACGCTCTGGTCCACGATGACCTGGTGGGCCCAGAGCTGTTGAGGCTCGCCCCCGAGGGGGCTCGTGTCATAGATGTGGGTAAGCGTAAGGGTCGCAAAGGGGTGTCCCAGGAAGAGATCAACGCTCTGCTAGTGCGTCTGGCTCAAGAGCACGCGTTGGTGGTCCGCCTCAAGGGCGGCGATCCGATGCTTTTCGGCCGGGGAGGCGAGGAGCTGCTTGCGCTCCATAGGGCTGGCATACCCTTCGAAGTTGTGCCCGGTGTGTCTTCTGCTCTAGCGGGGCCTACCTACGCGGGCATCCCAGTTACCCATAGAGGTCTATCGCGCGAGCTGGTCGTGCGGACGGGCCATGAGGCGCACGGAACTGCGCCCCAAGAGAGCACGGTGGTCTACTTGATGGCAGCGTCCAACTTGCCGCAGGTAGCCCAGAGGTTGATGGCTGAGGGGCTAGCTCGTGAGACGCCCGCCGCACTGGTGCAGTGGGCCACCAGAGGCCGCCAGCGGACCGTGGTGGCGACCTTGGGTGACATCGCCGTGAAGGCAAGGGAGAGCGGGATAGGCTCTCCTTCGGTGCTGGTGGTGGGCTCGGTAGTCAACCTGCATCAGCAACTTCGATGGTTCGACGTGTCCCCTCTGAGCGGGGTGCGGGTTCTGGTCACACGGCCCGAGGAGGGCGAAGGGCAGCTATCGGTGGAGCTTCGGGCTTTGGGCGCCGAGGTCTTCGTCCTACCGACCATAGAGATCCTTCCCCCTGACAGCTGGGATCCTGTCGACAGGGCCATCGCGCACCTGCACTCATACCAGTGGCTTGTGCTGACCAGCCCACGGGGAGTCGATGTACTCTGGCAGCGTCTTTCCGCCCTTGGGTTGGACGCACGGCATCTGGCTCCCCTGCGGGTGGCTGCGGTGGGGAGGGCCACGGCGTCGGCCTTGGCGTCCAGAGGCATCCGCGCGGATCTGGTCCCTGCTCGTTTCACCAGTATGGATCTGGGCCAGGAGATGGCGGCCAGGGGCGTGTTGGGGCAGAAGGTGCTCCTGGCGAGAGCCGACATTGCCAATCCAGATTTACCGCAAACCCTGAAGACGGCTGGCGCGCACGTGGAGGAGGTCACCCTCTACCGCACCGTAACGGCCAGGGGTCTGCCCCCCGGCCTGGACTTGGAGGACATGGAAGATGTGGACGTCGTGTGTTTTACCAGCGCTTCGTCGGTAGATGGGCTCCTGAACCTATTGGGGAAGGAGGTTGGGCGCATAGTCACGTCCCGCACATTGGTAGCTGCAATTGGGCCGGTGACGGCCGAGAGGGCCCGCACGCGTGGCTTTACAGTAAGGGCAGTGGCCAGGGAGCACACCCTGCAGGGCCTCGTTGAGGCCATTCTGGAGGCTAGGAGGGCAGCATGAAGGGGGATACGAGGGTTCGGACTTCAACTTGGCCCGTGGTGCGCATGCGCCGCCTCAGAACGACTGCCGGCATCAGGAGCCTGGTTAGACAGACCGACGTAACGGTAAACCACCTGGTTCAGCCGATATTCGTGCGCTCTGGAACCGGGGTTCGGGAGCCTGTGGGAGCCATGCCAGGCGTCTATCAGCTCTCCGTGGACGAGGCCTTGGGCGAGACCGAGCGCATTGTGGAGGCTGGGGTGAGAGCCCTGATGGTCTTCGGCATACCGGATGAGAAGGATCCCCAGGGCTCCATGGCATGGGCCGACCATGCTCCGGTGCAGAGGTATTTGAAAGCTGTGCGGGATCGCTTTCCCGAGGTCACCCTGATAGCCGATGTCTGCCTCTGCGAATATACCGACCATGGGCACTGTGGCATCCTTACGCCCGAAGGTGCGGTGGACAACGACAGGACCCTGGAGGCATTGGCGAGGGCAGCCGTATCCCTGGCCGCGGCCGGAGCTCACCTTGTGGCACCTTCGGCCATGATGGACGGGCAGGTGGCGGGCATCCGACAGGCCTTGGACGAGGGCGGGCTCTCAGCCGTTCCCATAATGGCCTACTCGGCCAAGTTCGCTTCGGCTTTCTACGGCCCCTTCCGGGAAGCCGCAAGATCTGCCCCCCGGTTTGGCGACCGCCGCGGCTACCAGATGGACCCTCCCAATGCGCGGGAGGCGCTGCGGGAGATCGAGATCGATATAGCCGAGGGAGCTGACATCGTCATGGTGAAGCCAGCCCTCGCCTATCTTGACGTGATACGCATGGCCCGCGAGGCTTTCAAGGTACCGCTGGCCGCCTACAACGTTAGTGGCGAATACAGCATGGTCAAGGCCGCAGCCGCGCAGGGATGGATCGACGAGCGTTTGGCCGTAATGGAGATCCTCACGGGGATCGTTCGGGCGGGGGCGGATATAGTGATAAGCTACCACGCCGCGGACTTCGCGAGGTGGTCGAGGGAGGTAGGCTGAAAGCCGGAGACCGGCCGCGTCCAGAACCTCAGCGGTGCGAAACCATTACACAAGATTGACAGCAGTGATATAATGGAGACAGGTGAGCAAGCCGCCACCAGTCTCCCAATCTGCACCCTACACGGGTCGGCAGAGGACTGGTTCCGCCGATACGTTTGTGTCGTAGGTCTAATCAACCGTAACGACTTTTGACTCCGTGATACGCTCTGAGGCCTTTAGCTTTCCCGAGTTAACGGCACTGTCGAACTCATCTAGAGCAACCGCGATACAGTGAACCAGCTGTCCGCTGTTATCACCAATCTGCAACCATGCACGAAAGGGGGATCTCCACGTGAGTCTCGCTGAGCTTGAAAGCAAGACTATTGACGAACTACAGGAAATGGCAAAAGAACTCAACGTGTCAGGGTACAGCCGCCTCAAGAAGCAAGAACTGATCTACAAGCTTCTTGAGGCTCAGGCAGAACAGCAGGGTTACCTTTTGGCCGAGGGTATCCTCGACATCGTCGACGACGGCTACGGGTTCCTGAGAGGAGAGAGGTACCTGCCCGGGCCCAACGACATATATGTCTCGCAGTCGCAGATCAGAAGGTTCGGCCTGCGCACGGGCGACAAGGTTACTGGGGTCGTTCGGCCCCCCAAGGAGAGCGAGAAGTATCACAGCCTGCTCCGGGTCGAGGCGGTGAACGGCATGGATCCCGAGCAGGCTCGGAGACGGCCGCACTTCGAGAACCTAACACCCATCTTCCCCAACAAGCTGATCAACCTCGAGACCACTCCGAACGTGCTATCCACGAGGCTTCTGAACTTAGTGGCGCCCATCGGCCGGGGACAGCGCGGGCTGATCGTCTCGCCGCCCAAGGCGGGGAAGACGTTCCTGCTGAAGGCCATCGCGAACGGTGTGACGGCCAACTACGACGACATCTACCTCATGGTCCTGCTGGTAGGGGAGCGGCCGGAAGAAGTGACGGACATGAGGCGCTCAGTCAACGGAGAGGTGATTAGCTCGACCTTTGATGAGCCCGTGGAGAACCACTGTAAGGTCTCCGAGATGGTTCTCGAGAGGGCCAAGCGCCTGGTAGAGTGTGGCAAGGATGTCATGATCCTGCTGGACAGCATAACAAGGCTCACGAGGGCCTACAACCTTAACGTACCGCCCAGCGGCCGCACCCTTTCCGGCGGCATAGATCCCGTGGCCCTCTATCCTCCGAAGCGGTTCTTCGGAGCAGCCAGGAACATCGAGGAGGGTGGAAGCCTCACCATCATAGCTACATGCCTCATCGACACAGGCAGCCGCATGGACGACGTGATCTACGAGGAGTTTAAGGGTACCGGCAACATGGAGGTTCACCTCGACCGGAAACTTGCCGAACGCCGCATCTTCCCAGCCATCGATATCCAGAGGTCGGGGACCAGACGCGAGGAACTGCTGCTGGACGAGCAGACCCTGAAGCAGGTGTGGACCATGCGGCGCATGGTATCCGTTCTCGGGGGCACTGAGGGAACCGAGCTTCTGCTGAACCGGCTCGCAAAGACTTCTAGCAACGCAGAGTTTCTGGCCACCCTGACCAAAGAAGTCCCGTAAGAGGGGGGGTGGACACCCCGCAGCGCCGGAGCACCTGTGCCCTGCGCGCCGGCGAACAGTTGGCAATCTGGGCCCATTTTGGCATAAGCAGCTAGATTTGGGGCCGATGCGCCGGCAGGGCCTGGGAATTGGGAGTGTGCATCTCAGGTTCATGGACAGCATGGCGGCTCACGCGCTGCTTTCCCTTCTCGGTACACTGGCCTCTCCTTTCTGCAGCTAGCGGCAAAGCCAGTGCAGAGAACTAATCGATGTCATGGGGGGAAGGCCAAGGCCAGCAGACGAGTTGTCCAGGTGGTTTTGAGATGGAGAGGGCGACGAAGGTGGCGTACGGACAGGGTGGGGGCCTGGTGGGCGGGCCGAGAGGCAAGTCCGCCCACGGTGCGGTGGCGTATGCTAAGCCGACCTTGACATATCCCTCCTGCTTAGCTATCCTGTGATGCGGGCCGACGGCCCGCTGATGTAAACCAAGCCGGAGGCCGTTATATAGTGCTGGAAAAACTAGCCTGGCTCGCCTCCCTTCTTGCGGGCCTGCTAGCGCCTCATAGATCGCGCAGACAGCAGCAAGCGAGATGGACTCTTAGGAGGGCCCGCGGGGAGGAGGTGCCGGAAGAGCCGGAGCCGGCTCTTCCGGCCCTGCTAGGTGACCGTGACAGCCCTGCTAGCTGGCTGATCGAGATCGTAGACGAGCTCTCCCCTGGAGTTCCAAGGGCGGCAACGAGGCGCCGGACGCCCCCAAGGGTGCTCACCTTCCTGGCATCAAGGTACCTGTCCCATACCCTGATGCTTTCCGTGAGCTTAACAGTCGTCTTGAGTGGTGGTCTGAGGGACTGGACAGTAAGTGCCAGCGGTCAGGGCCCGATGGGGGGGACGCCTCTCAACGGCACGGACGATCTGAACGGCGACGATATCCGGAACGTTGGGCCGCAGGGCGGTTTCATCAGCATGCCGCAGCCCCAGACAGAGCAGGTGGCGCGGATAGTCCGTTACAAGGCCCAGGCCGGCGACACTCCCCTATCGGTGGCCCAGAAGTTCGGCCTCCAGGTCGAGACCATATTGTGGGCCAATGGCCTCTATGACCAGGATCAGGAGTTTCAGCCAGGGCAGGACGTTGTCGTGCCTCCCATCGACGGGATGTACCATGTGGTCAAGGAGGGCGAGACCCTCGAGAGCATCGCGCGGCTTTACCGGGCCGATCCCCAGGCGATCATCAACTTCTTCCCCAATGACGTACCTCCCGACGGCACTCTCAGGCCCGGCCAGGAGATCGTAGTTCCTGGGGGACGCATTCCTCCGCGTCAGCAGACGCTGACCTACAAGGTCCGACCTGGCGACACGCTCTCGTACATCGCCCACAAGTTTGGCATTAGCACCAGCACTCTGATATGGGCCAACAACATAACGGACCCCGACAAGCTTTCCGTTGGACAGGAGCTGGTTATATTGCCCATTACGGGGATCGTGCACAAGGTGAAGGAGGGCGAGACCATCGAGTCGATCGCCGCGCACTACGGGGTGCTTCCCAAGGCCATCATCGACTATGCGCCGAATGCAATACCGCCCTCCGGGGAGCTGAAGGTGGGTCAGGAGATAACCGTGCCCGGGGGTCTCATGCCCACGCCCACGCCTGTGCCTACGCCCACCCCGAGGCCGGTTCCCAGGCCGGCGCCCCAGGCCCCGCAGGTGGCTCCGGTGACGGGGCCGCGGCCCAGCGGTCAACCCGGGGTGCGTGGCAAGGGCAACTTCATCTGGCCGGTGGGGGGCGTGATAACCCAGTACTTCAGCAGTTACCACAGCGGCCTCGATGTCGCGGCCCCAACGGGCACGCCGCTCCACGCCGCCGATGCGGGCAGGGTGACCTTCGCCGCCTGGAGCCCCTACGGCTACGGCAACTTCGTGATCATCGACCACGGCAACGGCTTTGTGACTCGCTACGGGCACCTTTCGGCCTTTGCTGTGCAGGCGGGCGACTGGGTGAACCAGGGGGATGTGATTGGCTACATTGGGAGCACAGGGAGGTCAACCGGTCCCCACGTACACTTCGAGGTCCTGCTCAACGGGGTGTTCCAGAACCCTCTCGGCTACCTGCCGTGATAGGAGGCGCCGTCTACTCGGGGTCGATGCTGACGATCCTGGCGTTAAAGAGGTTCTGGACGGCTCTCACTAACTCGTCGTCATTGAGGTCGGGCTGGCGCAACTGCCTGGGCTTGGGATCGCGCCTGGGGGTCAACAGGGTCTTCACCTGCACCGTGCGGCCCAGGACCTTGGAGATGACCTTTTCCACCAGCTGACGGTTCTGGGGCTCGTCCACTTTGCGTTGGTGGAACTCGTAGAAGAAGCCCAGGCTCACCAGGTCGTCGTCCAGGCCGACAGGTTGGCAGGACTTGAGGAGGGCCTCGAGCCTTCGGTCGGCGATACGCATCTCTTCCAGGACCCTACTCCACATGCTGGCCAATGCCTGTACCTTGGGGTCCTCAGGAACCGCTGCGGGGACCGCCTCGGCCCCCCGTGGCTCCTCCTGCCGAGGCGACGGGCGCCGATGGACGGCCTCTGCGCCCCTGCCTGGGGAAGCCGGCGGCCTCTGAGGTACCGACTGGGTTTGGGCTGCGCTCTTCCCCTCCGTTTTAACCGAAGCGGGGCGTCTCGGCATCACCTCCGCGGCCGCTTCTGCAGGGACTTCCGACAGGGCCTCGATCACGGCAAGCTCGAGGGGCAATGCGTCCTCGCCGTGGAAGCGCAGGGCAGTGTCCGCCCGGACGAAGGCCCTGATGGCCCGATAGAGCCGCTCGGTGGTGAAGCTTTCAGCTATGGACCGCAGGGATGCGGCGTCGGCGAACCATCCTTCCTCGCTGCCTCCCGCCTTGACCACCATGGTCTGCCTCAACCCTTCCAAAATCTCCTTGCAGAGGTGGCGGAGGTCGGCCCCCTGGTAGACGGCCTCGCGGAGGGCCTCGAGGCTTCGCCGTAGGTCGCGCTGGCCGAGGGCCGAGAGGATCTCCCTTAGGGTCTGGCCGGACACCAGGCCGAGCAAGCTGGCCACGTCGGTTGCCGTTAGTGGCGCAATACCGCTGGAAGCCACCTGGTCCAGAAGGCTCAGGGCATCGCGAAGGCTACCCCTGGCGGACTGGGCGATCAGCTCCAAGGCTGCCGGCTCAGCCTGTATCCCTTCTGCCTCAGCCACCTCTTTAAGCCTCCCCACAATGGCGGCCACGGGGATCCTCCGAAACTCGAACCGCTGGCATCTCGACATAATGGTGGACGGCACGTCCTGCGGGTGGGTCGTGGCCAACACGAAGAGGGTGTGGGGTGGAGGCTCCTCCAGGGTCTTGAGGAGTGCGTTGAAAGCCTCCTTTGTGAGCTGATGCACCTCGTCGATAATGTAGACCTTGTAGCGCAACTCGGCGGGGCGGAAGTTGACTTTATCGCGGAGAGAACGGATGTCGTCCACCCCCCGGTTGGAGGCGGCATCGATCTCCACGACGTCCACCGCTCTCCCGTCGGCGATGGAGGTGCAGGCTGCGCAGCGGTCGCAGGGGCGCTCGGCCTGGGGGGCAAGGCAGTTGACGGCTTTGGCCAGGATCCTCGCCAAGGAGGTCTTGCCGGTGCCCCGCGGGCCGGCGAACAGGTAGGCATGGGCAACCTTGCCCGAACGCACGGCGTTGCGCAGGGTGCGCACCACGGGCTCCTGTCCCACCAGGTCATCGAAGTTGCGGGACCGCCACTTTCTGTAGAGGGCTTGCCTCGAGCTTTCGTCCATGGGGACGGCTCCGGCCAACAGCTCGTCGTCAGCTCCATTATACTTTTTGTGGTCCTTCCAACGGGTGCTTTTTCAACAAAGTTATACACAGAGTTATCAACACGCTTGGGGGTGCCGTGGGCACGCTTTACGTCGTGGCGACGCCCATAGGGAATTTGAACGACATCACCCTGAGGGCCCTGGAGGTGCTGTCGAAGGTGGGCCTCATCGCTGCCGAGGACACCCGGCAGACCCGGAAGCTGTTGAGCAGTCACGGCGTTCGGGCGAAGCTTGTGAGCTTCAATGAACACAATCAGGCCCGGCGCCTTCCCGCGCTCGTGAGGGCGTTGGAGGAGGGCGATATCGCTTTGGTATCGGATGCTGGAACCCCTGGTATTTCGGATCCTGGACGCACCCTGGTGGAGCGGGCCCACCTTGAGGGGCACCGCGTTGTCCCCATACCGGGCCCTTCCGCGGCGGTGGCGGCCCTGTCGGCCTCGGGTCTGGATGCCAGCTCCTATGTCTTCCTGGGCTTTTTGCCGCGGCGCCGATCCGACCGAAGAGAGCTAATCCGCAGGGCGGCCGGCTTGGGCCTTACCCTCCTCCTCTTCGAGGCCCCCCACAGGCTGAAGGAGACCTTGGACGACCTGTTGGAGGTGCTGGGAGACCGGCGCTGTCTGATGGCGCGGGAGCTGACGAAGGTGCACGAGGAGGTTCGGCTGACGGACCTGGCTGCCCTTCGGAGGGAGTTTGAGGCGCGCGAGGCTCTAGGGGAGATCACGCTGGTGATCGAGGGGGCGCCGCCCGCTAGGGCGGCTGAGCCGGAGCTTTCGGCCCTGGAGGAGAAGCTGCGGCTTCTTGCGACTGCAGGCCTGTCGCCTCGGGACGCCGTGAGGCTCGTGGCGGAGCTGACGGGCGCTCGGCGTCGGGACGTGGTTCGGGTGTGGCATGCCATGCAAAGGCGGGATCTTCGGGGTCCTTGAAATGGCCCCTGGGGTGTGCTAAAGTTATTGTGGAGCCTGGCGACGTAGCCAAGCGGCCTAAGGCGGGGGTCTGCAAAACCCCTATTCGGCGGTTCGAATCCGCCCGTCGCCTCCGAGGTTCTTGTCCCTGGGGGCCCGGCCGGCACGGCCGAGATCCCTCTGGCCGTGGGCTGCCGATGTTCTATGGTTTGGCGAGCATTTAAGAGAGTTAGGCTAGGCTTCCCCACAATCTAGGCCGTTCAGGGCCGTCTTTTTTGGGCGCAGTCCGCCCCTAATTCCGCCAGCCTAGCAATGAGGGCTGGCGGCTTCCTTTTACAGCGGCCGGTGCCGTGAGCCGGCTGTTTATTCCCCTCTACCAGGGCCCGCCGGGCAGCCTGAACCTGCGGTGCCAGGGCTTACCGGCGCCTCGGGCGCGCTTTACGGCCAGGGGCCTCCCTGCGGCTCAGGGTTGATGCCCATATTCGGCCTCGCCATCTCCCTCAACTTGCCGCCTTGTGCTATAATTCAAGGCCAAAAGTGTGGCTATGTCCTGCAAAGCACGCAGGCCCAGGGGCAAGCAATCGCTCGATTTGGAATGGGTGGACGGCTGCCCCGAGGCCAAGGCCTGGCGCACAGCCTATGCGCTTCGGGGCTCCGTGGACGCTGCCGAGCACAAGCGTGTGGTTCTGGGCCTAATCTTCCTCAAGTGCATCTCCGATGCCTTCGAGGAGCACCGCAAGCGCCTGGCCGGGGAGCCCAACGCCGACCCCGAGGACCCCTATGAGTACCGGGGGGACAACGTTTTCTGGGTCCCGCCGGAAGCCCGGTGGGACCGCCTGGGCCAGAACGCCCGCCAGCCCGCCATCGGCCAGATCGTAGAGGAGGCCATGGAGGCGGTGGAGCGGGACAACTAGGGGGCAGGGAGTGATGGAGTGGCCATGCAGAGGAACGAGGTCAATGTAGCTTTTGAGCTACTCCTCGAAGAGATCGAATCTGTCGTCAACACTCTTCATGAGGACGGCGCTGCAGCCTTCAAATCGGGCAATTACGATGCAGCCCGCCGCGCTATTGAACAAGCTGCTCGGTTGGCGGAAATACCGCGAAAAGGTCAAGGCCCTGGAGAAGGAGTGGGCTGTTCTCGCCGCCCAGGCACCGCCTGGAAAAAAGCAGCGACGTCGGTCCGCGAAAGAGCGTCTCCGGCGGGGGTTGCGGACTCCCGAGGATGCCTTCCGGCGTCCCATCTTGGAAGCCCTGGTGGAATGTGGTGGTGAAGCACCCATGGGAAAGGTCTTGGAAGCGGTCGAGAAAAAGATGCGGAATCGGCTCACGGAGTATGATTTTTTGCCCCTTCCGTCGGATCCAAGATCGGTCCGCTGGCGCAATACTGCCCAATGGTGCCGGAACAGTCTCGTGCGCGAAGGGCTATTGAAGCGAGACTCGCCTCATGGAATATGGGAAATTTCCGAATCTGGCCGCAAAGCCTTGGAACAGGAGGCCTCGTAGCATGAAGCAAATAACCGCCGTGGGGGAGAGGGGCAGGCAGTTGTGGACACCCCGTGGCCTGGTTTGTGGCCGCCCACGAGAAAGGTGCAAGCCCTTCCAGGGCCGGGTCTGCGACCCCTGCTGCGGCTTGGTGGGGATGTTCGTCCGGTCCGGGAAGTTCATCGAGGTCCGAGCCAGGGGCAACGGCGATCGGGCCACGGGGGCCCAGATCAGCACCTATGGCCGAGAGCTCAATGACACCACCTGGCAACTCGCAAAGATCGACCTCGCGATCCGCGGTTCAATTCGTAGGTAAAGGTTGGGGGCGACATTGGTGAGCAAGGAGGCATTCCAGATCCAACGTGGGGACATTGTTGAGGGGGAGGTTTTTCCCGAGCCGATCCGTGTGGTGCTGGTGCAACCCGTCGGAGCCGCCTGGAAAGTCGAAGGAGTGGGGCTTCGCACCGGGCGTTACCACGAACGTCTTCTCAACCCCGAGCAGGTTCACTCCCTGAAAGTAATCCCCGCCGAGGCCACATTTGATGGCGATGCGCTGCGCTTTCGGTTGGGGATTGAAGCGGCCCGCCTCGGTTTGGCCTACGAGTACGACCCCTATTTTTCCCTGTCCATTGCGCGAGTAGATCCGCTGCCCCATCAACTTGAGGCGGTCTACCACCACATTCTGCCCCTTCCCCAGATCCGCTTCCTGCTGGCCGATGATGCCGGGGCCGGAAAGACTATCATGGCAGGCTTGCTGCTGAAAGAGCTGAAGCTCCGGGGGCTGGTTGCTCGAACGCTCATCGTCGCGCCAGCCAACCTGGCCTTTCAATGGCAGCGAGAGATGCGAGACCGGTTCCGTGAGCGGTTTGACATTATCCGCGGGGTGGATCTGAAGAATGCCTACGGAGTGAATCCGTGGCAGGACAAACCCCAGGTCATCACCTCAATTGACTGGGCGAAGCGGGAGGATGTTATGGAAAGCCTCGGCCGAACGAGCTGGGACCTGGTCATCGTGGACGAGGCCCACCGCATGAGCGCTAGCGATCCGGACCACAAAACGGAGCGCTACAGACTTGGTGAGCTCCTTTCCCAGAAGACGCACCATTTTTTGCTGCTCACCGGGACTCCACATAAGGGAGACCCTGAGAGCTTTTGCCTCTTTTTACAGCTCCTGGATCGGGATGTTTATGGCGATGTTCGCAGCCTTCAGGAAGCCATGCAACGCAATTATGCGCCTTTCTACCTGCGGCGAACCAAAGAGGCGCTTGTGACCTTTCCGGAGCCCGATAGCGGCAAGATCCGCAGACTTTTCACGGACCGAGAGGTGCGAACGGTCCGATTTGAACTAGACGGTCAGGAGTTCCAGTTTTATGAAGCCTTGACCCGATACGTGCAGGAGCAGTCAATTCGCGCGGCCACCGACCCCTCGGCCCGCGGTCGTGCCCTGGGCTTCACGATGGCCATGTACCAGCGCCGGTTTGCTTCCAGCATTCACGCTGTTCGGCGAAGCCTTGAACGGCGCCTCCAAAAGCTTGAGGAGCGCCTCCAAAACCTTGAGGAGAACCTGCGCCGCCCGCAACAGGAAGCCGAGGACGATCTATCCCGGCTGGAGGAGATAGATGAGCTGCCGGAGGATGAGGTCGGCCAGCTGGAGGAAAAAATTGAGCAGTTGTCCCTCCCGTCGGAGCATCAGGCAATCCAGCGGGAAATCGAAGAACTCAGGGATCTGGTGCAGAAGGCGCAGGCTCTGGAAAAGCGCGAGATGTCCTCCAAGCTCGGCAGGCTCCGCGAGGTGCTCGCAGACCAGAACATCTTCGGAGACCCAAAGACGAAACTGCTGATCTTCACAGAGTTCAAGGAGACGCTGAATTACCTGGTGGCGACGCTGCAGGGGTGGGGGCTACGTGTCACCCAAATCCACGGCAGTATGAAGATCGGCGACCGGGACACACAGGGAACCCGGCTCTACGCTGAACGGGAGTTCCGCGAAGAGGCCCAGGTCTTGGTGGCTACCGAAGCGGCTGGAGAGGGCATCAACCTCCAGTTCTGCTGGCTTATGGTCAATTTTGACATCCCGTGGAACCCCATGCGGCTGGAGCAACGCATAGGCCGCATCCACCGCTACGGGCAGGAGCGGGACTGTCTTATCTTCAATTTTGTCGCCGCGAATACGCGAGAAGGCCAGGTCCTGGAACGCCTCCTGGAACGCCTGCGGGAGATCCGCCGCGAACTCGGGAGCGACCAGGTGTTTGACGTGGTTGGAGAGATCGTTCCTGCCAACTACCTGGAACGGCTGTTTAGGG